>Ga0302324_100002968_pt1 | contig 38441 bp, 35 predicted proteins | sample Palsa_T0_1_FD_201949 | JGI IMG/M metagenome (GOLD analysis project Ga0302324, IMG submission 201949) | Peat permafrost microbial communities from Stordalen Mire near Abisko, Sweden - Palsa_T0_1 | ecosystem: Environmental > Terrestrial > Soil > Palsa > Peat permafrost | place: Sweden: Abisko... | reverse complement strand
GAGCGGGCGGGGCGGCTTGCAGAACAGTTTCAGGCATGACATCACCTTCCGGGAGCGAATCGGCAAACTAGGAAGTTTAGCACTTTAGGGCGGAACGAGGATCAAGGGCTCAACCACACGGGACACTGAGGACACGGGGAAGAAAGGCTTAACCACAGGGGGACACTGAGGACACGGGGAACAAAGGCTTAACCACAGGAGGACACTGAGGACATGGGGAACGAGGATTCTTCAGCCGCGATTTGCGCCGTGGACAAGTCTCAGCCCATCCGCTTGCAGGATGCGCTTGATCTGGCTGCGGGCATGCACGGACCAGGGGCCTGAGGTGTCGAGCTTCACGTAGGACTGCCAGTGTTTGAGGGCCTTGCGGGGCTCGCGGCATTTTTCATAGGCCAACGCGAGATTGTAGTGCGCGTCGGCGTAGGTGGGGGCGAGTTGCAGCGCCGTCTTGTAGGTCTGGATCGCATCTTTCACGCGGCCGGTCTCGTCGAGCACGTTGCCCAGGTCGAAGTAGGCGAGGGCGTAGCGCGGGTCGGCCACGATGGCCTCGCGATAATGCTTTTCGGCGAGACCGAAATCCTGACGGTTGTAGTAAAGCGTCCCCAGGTTGATGTGAGCGGCGGCGTGCGCGGGTTCGATGTCGAGAACTTTGTGATAGGCGGCGATGGCTTCGGTCTGGGTGCCGGGATCTTCCTCGAGTGCGATGCCGCGGGCAAACCAGACGGTGACTTCGCTCTCACGCGGACTGGGCTCATCTTTTCGCACAGGCGTTGTAGTCAGGACTTTCTCGCGCTCGGAAAAGTCCATCAGAAACTGGCCGGCGATGGGCTCGAGCAATCGGCCTTCGTGGCGGAAGGCTACGCGATGCTTGGCGGTCGAGAGCGCTCCGGCTTCCAACAGAGGCTTCTCTACGCCCGAAGCTTGCTTGCGCATGGCATCGAGGGACTGGCGAATCACAGCCGGGCGCACGCTCATGGCGCACAGATCGCGCACCTTCTTGATTTCGAGCATGTCGGAGAAAGAATAGGCTTCCGCAGACGTTACCAGGCCATTGCGCTCCCAGGTGGCCAACTGGCGCGGCGTGACGTGAAGGATACGAAGTAAATCAGTTCTACTGTACAAGACAGTTGCTCAATGCCCCTGCGCCCCGCAGGAAGGGTTCGTCCCTATTATCTTGAAATAGCGGGTACTAAAGCAACTCTAAAGGCTGTGAAAACCTGTGGAGAACCTGGTTGATTAGAACCTAAGTGATCACCGTGCAGCGGGAATGGTGCAAACGTTTGGGGGGCATGTCCCGAGCGCTATACTCTAGAGCCGGAAACAATCGTAACTTCTCGAGGATGGCGTGGCATTCGGCGAGCAACTCAAACCGATCCCTCCGCGAAAACGGCTTACTGAGGGCACCCGAGCCGGCGGCATCACTCTCGTGCTGGGCGCGGGAATCTCGAGGCCGCGCGGCATTCCAAGCTGGGATGGCCTGGCCCGGGCAGTGTGGCGCAGTGCGTTCAAAAACCGGCCCAGTCCGTGGGTGGCCAACAATCAAGGCTGGTCTCCGCGGGAGTTGCCACAGTTTCTTCCGATTATCTTCGAGCTTGCGTACCGCGAGCTGGGGGAAAGAAGGTTTTCAAAGCTTCTGACCGAAAGCCTGTACGCCCATGCACGCTTTCCTTCTGACGACGCAAACTTCCATCGATCCTCGGAATCTCTTGCAGTGATTGCGCGTTTGCTGGTCGCCGAGCAGCGGCGAGGTAGCAAACGTCGCATCACAAACGTTGTCACATTAAACGCTGACGATCTTGTCGAGAACGCAGTGTCGCGGATCGTCGGCCGCAGTAGTCCGATGGCTTACGGCGGAGTAGTCAGACCGGTGGCTCGCTCCCTACATAGTTTTCTAGGAGCCACTCATCGCATAGTCCCTCTTTATCACATTCACGGTTTTCTACAATCAGGACGCATGAGTCGTCGCAACGCCCGTATGCTGGTTTTCACCGATTCCCAGTATTGGTCAACTTCCGCGTCCGCTTTCAGCTTTGCGAACCGCATCATGACCTCCGCGTTGAGTGAAGGCCGATGCGTTTTTGTGGGGCTCTCCATGACCGACATCAACCTACTGCGCTGGTTTGATCTGCGCACGCTTGATCGAGATCGTGAGTCGTACGATGGAATGAAATATATTCCCAGAGAACACTGGGATCCGACGACAGAATTTGGCGCCGAACGATATTTTGACCGTCACTTCTGGATTCGGCCCGATTCCGACGATCCCGGAAATTTCTATCCGATTTTCTGCGGCTTCGAGGGATTCGTTCGATCGCGATTAAGAGCTGGAAGGACGACAGCTTCGAAAAACTGATCGCGCAGTGCTTCCCAAAGAAGCGGAAGGTTAAGTCCTAAACCGCGACCGTTGCTGATTGATACTCCTCGTAGCTTCCTTTAAAGTCGGTAATTTTGTGGTCGCTCTCGAAGTGCCAGATGCGGGTGGCGACTTCGTCGATCAGGTCGTGATCGTGGGTGACGAGGAAAACCGTTCCCTGATATTTCTGCAGGGCAATGTTCAAGGCGTTGATGGATTCGAGGTCAAGATGGTTGGTGGGTTCGTCGAGGACGAGCACGTTCGGTTTCTGCAACATGAGTTTGCAGAAGAGCAAGCGCGCGGCCTCGCCACCGGAGAGGACGCTGGTGGATTTGGTGGCTTCTTCGCGTTGGAAGAGCATCTGACCGAGAATTCCGCGCAACTCTTCGGTGACGGCTGCGCCGTCCCATTGGTGCAGCCATTCGATCGCCGTCATGCCGCCTTCGATCAGGCTGCGATGATCCTGCGCGAAGTAGCCGATGGAAGCTTCGTGTCCCCAGAGAACTTTGCCTGAGTCGACGAACCGGCCGTCATATCCGCTGGTTTTGCGCAGCTCAGCTTCCGGAGTGGTGGGCGAATTCGCCAGCAGGGAATTGACCAGCGTGGTCTTTCCGGCTCCGTTGCGGCCCATGAGCGCGATCCGTTCGCCGCGAATGATGCTGGCGGTGAAGTCGCGAATGACCGACTTCTCGCCGTAGGCCTTGGAGAGATGCTCGACTTCGAGGATGTGTTTGCCCGAAGGCCGCTTCTGCTCAAACTTGATAAACGGACGCGCGATGTTGGAGCGGGCTAACTCCGTGACTTGCAGCCGCTCGACTTCCTTGCGCCGCGATTGCACCTGGCTGGAACGCGTGCCAGCGGCAAACCTGGCGATAAATTCGTTCAGCTGCGAGATTTTCTTTTCGCGCTGCGCATTCTGTGACTCGATCTGCGAGCGCACCTGCGTTTTCGCGACGACCATATCGTCATAGGTACCGGTGTAAGTGATGATGGTCTCGTAGTCGATATCGGCGATGTGCGTGCAAATACTGTTCAGGAAATGGCGGTCGTGCGAGATGGCGATGACCACGCCGTCGTAGACATTGAGAAACCCCTGCAGCCAGTGGATGGAATCGAGATCAAGGTTGTTGGTCGGTTCGTCGAGCAGCAGGGCCTGGGGATGGCCGAACAGGGCTTGCGCGAGGAGCACGCGAACTTTTTGTCCGCCTTGCAGTTCGCTCATCTTGCGCGAGTGCAGTTCATCGGCGATGTCGAGACCTTGAAGGAGAATGGCGGCGTCGCTCTCAGCGGTGTAGCCGTCTTCTTCGCCGACGATACCTTCGAGTTCACCGAGCTTCATGCCGTCGGCGTCGGTCATTTCGGGCTTCTCGTAAATCGCGTCGCGCTCCTGCATGGCCGCCCAGAGGCGCTTGTTGCCCATGATGACGGTGTCGATGACGGAGTAAGCGTCGAAGGCAAACTGGTCCTGGCTAAGCACGCCGAGCTTGCGCGGGCGGACTACCGTGCCCTTTTGCGGGTCAATCTGACCGCTCAACAGGTTCATGAACGTGGATTTTCCAGCGCCGTTGGGCCCGGTCAGGCCATAGCGTTTCCCCGCGGTGAACGCGGTGGAGACTTCATCGAACAGAATTTTCGCGCCGTAGCGCATGGACACATTACTGACTGAAAGCATGATGCTGGTTTCTCTTTTTTCTTTTCCGGTGTTTTTCTTTTCCGGTGCTTCTTCTGGGAAGCTTCTCAGGATCTGCGGGGAATTTCCGCCAAGACGGTGCGCAGCTGGTCAGCTAATAGAATATCACGGCGCAACATGTCGGACGGCCCATGGATTGATGACAGTCGCGGAGATGTCGCTGAAGTGGGCGACGTTGCATGTCGCGATCGCAGCGCTTCTGGCCAGCACCACCCCAGCGATCATGGTGTCACGCAGGTCGACAGGGCGGCCCTTGCTTTGCCGCGATGCCATCAGTTCAGCCGCCTGGTTTGCGGCCGCGTCGTCGAACGGGGCCACGCGATGCTCGATCTTGCTGAGCAGTGATTCGAATCCCAGCAGGAGCGCGGATCGCCGCTTTCCCGTGGCCATGATGTGCAATCCGAACCTGATTTCAAAAACAGTGACTGAAGTTATCCAGATCGACGTCCGAGGCTGCCGATCGAGCCATATGACAACTTGCTGCTCGGGCACGACCTGCATCAATGTAGAGCAAACGTTGGTGTCGAGGATGATCATAGCTCAAGGGCTACTCGTCAAATGTAAGGGGCTTCAACGTATAGCCGCGAAGTTCATGAATATCGCGAGTAAGTCCTTTTCCGGCAAAGAGAGCCGCAATTTCCGTGCCTAGTCCCACGGTTGGCTTTTCAGGCTCGTGCGCGGCGTTTCGCAGAATCTCGCGCACTTCTTCTTCCATGCTGCGGCCGTTGCGCCGGGCGCGGCGCTGCAGGCGGGTTTTCACGCTATCTTCGAGTTTGCGAACGACGATCTGGGCCATGGTTCACCTCGCTCTTATTGAGTGATATCATGATATCACTTCAGTTATAGCGGAACAAGACCCTTAATTCTGCGAAACGGCGCTGGCTTCCACCAACTGCTGCACCGGCGCGGCCACCATGAGCAGCATATCGGCGCTTGGCTTCTTCGCCTGCTCAATCAGCGCGAGCTGCTGCGTCTTCCAGGAATCGGGAGCGGGTTGCGCCTTGTCGAGATAGTCCAGCGCCTGCAGGCCGGCGGATGCCACTCCTGACAAGTTTGCCGACAGCGTTTCGTCTTCCCGCAAGAGCGACGATGTCTCCAGCACCGGCTGCAGGTGACTATCGTTGTTGCTCCAGAGAACCAGCCACATGCGAATTTGTTTTTCCGCGTTCTGATCTTTGAAGCCGCTGGCGATGTAGGTCTGCACCAGATTCTCGAAGAATCTGGCGGTATCGCTCTCGGGGTAGGCTGCGTCGATCAGGCGAGTTAATGGAGCGTGAAAGTCGATGGGGTGTTTCTCGTCGCTGGAGCGGTCGTAATCTTTGACCGGCTCGACCACGTCGGCCAGGACGCGCAGGGCTGTGATGTCGCCGTCGCCGGCCATGCGGCGCAACATCAGCGAGCGCGCCGAGCGGTGTGTCAGGCCGAACCACTCCAGATCCAGGCTCACCGCGTTCATGCGCGCGTACATCGAGGGAACATCGGCGACGGACTGCGGAGACCAGAGGCGCTCGGCGATGACGGCATTGCGCGGCCAGATGTGCGAGTCAATATTCTCGGGCGTGACCCACTCGGCCCACTGGCAGGACTCGCCGCCGAGGATGCGCTTTTGCTCTTCCGGAGTCAGAGGCGCGGTCGCGTCTGTGGTTGGTGTCGTCGCTGACGCCGGGACTATTGCCATTGGGTCGACGGCATAGTGGCGCGCGGCGGGCCACATCAAATCGAGGTAGTAGCCATAAGAGAGCAGGCCGTCGTAGCCAAGCTTCGCGGCTGCGGCGAGGGAGGCCTGGCCGCGCCAGGATTGGACCACGATCGTCTTCGGCAAATCGGGGCGAAGGATTTCATCCCAACCGACCATGATTTTGTGATTCCTGGCCAGGATTTTCTGCAGGCGCACGTTGAAGTAGGCCTGCAAGTCCTGATTATTTTTCATGCCATGGGCGTGAATAAATTCCTGAATTTTCGGATTGGCGTTCCACTGCTTGCCGTTGACCTCATCGCCGCCGATGTGGAAGTAAGCGTCAGGAAAAAGTTTGGCCATTTCGGCGATGAATTTTTCCAGGAATTTGTAAGTCGATTCGCGAGTGGGGTCCATGACCGGATCAACGTACCCAGGGCCGCCGGCTTCGAGCGTGTAGGGGCCGGGGGCGCTGGCGAGTTCAGGGTAGCCGAGGAACCACGAGCGGCTGTGGCCGGGAATGTCGAACTCGGGCACTACGCGGATGCCGCGATCGTGGGCGTAGGCGATGACGTCGCGAATTTCATCCTGCGTGTAGAACAGGCCGTCGGAGCCCATGCCTGTGAGCCTGGGAAATTTCTTGCTCTCGGCGCGGAAACCCTGATCGTCGGAGAGATGCCAGTGCAGCACGTTCATTTTTACGAAAGCCATGCCGTCGAGATTGCGCTTGAGCACGTCGACGGGAATGAAGTGGCGGCTCACGTCGATCATGGTCCCGCGCCAGGGAAAGCGCGGCGAATCTTTTATGGTGACGGCAGGGATGGCGAATCCGGTGGGCGTGATCTGCACGAGCTGAAGAAATGTCTGCAGGCCGCGCATGGCGCCGAGCGAAGTTGGCGCAGCCAGTGTCGCTGAAGAATCCGTCACGGTGAGTTCGTAGGATTCATCCTCGCCAAGTTTTTGCACGGCTTGGCGGCCGTGATCGGCGTGGACTTGCAGTGTGGGCGCAGAGCCGGGTTTGGGGCGGAAGGGGATTCCAGTTTGGCGGGAAAGCTGAGTCTGGAATCTTTGGACTTCTTCGTCGAGGGAGGCGTCGTGCGTGCCGCTAACTGCGACTGAGAATGATTGGGTGATCGGCAGTTGTCCGGCGGCGGACTGCACGCTCGAGGGCATCGGCATCAAGGGAGGCTTGGTTTGGGCGGCAGCAAAAGACCAGAGGAAGGATAACGAAATTAGAATTATCAATCGTTGCAGTATTCTCACTCGATCACCTCAAGGATGTTCACGGCCAATCTTGGGCGCCGTGGTAGATGCGAATTACTTCTACGATTTGATCCTGGATCCTATAAACGAGAGTGTAGGGCAGGCCGGAAAAAACGAGTTCGCGGGTACCTTCGATCCGCCCCTTGCGTCCGATGTGTGGAAACTTTCTCAGGCTCGCGCAGCCATCGTACAAAAACTCAGCTGCGTCTGCAGCCGCCTGCGGATTGTCTGTTTGAATGTGTCGAACGATATTGTAGAGGTCGTCAGCGGCGGGAATGGTCCAGCGCACGCGCATCAGGGCCGCAATATCTGCTTCAGCTTCTTCCCCACTTCTTCTTGCTCCACGAATTCACCGCGCTCCGCGGCCGCGAGGCCAACGTTCACCGCCTCAATGAAATGTTTGTCATCGTCCAGGTAATGGCTCAATACCTGTTGGGCAAGTTCGTCCGTCCGGAGGCCCCGCTGAGCGGCGATTTGGGCTAATTGCGCCTCTTTTTCGGGTTGCAGTCGGATTTCCATGAAAGCAGTGTAGGAAGGTTGGCGCAGGGGTGTCAAATTCCTGACGACCCTCTTAGCTAATGTCCCCCGCCCAACTCGCGCACGATGCTGCCTACAAACTGCTTGGCGTCGCCGAAGAGCATTAGCGTGCGGTCGAGATAATACAGCGGGTTGTCGATGCCGGCGAAGCCGGGGCTCATGCCGCGCTTGATGACCATGACGGTGTGGGCTTTGTCGACGTCGAGGATGGGCATGCCGAAGATGGGGCTGGACTGGTCGGTGCGGGCGGCGGGGTTGGTCACGTCGTTGGCGCCGATGATGAGGGCGACGTCGGTTTGCGGGAAGTCGCCGTTAATCTCTTCCATTTCGATGAGGCGGTCGTAGGGGATGTCAGCTTCGGCAAGCAGCACGTTCATGTGGCCGGGCATGCGTCCGGCGACGGGGTGGATGGCGAAGCGGACATCGACTCCTTTTTTCGTCAGTACGTCGTAGAGCTCGCGGACTTTGTGCTGCGCCTGCGCCACGGCCATGCCGTAGCCGGGGACGATCACAACTTTATTGGCGGCGGCAAGAATCGCGGCTGCCTCCTCCGGCGTAGCGCTGCGCACCGGCCTGGCTTCTTCTCCGCCCGCTGCCGCGGTCTGCACCTGGCCGAAGGCACCGAACAAAACGTTGGTAAATGAACGGTTCATCGCCTTCGACATGATGATCGAGAGGATGAGGCCGGAGGATCCATCGAGCGCGCCGGCGATGATGAGGAGTTTTGAGTCGAGAACGAATCCCATGGCGGCGGCGGAAAGGCCGGCATAGGAATTCAATAGCGAGATGACCGTCGGCATGTCGGCCCCGCCGATGGGAATAACGAACAGGACTCCGAAGATCAGAGAGATGCCGACGATGATGGGAAAGAATATTCTTGCTTCGGGATGCAGTACGAGGTAGACGGCGCTCCCGACGGCGAGGATGAAGAGCACAAGATTGACGAGGTTCTGCCCTCTATAGGTGATCGGTCGCTGGGGCAGGATTTCCTGCAGCTTGCCTGCGGCCATCAGGCTGCCGGTAAACGTGAGGCCACCGAGAATCACCTCCATCGACAACACCGACATCATGAATTTTTCGACGTGCGGCGTGCGCAAGTAGAACTCGGCCGTGCCGACGAGGGTTACGCAGAGCGCGCCGAAGGCGTGACTGAGCGCGGTTCGCTGCGGAACGGCTGTCATCTGCACCATGCCGAGCGGGATGCCGATGCCGGAGCCGAGCACGAGCGCAATGACGATCCACTTGTAGTCGACGATGCCGTGACGGAGCAAAGTGCCACCAATGGCCAACACCATCCCGATCTCGCCGGCGAGAATGCCGTGGCGGGCGGTCGCGGGCGAACTCATCCACTTCAGCGACAGAATGAACAGAGCGCTGGCGATGAGGTAAACAATTTCGATGACGTACTGGCTTCCGGCGAACTCGTTCATGATTTCGGCTCAGTTATTTCTTTACCGGGCGGCTGGTCTTGAACATCCGCAGCATGCGGTCGGTGATAAGGAATCCGCCAACCACGTTGCTGGTGGCGGCAACGATCGCGATGACGCCCAGGACGGTTGCGAAAGTGCTCTTCTTCTCGCCCACGAGAACAATGGCGCCGACGACCGCGATGGCGTCGAGCGCGTTGGTCAGCGACATCAGCGGCGTGTGCAGCAGCGGCGAGACGTGACGGATGACTTCAAAGCCGATGAAGCAGGCCAGCATGAAGATGAAGAGCGCATCGATAAGGTTGGATTGCATGGGGCTCCGGTACAGTTCTCGGTCTTCTGGTTCTCGGTTCCTTGGCCTTGTCATCCTGCGCAAGAGTTCGCTTCGCGGACGCTTGCTCCGCTCAGGATGACAATTTGGAAAGAGCTGTGACGGCGGGGCTGAAGCCGCGCCCTTTCAAAGCAAAACCTTGTCTACATCCAAGTACGCGGGACGCCGCTTATCCGCCCGCGGGCGTTAGCGCCGGCAGTTTGAAAAAGTCGCGTACGCGAGCATTTACCACTTCTCCGCCGCTGGTGATCATGGTCTCGCGAATAATTTCATCTTGCAGGTTCAGCTGCAGCTTGCCCTCTTTCACCATATAAAGCAGAAACGTGGTGAGGTTGCGAGCGTACATCTGGCTGGCATGGTAGGGGACGCTGCTGGCCAGATTGATCGCGCCGATAATGATCACGCCGTACTCTTTCACGGTTTCTCCGGTGCGCGTGAGTTCGCAGTTGCCGCCGCGTTCAGAGGCGAGGTCGACAATCACCGAACCCGGAGCCATTCCCTTCACCATTTCTGCAGTGATCAACACGGGAGATTTTTTCCCCGGAATGACCGCGGCAGTGATGACCACATCACTCTCCGCGACGACGCGAGTCAGCAGTTCGCGTTGGCGGGCATAAAAAGTTTCGTCCTGGGCGGTGCCGTAGCCGCGGGCGTCCTGCGCATTCTGGGCTTCGATGGGGAGTTCGACGAAACGTCCGCCCAGGCTCTGCACCTGCTCTTTGGCCGCGGGGCGCATGTCGTACGCAGAGGCAACCGCGCCGAGACGGCGAGCGGTTGAGATGGCCTGCAGTCCAGCCACGCCCGCGCCGATCACGAATACGCGCGCGGGCGTAATGGTGCCGGCGGCAGTGGTCATCATGGGGAAGATGCGCAGCGAAGTTTCCGCGGCCAGCAGCACCGCCTTGTAGCCACAGATGGTGCCCATGGAGGAAAGCGCGTCCATGCTCTGGGCACGCGTGGTGCGGGGCATGAGTTCTACCGAAAATGAAGTGACACCTGCCGAGGCGATCTGCTGCACGATTTCCGCGGAGCCGAACGGGCGGAGAAATCCGATGATGGTCTGACCGCGGCGCATGAGCGGGAGGTCGGCTTTACCGGTGACGTCGTTCGAGCCGTAGCACAGCACCTGCGCGACGATGTCGGCGGCGGCGAACACGGCGGCTCGATCGGCGACGATCTTCGCGCCTTTCTCAACGTAAGCGGCGTCCGGGTAACCCGCCTGCTCGCCGGCCCCAGTTTCGACGATGACTTCGATCCCAGCCTTCGCGAGATTGGGAATGACCAGGGGGACGAGCGCGACCCGGCGCTCTCCGGGATAACTCTCTTTCGGAATTCCGACAATCACGCTGCTCTCATCCTTTCCGTGCGCTTTAGCCGTGCTGGCCTTCGGCTTGCCAGGAGTCCACGCCGGCAAATGGAGATTCTTGCATCCGGGAGCCTGTGAGTTCGGTGGCGCACGTCACACGTTGCGATAAAGAGCGGACTGAAAACAGTAACAGATCGGGGAATGAACTGGAAGATACCGTCGCAACGCCACCGCGAGTTTCCTGGAAAACTCGCTTCGATGTCGGCGGCATTCCGCAGCGAATGAAGGCAAGATTGATTTTGTGTGACTTGCGCCGCGCTGGAAGCCGCACCCTTTCAAAACATGACGCACCTTTTCCAAAATATCATCCCATCCCAACTTTTTTTCGCAGCCTGCTAGGCCGACTCCAAGGCGCCGATTTGGCTGAGATGATGCACCAGATGGGTAAGATAATCGCTTGCGATAAAACCCGAGTGACGGGCTCTCCCGATCCGATTCGGACGGCGGTTTCCAGCTTGGCGGCAGGCAGCCGGGCAATCACATGAGCGAGATAGCGGTTGTATGCAGCCCACAACGACAGCAGCAGTCCCCAGTCCGCTTCTTGCGGCGCCTGGAGACGCACGTTCCCCTCCTGATCGTAACCGGGGAAGTCCAAGGACGGCTGAAGGGCAGCTCGAACAAATCGCTGGTGATTATTGGACGCTGAATCAATGAGATGTCCGAGCACCTGGCGGCGCGACCAACCGCCCGGCAGGATAGGCTTGGTGCTTTCGAGCGCGCTGATATCGCGCAACCTGGGCTCCGCCGAATCTATTACAGATAGCAGCTCTTCACTCAGTTCTTTCATTCGTCTGACCCTCCCCGCCGAAGCGATAATGCCACACTCGCGCTGCACCGATCAGATTTGTGTCTTCTCCCAGCGAGGCCAGCGTGAGGTGCGTCTTCTCCGCGGGAACGAAGCGGCAGCCGCGGCGAATCACTTCGTGGATGCGGTTGAGAAAAAGCGGCGCGCTCTTCATCACGCTGCCGCTGAGCACGATAGCATCGGGAGTAAACAGGTTGATCAGATTGGCGAGTCCTAATCCAAGATAGTAAGCCTCATGTTCAATGGCTTGCAGCGCGACTTCATCTCCCCGCTGCGCAAGTTCGCAAATCTTCTTGGCCGTGATACCTTCGCGATGCGGATAGGCGGCAGGCGCGTGGGTTTCGAGCCACGCCACCATGGCGGGACCGGCGGCCAGTGATTCCCAGCAGCCGCGGAATCCGCAGGAGCACTGCGGACCCGCAGGGTCGACAACATGGTGGCCGACCTCGGGATGAGCGCCGTCTACGCCGCGATAGAGCTTGCCGTCGAAGACCATTCCACCACCGATGCCGGTTCCGACCGTCACGTAAATCAGACGCGAACGATTCTGGCCCGCGCCCCATCCGGCTTCGGCGAGGGCGGCGGCGTCGCCATCGTTTTCAAGCGCTACTCGCAAGTTGAAAATCTGCGCCAGATCTTTGACCGGGTTTTTTCCGCGCCAGCCGGGCAGGAAATCAACGTCACCAAATTCGCCGCGAATGGGGTCGACCGGGCCGGTGGATCCGATGCCGATGCCGGAGAGTTCCACGCCTGCCTTGGATGCCGTCTCGCGCAACATGCTGGCGATAAGTTGCAGACCATGGTCGTAGTGGTCCGGATCAGTGGGCGCCTGCGTCCGCGCGAGCACTTTCCCGTCGTTGTCGACGATGCCAACTGCGATTTTCGTTCCGCCGATATCGACCGCGCCGATCATTTGGATCCCGTCATTGGATTCGTAGCGCCGGCATCTTGCCGGCTGTCCCGGGGGCGTCCTCGCCCCCGGCGCGGCTGGCGAGGACGCCCGCCGGACAGCCGCCGGAACGGCGGCGCTACGTCTTAGTACTCCGGCGTTAGCGCCCGCGCTTCTTCCAGCGTGAGGCGCTTCTTGTTCTTGTAAGACAGGTTCGCCATGTGCACGGCCATGGCCGAGCGGTAGCCGATTTCAGGCGGGGCGTTTGGAACGGTGCGGCTGCGGACGCAGTCGATCCAGTTGGCCATGTGATCCTGGTTGTGGGTTTTGCCCTTGGTAGATTCGCCGTCAGGACGGTTTATTTTCTCCGGCCAATATTCGAGGGGCTCTTCGAAACGATGCTCAAGGGTGCCGTCGCTGCCGAGAATGCGGTCGGCCATATCATAATGCTTGTTGCTGAAGGTGGACTGCCAGGTCACGACGATGTCTTTCGGGAAGTCGAGGGTCACGGCGATGGTGTCGGGGACTTCTCGTCCGTCTTTTTCAGAGAAAACTCCACCCGACATATAGGCGGCCGAAGGCAGCGGCAGGTCGAGCGCGCCCATGATCCAGGCAATCTGGTGGACCATGTTTTCAGCGCAGTTGCCGCCGGAGAACTCCCAGAACAAACGCCAGTTGATCAGCTTGTACGGATCGAAAGGCCGGTCGGGACGGCCATTGAGAAATGCGCCCCAGTTCACATTTTGCGCGGTGCAGTCGGAAGGGATGGGGCGCACCCACTGGCCTTTGCCGTGGGGAGTGTTGCGGCTCATCCAGGATTCGACCTGCGTGACTTTGCCGACCCACCCGTCCTTGATCATCTGCTTCGCGTCGAACTGCGCGCCGGAACTTTGATGCTGTAATCCGATCTGGACGACGCGGTTGGAAGATTTCGCGGCGGCGAGACACTTGTCGATCTCCGGGATCGACCAGGCCATGGTCTTCTCGGAATACAAGTCTTTCCCTGCGGCCAACGCGTCGAGAAAGTGCCGCGTATGAATGTGCAGCGGACTCGCGACGATGACGGCGTCGACATCCTTCATGTCAAGCAGGCGGCGGTGATCGTCGAAGGTTTGAATACCGGGAACTTTATCTTTCGCCTGATCACGGCGGCGGCTGTAGACGTCGGCCATGGCTACGAGTTCCACTCCATGTACGGCGCGAATCTGCCCCAGTAAATCGTTGCCGCGGTCGCCCACTCCGATCATGCCCACGCGGATGCGGTCGTTCGCTCCCATCACTTTTGAAGTGGGATACGCCAGCACGGCTGCCGTTCCCATGGCGGCTTGCTTCAGAAAAGTGCGCCGGCTCTGGTCGAACTTGATCGGTTCGAACTTATTAAGATCGGTCATAAATTTTCCCTCACGTTTTTCTTCACGCGTTACACCACGCGTCTAAAGCGCGTCCGCCTGTTGTAGAAGTTTTTTCATGCCGGCCCAGCTCTGGCGCGAGGATGCTTCCGCCGAACCGGCGCCGCGCCAGTGGGTCTCAAGACTCACGGCGAAGCGGTAGCCATCGCGTTTAAGCGCTTTGAACTGGCCCGCCCAGTCGATGATGCCGCCGCCCATGGGAGCCCAGTCGTAGCCCTTACCTTTCTTCACCGCATCTTTGCAGTGGCAGTGGCCGATGCGATCCTTGGGCAGAAGATTGTATCCATCGGGGAAGGGAATCTCGCCACTGGCAGCGGCGTTGCCGGGATCCCAGTTCAGCATGAGAGATGGCGATTTCACGGCCTCAAGAACCTTGGCGGCCTCGGCTCCGGTGGCGGTGTTGCAAGCGGATTCATTTTCGAGGACCAGGATGATTCCCTTCCTCTCCGCCTTGGAAGCCGCGTCGCGCAGTTTCTCGTTGATGGCCGCGCGGTATGGAGTCTGATCTTCGAGGCGCCAGAAGTCGAAGCAGCGGACGCGGTCCGTCTGAAACGCCTTCGCCATCTCGAGAGCACGCTCCAGGACTCCGTCCTGTTGATCGAGGGTGAAGTTCGCGCCGAAGCTGTTGCCCTCGCTCATCTTCGATTTCGGAGCGCCCGGCCAGTCGGCCTTGAACAGTGGGCTGGCGATATCGGTGACCTTCAAGTGGTACTTCTCAAGAATGCGGAGTGCCTCGGAAACTTCCTTGGCATCGAGGTTGACAATGTTCTTGTTCCACATGCCACGAAGCTCGATCCAGTTCATGCCGAACTCTCGCGACGCAACTTCACAAGCGTGACCAAAATCCTGCGAAATTTCGTCGTTGATCACAGAAATGCGGAAGGGCGAATTCGCATCAGGGAGCGGAGCGAAACGGGATGCGGCATTGGTCGCCGTGACCGCAACCATTCCAGCGAGAAATTCGCGACGCGCAAGGCGAAGGGGCATGACGTGGTCCTTGAAACTGGATCTTCGATGAATGCGGCAGAGACGGGAACAAATCTACCACCATCCAAACGCGAGTGGATAGCGGCAGCGGCGAGCGTCGCGGGCCGCGGACACTCGCGGTCCCGCAGGATGCCCCGGATGGGACTGATAAGCCCAACAGTCACAGAGGTTTAGACTCGTCTCCGTGTTGGACTTTCACCTCGCAAATTCCTGCACATAATGCTTGACTTCCAGCCAGAGAGGGGTAGCATTGAACTATCACCTCCGATCCAATTCAGGATCGAATGGGCCGATAGCCAAGGAATGTCACCGCTTCTTGGTTGCCGGCCCATTTAAATTTCCTAGTCATTGCTCATCCGGGAGCATTCCTCAGCGAAGCCGAATTCATTTTGCTAACTAACGGCGCGGCTGGAAGCCGCGCCCTTTCAAAACGCGGATTCAACAAACCTGAGTTGAAGGTGAATTTCTAGCAAAGGTGCTTGGCTCAGCGTCCCGAGGGCAGTTGGTCGACAGGCTTTTCCACTGCAACTCCCGCCGCGAGTTTCTCTTTGCGCCATACGTTGGCCACGGCCATGGTCCAGAAGGGGACGAGATCGACGCCGGGGACGAGTTTCGCCAGGATCGATGGCAGAAATTCCCAGTGCCAGCCCAGCAGATGAACCATGACAGCGCCTACGGCCAGATCGAGGAGGTCATCGGCCGGAGAGATCGCGCCCGCGACAAATAACGGAAACGCAACCAACTGCAGCGCGTCCGCAGCCACGGCCAGAACCATGGCTTTTACGAACTGCGGACCGGGAGAAACCGAAATGATGTCGTCTGGCATAAGGAACCCTCTGGTCTAATTCTAGACCTTTAAGCGAATTCTAGACCTTTAAGCGAAGAAAAGGGATTAGCCGGAAGATGGATAGCATGAGAACGATTCGGTTGGATGTAGAAAGCTGGTTCACTCCATCGTCTCATCCCTGCCTCGCGTGGCCGCGGCCCGATACACCTGGGCCGCTCGACAGCCGAGGGCGGCTGTCCGCACATGTGTTCGTGTGGTCCGCCGGCGGCTTAGTGGCCGAGGAATTTTTCGATCTTGTCCTGTTGGGCCTGGGCAATGGTCAGATATCGGCGCGCGTTTTTGGTGTCGCGATCGTGCAGGGCCTGGCGGGCGCGATCCAGATTGCTGTTCATCAACTCCTGCGCGGAGACGATATCGCCGCGCAGGCTCAGCCCTTGCGAACTGAACTGGCGGCGCATGTTGTCGAGGCTTTCGGTCACGGCTGCGGCGCGGCTGGCGGTCTGGTCAACCTCCTGTTCGACGGCCTTGATGGGCTCGGACTCGGAGCCGGCATCGGAACCAGCGTCGGAAGCGGACTGGCCTTGACTGCCGTCAGATGGTCCGCCGGAGGCAGTCGAGCCTTGATCGCCGGACTTCGCCCTCTTTCCACTCCTGCCCTTCGCGGATTTCGAAATATCCGGCACGGGCGTAGGGGTGTCGGCAGGGGACGCAGTTCCTGTGGAGGGCGCGGCGCTCGCCCCAGAATCGGTTGAAAGCGGAGTCGGAACGGACGGCGGGTTTGTGGCGCTGTTATCGGGAACTGGAGGATTGGCAGTGCTGTTGGGAGTTTGCGCTGGGCTCTGCGACGAGTTCTGTGACGAATTCTGGTCGGGCGGTGCGGATTGGTCCGAGGACTTTTGCTGCTGCTCGGCGGCGCGCGTCTTTAACCAGCGAGGGAATGAGATTCCAGCCAGCACCAGCACGACCAGCACGATTACCGCACCCAGGGCCATGTAGAGGCCGCGGCCCTTGTGCGGGGCCGAAGGTTGCATAGCGCCAGGAATGGGCTGCGGCGTCGAAACTGGAGGCATCGGAGGAGTTATTGCTGGTGAATTTTGTGTGGGCACGGGAACGAAACCCCCAGTGGCTGCTGTCGGCGGCGGAGCCATCGATGCGTTCGTCGCGGTCGGGAAAGGTTCCACTCCCAGATTCGCGGCGGTCGGGTTCGCGCCGATCGGAGCAGCAGCTATCACCGGTGAAGGCACAGATCCGAGGATGCTCTGGCGAATGGACTCAAGGGCCTGGCGGAATTCGTCGGCCGACTGGAAACGCTCCCCTGGGTCCTTGGCCAGGGAATGGAGGATGATGCCGTTCAGTTGTGGGGGCAGTCCGGGGCGCACTTCGCTGGGCGGCTTCGGCCTCTCCTGCAATTGCGCCGTCATGATGGAATAATCACTGCCCGCTTTGAAGGGGAGTTCGCCGGTGACCATTTCATAAATCGACACGCCGAGCGAATACAGGTCGGATCGGGGGTCGACGGTTCCACCCTTCACCTGTTCGGGAGACATGTAATACAGCGAACCCAGAGTGGTTCCGGTTACAGTCATGCTGGCGTCGCCTTTGGCGCGGGCAATGCCGAAGTCCATGAGCTTGACTGTGCCGTTGGGGGTCAGCATCATGTTGGCGGGCTTGATGTCGCGGTGGATCACGCTACGGGCGTGGGCGTAGGCAAGAGCGTCGAGCACCTGCGTGACGTATCCGATGGTTTCGGCGGGAGGGATGGGGCCTTGCTGGAGGCGCTCCGCAAGAGTAGTGCCTTCCACGTACTCCATGACCATGACCAGGCGATTGGACAGGGTGAGGGCGGTGCGCAATTGCGCGATGTTGGGATGGTCGAGGCTGGCCAGGAGCTTGATCTCGCGCAGGAAGCGGTCGGCGAGTTCTTGCCGGCCGGCAAGGTCGGGAAGAAGAACCTTCATGGCTTCGATACGATCCGAGATAACGTTGCGGACCTTGAAAACTTTCCCCATGCCGCCGGCGCCCAGGACGCCGAGTACTTCGTAATCGCCAATGAGTTTGCCAGGATCTTCGGTCATTGCGAGACTCCCTCAGCCCGATTGTGATTTGAAGCAGGCGATCGTTGCGGACGCAGGGACGAATAGGACGCCGGAGGAACTGCTCCGCGGAACAGGCAACCGCCGCGAGCGATTCTACCTGAGGCGGTTCCGGGGTAACAGGGGGAGCCAGAAATATCGGGGAAATTAGAGGTATTGCCGGGAACGGGATAAAGAACCGGGATAAAGAACCGGGACGTAGTCAGCCCAGGAGATTGAGATTGAGATTGAGGAGGGCGGTACATTGCCGCCCTCCTGGTTAGCGTGGGGGGGAGGGTTGAATGCTTAGGTATAACAGTGTTATGTATACGTCGTCAACAAAATATTGCTGCGATGCAAGCCAGCGTTAGGAGGAAATAGAAAATGCCCCGGCAGCCGGATCCCGGCCTGGAGGAACGCATTCTGCGTGCGGCGCATGGGTTGTGGAAGCGCGGTGGGGAGAAATCGCTCACCATGCGCTCAGTAGCGCGCGCCGCACGCACCAATACGCCGGCGGTTTATCGCCGGTTCAAGAACCGGGAAGACCTGGTGCGGGGTTTGCTGCTGCATATCGCGGCCCGCATCCGGAAGGATTTTGAAGCGGGCGAGAGCATCGAAGAGATGGCGGAGGCTTATGTGCAGTCGGCGCTGCGGCTGCCGCATGAATACGAGTTGTTCTACAGTCATGCGCGCGCTTTGTCCCCGCCGAGGGGGTCGGGATCACCCCGGCCCATCCGCGAATCGCGACCCAACTTCGCGTTGGTGGAGGGACTGCTGGCGCGCCGGCTGGGCGGCACGCCGGAAGAGCAGACAGGGATGGCCCTGGCGATTTGGGCGATCCTGCACGGGACGACCATGCTTCTGCTGTCGAAGGCGATTCCGGCGGGGCATGAAGACGACCTGCGCGCGGCATGCAGTTCCGCGGTCAAAGTGCTGATCGACGGGGCGGGCAAATTTTCACGGAAAAAGTGATCAAGTCGCGTCGCTTTACGCGGGCGGCCGAAGGCGTCCGCCGCTCCACGATGACCTTGCCATCCGTCAGACCGGCGCATAAGAAGAGCCTCATCCAATTGACCCTGATGCGCTGTTCTTTTTCCTCGATGCTGCCGATAAACCCTACAGTGGGACACATGACGAAGATTCTGCTGGTGGACGACAGCAAATTTCTCAGGCTGGCCACGGAGCGGTCGCTGGCGCGCGCGGGCTATTCGGTAAGCACCGCGAGCGATGGAGAACAGGCGCTGCGGCTGGCGCGGGAGACGGTCCCGGACTTGATCCTGCTGGATATGTTGTTGCCCAAGATGACCGGGCCGGACGTGTTGAAGGCATTGAAGAGCGATCCCGTGACCGCAGGAATTGCCGTGGTGGTTTTCACCGGGCTCTCGCAAAAAAATGCGGCCCGGCTGGAAAAGGACGGCGCGTTCGCTTTCCTCGAGAAATCGGAAATGGATCTCGACAAAGGTTGCGAGAGATTTCTGGGGGCTTTGGCCCATATCGTTCGGAAATTGAATCTTGAGGTTCCTGACACGATGGCGGCCACGAAGTAAAGAGGCCGAAATTGAAGACCAGAGGCGACTCGACCTAGTTGCGCTCATGCGCTTTTACCGGCGAAGTTGTTTTTCCCTCCCTTGTTGGCTGAGTCCTGAAGAGGCGCTTTAAAGAGCGCCGCCCCGGCTCGGGGTCGCCAGTGATCAGATACGCGAGTACAGCTCCCTGGAAAAGCTGAAGTATCTCCTCTACTCGGGCCTGATTGGGTAAAAACTTCATCAGGAGTTCCACCCAAAGGCGTTGCTGCTCAGCGTAAAAAGCCTTCGCTCTCGCTGACCCGTTCCAGGCGCGACGGGAGAGATCCATTACCAGAAGCAATACCCCTCTCGCTTGCGGAGCCGTGGTTTGCTGCCAGAGCGCGGACACGACGGTCTCGGGGGAGACTCCGGGCGGAAATGCCTGAGGGGCAAACTGCGCGCGGAGTCTCTCTTCCAGGAGCGTCATCGCCCCCTCCTCGATGTTTTCGCGACTGCCGAAATAATGGACCAACATGCGCTTGCTGATTCCGACGCTGTCGGCCAAGTGATCGAGGCTGAGATCAATGGTTCCAGCTTTGATGAAGGCGGACAGACAGCGCTGCAGAAGCTCGGCTGGATCGGGACGTTGTTTGGGTTGCTTTTTCATGTACCAAGTGGTACATCTATTCATGTACCACTTGGTACATCATAATGCGGAAGGAGACAATAATGAAAGGGCAAGATGCGGTGCTGTTGCTTCTACTGGGGTTGGTTATATGGGTCTTGGGGACGATTCACTACGCGAGCCAGGGTCCCGTCATTTTGGAAACTACGAGCGCGCGCTACTGGAGGGCCTTCGCTCTGTCGCCCATCATTTCAGCGGTGCTCTGCATTGCGATTCTTCGCTGGAGGCACATCGCCCCGGCGCACTGGACATCGGCAATGCTTCTCCTGGCGATTCCTGGAATGATCGGCGAAGCGGTGGTGCTGTCCCACCTATCCGTCTTCATGCCGAAGTTGCACGCCACATCGGGAGGAAGGTACGGAGCGTTTCTATTCGCTACCTATGCACTCGTCCTCGGAGTGGCCGAGGTGGTCACGCTAAGAGCTACGCCATAGACCGTTGCGACAGTTTAGCGATGCTCGCCGATAGACTTGCCGCCGGAAGGCGATCTGGTAACGCAGGGTCGGTGACTTCCAAGTTCTTGAGTTCTATCCGCGGAACACCCGTTGGGCGAGTCCGCCCACCCCAGGCACCGTCATCTATTGAAAATAAAACACTTACGGCGGGAACTCTTAAGGGCGGCGCGGAGTCTATATTGAGTGATAGTCTCGGCTCCGCTTGCAGCTTGCCCGGACTGGCAGTGCTGTGGGGAATTTTAGGGCGTAGTTGGGTGGAAAATCCTATAATCGTCTTTTAGGCAAAAGGGGACGCCGTCATGGCGGGAGCAACCACCTTGGGTGATCTGGCAAGTGCAATAGGGGCACGGTCCCAGGAAGAAGCCGCGATTGTCGCCGAACTGAAGGCCGGTTCGGAAGCCGCCTATGCCTGGTTGATTGGCGAGTTCCAGCAACCGGTCTATGGACTGGTGTACCGGATTGTGAACGATCCGGCGGATGCTGCCGATACGACGCAGGACGTGTTCCTGAAGGTCTTTCGCGGCATGAACCACTTCCATGGCGGGTCAACACTGAAGACCTGGATTTATCGCATTGCGCTGCATGAGGCGGCGAACCGGAGACGCTGGTGGTTCCGCCACAAGGCGCGTGAGACCTCGATTGAGCCGGTGGAATCAGAGGGTCCAAGCGCGGGGGAGAACGCGATGCAGGTGGCGCTGACCGATCATGCGGATTCTCCGTTTGACAGTGTCGCGCACCAGGAAGTGCAGGCGCGGGTGGAAGCGGAGTTGCGAAAGCTGGCGGAGCCTTACCGCACGACTTTGATTCTGCGCGATCTGGAAGATATGTCGTATGAGGAGATCGCCGAGGTGCTGGAGATTTCGCTGGGTACGGTGAAGTCGCGGCTTACGCGGGGTCGGGAGGCTCTGCGGCAACGGCTAACCCCGTATGTCCGCGAAGTCGGAAACGAACTGGGGTTAACGGCTCCGGCAGAGAAGAATGAAGGTAATCATAACAGCGACGAGAGGCGAAGTCGGGTTGCTGGCGGGGGTAGAAGGGTCGAGGTGATGCCATGATAGCTACGGGCACCGAAAAGATCTCGGGAGTGCGTTGTGTTGAGGCGAGGCGATTGTTGTCTCCATATTTGGATGGTGCGGTCACGGGCACGGAGATGCTCGGGCTGGAGCAACATCTTGGAAGTTGCGCGGCGTGTAACCGGCGGTATGAGTCGCTGCGCGAGACGCAGCGGCTGCTAGTGAGCGCGGGGCGTCCGAAAGCTCCGGCGGATTTGGGATTGAAGTTGCGCCTGGCGATTTCGCGGGAAGTGGCGCGCTCAAAACGCGCGCCGTTTGAGGGACTGGTGATACGTCTGCAGAATGCGCTCCAGGCATTCATGGTTCCGGCGACGGCTGGTTTCTTGAGTGCGCTGGTGATTTTTGGAATTGCGATGGCATACTTCGTGGTGCCGTCCTCCCTGCAGGCGAGCAACGATGTTCCGCTGGTGATGGTCAACACGGAGCCGGAATTGCAACAGACCGCATTCGGCATGACGCTGGACACGATCAATGCGGATTCCCTCGTGATTGAAGCCTACGTGGACGCGAATGGCCGGGTGCAGGACTACCGGATTCTTTCCGACACCGAAGATTCGAAAGAAGTGCTGCCGCAGGTGAAGCGGATGCTGATCTTCACGACGTTTCGTCCCGCGTTGTCCATGGGGCGGCCGACGCCCAGCCGGGCGGTGCTCTCTTTTTCGCGGATTAGCGTGAGAGGGTAGAGTGGGGGCTAAAGCCCCTGCAGAGAAGCCAGGCTTATCGCAGCGCTCAGGCGCTGCGGCACCCAAAAGCAGAATGCCGCGCTGCGCTACTCAAAAGTGCAGTGCGACGCTCCGCTACTGCGGCTGCGCAGATGGTACATCTAACTCAGGTTTGAAATCGTCGGCCGCGTGGCCTTCGGCTGGCTGATTTTCGTTCACGAGCAGCGTTGCGGTCACGACTGTTCCGCTTCCTTCGGACTGGATCTCAAGCGTGCCACCCAGCTGCCGCAGGCGCTCCCGCATGCCGCGGAATCCGACGCCGCTGCGCCCCGACCCAATTAATTCCAGCTGTTTTGCAAAACTTATGCCTTTGCCGTTGTCCTGCACCCGAACCGTAAGGTCGTTGCCGTTCTGCTGAATTCGTATGGCTGCGGGCGGTATTGGGCGAGCCGTGGATACAGTACGTACAGAAGTTGTGATATTTATTCTGCTCACCGTCGGTAATAACAGGTGAACCGGTGGCCTCGAATTCTTCGATCGTCTCGCGAACTGCGTTCTCGTAAAGGGGGTCGAGCGCGGGATCGGCAAAGTCCCCGGCAGCGGCAATCGCGGCGATCAACTCCGGCGGTCGCGGAATGCTCCCGATCGGCTCAGTGGGGATTTTCATGGGAACAGCCTGCTGTCAGTATTCTAGCGGGTTAGCCGGACCCAGGTATCGACTGTGATTAAAGAAGCACATCTTTCACTGGACGTCTCGGGCTCGGTGTGACTTCGCGAACCGGATGGCCTAGACGAAACATGAACGTGGGCTGCCATTCGTTCTCTCCTCTTCGACAAAATCCGGTGGCAACGGGTTCAGGTTATACGCGTTGCGATTCGTGTGCCGGTGAGGAATCGCACCGTAAAGTTCGCTTTGTCGCTTTTGGCCGGGGGCAAGTGCGACTTGTGCGACCAGTTCATGTTCAGGGTAGGCCGCACTCTGGGTAAGTTTTCCTGGAAGCAGCGCAGCCAAGGCGGCATAACCATTCGCCGGAGCTGCCAGCATCAGGTTCTCGAGAGCACATCCCATCCCGATGTGCTCTTCCCGCAGGTAGGGATCGAGCGCTCCCGGATACCTGCGACAGTCAAGATATAAGTCAATCGAAGAGTCTTTTATCTTGAAGAGCCAAGGCTGCGTATTGTGTGGACTGGCGGCAAGAATGGCGGCGCGCACCAATGCGAGCGGGCCGTCTTTGGTATCTTGCCAGTCTTTCCACGGCTCAAATGCGGGCCCTTCGCCCACGCTGAAGACACCACGGTCATAAGCACGCCAAACACCACCGCCAACAACCAGGATGGTTGCGACTCCTGCGCCTTTTAGGAATTCTCTACGCTGCACGATGCTTCCATCACACTTTTCTACCTCAACGGTCAAGACCGCAGGTATGCTTTTGACTCACGCCTCTGATGTTCGTAAGCAGAGGATTTCCAAACGCCGAAGAGGGTCCGAGGCGGTAGTGCTAAATGACGCGCGAACCGGGAGTGATAGCTGTTATCAGGCGGTCGTAACTCAAACTAGGGTTCGCACCTGGGAGCTTGACGGGAGACTGTGGAACGGACCGTACTCATTCTGAAAATTACTAGAGCGTCTGTTCGGGAGAATAGCATGAAGGCGAAACGAACGCGTTGGCTGGCAGCGTGCGCTCTCACCGCATATGGCGCACTTCTCATCAGGTTCGTGGTCTTCAAGGACATGCCTGTCATTCATATAGGACATATGAGGTTCAGGTTTGCCGGTACTCACACAGGTCCTGGCAACTTCGTCCCGTTCAAGTCCATTGTTCCCCTACTCAGTGGTCGGGGAAATCAATTGATAGCCATGGTGAATTTGTTCGGAAACATCATCCCGTTTATGCCGATAGGACTTCTCGCTCCACTTATCGTTCAATCCTTCTCATGGCAGAAGGCGCTCGTCCTGGGAGTTGTCACCGGGCTAAGCTTCGAGGTGATGGAGGTTGTTTTCCGTGTAGGCATCTTCGACGTTGACGACATCATAATGAACGCTTTCGGCGTCATGCTCGGCTACGGAGTGTTTGTGATGTTCAAACGTGGGACCCAACCTAGCCCGGCGTGAGCACCCCCCCCGGGGTTTGACGGGGTGGAAGGAAGGGACGGCAAAACTGCCACACCCCTGCCCGGTAATTGGATAAAGCTGTGCATTTTTGCCAGGAAACGAGGCATTCGTGGTGAGTACAATTACGGGGCCACATCCCAAGTCAACGCACACTCCACGGGGGCGCTCGATCCGGCAGCCCTAGCGAACAAATTAGCCCGACTTGAAGCAGCCAGTGGATTGGCCCCACAACAGTTCAAACGCGCTTATGCACGCGTTTCGAAGCTGGTCGATGACCTGTTTACCGAAGGCAGTCACGATCTTGTCTTTAAGGGAAAGTGGTACGGCCTATTCATAGAGGACGAAATGAGGCGCATTGCCGCTGGCCGTCGCTACAATCACCACAATCTGGCAGCGCGATTTCTTTCCGGAATTGCGGTCACCGTCAACTATGCTGCTCCTTGGGCAGACGACTTCAAGCAAGCGGTGGAACGAGTAACAGATCTTCTTTGATCATTCAGTGGGCTAAATTTGCCTGACAATCTTGGCGAGCGTCTTGCGGCGAACGTTTTCGCCTTTCAATATCCTGTTAATCGTGTGATGGCTTAAGCGACTACAAAGGCGTCCCTGAGATCGTCGCTTATGAGCCTTCGCAGATCAAGGTCCCGTGATTTCGTACCACGTCGGTTCTGACTGAAGCTGTATGTTCCGTCGCGGCACTGCGCGGTCGCGCCCTTTGGGCACGATTGAACAATTTTCAGGTCGTTTGACAGTTTGTCCCTTGGCATTCACATAGGTCCCGGTTCACATCACGGAGGTGTAGCCAAATGGCTGTAGCCGAGCACTGGATGGCCCTGAGCAAGCGACCCAGAATAATAGCAATTGGCATGTTTTTCGCTTTTGCGTCCGCGTTGGGGCAAAGCCGCTACGGGCTTAGCTGCTAACGCATGGCTTGTTCTTGGTGCACGTATTGAAAATGAACGACAAGTTACCGCAAACTTTGGATGGTGCATACGATCAGTTCAGTTCCTATGAGGGCCTACGAGGTTTGGTCATTGCCAATGCCCGACCGCAGACCGTGGGTAACAGTCCTGGAAAACTAGCAAGCTATACGTCCCCGAGCGTCTTCAAATCCGGAGAAAGTGGCTGGGTTGCTGTTGTGAAAGATAAGAGCGAGGGCTACTACTACCTATTGATGTTCTATCCCTCGAACGATGACGCTTCCTTGTACGCACAGACATTCAACAAGATGTTGGAGACTTTCAAATTCAAGAAATAGGGAGCATGCAGCATGAACAGCGCTCACACACGCTCCCTGCCCCACGCGACCCCGCGCGTGGGAGCCTAAACCAGCATGATGCTATACTCCCGTGTTTTGAAGTACAAGGCGGTAACCCATCATGGAGATGATCTTTTGCCCGAATTGCAACAAACTGACGGGATATAAGCGTGTCATCGGTTTCGGGACATTCTTCGCTGTGCTGCTCACCGCCGGACTCTGGTTGCTGGCTATTCCGTTTTATCCGAAGAGGTGCATAACCTGCGGCCTGTCAAAGTCTGATAGCGTTCCTTGGTATCGAACGTGGAGACTGGGATTTGCGCTCGTGCTCGGAGTAGTTGCGCTTGGTGCTGCGACGACCGCACTTTTTCCACGAGTCATTGGCGCCCGACGTTCGGATTACGATAAACAAGCAAATGCTCCCGCTTCTGAATCATCAAAGGAAACATTTGGCGCAGTCGTACCGCCCCAAGGTCACAGTACCTTGGGCTTGATTGTTCCCGCTGATCCAAACGGAAATGCGAACGGCCATCGTCCGCCCTTGCAAGGGGCACCGACAGAAGACACCAAGCTCATTCCGGATTCGATCACTTCGGATGAAACCGAATGGCATCGTGTGAAGGTAGATGCGTCTCATCCAGAAGAAGAACCCGTATCTGTGCGAACTATTGAAGGGGGATGGTCGAAACCCACTCTCCTTCATTCGGATGCCTTCATCAACGTGTACTGGGCTTTTGACGATCAGCTTGCTCTGGAAAACAATTTTCCAACACGAGATTGGTCTCATTCCAGTTTTGAGGTTCTACTTTTCCTTGATGTGAGAAAAGACTCGCCACAGCGCAAGGCAATGATTGAAGCCGCGAAAAAAGAAGGTTACGCGGAAACAGTTAAGCAGCTTGGGTATGAAGAACAGCGCATTCTGATTAACACATCCAACCAGACGTACACTTTCGAGCAGGGCAAGACGGTGGACGTGATTGGCGGGGCTACCAGTAGAACGCCTGATGGCTTTCGTGGTGAGACTCGCGACCTATCCCGAACCACTCCGCTTGTGCAACCGAACGAAACGGTTGAGTTTGCTGCCGAGAAGTTGAGGCTTGCACGTTTTATCACTGGTGAAATTGTGCAACGGCTGACGGGACCACAGCGAATTGCGCTGGACGCCTTAGGTGCTCATTCTCTTGCCGACCTGCAATGGGATCACGAACTTGAAGAACACTACATCACATTGATTCACGATCAGGTCAGAATGCAACGAGGGCTAGGACCCGATACAGGCGATTACACTCATTGACCGCGAGCGTCTCAGGCTAGCGCATCCTGCGCCGCCTTTCCGTCCTGCCCTCTCACACCCTTCGCGCGCGCGGGCGGGGGGCGACTCGGCCAGGGGGGCGGGCGGGGCAAGGGGTCGGGCCTGGGGGCGGGGGTATTTACTGCTTCGCCACTATGGAGGGCAGTTTCGAAACCTCCTACCTCCTATCCCCCCCGGGGTTTGACCCTCCCATGCTGAGCCCGTAAACTGAATAAGTTCTCCGCCTGTCGTATTCCTCGATGGCGAGTTCCTGGATGGCGAGTTCCTGGATGGCGAGCGGCCATCGTGCGGGAGGGATTTCCTGAGTCGTTGCTTCCTGAGTCGTTGCTTCGGTGGTGTGCTTCGGGGCATGATGGTGGCGGCCTGTTTGGGGCTACTGGCCCCGCTTTGTGCGGCGGACGGTAATAATCCGATCACCCTGGATACCAGCGAAACCCTGTTCGCGGTCCTGGCCGCGATGAATGCCTGCGGATATGACGCCGATCTGAATATTTCCGATCCCCAACGGCTCAACATCCGCGCCGAAGTTCAGAAGAATCTGCGCAATTCGGCGCCGGCGCAGGAAGCTACCGCCACCATGTGCCAGTGGTACGTGGCGCATCGCTCCATCGATCTGGCGCACGACCTTTCGCAGTACGTTTCGCTGGCGCTTTACCTGCAGGGGCCGCCGCACTTTCTTCCCCGGGTAAAGGAAGACGAACTGCCGCCGGATGCGAATCCCATCGCCGGCTTCGGCGCGCAGTTGGAGAATTTCTACGACAAGGCGGGGCTGCACGGAATCTGGGAGCGGCACCGGGCCAATTACGCCGCCCTGATCGAACGCTACCACGTGCCCCTGGCCAAGATGGTGTTCGATACGGACATTTACCTGAAGATGCAGTCGGGCGGATATCTGGGCAAAACGTTCACGATTTATCTGGATTTTCTGGGCGATCCAAATCAGGCGAATGCGCGCAACTATGGCAGCGATTACTACGTGGTGGTTTTTCCCTCGCCGGACCCGGATTCGAAGACGCAATTGAAAATGCCGGAGATCCGGCATACCTATCTGCATTACCTGCTCGATCCGCTGGCGGAGAAACATTTCAGTGCCGTGAAACGGGTTGAACCGCTGCTGCAGGCGGTGAAGCGGGCCCCGCTCGAGGAGAGCTTCCGGAATGATATCTCGCTGCTGGTGACTGAGTGCATGGTGCGGGCGATCGAGATTCGGACCGTCGGAACCAAGCAGACGGCCGAGGCGATGCGTCTGCAGGCGGTAGATGATGCGGTCAAACAGGGCTATATTCTCACGCGCTATTTTTACAACGCGCTGCTGGCGTTCGAAAAGGATCCGGCTGGGCTGCGCACCGCGTACGCGGACATGCTCGACGGCATTGACTTGAAGGCGGAGGAGAAGGCAGCATCGCTGATACAGTATTCCGATTCGACGACGCCGGAGCTGGTGCAACTGTCGCGCATGGAAGACCGCCAGATGCTGATTACGGCGGAGAAGCGGCTGAAGGCGGGCGATCCCAAGGGAGCGCAGGAACTGGCGCAGCAGGCCCTGGACAAGAAGGTAGGCGATCAGGGCAGGGCAGTCTTCATTCTGGCGCAGGTGGCGGTTGCCAATAAAAATATGGAGGGTGCGCGGGATAATTTCCAGAAGGCGATCCAGATGGCGAAGGATCCGAAGGTGATCGCCTGGTCGCACGTGTATCTGGGCAGGATTCTGGATTTGAAGGAAGATCGCGAGGCGGCGCTGGTGGAATATCGCGCAGCCCTCACCAGCGGGGCAGAGTTGCCGGAGATCAAGGCGGCGGCGGAACGTGGACTGGCGCAGGCCTATGAACCTCCGGCGAAGCCGCAGTAGACGAGCTTTCAGCTCTCAGTTGTCAGCGTTCAGCGAAAACCTTTTGACGCTGCGATAGAATGCACGGTTGCGGAATTATCGTTTTATTATTCAAGTTTAGCCATCGTAAATTAAAGACCGGCTTGAGCCGAGGTGAAGGCATGAAGAAAACAGTAATCGTAGTGGTGGTGCTGGGAATGTGCGCATGGAGTTTGGGGCAGAGCACCGGCAAACCCGCGGCGCCTACCGCCCCGGCAGGACAGGCCGCAACTTCGCCGGCAGCGCCGCAAGGGAAGCGGCCGCCGCAGGCCAAGAGTCAGCCCGAATTTCAAGCTTACAAAGACACGATGGCGCTGACTGATCCAGCGGCCGCGGAGAAAGCCGCCGACGATTTTGCCGCGAAGTTTCCCGACAGCGAATTGCGGGTTCTGCTTTACGAGTCGGTCATGCAGAAATACCAGCAGACCAACAACAGTGACAAGATGATCGCCATGGCGCAGAAAGCGCTCGGCATCGATCCCGATGATCCCCTCGCCTTGCTGGGCATGGCGCAGGTTATCGCCGAACGCACCCACGACACGGACCTGGACAAAGACCAGAAGCTGGCGGAGGCGAAGAAAGATGCCGAACGCGCACTGGTCACCATTGATACCGATGTTCCTACCTCGGGTTATACGCCGGAGCAGTTAAGCATGTTCAAGGGCCGGTCGCGATCGGACGCCTATGCGGTCTTAGGCACGCTGGCCTTTAACGCCAAGAATTGGCCAGAAGCGGAGGGCGATCTTAGGAAATCCATCGACGCGGACCCGCAAGAACCGGACCCGGTATCGATTTTCCGGTTGGCGGTGACGCTGGACATGCAGAACAAGATTCCCGAGGCGATGAAGTATGTTGATCAGGCGGTCGATCTCACCAAGGACCGGCCAGACTCCCCGGCGGGCAAGGCGGCACGCGATGAGAAGGATCGCCTGACGAAGTTGAACATGGGGTCGGCGCCCGGACAGCCCGCGAAGAACTGAGGCCGGGGCTAAAGCCCTTGTTTTATTTGGCCGTGATTACGGCGCGGCTGGAAGCCGCGCCCTTTCAAAACGTTCGGGCCAAAGCGGTTCTGATCCATCTGGTTCTTAAGTTATGAAAGAACGCGAAATTACCGCGCTGGAAGAGGGACTGGGCTACCATTTCCGGCGGCGGGCGGTGATTGAGCAGGCGGTCACGCATAGTTCGCAGGCGCGTGAGCAGGAGTCGCAGCAGGCGGGCGAGAATAAATACAACGTCAGCGACAACGAGCAGTTGGAGTTTCTGGGCGACGCCGTACTGTCCCTGGTAACCAGTGAGGAATTGTTCCAGCGCTTTCCGCATTTCCGCGAAGGCGAACTTTCGAAGCTGCGGGCGCATCTGGTCAGCGAACGGCATCTAATCCGGGTGGCGCAGCAGTTGGAACTGGGCCACTATCTGCGGCTCGGGCGAGGCGAAGAAAAGAGCGGCGGGCGCGGCAAAACGGCGCTATTAGTGGACGCACTGGAGGCAATCCTGGCCGCGATTTATCTGGATGGCGGCCTGGAAGTAGCGCGCGAGTTCGTCCTGCGCAGCGTGATTGCGCCGGAACTGGAGCGGATGGAGCGCGGCGGCGGCACGCTACCCGTAACTGATTTCAAGTCGGCGTTGCAGGAAACGGCGCAAAGCCTGGGTTTGCCTCAGCCCGCCTATGTCATGGTGGATGAGGCCGGTCCGGAGCACAGCAAAACGTTCACGGTGGAAGCACGTCTTAATACGAGGAACGGCAAGGAAGCGGAATTCGTGGGACGTGCCCAGGGTTCAACTAAGAAAACGGCGGAGCAGGACGCGGCGCGGCAATTGCTGACTTTCCTGGCATCGCGACCCAAGGATAGGGATGATAAAGATAAAGCTGCGGAAGTGAAGCCCGTGCTGCGAAGTTCGCAACCTCCAGAGCGGAACTCAGGCCGCCCTTCGCCGAATCTGCATCCGTCGGATATGCAGGCCGCTCCGGTGCCTTCCTCTGCTCTGGACAAAGCTACTTTGGACCAGGCCGTTCTGGATCGGGCCGCTCTGAGCCAGGCTGCGGTGAATCGGGTTGATAAGTAGATTTCATGGATTTACCAAACCAGTCCGTTGCCTCGCCCACCGGGCCCATTAATCCTCCACAGGCCTCACAGGAAGTTCCGCAGCGGGTTCCACAGGAAATCCCGCAAGAAGTCCAGGTCGTCGCGCCCGATGTTCCGCTCGCAGCAGAAACTGGTCCAGCGGTTGTGGCCGGCCGTCCCTTGACTGTTACCGCGCCCGCTAGGCCCATGGTGAGCACATTCGGCAGCGATGTAATCGGTTCCTTGCAGTCGCTGCTGGGTACGATAGTGATTGCAGTTTTCGTAATCACGTTCATTGTGCAGGCCTTCCAGATTCCCACTCAATCGATGGAGAACACGCTGCTGGTCGGCGATTACCTGCTGGTCAACAAGCTCTGTTACGGAGAGCCCGGAGTCGGCGATCATCTCATGCCGTACCAGAAGATTGCTCGCGGGGATATCGTCGTATTTCATTATCCCGTGGATCCGACGCAGCATTTTGTGAAGCGCGTAATTGGATTGCCGGGCGACCGCCTGCGCATGGTCAACAAGAGAGTTTTTATCAACGGCAAACTCCTGAGCGAGCCCTACGTGCGCTTCATTGAGCCGCCGAACGATGCGTTTCGCGATGATTTCCCACGCGTCGACATTCCCGCTCCGAGGCTGGAAGGAGAGTGGTGGCTGGAGATGCGTAAGCTGGTAGAAGATGGGCAGTTGATCGTGCCCGCCGGCCATTATTTTGTGATGGGAGACAATCGCGACGACAGCGAAGACAGCCGCTACTGGGGGTTTGTGCCGCGCGGCAATATTATCGGGAAGCCGCTGCTGATTTACTGGTCGGTGCAGGACTGGGACCGGAGTCCGTTAGGATCTCCGGAGAGCAGGTTGTATCACATTGCGTATGCGGTCACGCACATCTTTCAGATCACGCGCTGGAACCGCACCCTGCGGCTGATACACTGAGGAAGGCGGGCATCCTTCAGGGGCTAAAGCCCTCATGTTTTGTGGCTGTTAGCGGCACGGCTAAAGCTGAGCCCTACCCGAAAATCTCGAGCCGTGCCCGACCCGGAAATCTCGCGTAGTGGGTGGCGGAAAAGCGGAGCCAGACGGGAAGAATCAGGCAACAGGCAGAACTTAAGATTTGCGCGGAAAGAATATTGTGGCGAAACGAGAAGACAGTCTGAAAGAACTCGAGCTTGAGGAAGAGACTCCGGAAGAGAAACCGAAAGAGACTACGGTTGAGTTCCTGGCGTCGCTGGCGGCGGTGTTGGTCACCGGGCTGTTCATCATCACATTCGTCGTGCAGGCCTTTGAAATTCCTTCCAGTTCCATGGAGAACACGCTGCTCATCGGCGACCACGTGTTTGTGAACCGGGTGCAATTTGCGCCGAAGAGTTCATGGGTTGGATCGCTGCTGCCCTATCGCGATCCGCATCGCGGCGACATTGTTGTTTTTCTTCACCCGGATCCTGCGACGGCGGGGATGTACGTGGTAAAGCGGGTGATCGGCGTGCCCGGAGACCGCATTCATTTGCGCAACGGAGTGGTGTACCGCAACGGCGTGGCGCTCGACGAACCCTATGTGCTGCACGACACCGACGACCCCACCCAACTCTATCGCAATAATTTTCCGACTGAACCTCCCTCTGAAAGCGAGGACCTCTCGGCCAACTGGCGGGTTGACTTGGCGTCGCATATTGACGGAGGAGATCTGGTGGTGCCCCCCAATAACTTCTTCGCTATGGGCGATCACCGCGGAGTGAGTTTGGACAGCCGCTACTGGGGATTCATTCCCCGGGAAAATCTTATTGGACGTCCCATGTTCATCTACTGGTCATTCGAAACTCCGGAAGGTCAGTACACCAAGACCAGCTGGGGCGATCGAATTTTGTTTCTGGGGAAAATTGTCATTCACTTCTTTGATGAAACCCGCTGGAAGCGGACGCTGCGGGTCGTAAAATGACGCCTCTCGCCGAAGGCGAGCTCAGACCGGGCGGTGTGGTGAAGCCCTTGTCCTACAAGCGCCGCGTGCTGGCCGCGTCCGCAGTTATTCTCCTCGTGCTGTTTCTTCTTCGGCCCGGGGCTTCCCGCCTGAAATCCCGCATTGCCTCTTCGATCAGTTCGGCGGTGGGCCGATCCGTTGATATTGGTTCGGTGCAATTGCGTTTGCTGCCCCGGCCGGGATTCGATCTGCAAAACCTGGTGGTGTATGACGATCCCGCGTTCGGAGCGGAGCCCATGCTTCGCGCCGGAGAAGTGACGGCGGACCTCCGCCTGACGTCGCTGGTTCGCGGTCGGCTGGAAATCGCGCGCCTCGACCTGACTGAACCCAGTTTGAACCTGGTGCACGGGGCTAATGGACGCTGGAACCTGGAGGCGCTGGTGGAGCGGACTGCGCGCACGCCCTTGGCTCCGACGGGCAAAGCGAAGATGGAGCCGCGCCCGGGATTTCCCTACATTGAAGCGACCGGGGCACGAATTAATTTCAAGAGCTGTCCGGAGAAGATGCCATACGCACTCACCAGTGCAGACTTCTCGCTCTGGCAGGATTCGGAAAATTCGTGGGGCGTTCGCCTGAAGGCGCAGCCCTTTCGCAGCGATTTGAACTTGAACGATACCGGCGTGCTGCAGGTGAATGGCACCTGGCAACGCGCCGCGACGCTGCGCGATACGCCATTGCAATTCAGCGTGGAATGGAGTCGGGCTCAACTTGGACAACTTACCAAATTTTTTACTGGCATCGATCAGGGCTGGCGCGGCGGAGCTCAGCTCGATCTGACGGTCTCAGGTACTCCGGGAAATTTGCGGGCTGCGGTTGACGCCGCTATTCAGGATTTCAGGCGATATGACATCACGACCGGCCAGCCAATGCATCTGGTTGCGCACTGTGATGCAGTGTACGGCTCAGCGAATCAGATATTCCACGACCTGATGTGCACTGCGCCGGTCGGGAGTGGGTTGATCACAGTGAAGGGAAACATGGGTCTGCCCGGAAGCGGAGATTATGGGCTGGCGCTGATCGCCGAGAATTTACCGGCGAGCGCAGCGGTGGCGCTGGTGCAGCGTGCCAAGAAGAATCTACCCGACGATCTGACGGCGGAAGGAACCGTGAGCGGGAACTTTACTTTCGAGCGGGAGGCGGCGGCTGCGGGATCGCGAATGGAAGGACGTGGACAAGTTTCTGAGTTTCGACTGGCTTCCGCAGCGAACAAAGCGGCGATCGGACCGGGGACGATTCCGTTCGCCCTTACTGCTGGAGAATCGCCCGCGAAGTTCGTGCCGAAGAGAGCGCCGCGCCGGATTTCGGTTGGGGCGCGGACGGAGGGCCCACGCCTGGAGTTTGGTCCTTTCTCTGTCGCGGCGTCGGCCCCGGCGGTGTTGAGCGCGGCACGCTTGGATGGGCATACTTCGCCAACGGTCAGCGGATGGGTCGATCGTTCGGGCTATTACATTTCCGTGACGGGAGAAGGCGAGATCGGCAAAGCGCTGCGAGTGACGCGTATGCTCGGGATTCCTGCGTTGCAAGCCGCGGCTGAAGGTACGGCACAGGTTGACCTCAAGGTTGCTGGGGCGTGGGCCGGGTCTGCCAACGGGACGGCGATTGGCTTCCCTCCTCCGCAGCTGACTGGTAGCGCAAAATTGCGTGGCGTTCGGATTGCCCTGCGTGGAGCAGGCGGGCCAGTTGAGATCTTGTCGGCGGACTTGCAGCTTTTGCCCGAAGAAGTCCGGGTTGAAAAGCTGATCGCCAGGGCAGCAGAGTCGTCCTGGACGGGCTCGGTCGAAATGCCGCGCGGGTGTGGAACTCCTGGCGCCTGCGAGGTTCACTTCAATCTCAGCGCAAACCGGATCGCCCTGAGCGCACTGAGGGAGTGGGTGAGTCCGCAACCCAAGGAACGACCTTGGTATCGGGTGCTGGAAGCACGCGTCCAGGCTGCGCCGTCGTTCATGGCAAGTGTGCGCGCCTCGGGCCGCGTGACTGCGGACCATCTGCAGGCGTGGGGCTTCGAGGCGACTCACGTTTCCGCCGAAGTGAGCCTGGATGGCGCCAAACTGCGGGTTACGGAATTGGCGGCGGACTTTCTGGGTGGCAAGCATCGGGGAGAATTGCTGGCGGACTTCAGCGCGAAGCCCGCGATTTGCAGCGGCAAAGGAATTCTGACTGGAATATCCCTGGTGCCCCTGGCCAACGCGATGGATGACTCCTGGATTTCGGGTGCCGCGAACGCAAATTACGAAGTGACGGGCACGTGTCCGGCGAATTTCTGGTCTTCGGCGGAGGGTAGCCTGCAGTTTGAGATCAGCGATGCAACCTTGCCGCACATCGTCCTCCCCGACGACGCTAGCTCGCTGAAGGTGTCTCGATTCGCGGGAAAGGCACGATTGCAGGACGGAGAACTGCAGATCAAGGACGCCAGCCTCGATTCTGCCAGCGGAAGATTTCAAGTCAGTGGCACCGCATCGTTCAAGCGCGAACTCGACCTCAAGCTGACCAGGGCTGCGAGTGGGACAATGGCAGTCGGATATACCGTTACGGGAACAGTAGCGGAGCCGCGGGTGGTCCCGCTGGCTGGCGCGGACACCCAGGCGCAGTTGAAACCCTAGCTTGATTCTGCTCTGCCTGAAGACATGACGATGAGATTAGCTGAGACCTTTACCTTCTGATTGAGCTTCGTTTCTCCTACGGTACATATCCGGGCCCACGCAGGACTTTGCCGGGTAGCGCGCCGGTCATCTTGCCGTGATCAACCACTGGCACACCGTTGACCAGCACGTACTCCATTCCTTCTGAAAGCTGGTTGGGATTATCGAAGGTGGCGCGGTCGCGAATTGTGGCGGGATCAAAGACGGTGATGTCGGCCCACATGCCAGCCTTAAGCACGCCGCGATCGGTTAGCCGCACGCGCTGCGCCGGCAGCGCTGAGAATTTGCGGATGGCGTCTTCGAGAGTCAGCGCTTTTTCTTCGCGGACGTACTTGCGCAAGATTCGCGGAAACGTCCCGTAGGCGCGGGGATGCGGATGCGCCTGGCCTAGAATTCCTTCCGGCGACGTGCCTTCGGAATCATTGTCGATGGCGACCCAGGGCTGCTGCAGCGCGAGTGTGACATCGGGTTGCGACATGCCGAAGACCGCGACTCCGGTCGAGGGGTCTGCGATCAGGAAATCGAAGAGCGCGTCCATGGAATCCTCGTTCCACAGCTTCGCGATCTCGGAGAGGCGCTTGCCCTGCATGGGCAGCAGCTTTTCGTTCTCGACCGCCCCGATCATGATCGCGTCCGGGCCGGGAATCTCCTGCCATTCGTTGTCCCAGGCTCTTGATGGAGTGAGCATGTCTTTCCGAATGCGCTCGCGAGTGGCGGGATCTTTCAAGCGCTCGACAAGTTTTTCCGTTCCGCCGTCGTGAGCCCAGGGCGGGATGAAGGCGGAGAAATCGTTGTACCAGGCGGTGTAGGCGTAGGTGTCGGCGGTGACGTCGGCGCCGGCGGCGCGGGCTGCGTTAATCTTCGCGACGACTTCCGGCATACGTCCCCAGTTGTTCTTGCCCGCGACTTTGATGTGCCAGATTTCCACGGGAATTTGCGCTTCGCGACCGATGCGGAGGGCTTCGTCGATGGCCTCGATCACGGAATCGCTCTCGTTGCGCATGTGTGTAGAGTAGATGCCGCCGAATTTTCCGGCCTCGGTGGCCAGTGCGATTAACTCGTCGGTCTTGGCATAGGGCGCGGGGGCATATTCGAGCGCGGTGGAGACTCCGACGGCGCCGTCTTTCATGGCATCGCGGACGAGCGCTCGCATCTGCTCAAGCTGTGCGGGAGTAGGCTGAACATCGTTCTCCCCCAGCACGAAGCGGCGGACCTGTGTTGCCCCGACGTACGTCGCCAGGTTGATTCCCATGCCCTGTTTTTCCAGCCGCGCGAAATATTGGCGGAAGGTGCGCCAGTCGGGCGTGATCTTGTAATGCTCGTATTCGGTTCTATCGCTCTGAATGATGGCGTCGTTGAGCGGGGCGATGGAGTTCCCCTCGCCAGTAATCTCCGACGTGATCCCCTGGAAGATTTTTGAGGGCAGTCGCGGGTCGACCAGAATCGTCATCTCCGATTGCCCGAGCATGTCGATGAAGCCGGGCGCGACTACCTTTCCGGCTGCGTCAATGGTGCGCTTGCGAGGAGCTGCGGAAAGATTGCCGATGGCGGCGATTTTTCCATCGCGGACTCCGATGTCTCCGGAGTACCAGGGCGAGCCGGTGCCGTCAATGATGTGGCCGTTGCTGATGACGGTGTCGAAGGCGGGGGAGTTTTGAGATCGCGCTTGAGGCGGAAGGCCTGCCATCATCAAGGCCAGAAAAAAACAGAACCGAAGTTTTGTTTGCATCGATTTCCTCGCCACACAGTTCAAGGGACAAAAGCTTACCGCAAAGTTCGCGAAGAACGACCAGCTCGCAAAGAAAATCACGGACGCACGCTGACGATTCCTCGGCGATGTGTAACTGCGCCGAGCCCGATCCAAGCCGCAAGCGCGAGCCATTCGTAGATTGTGAAGTGCCCCGGGATCTGGGGGATCAGCTTCATCAGCGCCATCGCGATTCCCACCGCCAAGCCGAACCCTGCCAATGCTCGTTCACCCGCGGACAGGATCACCGTGCCGGGACGGGCACGAGGCAGCGCCAGACACGCTGCGCAGGTAGCGGACCATCCGATTGCGCAGGCCACTGAGCCTACTTCGGTGATAGGAACCAGAATCGCATCGCCCAGCAGCATGCAGGCGGCGGCGGTGAGGCCCACGCAGAGCACTGCTATCGAGGGCGTCTGATGTCGCGGGTGGATCGCTCCAACGCGCGCGTCGACCATGCCGCGGCGTCCCAGGGCGAAGAACAACCGGCTGGCGGCGACGAAGTTTCCATTGAAGCACTTGAAAAGCGAGAGCAAGGCGGCCGCGAGGATAATATTTACGATCCATTTCCCGGCAAAGCCGCTGGCTCCGACTGCCTGCTGAAACGCGACCGCCGTCATGAACTTCTCGCCCACCAACTGGCGCCACGGCGCAACGAATGCCACCGCCGCGACAATGCTGGCGTAGAACAGGATGCCGACAAAGATGGCCATCCAGATGGCGCGAAAGAAACGCTGGCCGCGAAAGTCGGGGCTGGCTTCCTCGGCGGCTTTGCCAACCGATTCGAATCCGGTCATGAAGTAGGGAACGATCTGAATCACGAGCAGAATCGAAATCAGTGGCGTGTGCGTGAATAGTGGAGGAAAATTCTCCGGAGAGCCACGGCTTACTCCCAGTGCGACGAAGATTACAAACAGAGCGAGCGTACCGAAGCTGGTCCAGTTCTGAAAAATCGCGCTCAGGCGGATACCGCGATAATTCAGCAGCGTCAGCAGACCGATCAGCCCGAGGCCGATGACCAGGTGCGGGAGATAAACCGGGCGGCCGGCGATGCGGTAGAGTTCCATTGAATCGAGCTGGGGGAAGATGTAACCGGCGATGCGGCCGACGGCGACGGCCTCCCACGGGCACACGATGAAGTAGGCCAGGGTCATCATCCATCCTGTGGCGAAGCTGATGGAGCGCGGGAAGACGGCGGCGGTGTAGGCGATTTCACCGGCAGCGTCGGGCATGGCCAGGATCAGCTTGCCGTAGACCCATCCGATGGGAAGCAGCAGTACCCCGCCGATGACGAAGCCGAGCAGCGCGCCCAGGGCGCCGCCGCGGAGCAGCCAGTCGTCCATGATGACGAGCCAGCCGACGCCAACCATGGTTCCCCAGCCCAGAGTGAAGTAGTCGGTGGCGCGGAGTTGGCGGGCGAGAGTGGGCATCTGTCATTCAGACATCTGTGATTCAGAGAAGCGGCGCGAATTATAAAGCATAGTGGGCCG
>Ga0302324_100002967_pt1 | contig 38444 bp, 30 predicted proteins | sample Palsa_T0_1_FD_201949 | JGI IMG/M metagenome (GOLD analysis project Ga0302324, IMG submission 201949) | Peat permafrost microbial communities from Stordalen Mire near Abisko, Sweden - Palsa_T0_1 | ecosystem: Environmental > Terrestrial > Soil > Palsa > Peat permafrost | place: Sweden: Abisko... | reverse complement strand
AAGGATGTCCTCGAGGATCTGTGCGTGAATCTCGACGCCCGGCATCACCGGATCGAGCGGCGTCGTCTTGGTGTCGAGCAGTCCGATAGCCGAGGTGCCGATCAACACCAGCCGTTGACCCACCCGGTCGGCGGCTACGCGCCCTTGCAGCACGTCCTTGGCCGAGACGGAGCGGGCCGGATCGTGATGGTTGAAGTAGATCCACAGTCGTCCCTTGCCGTCGGTCGGCAGGACGAAGCCGTTCATCACGACGTTCTCCACGCCTGCGGCATCGGCACGGATCAGCGCCGAATCGGAATTGGCGGCAACGCGCAAAATATCGAGCGTCAAAGCCGGGACGATTCCACCTGCGGCTTGCATAATCACCGGCGCGCGGCGCACGATGCCGTCGCGCTCCTCGGCCATGGTGAACACGCCGCGTCCGGCGGCGGCGCTTTCGATCGCCGGAATATTCCGAAGCAGGGTCGGATAATTATCGAGGAAACGCCTTGGATCCGGACCCAGCACGGCATAGCCAGGTTCTGGTGCGTTGCTTGGCGCAGCCGTGGCCGCTGTCGTCGACACCGATTGGCCGACGACAACGCGCGAATTTTTGATCGCTCCGGCGAAAATCTCGTCGTTACTTGGCAGGCTGTCCAGTTTGGCGCGGGTCGCACTGTCGAGGTCGCGCAGCGACGAAGCAACGCTGGCGGGGGACATGCGGTCAGGCTCGGGAAACACGATATCGAAGCCGATCACCGCGGCGCCGAGCTGTGTCAGGTGCGCCACCAGATCCGCCATGACCGTTCGCGGCCACGGCCATTGGCCGATTTCGCGGAGGCTTGCTTCGTCGATATCGACGATGACGACCGGCCTTATCGTCTGTTGACGCGGCCGCAGCACTTGAAAGAAGTCGAATACGCGAAGCCGTATCTCCTGCAGCGGGCCCGGGTCGACGATGCGCAACGGGACCAGCGCGAACAGCAGCACGATGCATACGGCGCGCGCGATGCCGAACCTTCGCGCCCAGCGAGCGATCAACCTCATGTCAATCGGTTCCGCGTTGGCAGGTTTCGCTTATAGCAGGCCGGTTAGCTACGGCGAAAGCGAACGCGCCACGATGGGGCAAATTCTTCGCGTTGGTCGGCTTACTCGGCGCCTTGCCGCCCGGCCTGAGCGCCGTCTCATCTCTCCCGGAAAGCGCGCATGAACTGATCATGCAGCGGCTTTATCAGATAGGAGAGCATGGTGCGCTGGCCGGTCTGAATAAAAGCTTCGACCGGCATTCCCGGCGTTAGCCTCACATTGCCCAGCCGGCCGATTTCGTCGGGCGTCATGGCAATGCGGACGACATAATAGGTCTGCCCGGTGCGCTGATCCGCGCTGGTATCGGCGGCAACCCGCGCCACGGTGCCGTTGATCTCCGGCGTGGTGCGGATATCGAACGCCGAGAAGCGAAGGAGAACTGGCTGGCCGAACTGCACCTTGTCGATATCTTTAGGATCGACTTTCGCTTCGACCAACAAGGTGTCGGTTTCGGGAACGATGAGCATGATCGGATCGCCGGCGGTGACGACGCCGCCCACGGTATTGGCCGTCGACTGAAAGACGACGCCGTCTTGCGGCGCACGAATATCGGTGCGCTTGAGTTGGTCCTCGGCGGCAACCTTGCGCTCGACGTATTCGCCGATCTTACCGTCGGTCTCGCGCAACTCTTTAGCGACGTCGCTAGACAAATCTTGATCGACTTGAAGAATCTGTAACTCGGTCTCGGCGATCTTGCCCTTGGCCTGAGCGGCCGAAGCAATGAGCTGGCCGCGCTCGCCTTGCAGCCGCGCCGTTTCCCGCTCCAATGCTGTCAGCTTGTCGATCGGAATGAGGTTCTTCTTCCACAATTCACGCATGCCGACGAGCTCTTGCTCGATCAGTTCGGTCTCCTTGGTCTTGGCGGCCTGTTGCGCCTCAAGCCCGCGGATCTCTTCTTGCAATTGAGCTATCCGCTGCCGCAACTGTTGCTTTTGTCCTAGCCGCGCGGTCCGCCGCAACTCGAAGAGCTTGCGTTCGCTCCCCAATGCTTCCTGCACGTCGGCATCGCCGGTCTTGTCCGCCAGCTCTTTGGGTGTGCCGACCGTTTCGGCGCCGTCGCGCTCCGCCGCTAGGCGCGCTTTGCGCGCGTAAAGCTCGATCAGTCCCTTATGGACGATCGCCAGATTGGCGCGGGTCACGGTTTCATCGAGACGCACGAGAGTATCGCCGGCCTTGACGCGATCGCCGTCGCGCACCCGCACTTCGCCGACCACGCCTCCAGTCGGGTGCTGCACCTTCTTGACGTTGGAATCGACGACCACGAACCCCGGTGCAATCAGCGCGCCGGCAATTTCGGCGGTCGACGCCCAGCCGCCGAGACCGACGGCAAGAATCGCGACGACGACGCTACCAACGACGACATGCCGGCGTATGGAAGAGCGGGCGCTGCGCGCTTCGGTCTTCACGCCGCGCCTTCCTGATCGGGCACCACTTTCAGGGCGCGCGGAGCCGCACTCGCCGGAATGATCCGGTTGAGTACTTCTTCCTTCGGTCCAAATTGCTGCTGGCGGCCTTTACCCATCACCAGAATATAATCGACACCGGCGATGGCGCTGGGGCGGTGCGCCACCACTATTGCAATGCCGCCCCGGTCGCGAACACCGACGATCGCCCGGGTCAGTGCTTCGTCGCCTTCGGCGTCGAGGTTGGAATTCGGCTCATCGAGCACGACCAGGAAAGGATCACGGTAGAGCGCGCGCGCGAGCGCGATGCGCTGCGCCTGGCCGGCGGAAAGCCCGCTGTTGTTGTCGCCGACGTGGGTCTCGTACCCGTCGGGCAGATTGACAATGAGATCGTGAACGCCGGCAGCCTGTGCGGCGGCGAGTACGGCCTCGGCATTCGGCGGGTCTTCGAACCGGGCGATGTTTTGCGCGACGTTGCCGGGAAACAATTCAACGTCCTGTGGCAGATAGCCGATATGGCGGCCGAGCGCTTCGGGCGACCATTGATCGAGGCTGGCGCCATCGAGGCGCACACTGCCGCGCACCGGCGTCCACACTCCGACCAGCATCCGCGCCAGCGACGATTTTCCCGATGCGGTCGGTCCGATCACGCCGAGCGCCTTGCCGGCGGCGAGCGAAAAGTTCACGTCCTGACAAACGACCTTCTGTTCGCCGGGAGGGGTGACCGCCGCATTCTGCACCAGAAGCGTTTTCTCCGGCGGCTGTAGCGCCATCGGCTCGCTCCGCGGCGGCAGGTTGCCGAGCAAACGCGACAGCCGCTGCCAGCTTTGCCGGGCGGCGACAAAGCCCCGCCAGTTGGCGATGGCGAGGTCGACCGGAGCGAGCGCGCGCCCGCCAAGGATGGAGCCAGCGATGATAATGCCGGCGGTCGATTCCTGATGGATCACAAGCCAGGCGCCGACGGCAAGGATGGCCGACTGCAAGAGCAGCCGCAGGATTTTTGAAAGCGAGCCAAGTCCGCCGACCACGTCGCTGGCCTGGCCGCTGGAGGCCACATAGTTGCGATTAATTTCGCTCCAGCGCTTGGCGATGCGATCAACCATGCCCATGGCGGTGATGGCCTCGGCGTTACGGCGGCTCGCATCCATCAGCGCATTGCGCGCTGCGGCGAGCTGGGTGGCGCGGCCGGTGGGCCGTCGCGTTCGCAGCTCTGTCACGACCGTAATAGCGATGAGAATGACCGCACCGGCCAGCGCGGTCAGGCCGATATAGGGATGGAACAGGAAGCAGATGGCGAGATAGACCGGCATCCACGGCAAATCGAACAAAGCTACCGGTCCGATGCCAGACAGAAAGCCTCGCACCGTATCGAGATCGCGGATCGGCTGGGTACCGCCGCTCTTGCTGCCGAGTTTCAGAGGCAGGCGGACGATGCTTTCGTAGACGCGCGTGCTCATCGCCTCGTCCAGGCTGTGGCCGACGCGCACCAGGATGCGGCTGCGGATCGCGTCGATGAATCCCTGCGCGGCATAAAGGCCTGCCGCGAGGATCAATAAGGCGACGAGCGTGGGGACGGAGCGGCTCGGCAGCACCCGGTCATAAATCTCGAGCATGAACAACGCGCCGGTAAGCATCAGCACGTTGCTCATTCCGCTGAATAGCGCGACGGCGAGGAAGGCTCGGCGGCAAGCGGCTAGCGCGGCGCCCAGCTCGGAAGCTGCAAAATTTTGCCCCTGCGGGCGTTGGAGCTGCGTCATCGCGGAGTGCCTGGCACCAAACCGAGTATATCACGACCCAGCCTACCAATGGTTATCCATCGGCGGGATCATCATAGCTTGGTTTACGCCAAACGGCATCCATGCCAGGCGGCATTGCCCCAGATGCGAACGGGCGGGCCCCGGGCGGTTTCAGATGAAACCCGATCGGAAGCCTAACTAAAGAGGAGTGTATTCCCGGCTCTCGACCTAGCGAAATCGCAAAGGAACGCCGACGCGCCAGCCCGTGAAGGGCTGGCGCCAACGCCTCTCGCAAAACCTGGAGGATGGAGTTTCAGGAACGAGAATCGAGCGAAAGCCCGATGCTGAACGCCTTTTGCCGCGTTGCGCCTTCGGTCCTTCGCAACTTCTTGGCAATCTTTCCCGCGGTGGTTTTCTTTTTCGCCAAGCTTTTCAATTCACGCACTTCGGTGGCCGTCCACGCGCGTCGTTTCTTTGACTTCTTAGCCATAAATCCTCCCTTTCAGGAAAGGCAACTACATCTCTTTAACAGAAGCGAAGGAACACAACAGATCGGTTTGGGGGTTCATCAGTAGCGCTGTGTTTGATCGGAAACAACACTCGCGGATAGGCAGCATGGGTGACAGTCAAAATTGTTAGATTGTTCTTAGCAATCTCTTGGCCGCTAGGCAAATCGAACTTTTAGGCCTGGTGTCTCGTTGATAATGCGACAGCCGGTTGCACGATCAGCAAACCGAAAAATTTCCGGCTGAAGAGTGTTGTTCCTCGGCGCACGTTGACGAAGAAATGAGGGCGCACGCCGACTACCGCGCATTCTGCCGGATGGTCTAACCGAGTAAGAGCGTCCGCGGGCCTCTTTATGGTCGATTCCCCTAGCCGTGGTGGGGCTTGCGGCGTTCTTCCGGCCTTCCTAACTCTCGATCTAGAAGAGCCTATGAAGTGGGGACGCCGTCATGGAGGAACTCAAGCTCGTTGCCCTCGATAAAGACGATATCGAAGTCGTTTCAGCTCATGTGCAGGATGCCCTCGTCAAAGTCGCCGACATCCTCTGGCAGCCGCGCGAGCATCGCTTCCTGATGGCGCTCAATCGCTTCGATTGGGTGAATGCGGTCGAAGCCAACGGCAATAAAGGTTCAAACCCTCCGGACTATCACCGTCGCAGAACGGCCTTGCGTTTTGAGCGGGTCAAGGCGTGCAAGTGCCGAGGCTTGGATCAGGCGAACAAAGATGCAACGCTCAATCTCTTGGCGATCGAGTTCGCCGAGCACGACACTCCGGCCGGTGCCGTGACCCTGACCTTCTCCGGCGGAGGCGCTATTCGCCTCGAGGTCGAATGCTTGGAGGCTGAACTCGCCGACCTTGGCGCGGCCTATGCGGCGGTGATCTGCCCGGATCACTTTGCCGGCACCAATGCCGCGTGACGATACCGTGTAACGATTAAATCAGGCCGCGACCGGCCGCTGCGCATGCGGTATTGCAAAGGCCTTCATCAAGCCGGCCATGATGATCAGCGTCGCCGCATAGACGATAAGCTGCATGGCGGTCGGCTGGTCGACGTAGCCGATGAGCGTGTGCAACGCCCGCCCCAACCAGCTATCATCCCGCAAAATCCACGAAGTATCCCACACTGGCTGATCGAACGCGGTGAGGATGTTCGCCTGTTGCAAGAAGGCGATCGCTTGCGCCGCCATGCCGGCGGCAAGCAATGCGATCAATGTACTGGTGACGCTGAACAAGTACCGGGTCGGAATCGCAACAAGGCCGAAATACGTCAGGAGGCAGACCAACGTCCCCAGGAGGAGTCCGATCGCACTTCCGACCAGCATACTGCTGCCGCCGCCCCCCGCCGCGGCCACGCCGTAGAGAAACAGGACGACTTCGGAGCCTTCGCGCAACACCGCGATGGCCACCACGAGCGCCAACGCGGCGAGCGACTTTGATCCCGCGACCACTGCTTGTCCGGCAGCGCGTATCTCGGCCGCAAGCTCGCGGCCATGACGCGCCATCCAAACATTGTGCCAAGTGAGCATCAGCACCGCGAAGCTGAGGATGCTGGCGTTGAATATTTCCTGGCCGCTGCCGTCGAATAATGCCGATAGCCGGCTGGTAAAAAGTGCCACGGCGCACGCACCCAGCACGCCTGCGCCAACACCGCCGGCGATCCAAAATGTCCGGCCGGCAACGCCTGAGGTGACCGCCATAACGATACCGACGATCAAGCCGGCCTCGAAAACTTCGCGAAAAACAATCACAAGCGAAGCAAACACGAACACCTCATAAGGTATCGGTCACGAAGCAGGTACAGCGCATAAACCGAACATGCGAGCAATTGGTGAACAGCGGCGGTTTTGTCAATCGGATAAGCCGACATTAGAATTGTTATAAGATGAAAGACCTGATACTGCGCTGGCATTCGAACAAAAACTGGTCGTCGCGCATTCGCCCGCAGCTCTGATGAGACATTCGATATGGCCATCCGCCTCGACACCCGCGCTGCCGATTTCGCGCAAAGATTTCGCCGCTTTCTCGAGAGCAAGCGCGAGGTCGCGGCCGATGTTGAAGCGTCCGTGCGCGCGATTGTCGCGGATGTCGCCGCGCGCGGCGACCTCGCGCTTTGTGACTACACCACGAAGTTCGACGGGTTCGATCTGGCCGCCACCGGGCTGCGGGTCGACGAGCAGGAGCTAGCCGCTGCTTTTTCGGCATGCGAGCGTTCTTTACTCGAGGCACTTGAGTTTGCGCGCGGTCGCATCGAGGCGTTTCACCGCCGCCAGGTGCCCAAAGACGATAGCTTTACGGACACGACAGGCGTCGAACTCGGCTCACGCTGGACGGCGATCGACGCGGTTGGGCTTTACGTGCCCGGCGGCTCCGCCGCCTATCCCTCGTCGGTCCTGATGAACGCAGTACCGGCAAAGGTCGCCGGAGTGCCGCGCCTGGTCATGGTGGCTCCGGCGCCCGGCGGCATAGTGCCGGCGCCGGTGTTGGCGGCGGCAAAGCTTTGCGGAGTTGATGAAGTTTATCGGATCGGCGGGGCACAGGCGATTGCGGCACTTGCTTACGGCACCGCGACCATTGCTCCGGTCGCGAAAATCATCGGACCGGGCAACGCATATGTTGCCGCCGCCAAGCGCGCCGTGTTCGGAAAGGTCGGGATCGACCTGATTGCCGGACCGTCTGAGGTCTTGATCCTCGCCGATCGCAGCGCGAACGCCGATTGGATTGCGGCGGATTTGTTGGCGCAGGCCGAGCACGATGAAAACGCCCAGGCGATACTTTGCACCGACGACGAAAAGCTTGCCGCGGCGGTCGAGCGCGCGATCGAAGGGCAACTGGCTTCCTTGACGCGCCGTAGAATTGCCGGCGCCTCCTGGCGGGATTTCGGCGCAATCATTTCGGTCGGCAATTTCGACGAAGCGTTGCCGCTCGTTGACGCGATAGCGCCCGAACATCTCGAAATCGTGGCTGCCAACAGTGACGCGCTGGCGCGCCGCATCCGCAACGCCGGCGCCATATTCATCGGTCCGCATACCCCGGAAGCGATCGGCGACTACGTTGCCGGATCCAATCACGTACTGCCGACGGCGCGGTCAGCCCGGTTCTCGTCCGGACTTGGCGTGCTCGATTTCATGAAGCGCACGTCGCTGCTCAAATGCGGTCCGGAACAGATGCGCGCGCTCGCCGATGCTGCCATCACGCTCGCTACCGCGGAGGGGCTTGATGCGCATGCCCGTTCGATCGCCATTCGGCTCAATCGCTGATGGCGCGCGCAAGCCGCGACGAAAAGGCCACCGGCCGCCTCATGGCGGTCACGCTTGACGAGTCGTCCATCGGACGCGCCGGCCCAGACGTGGAACATGAGCGGGCGATCGCGATCTACGACCTCATTGAAGAGAACTCGTTCCGGCCGTCCGGCCACGAAGGCGGCCCGTTCGCCCTGAACTTGAAGATCGACGGCACTCGGCTGGTCTTTGACATTCGGCTTGCCGACGGCGAACCGGTGATCGCTCACCTGCTTTCGCTCGCACCGTTCCGCCGCATCGTGAAGGATTATTTCACGGTGTGCGACAGCTACTACGCGGCGATCCGCGGGGCGACGCCCGATCGCATCGAAGCTCTCGACATGGCGCGCCGCGCACTTCATGACGAGGGCTCGCAAATTCTCCTGGAGCGCCTCAAGCGGAAGGTCGAACTTGATTTCAACACGGCGCGCCGGCTCTTCACGCTGGTCACAGTGCTGCATTGGAAGGGGTCATGAGCCGTAATGCCGGCCTCCCTCAACCGGTCCCCCGCGCAGCCGTCGGCCGTGCTATTTGCTTGTGGTCTTAACGCCATCCGTTCGCCGATGGCCGCGGCAATGCTCCGCCAAATGTTAGGCTCCTCGAGCTATGTCGCCTCCGCGGGCGTGCGCAAAGGCGAACCCGATCCGTTCGCCGTCGCCGTTATGGCGGAAATCGGGCTCGACATCTCGCGCCACAAGCCGGTGACCTTCGAGGAGCTCGATGATTTGGAGGGGCTCAATTTCGATCTCATCGTGACGCTCGCTCCCGAGGCCCACCACCGGGCGCTCGAGATCACGCGCACCAACGCGGTCGATGTGGAATATTGGCCGACACCCGATCCTAGCGTTGCCGAAGGCAGTCGCGAGCAGCGGCTCGAGGCTTACCGCGCCGTCCGCGACCAGCTTTTGGCGCACATCCGCGAACGCTTTGCCGCCAAGCGGCCCGGCAACGAATAGGCTCGGTCGAGTCAGTTGTCGGGCGCGGCAGTTGTCGAATGGCGCATCATCCGCTAGGTTCCGCGCCAATTTTGGCCGCATGTTTGTTGGCGGCGGGGGGCGGCCGCGGATCAGGAATCTCCGGGTAGCGAATGGCGAAGGAAGAACTTTTGGAATTTCCCGGTGTCGTGACGGAACTACTTCCGAATGCCACCTTCCGCGTCAAACTCGAGAACGAGCATGAAATCATCGCACACACCGCCGGCCGTATGCGCAAGAATCGCATTCGCGTGCTCGCCGGCGATAAGGTGCTTGTGGAAATGACGCCTTATGATCTGACGAAGGGCCGGATTACGTACCGGTTCAAATGATTGGCCGCCCAAAATTCGTGCTCGCTTCCGGCTCGCCGCGCCGGCTCGCGCTAGTCAATCAAGCGGGCATCGAGCCGGACGCATTGCGGCCGGCCGATGTCGACGAAACCCCGAAACGGGGCGAACTGCCGCGGGCTTGCGCCACGCGGCTTGCGCGCAGAAAGGCCGAGACCGCATTGGCCATGGTGCGCGTCGATGAAGAGCTTAAGGGCGCTTTCATTCTCGCCGCCGATACCGTGGTCGCCGTCGGACGGCGCATTCTGCCCAAGGCGGAATTGCTCGACGAGGCGGCGCAATGCCTGCGCCTTCTGTCCGGCCGTAATCATCGCGTCCATACCGCTGTTTGTTTGGTCACGCCGAACGAGAAGTTTCGGCAGCGGCATGTCGAGACTCGGGTTCGCTTCAAGCGGCTGTCGGAAGAAGATATCGAAGCGTATCTTGCGTCTGGAGAATGGCGCGGCAAAGCCGGCGGCTACGCGGCGCAAGGCATCGCGGGCAGCTTCATCGTGAAGATCGTTGGATCGTTTTCCAACGTGGTCGGTTTGCCGCTCTATGACACCGTAACGCTACTCAGCGGCGAGGGTTATCCCATACACTTTGGCTGGCTGAACGCTTTATGATAGCGGCGAACCGCTAGCGTCTTTCGCGTTTCGTCCCATATCCTCGGCATGACGGAAACTCGGAAGCCCGCCTGTCCAATCTGTAGCAAACCCGTCGTCGCGGAGTTCCGGCCGTTTTGCTCGGGGCGCTGCGCTGACGTCGACCTTAATCGGTGGCTGTCCGGCGTCTACGCCGTGCCTGTAACCGAAGACGAGGAGGAAGACGAAACGCGGAGCGAGGGCGGCGAAACGGCGGACTAAAGCGCCGCTTTCGCCTATTCTGGACAGCCGGAAACCGAGCCTCTATAACGCGCCGCGCTCGCACATATGCTTTGAAGGCGTTCAACGAACGCTTTCGTCGTGGGCCCAGGTAGCTCAGTTGGTAGAGCACTGCACTGAAAATGCAGGTGTCGGTGGTTCAATTCCGCCCCTGGGCACCACTCTTTCCGGCCGACGTCGACGCGCGAATTGTTGCCCCTTAAGGCGCCTTGCCGTGTGATGCGTGATCGTGTCCGGCCCGGTCGCGCCACCGCTTCATGGCGGCGAACAGCGGCATTCGCTCGAGCGGCTTCTCGGTGCCGGAAAACTCCCGATAGAGCGCCGCGACGTTGATGATCATCCGCTCGGGATCGAGCCAGGACGCGAAACGATCAAGGCTGATTTTCTGCGCCGCGACTTCGGACGGCACACCATTGTCAAAATGCCGGCGCGCTTCCGCGGCGATATATTCGAAATAGGATTTTAAATCGGCCACGGCCGGTTTCTCCGAAATCGGTCCATGGCCGGGAACGATAATGTCCACATCGAGACCCAGGATGTAGTCGCAGGTCTTTATCCAATTGCCGATCGGGCCTTCCCAGATCACCGGGTGGCCGCCGACGAACAAAAGATCGCCGGTGTAGAGAATGCGGTCGGCCGGCACATGGACGAGCACATCGCCGCGGGTATGGGCCGCACCGAGATGCGTCAGCACCAGCTTTTTGTCGCCGACCGTCAGCTCCATCGTCTGGTCGAACACCGTCGTCGGCGGCGTATCGACCAGTCCGCGCCAATCAAACTTGCTGCCCATCGTTTCATGGAAGAACGCGCCGCCGTCGCCGCTGTTTTTCCAGTCGGCCGCAAGCTTCAGAAAATGCGATGGCGACCATTCGGCATATTCGTCGGCGCAGGCGCGGCAGGCGATGATGTCGGCACCCTCGACGAGCTGATTGCCGAAAGTGTGGTCGCCGTTGGCGTGGGTGTTGACGAGCTTGCCGATCCGGCGCGCCGCGGGGACGGCGTCGCGCATGGTGGCGAGCATCTGCGCCGTCAGCGGCAGATCGAACAGCGTATCGACCAAGAGTGTCTGATCGCCGCTTGCAATCAGACCGGCGTTACTCCAGCCCCACGATCCGTCCGGTTGCAAATAGGCAAAACAGCGGCCGCCGAGGTCGTGCAATCCTTTAGTGTACTGCCACTTGCTCATCTGCTTCAGGCCGCCTGTTCGCGGCTCGTCAAGGAGAAGAGCTGGATGACTTCGTCGGTGCTGGCGACGTCGCCGAAGACGCGCAGGATCGAGGCCAGCGTCGCGTTGTGTTCGACATCAGTCAATGCGGCATTGGCGTCGGAGACAAAGACGAGGCGGTAGTTGAGCATCATGGCGTCGCGCGCCGAGGATTCGCAGCAGACATTGGTGAGGGTGCCGACGATAATGACAGTGTCGATGCCGGCTTCGCGCAGTCGCCGATCGATGTCGGAGGATCCTTGAATGAAGGCGCTGTAGCGCCGCTTGACGACAATCTCGTCCTCAGGCCGCACGTCGAGGTCGGCGTGAAGCTCGAAGCCATGAGCGCCGGGCGTAAGCTCGGTAAGCGTCGCCCGCCGCGGGTCGCCGTCGAAAAATACCCGCCAGGCTTCCGTTTGACCTTCGAGACACATTTTGACCCAAACGACCTTGCCGCCGGCAGCGCGGGTCGCTGCCGAGAGTTTGTTCACATTGGGCAAGATGTCGCGCGCCGTTGGTACCTCGACCGGCATACCCGGCAGCATGAATGCGTTTTGCAGGTCAATGACTACGAGCGCAGTCTTCGGTCCCAAGAGGCGATCGTAACGGTTGAGCTTGCCGCGCTGCGCTTTGATTTGGGCGACGATGGTCTCCGGTATGGACACTTTGTGCACGGCTTCCTCCTGGTCGATGCGGCAATAGCGAAATTAATTCATAGCATCGGTGCGACCCCAACTCTACGGCTTGCTTGTCTTGCGTGATCGGTCACGGTTGCGTCGAAGGGTTGCATGAGGTCCGCACCATTGTGCTACGTATTGCGGCGCGGGAGGACGTGATGACGAAACAGATGCAGGACAAAGTGTGTGTAATTACCGGCGGCGCGGGCAGCATTGGCGCAGCCTCAGCCAAGCTCCTTGTTGGAGAGGGCGCCAAGGTAGTCCTGGTCGATTTGCAGGAGGCGGCACTGAAGAAGACCGCCGCGGAGATCGGCGGCGGCGAAGCCGTCGTTTGGTGTACCGCCGACGTCACCAAGTCGGATCAAGTCAAAAATGCGATCGCAACGGCGGTCGCCCGCTTCGGCAAGATCGATCTGCTCTTCAGCAATGCCGGCAATTTCGGCGTGGTCGCGCCGATAGCCGACTATCCCGAAGACATTTTCGATTCAGTCATCGCCGTACATGTGAAAGGCGCGTTCCTGTTCGCCAAGCACGCCTTGCCGCAAATGAATGACGGCGGCTCGATCGTCATCACCTCCAGCGTCGCCGGGGTCAGAGGCGACCCGGGCGTCTGCGCATATATCACTGCCAAGCACGCGCAAATCGGCCTGATGCGGGTCTTGGCGAAAGAGGCCGCCGCGCGCAATATTCGCGTCAACACGCTGCATCCCGGACCGGTCGACAACGACTTCCAATTGAACGTGGAAAGGAGACTCGGTGCAGCGATCGGGCGCGACGGCACTCAGTTTTTCAATGAGATCATTCCACTGCATCGCCATGTCCGCGCCGACGAGGTTGCGCGCTCCGTGCTCTTTCTCGCCTCGGCGGCTTCGAGCTTCACGACCGGCAGTCTGTTGATGGTGGACGGCGGCTTGAGCGCATGACGTTTGTTAACGAATCGTAAACGCAGACCCGCTTAGGTAGTACTGGTAGAAAATCCGGCCGGGAACGCCAGCACTATGGTTCGCGTCGTTAGGCGATTGACGCGATTTTTGCGAAATCGCGGATTGAGCGGCGGCGGTCTCTTGGCGCTGACGCTCAACAACATGACTCAAGGCGTGGTGTTGTTCGAACTTGGCGGTCGCCTTGTCGTCTGCAACGATCAATATCTGCGCATGTACGGGCTTTCTCCGGATTTCGTTGGTCCGGGCTCGCACCTGAAGGACATTGTCGCGGAAAGGGTCAAAACCGGAAGCTTGCAGCGCGATCCCGCCGAGTATTGCGCCGAGCTAACGGAGGCTATGGTCGCCGGCAAGATCGTGCGCTTCATCTCGCAAACGTCGGACGGACGTGCGGTATCCGTCGTCAATCGGGCGATCCGAGGTTCGAACTATTGGGTAGGAACGCACGACGACATTACCGAGTGGCGGGCCGCGGAAAGGCAAAGCGCGCTGCTTGACGAGCAGGAAGCGCGGCGCGCTACAATCGAGCAAGCCATCGCCTGGTTTCGCGAAAGCGTCGAGGGAGCGTTAAAGACGGTCGCCGAGAGCGTCGCAGCGATGCAATCGACGGCAGAAATACTTTCGGCGAATTCGAACCAGACCAACACGCACACCACAGGCGCTGTCAAAATCTCCAACGAGGCTTTCGCCAGCGTCGAGGTAGCGGCGACCGCGGCCGATGAATTATCCAAATCGATTGCCGAAATCGATCGCCAATTGGCCCGTGCCTCGGACGTGGTGCGTGGTGTCGCCACCGAGGCGCAGTCGACCAACGAGGAAATCGCTGCGCTCGCGCGGGCGGCGCAAAAAATCGACGACGTGGTCAAGCTTATTCAAAGCGTCGCCGGCCAGACCAACTTGCTTGCGCTTAACGCCACGATCGAGGCGGCGCGGGCCGGCGCGGCGGGAAGAGGGTTTGCGGTCGTGGCTTCGGAGGTGAAGGCGCTCGCGGTGCAGACGGCCAAGGCGACCGAAGACATAGCCGGGCAAATTGCGTCGGTACAATCCTCGACGCAAAGCGCCGTCGGCGCTATTGGCAATATTGCGGAGCGTACCCTAGACATCAAACAATTCACCGCCGCCATCGCCACATCCGTCGAACAACAGAGCGCGGCGACACACGAAATTTCGGAAAACGTCGAGCAGGCGGCATCCAGGACAAAATCTGTAGTCGCGGTACTACAGCGCGTGTCCGCAGCGATTGCCGAAATGCAGACCTCGGCCGACACCGTGTTGAAAGCCTCGCAGGCCGTCGAAAAGGCCTCTCAGTCCTTGCGCGGCAGCGTCGAGGCCTTTCTCAGCAAGGTCGCCGTTTAAGCGGCTTTGCCGCGCCGCGCGCGTCTTCGCGACTGCGGCTGGCAGCTATTGCGCTGAAGCGGTCGGTGAACCGGCAGCAGTCGCCAGCACGATGACTTTCGTGCCGACGGACGTGCGATTGTAAAGATCGGTAACGTCTTCGTTGGTCAGGCGTATGCAGCCCGAGGAAACATTAGTACCGATGGTGGTCGGGTCATTGGTGCCGTGGATGCGGTATAACGTATCCTTATTGCCCTGCCACAAGTAGAGCGCGCGCGCCCCGATCGGATTGTCAGGACCGCCGCGCATTCCAAGCCCGCTCTGCAATTGCACCATATGCGCTTTGAGTTCGGGCTTGCGTTCCAGCATTTCGACCGGCGGGTACCAGTCAGGCCATTCCTGTTTGTTGTGTATCGTCGCCATGCCGTTCCAGAGGAACCCCTCGGCTCCCACGCCTACCCCGTAGCGGATTGCTTGCCCGCCCGGTTCCACCAGATAGAGAAAGTGGGCGCCAGGATCGACAATAATGGTGCCGGGTGGCTCGGGACTGGGGTAAGCGACGACTTTGCGGGCCCATGCCGGATCGGCTTGCAGGGCCGGTGGGGGAGTGGTTGTGCAGCCCATCAAAACGGCGAGAGCGCCGATGGCGAGTGCTGCAGAAAGCGCTGCGCGGCAGTTGGAATTCATTAGCTTATCTCGCGCTCATCTTGGTTCTCGTATGCACCGCCGGCGTTTAATGGGCCGTCTACAGGCGACCATTAGTTGCACAAAACGGATTTTTGAGGACCATTAACTTTGCCTCGTATCGCGACCCTGCCGGTGAGGGGGGCGGTAGGGTGGGCCCCTTCTCGGTGGCGGCATGGCACACTATCTTGATCGCCGACGCTGCAACGAGCACCCTTTGGAGAGTCTCGTGCGTGGATCGAATATTCCGTTTTTGATCGTTGCCATCCTTGTTACCGGCGCGGTGAGCGCGCACGCGGGCCCGTGCACGGCGCGGATCGCGGAGATCGAGCGTTTCGTCCAGAGTGCTGCGCCGGGTCCGGATTCCGGTCCGAGCGCCCCACAATCCGTCGGTGCTCAGCTTCATCACCAGCCGACACCGGGTTCGGTCGAGGGCGCCGAGCATAGGGCGCGCGCCGACGGTTTAGCGGCCCTTGATCGTGCGCGGGTAGCCGATGCGGCGGGAGATGCCGCCGCCTGCGCGAAGGCGATTGAGGAAGCCAAACTGATCTACGGCTTGGATTAGCAGCCGGGCGCGCTTTCAAGCGGCGCGTAACTGGGAGGATGACGAGGGGCGACGCTAATACGCCTGTTCGTCGTACAGCGGCTCGACCGAACGATTCCAAGACCCGTGGAATTTTTCCAGTAGCTCCTCTGCGGGCGTGGTGCCGCGCGCGAGGCGGTCTTGCAGAGGCTCAAGGAAAAGTGTTTCGTCGTGGCCGGCGGCGTCAAGGTGTTTGCGCCGTGCCAAGCCTGCATAGGCAAGATGCAATGCATCATTGGCAATTTCGAAGACGGTGCGGCCGTGCACCAGCGTGGCGAGGCCGGCCTTCGGCACGCCGTCGCGAAGCTTTTGCCGATCCTCGGCGGTCCACTCTTTGACCAGATCCCAGGCGGCATCGAGGCTGGTGTCGTCGTAAAGAATGCCGGCCCAGAAAGCCGGCAGCGCCAGCAAACTCGCCAGCGGTCCCGAATCGGCGCCGCGCATTTCCAAATAGCGCTTGAGCCGCACTTCAGGGAACGTCGTGCTGAGATGATTCGACCAATCGGAAATAGTCGCGCTCGCGCCGGGCATTCCGGGAAGCTTTCCGGCAATCAGGTCGCGGAACGATTGGCCGGCCACATCGACGTATTCGTCGCCGTGCTTGACGAAATACATCGGTACGTCGAGGGCATAGTCGACCCAACGTTCGAAGCCCATGCCGTCCTCGAAAACCCACGGCAGCATGCCGGTGCGGTCGGCGTCGGTATGGCGCCAAATTTCCGCGCGGAACGACAGAAAGCCGTTGGGCTTGCCTTCGGTGAATGGCGAGTTGGCGAATAGCGCGGTCGCCACCGGTTGCAGCGCGATCGACACGCGCAGCTTCTTGACCATGTCTGCTTCGGAGGAGAAGTCGAGATTGGTCTGTACCGTGCACGTGCGATACATCATGTCGAGGCCGAGCGTGCCGACCTTCGGCATGTACGCGCTCATGATCCGGTAACGGCCCTTTGGCATTTTCGGAATTTCGGCAAGCGTCCAGTTCGGCGTCATGCCAATGCCAAGAAAGCCGATGTGCAGCGGCTTTGCCACTTCGCGAACTTGCGCCAGATGCGCCATCAGCTCGCTCGACGTCTGATGGACCGTTTCCACCTGCGCGCCGGACAGCTCGAACTGCCCGCCGGGTTCGAGCGATATGGCGCCGCCGCCGGTCACGTCGGAGAGCCCGATAATATATTCGCCCTCCATAATCGGCTGCCAACCGAGCAAATGCTGCATGCCCTCGAGCAGCGCGCGAATCCCGCGGCGCCCCTCGTAGGGGACCGGCCGATGTCCTTCGAGCGTGAAGACGAATTTCTCGTGCTCGGTGCCGATCCGGAAGGCCGGCTTTGGTCTCACGCCTTGGGCCAGCCAATCGACGAGCTCGTCGCGCCGCTCGATCGGCTTCAGGTCGACTTGATCACGCGCCATGGAATCGCGAGGGAATTTGTAGCCGCATTAATCACGCAAGGTGGTCACGCCGCCGCCTTGCGCCTTTCCGGTGGGAAGCGGCCATAGAACGTTTCGCCGGTACTTGATAGGTCGCGCAATAGCCTGCCGGGTTTGAACCGAGAGCCGTAATGCTTGGCGAGCTCTTTGCACAGTTCGACGAAGGCCTTGGTGCCCATGCCGTCGATATAGGAGATGGTGCCTCCGGTGAAGGGCGCATAGCCGAAGCCGAGAATCGAGCCGACGTCGGCTTCGCGCATGTCGGTGACAACACCTTCCTCGACGCAACGAGCCGATTCGAGAGCTTGTATCGCCAGCAAACGCGTCTTCAGCTCTTCGATGTCCAGCGAATCGGGATCGAGCTTGGTCGTTTGCAAATCCGCGAGGCCCGGCCAGAGCCGTTTCGGCCCGCTTTGCGGATAGTCGTAAAAGCCCTTGCTGTTCTTACGTCCATAACGGCCGCGTTTTTCAACCATCTCTTCCAACAAAGCCTTTTGCCGGACGTCGATTGCGTCCGGCCCTAGATCGGCTTCGGTGGCCTTGAGAATCTTCCAGGCGAGGTCGACTGCGACTTCGTCGTTAAGCGAGAGCGGGCCGACCGGCATTCCGGCCATGCGCCCGACATTCTCGATCATGGCCGCGGGTACCCCTTCGGCCAGCATCAAGTGACCCTCGCGGATATAGGTGCCGACCACGCGCGATGTGTAGAAACCGCGCGAATCGTTGACCACAATCGGGGTCTTGCGAATGGCGCGGACGTAATCGAGCGCCGCCGCCAGCGCGGCGTCTCCGGTTTTTTTTCCGAGAATGACTTCGACCAGCATCATCCGGTCGACCGGCGAGAAGAAATGAATGCCGACAAAGCGACCCGGATCCTTGAAAGTTTTCGCGAGCGAGCTGATCGGCAACGTCGACGTATTGGAGCCGAACACCGTTTGTTTTCCGATCGCCGCTTGTGCCTTGGCGATCACCTCCTCCTTGACGGTGCGGTCCTCGAACACCGCCTCGATAATGAGATCGCAATCGGCAAGCGCCGCGTAATCCGGTGTCGCGGTTATGTGGGCGAGCAGGGCGTCGCGATCGGCGCTGGTGGCGCGGCCGCGATTGATTTGATCTGAAATCAGCTTTTGCGAATGCGCTTTGCCCTTGTCGGCGGCTTCTTGGTCGCGGTCGATCAGCACAACATCGATGCCGGCCTGAGCGCTCACATAGGCTATGCCCGCCCCCATGAAGCCTGCGCCGAGAACGCCGATCTTCTTGATCGGCTTCGCCGGCACTTCTGCCGGACGGCGAGCGCCCTTGTTGAGCTCCTGCATGGAGACGAACAGCGAGCGGATCATCGCGGCGGCTTCGGGCGAGCGGAGAATCTTCGCGAAGTATCGCGATTCCACGCGCAGCGCCTGATCCATCGGTAGTTGCAGCCCCTCATAGACGACCTGCAGGATGGCGCGAGCCGCGGGATAATTGTCGTAAGTTTCGCGCCGATAGAGCGCGTTCGCCGGCGGAAACACCATCATGCCGGCCTTCGAATAGACCGGGCCGCCCGGCAGTTTGAAGCCGTCGACGTCCCACGGCGCTTTTGCCGTGCCGCCCGCCTTGATCCAATCCTTGGCCTTTTGCGTCAGCTCGGCGGCGGGCACGACCTCGTCCACGAGCTTCATGGCCTTGGCGCGGTTCAGGCGAAGCTGATCGCCCTTGAGCAGAAATTGTAATGCATCGGCCGGCGGCATCATGCGCGCGATGCGCTGCGTGCCGCCGCCGCCGGGAAAGAGACCGACTTTGATTTCCGGCAGGCCGAGGCGGGTCTTGTCGTTCTCGGAGGCAATGCGGTGATGGCAGGCAAGCGCAAGCTCGAAGCCGCCGCCCATAGCGGTGCCGTTGATCGCGGCGACCCAAGGCTTGCCGCAGGTCTCCATCCGGCGCGCGATCACCGAGAGCTTGCGGCCTTCATCGAACAGGCGTTTGTTCGCCGCCTCTTCGCCCTGCGACTTGAGCAGATCGGTGAAGGTGCGGCTTTGTGTTTCCAGCATGGTGAGATCGGCGCCGGCACAGAATGCGTCCTTGCCGGAGGTTAAAACCGCGCCCTTGATGCCGGTCTCGTTTGCGACGCGTTCGACGATTGCAGTGAGCTCCTCCATAACCTTGGCGTCGATCACGTTCATCGAGCGCCCCGGCATGTTCCAGGTCACAAGCGCAATACCGTCGGCATCGACGTCGAAAGTGAAGTTCTGAAAAGTCATTCGCGTCTCCCGTCACGTCCTTTTACGCCTCGCCCCAGCGGGAGAGGGAGAGTTTATTTCGGATAAGGCTTGCCGTCCTTGTGCGTATAACGACCGCCGGTTTCGTCGCGCACCACGACGAGATCGACATCCGGATATTCGGCGCGCTCATGTTTGGAACGCGTTCCGATTTCCAGATAGACCGCATTGCGGCTTGATTTGTTGACGAGGTGATGACCGTTCGCGACGCTGGCTTTGAAGCCGGCCGCGTCGCCCGCTTTTAGCAGCGTTTCGCCCTCGTCCTCGATTAGGGTCAATTCACCTTCGAGCACGTAGACGAGCTCATCTTCCTTATGATGCCAATGGCGTAGCGCGGACGCCGCGCCGGGCGTGAGAGTTGTCAGGTTGACGCCGAACTGATCGAGGCCGGCGGCAACGCCCAATCGCTTGCGCGAACGGCCGGCGACAACGCGAGTGAATGGCTCTGGATAGGTCGAGCGGCTGTCGACCGGCAATTTCGCAATGTCGACCTTCGGCATGCGCCCCGCCCCTTACGCCGGACAAATTTCCCTTCCCCGCCACACCGTGGCGGGGAAGGGAATGAGAACTAAAGCCGTTCGATAATCGTAGCCGTGCCCATGCCGGCGCCGATGCATAGCGTGACCAACGCGATCGATAAGTTGCGCCGTTCCAGCTCATCCAGCACCGTACCGAGGATCATGGCGCCGGTGGCCCCGAGCGGATGACCCATGGCAATGGCACCACCGTTCACGTTGATCTTTTCGGGATTGATGTCGAAGGCCTGGATATAGCGCAAGACGACCGAGGCGAACGCCTCGTTGAGTTCGAACAGGTCGATATCGTCAAGCGTCATGCCTGATTTCTTCAGTACTTTCTTGGTCACGTCGACCGGACCGGTGAGCATGATCGCCGGCTCCGAACCAACATTGGCGAAAGCGCGCACGCGCGCGCGCGGTTTAAGGCCGGCTTTCTTCCCGGCTTTGCTGTTGCCGAGAAGCACGGCGGCGGCACCGTCGACAATGCCGGACGAGTTGCCGGCATGATGGACGTGATTGACGAATTCGATTTCAGGATGCTTCTGAACAGCGACGGCATCGAAGCCGCCCATTTCTCCCATCTGCACGAACGATGGTTTGAGCGATCCGAGCGACTGCATTGTCGTGTCCGGCCGCATGTGCTCGTCCTTGTCGAGGATGGTGAGACCGTTGACGTCTTTTATCTTTATGACCGAACGGCTGAAGCGGCCGTCACCCCATGCCTTTGCCGCGCGCTTCTGACTCTCGACCGCGTAGGCGTCGACATCGTCGCGTGAGAAGCCGTATTTGGTGGCAATGAGATCGGCGGAAATGCCCTGGGGCATGAAATATTCGACGACCGCGCTGCTGGGGTCGACGGCCCACGCGCCGCCGGACGCGCCAATGCCGACGCGGCTCATCGACTCGACGCCGCCGCCGATGGCCATGTCTTGTTGCCCCGACATGATCTGCGCGGCGGCGAAATTGACGGCATCGAGGCCGGAGGCACAAAAGCGGTTGATCTGCACGCCGGCGACAGTTTCGCCGTAGCCGGCATGAAGTGCGGCGATGCGCGCGATATCGCCGCCGGCTTCACCGACCGGGTCGACAACTCCCATAACGACGTCGTCGACTAGGGTGGGATCGAGTTCGTTGCGCTGTTTGATGGCGCCGAGCGCCTGGCTGGCGAGATTAAGCGCGGTCACTTCGTGCAGTGAGCCGTCCACTTTGCCGCGGCCGCGTGGTGTTCGGACGTGGTCGTAAATCAGTGCGTCGGGCATAGTTCCCTCCTGGCAGGCGGACGCCTCGCGATCGGTTCTTAAGGCCCGGGCCCCTCATATAGTCCAAGTTCCGCAGAATTGCAGCCTGACGCTGGCGGACGAATCCGGCAGGAATGCAGATGGACGCGAATAGGTAGCGTTCGGTGCTAGAATGCTTCCGCCGGCAACGCCATCATCGAGGCGGCACCGGCCTTGATGCGCGCCAAATGTGTCGTTGCCGCCGGTAGCATTCGCTCTGCGAAAAAGCGGCCGGTAGCAAGCTTTGCCGCCATGCGTTCGCTTGAGCCGTTTCCTCCTCCGGCGATTTTGGCCTTCGCCGCCTCAGCGATCAGGCACCACATGTAACCAAGCGCGACCAGGCCGAAGAGATGCATGTAGTCGGTCGAGCCCGCGCCGGCATTCTCGGGATTGCCGAGTGCGTTTTGCACGAACCACATGGTCGCCTGCTGCAACTCGCCTAGTGCTTGCGCGAGCGGTTTGACGTAAGGGGCAAGCTCGGCATCGCCGCCATGATCTTTGATATAAGCCGACACTTCGGCAAAGAAGGCCTGCAAGGCGCGGCCGCCGTCGCGCGGCAGCTTGCGGCCCACGAGGTCCAACGCCTGAATGCCGTTGGCGCCCTCGTAAATCATGGCGATGCGGGAATCGCGCACGAATTGCTCCATACCGTGCTCAGCGATGTAGCCATGACCGCCGAAGACCTGTTGCGCCATCACCGTATTGGCGAAGCCTTGGTCGGTGAGCACGCCTTTAATCACCGGGGTCATCAGTCCCATGTGATCGTCGGCCGCCTGGCGTTCTTTGGCATCGCCGGACCGATGTGCGACGTCACTGCGCAGCGACGTCCATAATACCAGCGCGCGCGCCGCCTCGTTGAAGGCGCGCATGGTCATCAGCATGCGCCGCACGTCAGGCTGCACGATGATCGGATCGGCGGGCTTGTCCTTGAACTTCGGGCCGGTCAGCGCGCGGCCGGCAAGCCGCTCCCTCGCGTAAGCGGCGGCGTTCTGGTAGGCGACCTCGGATAGCGCAAGCCCCTGTACGCCGACGCCAAGCCGCGCTTCGTTCATCATCACGAACATGGCGTTGAGCCCGCGGTTCGGTTCGGCGACGAGCCAGCCGGTGGCGCCGTCATAATTCATCACGCAGGTCGAATTGCCGTGAATGCCCATTTTCTCTTCGATCGAACCGCAAGAAACCGCATTGCGTGAGCCGAGCGCGCCATCCTTCCCCGGGAGGAATTTGGGGACGATGAAGAGCGATATTCCCTTGGTCCCTTCCGGCGCCCCTTCGATGCGCGCGAGCACGAGGTGGACGATATTTTCCGCAAGATCATGCTCGCCGGCGGAGATAAAAATCTTGGTGCCGGTGATTTTGTAGCTGCCGTCGGGCTGGACTGCGGCGCGGCTGCGCACAAGCCCAAGATCGGTTCCGCATTGCGGCTCGGTCAAGTTCATCGTGCCGGTCCATTGACCGCTGATGAGTTTGGGAAGGTACAGTGCTTTCTGCTCGGGCGTCCCATGAACGGCGATCGCCGCGGCCGCTCCCTGAGTGAGGCCCGGATACATGGCGAAAGCCATGTTCGCCGAACAGAGAAATTCGCCGATCGACTGAGTCAGCGCCATCGGTAGGCCCTGACCGCCGAAGTCCTCGGGCGCTGATGCGCCGATCCAGCCGCCTTCTATCAGCCGCTTGTAAGCGTCCTTGAATCCAGTTGGCGTGGTGACGCTTCCGTCTTCACGGCGGTGGCAGCCTTCCTTGTCGCCGACACGGTTAAGCGGAGTCAGTATGTCTTCGCAGAACTTGGCCGCTTCGCCGAGCACGGCTTCGAGAAGGTCAGGCGTGGCGTCGGCGAACCCCGGCAAATTGTTGTATCGCTCGACGTGAAAGACGTCGTTCAACAGAAACATGACGTCGTCGACAGGAGCCTTGTAGGTCGCCATGAGCGCGTGTCCTCCCCGGACACAACCGGCCCGGCACAAGACTTAAAGGGTATAATGTTGCGGCTTTGCGTCAACGGTCGGTAGAGCCGCGGATGGGCGAATCAGCGCAAACGAGCCTGGTGAGCGAAACCCTATCCGCCCTCGACAAGAGGTTACTGCAAAGTTAACGGGAGCCCGCCGGCAACGCTCCCGGGAAGCCATTTTTGGTGAACGAGCGGTGACCACCCGCGTGCGTTCTTAACCGGTTATTTACCGTAATCCTGAAAAGTCCCGTTTCAGAACAGTAAGGCGTCAGTTCCGCATTGCTGTTCCGCGAGCTTCGGCTTGCATCAAGGGGCACATCCAATTTCTCGGGCATCAATTTGGGCGTGAGCATGAAACCGGGCGGTCCGTGGAATCTCAGAGGTCTCCGTCCAGAAGCCCGTGCGGCCGCCCGCGACGCCGCGCGCCGCTCCGGAATGTCCGTCGGCGAATGGCTCAACACAGTGATTCGCCCCGCCGAGGAGCGCGACACCGAATCTCGACGCTCTGCCCCGCCCGATCGTATGGAAGGCGGTCATGAACCGCGTCGGGGACGCAAGCTGCCGCAACGTCCTGCGGGGCGGGACGAACGTGGATATGACCGCGATCAGGCACAGGAATGGGAGCGCCATTCCGCACGGCGGGCGCCCGATCATCCCGAGCCGCGAGGCTCATCCTTTTCGGAGCCACAGGAGTCGTGGGGGCGTGGCTTCGGCGATGAGGACATAAGCCGCCGGCGTGATTCGCAGACTTCGCCGCGACGCCCATCGGAAGCGCCGAAGGAGCATAGCGCCGAAAGCTTCAGAGACGAACCGGAGCGTGACCGCGGGCAATATTACGAACGGCCCAACTTGCCGCAGGAGCGGGCGCGAAATGAACCGCAACGACCGGACGCCCGCGAAGATCACCGCGACCGGGAACGAAGCCGGTTGCGAACTGGCCCCTCCCGGGAGCGGGAGCGGCAATGGATCGAAGAAGCGGTTGCCGTCGAGCGGGAGCTGCCGCGCGAACGCTACCGTGATCCTCGCCCCGACCCGGCACGACAGAGCGCGCGGGATGAAGACTGGCACGAGACCTCTCAAGGTCACAGACCGGATCGCGACGACGAACGCTACCGTGAAGCGCCCAGGCCATTCAGTGCGCGCAATGAGGACGAATCCCGGCGAAACGATTCTTGGCGAGCGGAACCTTGGCGAGCAGAGTCCTGGCAAGACGAATCTTGGCAGGACGAGTTTTCCGATGATATTCGCAAAGACAACCGCCAGCGTGAAAAGAGCCGAAGCCTTCCCAGTCGAGAGCCGGATGCGGGTCGATTCGAGGGCTTGAACCTCAACGAAGGTCCTCACTATCGTGGACGCGACCGCGACCGCGACCTTCCCAGGTTGGCTCCGGAACGCGAGCCGGAGGAGTCGTGGCAAGCCTTTTCCGAGGAAGAGACAGACCGCTATTTAGGCGAACCGTCGCGCAAGGATGATGGCGAGAGCGAGGACGCGGAACGTTCGAATTTCGACCACCAACCCGATCGCGCGCTGCGTCGCCGACCGTCATTCGAGCCCGAGGAACCCTTCGAAACCATTCCGCGTGAAGGTCGCGGCCCTACGCCGGGCCGCCATGCTTCCGAGCCGGACTACCGGTTCGAAGCGGAGCGAAGCGAAGCGGAAGCGTTAAACGCGCGTCGGGCGAAGGCCGGGCGTTTGCGTGGCCGGCAGTCGGCGGATCAATGGGAGGAGCGTTTCCCGAACGAGCGCGATGAGCCCATGCCCTCCCGCAGCGGCTCGCGGCCAGGTGCCGGCGATTCAGAAAATATTGGGCCGCGACGCATGCGTTTCGGAAATCGCGAGGAACATAGTCAACGCCGGGATACCAGGCGGCAACGACAGGGCGGCTCGGACGACGAACAGTGGCCACCTGAACAGGATACATCCCAAGACGAGAGCATTGGCATGGGCGGGCCCTATCGCGACCTCAGCGCCGCAGCACGAACGCCGGCTTCGCCAAGCCGCGGACGGCGGCGCGAAGGCATCTTTCCTGCGGCAAACGCTGACGACGCTCGGGACGCTGCGGTCGACAAAGCAATTGCCGAAATTACAGTGCGCCAGCGCGCGCTTGATGAAGCGGCGGCCGCCGAAATGGCCGCGCGATTGCGCCGCGCGGAAGTTCGGACCGCCCAGCAGGAGGTGCAGAACGGCATTTCCGCTGAAGAACGGTTCGCTTCGGCGCAGCATGCCGGCGCATCTAATGTTGCCGCCAATCGACCGCCACCGCCGGCCTCTGCGGAAACGGCGGCGCAATGGACGCCAGCACCGGCGCCCCGTCCGTCAGCCGACATTACACCGAATAGTGGCGCTCCAGCCTCGCACCGAGCGGAGGTGGCGCCGTCCGAGCCAAAAGTAGAACCGCGGCCGCTCGATCGGCCGCCGCAAGCTGCGGTCGCTCCTCCGCCACCACCGCGCGCGGAAAATTCAGGCGCACAGCAAAAAACGGCCGACGATCGTTTGGTCGCCGAAATCACGGCGAGAATGCGGGCGCTGGATAACGCGGCTGCCGCCGACAAAAAAGCCGAACGCCAAACGGGAGTCGGCGAGTCCATATCGCAGCGGTCGCTCATCGACGATGTGGCGGCCGATATTCTGGCAGAAAAAATCGAACGCGATAGCGCAGGCGAGGGCACGTTCAATCTTGAACCGGCACTGCCCGATTCGTCGAACCAACGCAGTTCGCCAGTTCGTGACGAAGGCCGGAAAAACTGGTCGGCGCCAGGGTTGGATATTGGCGACCTCGAACGCCAGCTGCGCCACCTCAACGCCCGAATTGACGCGCTGCGACCGACCGGTGATCTCAACGTCACGATTGATGGCCTCCGACGCGAGCTTTCTGACATCGGCCGAGCGTTTACCGAAGCTTTGCCGCGGCGCGCGTTGGAATCGCTCGAGCTTGAAATCAAGACTCTGGGGCACCGGCTCGATCATGGTCGCGAGAGTGGACGCGATTCGGCCGTGCTCGCCGAAATCGAACGTGGATTGGCGGAAGTACGCGCGGGCTTAAACGGTCTTACGCCGGCGGAAGAATTGGTCGGGTTCGGTGACGCGGTAGCGGTGCTGACCCAAAAAGTCGACGCGATTGTCGCCAGGAACGATACCGCGGCGATCGCGCAGCTGCAGGACACGATCGGCGATTTGCGCCTCGCGGTGTCGCGGGTTGCTTCCGACGACGCCTTGAACACGGTTGCCGAAGAGGTGCGCGTGCTTTCGGCGAAGGTCGACACCTTCGCCAAAGATGGGCCGGCGGCGCTCGAACAACTTCACACCGCGATGGTCGATCTACGCCACGCGGTGTCGGGGGTAGCTTCCGACGATGCCATGAGCACGGTCGCCGACGAGGTGCGGCTGCTTTCGGCAAAGGTCGATAGCCTCGGCGATATCGCCAAGGGCGATCCGGGGGCGATGGAACAACTTCACATCGCGATCAGCAACTTGCGCCACGCCGTTTCGCGTGTCGCTTCCGACGACGCGGTGAGCAGGCTTGGCGAAGAGGTGCACTTGCTGTCGGCGAGAATGGACGATCTCGCCCATAACACCGCCGACAATCGAACACTGTTGCAAATCGAAAGTCGCATTGATGCGCTGACGACCGCGATCCATGCTTCGACCAAGAACGGCCAGGCCGTACCTCGCGAACTTGAGAAGCTGCTATCCGCGCTCATTGACAAGCTGGAGTTGTCGCAGCTCACGCAAACCGATCATACCGCGCTGACGCATCTCGAAGATCGCATCGCCATGCTGATGCAGCGGCTCGATGCGTCCGACGCGCGGTTGGGATTGCTCGAAGGCGTGGAACGCGGGTTAGCTGATCTCCTCGTTTACATCAAACAATTGCGCGCCGGCGGCATGAGCGTGGATTCCGCGTCGGGGAGAGTTGTCCCGGGCGACGCAATCGATCACCAATTCGCGGAAATCAAAGACAGCGAACGGCGCACCCAGGATTCGATCGAGGCGGTCCAGGGTACCGTTGAACACGTCGTCGATCGCCTTGCGCGCATTGAAAGCGGCATGCGCGTCCATCGTAGTTGGAGCGATCCGGAAGAGCCGTCAGGCGCGCAAGTCCCGGAACTCGCGCCCTCCTTGTCGCCCGCCCAAGAACCGGAAGCGCCGACAGAGGCGGATAAGGCCGCAGAGATCGAGCCCGCCGCCAATCGGCGCGGCATCGCCCGCATGCCGATCGATCCTGATCTACCTCCCGATCACCCGCTTGAGCCAGGCTCCGCACCGGGACGCACACGCCGACCGATGACACCGGTCGAGCGACTTGCGGCATTGGATTCAGCGGCGCCGGCCAAACCTCCAGTCATTCCCGATCCGGCCGGCGGTAAGGCGGATTTCATAGCGGCCGCGCGCCGCGCCGCCCAAGCCGCCGCGTCCACGTCGCCAAACGACAAATCCAGCGTAATCCCCGGCACCGCAGCCCCAAGCGGCTCAAAGAAACTTTCGGACCGGCTGCGTACATTGTTTGTCGCCGCGGCCGTCGTAGCCATCGTCGTCGGTGGCTTCCGGGTCGTGTCACAGATGCTCGACCACGGCAGTCCGCCGCCGGAAGCACAGACTGCACCGCCGCGTGTCTTGACGGAGCCGACGCCGGGCTCCCCGTTGCCGCTGACCCCCGCCGAACCAACGAAGCAGCCGGGGACACCTGGGAGATCGTCGGACGCAAATACAACGAGCATGTCGAAGACGGTTGCGGCTTCGGGTGCCGATCCGGAGCAGAATCTCGCGTCGGCTCCGGCAGTTCGGCAGACGCTGTTGAACCCTCCCGGCAACTTCGCCATTAACTCCGGTACACTTCCGGATATCGCCGACGGCGCCGGAAAAAATGCGTCGGGGGTTTTGTCAGGCTCTGACGTGACCGGCTCGCTGCCGCCAGCGCCCGCGTCGGGGAATTCCACAGCGCCGCTCGCGGATGACAAGTTGCCGTCGGCTATCGGCGGTCCCAGCTTGCGTACGGCGGCTTCAGCGGGAGATCCGGCCGCAGCTTACGAGGTGGGTGTGCGTTTCGCTGATGGGCGCAATGTTCCGCAAAACAACGAGGAAGCAGCCCGCTGGCTGGAAATCGCGGCCAAAAAAGGTTTCGTGCCTGCGCAATTCCGGCTCGGAACGTTTTACGAAAAAGGCGTCGGCGTGAAAAAGGACCTGCTGCAGGCGCTCTCGCTCTATCGCGCCGCCGCCGACAAAGGTCACGGCAAGGCCATGCATAATCTTGCCGTCCTTTATGCCGAGGGCGCCTCCGGCGCACCCGACTATCGCACAGCGTCGCAGTGGTTCCGCAAGGCCGCCGAGCTTGGCGTCACGGACAGCCAGTACAATCTTGCCATCCTCTATGCACGCGGCGTGGGCGTCGATCAGAGCTTTGCCGAGGCCTACAAGTGGTTCTTCCTCGCCGCCAAACAGGGCGACAAGGACGCCGCGCAGAAGCGCGATGAGGTCGCTAGCCGTCTCGACCAACAGGCCCTCGCGGTAGCGAAGTCGGCTGCGGAACAATGGACCGCCCAGCCGCAACCCGCTGAAGCCGTCGCGGTCAAAGCGTCTGATGCTTGGGACCCGCCTGCCAAAGGGACCTCGGCGCTGAAGCCGAAATCACATTCTGCCGAGAAGATCCCGGCGCCCGACGTCATGAAGGTCAACTGACCTCAATCGCCGGCGCACAGGCAGCGCTGCGCGTCGCGACCTCTCGTACCCATGTCCGTTCATGCGGAGAGAGAAATAATTGACCGCGCTCATGGCGCCGGGCCGCCGCGCCATCCGGAATCGATCAAATCTGCTGGCCGGGCGCGGATAAACGGTATGCCGATCGGCGGCGCGCGCGTAGAAGGAGCCTGATCGGAGTATATCCGTGGAAATCTATCTTCCCATCGCCGACATGCCGGTCAACATTTTCCTCGTGCTGGCGATGGGGCTGGCGGTCGGATTTATTTCCGGCATGTTCGGTGTCGGCGGTGGCTTTCTAATGACGCCGCTTCTGATCTTCATCGGCGTGCAGCCGGCGGTGGCGGTAGCGAGCGTCACCCCACATGTGGCCGCGTCATCCTTCTCCGGAGCTATCACCTATTGGCGGCGCAACGCCATCGACGTCGTGTTGGCGCTGACGTTGCTAGCCGGCGGCATTCTCGGCAGCTGCGGCGGGGTCGCGCTGTTCACCTGGCTGCGCACGCTGGATCAGCTCGATCTGGTGATCGGCCTTTCTTACGTGATCCTGCTCGGCGTCGTCGGCGCGTTGATGGTCGGCGAGAGCGCACGAGCCATCATCCGCAGCCGGCAAGGAAAGCGCATTGAATTACGCCGCCCAGGCAGCCACACCTGGATACATGGGCTGCCGCTGAAACTGAGGTTCAAGCGCTCAAAAATCTACGTGTCGGCCATTCCGGTTCTAGCAATCGGCTTCATCATCGGCTTCATCGGCGCCGTTATGGGAATCGGCGGCGGCTTTTTGCTTGTCCCGATGCTGATTTATCTGCTGCGAGTTCCGACCGCGACGGTCATTGGCACGTCCATGGTGCTGACATTCCTGACCATGATCTCGGCGACTGTGCTGCATGCGGCGACCAACCACTTGGTCGACGCCGTGCTGGCGCTGATTTTGATGGCTGGAGGAGCCGCGGGAGCCCAGTTCGGTGCGCATGCCGGCAAGCGCATCAGGGGCGAGTGGCTCCGCATGCTGCTCGGTCTGCTGGTGCTCGCGGTCGGGCTGCGGTTTGCGTCGCAACTCGTGTTACGGCCCGACGATCTGTATTCCATCCGCTTTCTGGGCGGTGCGCCATGATCCGCCTGCCGCTGGCCACGCTCGTCATTGTGGTCCTCCTCGCCGGCGGGGGCCGAGCGATCTGTGCCGAACGTCTTGTCGTCTCGCTCACCAATCATCGGGTGATGATCACGTCGAGCTATACCGGCGTGGAATTGGTTTTGTTCGGCTCGGTCGAACGCGATGCCACAGCGGCCTCGCGAAGCGCGCCTTACGATATTGTCGCCACCATTACCGGGCCGCGCGAGCCGGTGCGCGCGCGCCGCAAGAAGCGCGTGCTCGGTATTTGGGTGAACACCGAATCGCGAACGTTTGTCGATCCCCCGTCATACTTGGCGGTATTGGCCAGCCGGCCGCTCGACGCCATTGCCAGCCCCGAAATTCGGCGGCGGTTGCAACTCGGGATTACCAATATTCCGTTCCCAGAGCTCGTTCACAATGACGTTGGCGAGGTCAGCAACGATCCGTTTCGCCCCGCGCTGGTGCGGCTGATGCGTGAACAGACTCTGTATAGCGAGAAGCCGAACGCCGTGACTTTTTTGGCACCGACATTGTTTCGCGCCTCGCTCTCGCTGCCGGCGCAAGTCCCGATCGGCAACTACGCGGTCGATGTGAAGCTGTTTGCCGAGGGTGCGCTGATCGCGGAAGCTGATTCGGCGTTTGAGATCGTCAAGGTCGGCTTCGAACAGTTCGTGGTCAGCGAAAGCCGCGAGCACGGCGTGCTCTACGGAATGGCGACCGCGGCCATGGCGCTGTTGACCGGATGGATTGCAAGCATCGCATTCCGGCGCGATTAGCTTAATCCGGAAAGCACCGCGCCGCCGAAAGCGCGTAAACCCGCTGCTCGCCGAGCATCAGGGCCGAGTAGGCGAGGGTGCCGAACAGGCCGAAAAATGCGTCATCCCGTATGTTCAGCCCGCCAGCATAGGCCCCGAAAGCGGGCATGACGAGGCGGCGGCCGTCGCTGGTGAAGCAGCGCCGGCTGACCGAGCGGCCTCGCTGGGTGAGGCGCGCGACCGGATGTAGATGACCGGCAACCTCGCCATCGGCGACGCCTGCGGAGGGTAGATGACGAAAAATCAGCGGGCCGACAGCAAGTGATGCGGCAAAGCTGCCGCCGAGGTCGCGCGGCAACTCGGCGTCATGGTTGCCCGCAATCCAGATCCAGTCGCATCCGCCTTGCAGCGTGCGCAGCGCGGTTCCGTCAACGGATGACATGCGCCGGGGACCGTCGCCATCGTGAAAGCTATCGCCGAGAGCGACGACCGAGCGCGGCGCACAGCGATGCAGCACGCCGGAGAGCCGCGCCAGCGTCGACGCCGTGTCGTAGGGCGGCAGCAACACGCCGCGTTTGGCAAACGCCGAACCTTTCTCCAAATGCAAATCGGCCACGACGAGCATCCGCTCCTCCGGCCAGTACAGCGCCCCCGAGGGATCGGCGACGATTTCGGCGCCGGCGAGGGCGAACGTGTGCTCTTCGTCTCTCTGCGCAGCAAGGTGCGCCGATCTCACTGCGTCGCCTCCTTCACCAATTCCGCCTCCGCTTCGGCGAGGAGGGATTCCGTCGCCTCGCCGTAAACCGCCTCCCGCCCGATCTCCAACATGACCGGTACTGCAAGCGGCGACACATGATCGAGCGCTTTATGAACGATTCGCCCCCTTATACGCGAGAGCATGTCGGCAAGACGGCGCACGTCGAGCAGTCCGGTCGCGGCGTCGGCGCGGGCCGCCCGCAACAGAATGTGATCGGGCTGGTGGCTGCGCAGAACGTCATAAACAAGGTCGGTCGAGATAGTGACCTGCCTGCGGGTTTTTTCCTGGCCGGGGAAACGCCGTTCGATCAGGCCGGCAATGATGGCGCAATTGCGAAAGGTGCGCTTCATCAAGGCCGATTCGGAAAGCCAGGCCTCGAGGTCGTCGCCGAGCATGTCCTCATCGAACAGTTCGGCCGGCGAAAACTCGCCGCGCTCAATACGCTGTGCCACGTCGCCAAGCCCCCACACCGCCAGCGCATATTCGTTGGCAACGAATCCAAGCGGCCGCAACCGCGCCCGTTCAAGCCGGCGCGTCAGCAGCATGCCCAGCGTTTGGTGCGCTAACCGCCCTTCGAACGGATAGCAAAGCAAATAGTGCTTGTTGGCGCGCGGGAATGTTTCGACCAAAAGCTCAGCCGAGCCCGGCATCTGTGAGCGCCACGCCTGGATTTCGAGCCATTCGCGAACCTGCTGCGGTAGCTCCCTCCATTCTTGCGGATGAGCAACGAGGTTTCGCACCCGCGCCGCGAGATACGTCGATAGCGGAAATTTTCCGCCCTCATAGGCAGGCACTTTCGGGTCTTCCGCGGCGGAGCGGGACACATAGACCGCGTCCTCCACAATCGCTTCGTATTTGAGGATTTCTCCCGCGAACACGAAGGTGTCGCCGGGCACCATTGTCTCGACGAAATATTCCTCGACTTGTCCGAGCAGCCGCCCGCCGCGGGGGATCACTTTTGCAGCGCGCGTCCGCACCAGTCGGACTTTCAGCATGTCGGCCTCGACAATGGTGCCGACATTGAGGCGATAGCGCTGGGCCACGTTCTGGTTGGCGATGCGCCAGCGCCCGTCTTTGTCCTGCCGGATGCGAGCAAATCGGTCGTAAGCCTTGAGCGCATAGCCGCCGGTGGCGACGAAATCGAGCACGGCGTCGAAATCCTCGCGCGTCAGTCCGGAATAGGGCGCCGCCGTCGTCACCTCGGCGTAAAGTTCGCCGGCCACGAACGGACCGCCGCAAGCGCAGCCAAGGACGTGCTGCGCCAATACGTCGAGCGCGCCGATGCGCAACGGGGGAGTGTCCTGCGCGTCCTCGGCGATTGCGTCGAGCGCGGCGCGGCATTCGAGCACTTCAAAACGATTGGCCGGCACGAGCACGCCCTTCGAGGGCTCGTCCATGCGGTGATTGGCGCGGCCGATGCGCTGCAGAATGCGCGACGCTCCTTTCGGCGCCCCGACATTGATGACGAGGTCGACGTCGCCCCAGTCCACGCCGAGATCGAGCGAGGACGTGCAGACGACCGCGCGGAGCAGGCCGGCCGCCATCGCGCCTTCCACCTTCCGGCGCTGCGCCACATCAAGCGAGCCGTGATGCAGTGCGATGGCCAGATTGCCCTCGTTAATGTTCCAAAGCTGCTGAAACACAGCCTCGGCTTGGCTCCGGGTATTGACGAAGACCAGCGCGGTGCGATGCGTCTCGATCAGACGGTATATTTCATCGAGCGCATGCCGGGCCGAATGTCCGGCCCACGGCAACCGCTCGCGCGTGTCGAGCATGCTGACATTGGGCGGCGCGCCGGCCGCGGCAAAAATGATGTCGGCACGCGCGCCGTCACCGCCGCGCTGCGGCACCATAAAGCGGGCGAGTTCTTCCGGCTCCGCCACTGTCGCCGACAGGCCGACGCTTGCCATATCTGGCGCGAGGCGGAACAGGCGAGCAAGGCCGAGCGAGAGCAGGTCGCCGCGTTTTGAGGTCACGAGCGCGTGCAGTTCGTCGAGAATGACGCGCTTGAGCGAGCCAAAGAGATACGGCGCGTCGGCGGACGCGAGCAACAGCGCCAATTGTTCTGGCGTCGTCAGCAAAATCTCCGGCGGATCGCGGCGCTGGCGTTGGCGCTTGGAGATAGGGGTGTCGCCGGTTCGCGTCTCGATACGGATCGGCAACTCCATTTCCGCGACCGGCCGTTCCAGATTGCGCGCGATATCCACGGCCAGCGCCTTGAGTGGCGAGATATAGAGAGTGTGCAGACCGCCTTCGCGGCGTACGCCGCGGCCGGTGGAGATCAGTCCCGATGGCGATTTTGCTCGTGCGGCGCGCGGGGGGTCATGCAGGCCGCTTAACTCCACCAAAGTCGGCAGGAAACCGGCGAGCGTCTTGCCGCCGCCGGTCGGCGCGATCAGGAGAACCGAGCGGCCGGCTTGTGCCTTGGCGAGAAGCTCGAGCTGATGCGCGCGCGGCGTCCAATCACGGCTCGCAAACCAGCGGGAGAAGAGGTCGGGAAGAAGGCCGGTGCGCTCGAGAACGGTCATGCGCTAGAACCAGACTGTGCCTGCGACTCGCCCGACTTTTGGGCAACGACGACGAGGCTTTCCACCGGCCGGCCCTTTTCGCTGCGCACCGAAGTTTCTGCGAGATGCGGAACTGAAAATCCGGCGGCGCCGAGTAAGGCCCGCAGGTGCGCCTCCGCATACGCGTAACGAAGCGTCGGCAATAGCTTTACGCCCCCGCCGGCATGGCTTTCGGTAGTGAAAGCGAAGAGGCCTCCCGCCGCGCTAAGCCGCGCCACCGCGGCGAAGATTGGCGACAGCTCATTCACGTAAACGAAAACATCCGCGGCGATGACGAGATTGTATCTCGTTTCGCCGCGCGTCTCCTGTTGAAGAAAATCGACAAGGTCGGCAGTTTCGAGACGGTCATAAAGCTTCTTTGCTGCGGCTTTGGCTACCATCGCTTCTGAAAGATCGACGCCGATCAGCCGGCCGCAAGCCGGACGAAACGCGGCGCCGGCTAGCCCGGTCCCGCAGCCGAGGTCGAGCACAGACTCGAAGCGCAAGGGCCGCCTTGCCGCACTCGTCACGCGCTCGACGGCTTCGCGCAAAACGGCCGGTCCGCGATAGGCTAGGCTCTCGGTGAGCGAGGTATCGTAGCGGGCGGCATATTGATCGAACAACCGCCGGACATAGGCGTGCGTCATCGCCGGCGTGGCTTCGCTTGTGCCGAGACGGGCGAGCTGCAATCGCGCCCCGTGATAATCCTCAGGATCGAGTTCCCGGGTACGCTCGAAAGCGAGCGCCGCGCCGGCTTGATCGCCCAAACGATCGCGGATGGCGCCAAGCGCGAACCAGGCAGTGGCAAAGCCGGGCGCCAGTTCGACCGTTTGCGCCAAAATATCCGCCGCCCCGGCGAAATCCCCTTTCGCGGCGCAATCAAGCGCCCATTTGTAACGCCGGTCGGCAACGAGATCGCCGGAAGAAACAAACAGCGGGCCGGTCTGGCTCATCGCTCGCGTCCATCGAAGCAATGCTTATTTATCACTGGCGATGCGTCCCGACGATATCCTCATGCCGACGCCGGTCGGTACATTCTGTAAGCTCGGTTCCTTCCATATCGATCCGACACGGCCGGTAGAGCGGGCGCTGATCACGCACGCGCATTCCGACCACGCGCGGCCGGGCCATGGCGCGGTCTTGGCGACGCAGGAAACGCTCGACCTGATGCGTTTGCGATACGGCGACAATTTCGCAGGGGCGATGCAGGCTGCGCGCTACGGTGAAAGTGTGAGCGTGGGCGAGGTGAAAGTGACGCTGCATCCGGCCGGTCACGTGCTTGGCTCGGCGCAAGCGCTGGTCGAGGCTAATGGCCTGCGGGTGGTGGCTTCCGGCGACTACAAGAACGTGGCCGATCCGACCTGCGCGCCATTCGAGCTCGTGCCTTGCGACCTTTTCATTACCGAAGCTACGTTTGCGTTGCCTGTTTTTCGCCACGGCGACCCGCGTCTGGAGATCGCCAAACTGCTCCACTCGCTGGCGTTGTTTCCGGAGCGCGCCCATCTCATCGGCGCCTATTCGCTCGGCAAGGCGCAGCGTGTGATCGCGCTGCTGCGCCAGCATGGTTATGACGCACCAATCTATCTGCACGGCGCCATGGAGCGGATCACGCAATATTATGCAAGCCGCGGCATTGCGCTTGGCGAATTGCGCGTCGTCCGCGGCGCCGGCAAGGCCGACTTGGCCGGCACGATTACGCTCTGCCCGCCTTCGGCATTGAGCGACCTTTGGGCGCGGCGGTTTCCGGACCCGGTCACCGCGATGGCATCGGGATGGATGCGCATCCGCGCGCGAGCCCGGCAATATGGCGTCGCGCTCCCGCTGGTGATTTCCGATCACGCCGACTGGGACGGGCTCACCGCGACGGTGGCCGCGACCGGTGCCGCTGAAATCTGGGTGACGCATGGCCAGGAAGACGCGCTGGTGCACTGGTGTGGGACGCGTGGTTTGAAAGCGCGGCCGCTGGATATCGTTGGCTACGGCGATGAAGATGAGGAAGGTCTCAGTAGTGGAGCGGCTGAGCGGCAAGATGGAGAAGCTGGCAGCCGTGATGACGCCGCGCGTAACGGCGACAAGGCATGAACCGCTTCGCCGAACTCCTCGACCGTCTCGCTTACGAGCCGGCGCGCAACGCTAAGCTTCGGCTGATGACGGATTACTTTCGCTCGACGCCGGATCCCGAGCGCGGCTGGGCGCTTGCCGCGCTGACCGGCGAACTGACTTTTCCCTATGCCAAGTCCGGCCTCATCCGCAATTTGATCGCCGAGCGCACCGATCCGCTGTTGTTCGAATTGTCCTACGATTATGTCGGCGACCTTTCGGAGACCGTAGCGCTGATGTGGCCGGCGCCAAGCGTAACGGCGTCCGCGGATCAGGGCCGCGAAGAGATATCGCTCACGACCGTCATCGGGACCCTGGCAAGGCTCGGCAAAGCCGAGCTGCCGTCGCGCTTGGCGCGCTGGTTCGATGCGCTCGATGAAACCGGACGCTGGGCGCTGATCAAACTGGTGACCGGGTCTTTGCGGATCGGCGTGTCGGCGCGATTAGCGAAATCCGCGCTCGCGGCGCTCAATGGCACCGATCCCCAGGACATCGAAATGCTGTGGCCCGGGTTGCAGCCTCCCTACGTCGATCTGTTTGCCTGGCTGGAAGGTCGCGGCGAAAAACCCGCAAGCGGCGAGCCCGCGCCATTCCGGCCACCGATGCTCGCGCACGCCATCGATGAACCCGATTTTGCCGCGCTCCACCCGGCCGCCTTCATGGCCGAGTGGAAATGGGACGGCATTCGCATCCAGGCCGCCGCCGCCGAACATGACGGGAGATTAGTCGCGCGGCTCTATTCCCGCACCGGCGAGGACATTTCCAGGAGCTTTCCCGATCTGCTCGAAGCGATGCGGCTTCCCGGCGCCGTCGACGGCGAACTTCTGATCAGGCGCGACGGCCGCGTGCAGTCGTTCAACGTGTTGCAGCAGCGGCTCAATCGCAAAAGCGTCACGGAAAAACTGATGGTCGAATTTCCAGCGCATTTGCGCGCATATGATTTGCTTGCTGACGGCGAGGAGGATTTGCGGGCGCTGCCATTCGCGACGCGGCGAAATCGGCTTGAGCAATTTATCGCTCGGCTCAACGAGCCGCGCATCGATCTCTCGCCGCTGGTGCCGTTCGTGAGCTGGTCCGATTTGGCGCAGGCGCGGACCAATCCGGCGGCGGCCGGGGTCGGCGTCGATGCTGATGCGGTCGAAGGCGTCATGATCAAGCTGCGCGAGGCGCCCTATGTGCCCGGCCGGCCGAAGGGCCCATGGTGGAAATGGAAGCGCGATCCATTCGTAATCGACGCGGTGCTGATGTACGCTCAGCGCGGGCACGGCAAACGCTCATCCTACTACTCCGATTACACGTTCGGCGTTTGGACGCGCGCCGAGCAAGGCGACGAGCTCGTTCCGGTTGGCAAGGCTTATTTCGGATTCACCGACGAGGAGTTGCTGCAGATCGACCGCTTCGTGCGAAGGAATACAACGGACCGGTTTGGCCCGGTGCGCGAAGTCGTGCACGAGCAAGACAAGGGCTTGGTGCTGGAAGTCGCGTTTGAAGGGTTGCAACGCTCGACCCGACACAAGTCGGGCTTGGCGATGCGCTTCCCCCGTATCAGCCGCCTGCGCTGGGATAAGCCGCCAGGAGAAGCCGACCGGCTGGAAAGGCTTGAGGCCATTTTGGCCCAGATCGAGCCGGCCGCGCCGCGGTAAACTCAAGGCATCGGTTCAGAGCCAGGCGCTTTTGTCACGTCCTCGAGCGGCCAGCGGGGCCGCGGGGCGACGCTCAAGGGATCGGCCAATCCGACCGCGAGCCGTTCGGCGCCGGCCCAGGCGACCATTGCGCCATTGTCGGTGCATAAAGCCGGTGGCGGCGCCACCAACGACACGCCGATCTCAAAGGCGGCGCGATGCAAGACTTTGCGGATCGCCTGGTTGGCGGCCACACCGCCGGCGCAGACGAGCGCCGTCGGCGTGCCAATGCGCGCGGTAAACATCTGGAGACCAATCCGCAGCCGGTCCAGGACCACGTCGCTCACCGCCTGCTGAAACGAGGCGCAAAGATCGGCCACATCGGTGTCGCTGAGCGGCGCAATTTTCTCCGCTTCCAGCCGGAGCGCCGTCTTCAGGCCGGACAGCGAAAAATTGGCGTCGCGGCGTCCGGCCATCGGGCGCGGCAGCGCAAATCGCTTCGGATCACCGTTGGCCGCTTCCTTCTCCACCAAGGGGCCACCCGGAAATCCGAGGCCAAGCAGCTTCGCTGTCTTGTCGAACGCTTCACCGATCGCGTCATCCACCGTGCCGCCAAGCCGCAGGTAATGCCCAACGCCCAGCACGGCGAGGATTTGGGTGTGGCCGCCGGACGCAAGAAAAAGGCAAAAAGGAAAGGGCGTGTTGTCGGTGAGCCGCGCGGTCAGCGCGTGGGCTTCCAAATGATTGACCGCGATCAGCGGCTTTTGGTGGACGAGCGCGATCGCTTTCGCGGTGGTCAGGCCGACGATGAGGCCGCCGATAAGGCCCGGGCCGGC
>Ga0302324_100002966_pt1 | contig 38446 bp, 39 predicted proteins | sample Palsa_T0_1_FD_201949 | JGI IMG/M metagenome (GOLD analysis project Ga0302324, IMG submission 201949) | Peat permafrost microbial communities from Stordalen Mire near Abisko, Sweden - Palsa_T0_1 | ecosystem: Environmental > Terrestrial > Soil > Palsa > Peat permafrost | place: Sweden: Abisko... | reverse complement strand
TGCCGACCTTCGCCATGGCATCCGCAATGGTCTTGCCGATGCTCTCGTCGGAGTTCGCAGAGATCGTGCCGACCTGCGCGATCGCCTTCGCGTCCTTGCATGGCTTGGAGAGCTTCTTCAGCTCCTCGGTCGCCGCAGTGACCGCAAGATCGATGCCGCGCTTCAGATCCATCGGATTTGCGCCCGCGGCGACCGACTTCAGACCTTCGCGGATGATCGCCTGCGCGAGAACCGTGGCGGTTGTGGTGCCGTCGCCGGCCTCGTCGGAGGTGTTGGACGCGACTTCCTTCACCATCTGCGCGCCCATGTTCTCGAACTTGTCCTTGAGCTCGATTTCCTTAGCGACCGACACGCCGTCCTTGGTGACGGTTGGGGCGCCGAAGCTCTTGTCGAGGACCGCGTTGCGGCCCTTTGGACCCAGCGTCACCTTCACGGCGTTCGCCAGGATATTCACGCCCTTGAACATGCGCGACCGGGCATCGTCGCTGAAACGTACTTCTTTAGCTGCCATTTCTGAAATTCCTCTAGTAGAACTTGATAACGATGTGGCTGAATTCTATAAGTGGTTGATTTACTTACCTTCCACCACAGCCATAACGTCCTCCTCTCTCATAACAACCAATTCGTCGCCGTCCATCTTCACTTCGGTTCCGCTGTACTTGCCGAAGAGAATCTTGTCGCCGACTTTGACGTCCAGCGGCCGAACCTCGCCGTTCTCCAAGATCTTGCCCTTGCCGACAGCCACGACCTTGCCGAAGATGGGCTTCTCGGTCGCTGTATCCGGGATGACGATGCCGCCTGGGGACTTACGCTCCTCTTCTTCACGCTTGACGATCACACGGTCATGAAGGGGTCGAATCTTCATAGAACGAGACTCCTGCTGCTTTGGGTTACGGATTGTTGACGGGTGAGTGTTAGCACTCTCCCCTTGTGGCTGCTAATGATAGCGACGGAAATCACGGAATCAAGAGGCAGCGCAGGATTTATCTACCCGGTTTGTCGAAATACGGCGAGGGCGGCCTCGGGCGGCCCCTCGCGCGGCAGTCCCGCGGAAGCCGCTGCGCAGCCTCTCCGGATGCATTTATTGTAGAGTGCGCGCATGACGCGCGCCCTATTCCTTCTTATGTCAAGTATGCTCCTGGCGGGCTCCGCTCTCGCCAAGCCCTGGTGGATGCGCGGGATAGAGTCGAACGAGACCGACTTCCTGCCCCCGGACGCCGCTTTTCGAGTGGGTGCGCAGACTGACGGAAGTGCAGTGCGCGTGCGCTGGGTCATCGCAGATGGCTATTACCTCTACCGTAGGAAAATCACGGTCGCGCCCGAAAGCCCGGATCTCGTCATGGCCCCCGCCGCCTTGCCGCCCGGCACGCTCAAGACCGATCCCTATCTGGGACAGAACGAGGTGTACACCCAGCAGGTGGAGGCCACTGTTCCTTACCGCCGCCTCGACTACGGGGCGCACCCGATGCAGATCAAGGTGACCTACCAGGGGTGCGCCGAGGCCGGGCTTTGCTATCCCCTCATCACCAAGGTGCTGTTTCCCACCACGGTCGCTGGACCTGGCGCCGAAACGCCCCATCACCGCTGGGAAGCCATCGCGATCGTGGGGGGACTGCTCGGGTTTCTGGTGGCGGGTCTCTCCCTGCGCAAGGGACGCAAGCTCGAACTACCGGCATGAGCGATCGCGCCCTGCGCGTCGCCGCAGCCGCTCTCATGGTCGTCGTGGGCATTTGGGCGGGGATTCGCGTCCATTCGACCTGGACCTCCTCGCCGGGGGCCGCTCACCGCGGTGTCGCGACCCCCGTTGGCGAGGCGAGCCCACCCATCCCGAGCGATCTCGTCGATCAGCTGCCGGGGCTCGCGGGGCCCGATATCAAGATCCCGACCCGGCTGCCTGCCTTCACGCTCGCGGATCTGCGCGGCGTGCCGACGCCGATCGCTCGTTGGAAGGGAAAATCGCTGATGATCAACTTCTGGGCGACCTGGTGCGCGCCCTGCCGCCGCGAGATCCCGATGCTCGGTCATCTCGCCGCGCAGTGGGCCGATCGCGGCGTCGTGGTGGTCGGCGTCGCGGTCGACCATGCAGAGGCCGTGGCGAACTATGCGCAGGGGCTGAAGATTCCATATCCTCTGCTGGTCGGTGAGCAAGACGCCCTCGACGCAGCGCTCGCCCTCGGCGTCGCATCCCCGGTGTTTCCATTCACGGTCTTCACGGACGACAGCGGGGAAATCGTGGCGCTGTACGTCGGCGAGCTCCATCCTCCGCAGGCCGATCTCATCCTGTCGCGGGTGCAGAGCCTCGATCGGCATGAGCTCAGCCTGCAGGAAGCGCGCCGCAGCATCGCTGCAGGCCTCGCGCGCCTGACCGAGAATCCCGCGGGCTGAAGCCTGCGGAGGCCGCGCAGCTTCGGGTGCTATGCTTGCGGCGCCTTGGCGCGACGTTCGCGCAAGAACCTTGCCATTTCCTGTCAATTTCTGGTTAATATCGCGCATCTTCCCGAGCGGTCTTCGTAGGATTGACGCCGAAATGGCGCGAATTTTGTTGCTAAATGGACCCAATTTGAATCTGCTCGGGACACGTGAGCCCGAGATTTATGGCAACGTGACCCTGCCGCACGTACAGGCGACGCTTAAGGCCACGGCGCGCGGCCGAGGGCACGAGCTTCTCGCCGCGCAGAGCAATGCCGAGCACGAGCTGGTGGGGCGGGTGCAATCGGCGCGAACCGACGGGGTCGCCTTCATCATCATCAATCCGGGGGCGTTCACACACACGAGCATCGCCCTGCGCGATGCCTTTCTCGCCGTGTCGGTGCCGTTCATCGAGGTGCACCTGAGCAACGTGTTCGCGCGCGAGGAATTCAGGCACCGCTCGTATCTTTCGGATCTGGCAGTCGGCTGCATCGTGGGTCTCGGTCCGATCGGATACGAGCTCGCCCTCGAAGCCGCTTGCGCACGCCTCGCACCTTAGAAACAAGAGACCATTGAAGGGGTTGGAATGGACATTCGTAAGGTCAAGAAACTGATCGAGCTCCTGGAGGAGTCCGGCATCGCGGAGCTCGAGATTTCCGAGGGCGAGGAATCCGTGCGCATCAGCCGCCATCCCCGCACGGTGCCGCCGGCAGCGAGCCCGGCGCTGCAGGCGGCCGCCGTCGCGGCACCGCCGGCGCCGAAGCTGCCGGCCACTGCGGCCGGCGAGCACAAACCGCGCAACGACGACCAGACCATCACCTCGCCGATGGTCGGCACTTATTACTCCGCGTCCGCTCCGGGAGCGAAACCCTTCGTCGAGCTCGGCATGGAGATCAAGGTCGGCCAGATACTCTGCATCATCGAAGCCATGAAAATGATGAATCAGATCGAATCCGACAAGACGGGGCGCGTCACGGCGATCCTCGCCAAGAACGGTGAGCCGGTCGAGTTCGGTCAACCGCTGTTCGTTATCGAATAACGCGATGATCGAGAAAGTCGTCATCGCCAACCGCGGCGAGATCGCCCTCCGTATTCTCCGGGCGTGCCGCGAGCTCGGCATCAAGACCGTAGCGGTGCATTCAACCGCCGATTTCAACACCAAGCACGTGCTTCTCGCGGACGAGACCGTTTGCATCGGTCCGCCGCAAGCGGCGCTCTCCTACCTCAACATGCCCGCCATCATCAGTGCGGCCGAGGTGACCGATTCGGTCGCCATCCATCCGGGCTACGGCTTTCTCTCCGAGAACGCCGATTTCGCCGAGCGGGTCGAGAAGAGCGGGTTCATATTCGTTGGCCCGCGCGCCGAGACCATACGGCTGATGGGCGACAAGGTTTCGGCCATCAAGGTGATGAAGGCCTCCGGCATGCCCTGCGTGCCCGGGTCGGACGGCCCCCTCGGCAGCGATGCGGACGAGAACTTCCGCATTGCCAAAGACATCGGCTATCCGCTCATCATCAAGGCCTCGGGCGGCGGAGGCGGACGCGGCATGCGGGTGGTGCACACCGACGCTTCGCTCCTGAACGCGATCAGCGTGACGCAATCCGAGGCGCTCGCCGCCTTCGGAAATCCGCAAGTTTACATGGAGAAGTTTCTCGACCGGCCGCGACACATCGAGTTCCAGGTGCTCGCCGACAATTACGGCAACGTCGTGCACCTCGGCGAGCGGGATTGCTCCATGCAGCGCCGCCACCAGAAGGTTCTCGAGGAAGCGCCTGCTCCCGGACTCACCGCCAAGCAGCGCAAAACCATGGGCGAGCGCTGCGCGCGCGCCTGCCGCGAGGTCGGCTACCGCAACGCGGGCACGCTCGAGTTCCTCTATCAGGACAACGAGTTCTACTTCATCGAGATGAACACCCGCGTGCAGGTAGAGCACCCGGTGACCGAGCTCGTAACCGGTATCGACATCGTCAAAGCGCAGCTGCTCATCGCGGCGGGCGAGGCCCTGCCCTACACGCAGAACGATATACAGATTCGCGGCCACGCAATCGAATGCCGCATCAACGCCGAGGATCCCAAGACTTTCACGCCTTCACCCGGACCCATCCGGTTGTGGCATTCGCCGGGAGGACCGGGCATCCGCGTCGACAGCCACGTGTACACCGGCTACAACGTGCCGCCGTTCTACGACTCGATGATCGGCAAGGTCATCGCCTACGGCGATACGCGCGACACGGCGATCGCCCGGATGCGCAACGCGCTCGCCGAGATGGTGGTCGAAGGGATCAAGACCAACATTCCATTGCACCAGGAGATCTTCAATCACTCCGCATTTCGCCAAGGCGGCACCGATATTCATTATCTGGAGCGGCGCCTGGGGCTCAAGTGAGGCCGCTCAGACGCGCGATCATACGCCGCGTCGCAAGGGCCTCAGCGGCTTGCGCCGATGCACTATGAAATCGAATTTCCGCTCGCATCCTTAAGCGCGGAATCGGTCGAAGCGGCGCTCTTCGAGGCGGGTGCAACGGCTGTCACGTACTCGGACCGCGGCGATGAGCCGGTGCTCGAGCCCAAGCCGGACGAGATCCGGCTGTGGAGCAACACCCTGGTGCGCGCGCTGTTCGAACTCGCGGACGCGAGGTCGATCGAGGCGGCGCGGAGTCTCGGCCGCGTGGCCCAGCTCATCGGCGCCCACATCACGGAGTGCGCGAAGGTGCGCGCGGTCGAGAGCCGCGACTGGGAACGGCTGTGGCTCAAGGACTGGAAGCCGATGCGTTTCGGACGGCGCTTGTGGGTGTGCCCGATGGACGCGCCGGCGCCCGAGGACCCCGAGGCGGTGGTGGTGCGCCTCGACCCGGGACTCGCATTCGGTACGGGGACCCATCCGACCACGGCACTGTGCCTGCAGATGCTCGACGCCATGCCGCTGACGGGCCGCACCATGATCGACTACGGATGCGGCTCCGGCATTCTCGGCATAGCCGCCTTGAAACTCGGCGCCGCGAGCGTCGTCGCAGTCGATCTCGATCCCCAAGCACTCGTCGCGACGCGCGAGAATGGCCTGCGCAACGGGGTCGCGGACAGGCTCGAGATCCAGGGCGTGCCGCCCCGGCTCGGGGCGGCGTGCTGCGTGTTCGCGAACATCCTGGCCGATCCGCTCGTCGAGCTCGAGCCCGTGCTCCGCGCGGCCTGCCTGCCTCAGGCGGATCTCTTCCTGTCCGGACTCCTGAGGAGCCAGGCGTACGCGGTAAAAGCCGCGTATGGCGCGGCTTTTGCTATCGTGCAAGTGATTGAGCGCGGCGATTGGTGCGGCATCCACGCTCGGAGAAACTCCTAGCTTGTACACGCAATGCTCCCACTGCGATACGGTCTTCCAGCTGACGGCCGAGACGCTGCGCGCCGCCGGCGGTCAGGTGCGCTGCGGCCGATGCGGCGAGGTGTTCAACGCGCTCGCGCGCCTCGCGGAGGATGCGAGCGCCTTTTCGTCGCCCGGCGAATCGGCGCTCGAGATGGAAGCGCGCGCCGACGAGATCCTGCATTCGCCGCCGCCGACGCGGCCCGCGCCGCAGGAACTCGCATCCGACAGCGAGGACCTCGATGCGACCGACGTCGAATACGCACGCCTGCAGCTCATCGAGAAGTTCAACCCCGCGCTGAACGAGACCCCCAAGCCGCCGCGGCACCCGGTACCGCCCACGGCCACATCCGCCACATCCGCCGCGCCCGCCGCGCCCGCCGCGCCCGCCGCGCCTCCTCGCGCGCCGGCGCCCAAGGCGAAGCCAGCGCCTCCGACAGGCGCGCCGGACGGCGGCAAGTCCGCAACAAAAGACGTGGCGCCCGCCCGCGCGCCGGGAACGGGCATGCCGATCGATCCGGAGTCGGCCGACGATGGCGCGCTCGAGTTCACGCTACCGCCCGGCGAGCTCGATCGCATCTTCGTCGACCCCACCGCGATGCGGGTGCACCCTACCCCGGGCCTCGGCGCCGACTCCGAAGCGTCGGCGCCGAACGCGCGGCTTGAGAGCGCGGAGCCGGCGGCAGAGCGCATGAGCGGGCTCGAGGTCGCCGAGCACGTGCGCCGCGATGTGCTCGCCGGATTGCGCCGGCGGCAGCTCGATACGCCGGGCGAGGCGGCACAGTCGACGGCGCGGCTCGCGTGGGTCGGCGCGGGTGCAGCGCTCGCCCTCGTGCTCCTCGGACAGATGCTCCATGAAAACCGCACATGGCTCGCCGCGCATGGGCCGTTGCGCGGGCCGTTGCTGGGTCTGTACGCAGCACTCGGCGTCAGGGTGCAGGCGCCGGTGAATCTCTCCGCCTATCAGCTGCGCCAGTGGGGCGTCACCGGCGATCCGAACGCCGCGGGCACGCTGCGCGTGCGGGCGAGCATCTTGAATACCTCCGCGCAGCCGCAGCCCTATCCGTTGCTGCGCGTGACGCTGGCAAATCGCTTCGGTACGCGGATCGGCACGCGCGATTTCGAGCCCGCCGAATATCTCGGGTACCCTAACGTACACCTGATGACCCCGGGCGAGCGCGGCGATGCGACGCTCGACATCCAGGATCCCGGCAAGGATGCCGAAGGGTTCGAGATCGACGTGTGTCTGCGCGCCGATCAAACCATCTCGTGCGCGGCGGATGCTGCGACGCAGGCGGACGCGCCCCGGGCGAAGCCATGAGCATGCAGCTCGGCCCGCGCATCGGTCCTTACGTGCTGAGCTCGAATGTCGTGCTCGCGCCCATGGCCGGGGTGACGGACCGCCCCTTTCGCATGCTGTGCCGCAGGTTCGGCGCCGGGCTCGCCGCCTCCGAGATGCTCACCGCGGATGCTCGCCTCTGGGACACGCCCAAGTCGCGACGACGCATGGACAGCCAAGGCGAGACGAGCCCGCGCGTCGTGCAGATCGCCGGCTTCGATCCGACGATGATGGCGGACGCGGCGCGGCGCAACGTCGATCAGGGTGCAGAGATCATCGACATCAACATGGGATGTCCGGCAAAGAAGGTCTGCAACCGGCTCGCGGGTTCGGCACTTCTCAAGGACGAATCACTGGTCGCGGACATTCTGCGGGCCGTAGTGAACGCTGTACCGGTGCCGGTAACGCTCAAGACACGCACCGGCTGGGACCTTGAGCACAAGAACGGCATCCGCATCGCGCGGATTGCGGAGGACTGCGGCATTCAAGCACTCGCGATTCACGGTCGTACCCGTGCGGACATGTATCGGGGAACCGCCGAGCACGAGACCGTGCGTTCCATCAAGGAGAGCATCGGGATTCCCGTCTTCGCGAACGGCGACATCGACTCGCCGTTGCGCGCGCGCGAGATTCTCGCCGTCACCGGATGCGATGGGATCATGATCGGCAGAGCGGCGCAAGGGCGGCCATGGATTTTCGACGAAGTCAATTTTTTCATGCGAACAGGTAAATTGCGCGAGGAGCTAGCGCGAGAAAAAGTCCGTGATATTATTCGCGCCCACCTCGAAGACCTATACGATTTTTATGGCGATGAGAGTGGTGTTCGAGTGGCACGCAAACACTTGAGTTGGTATTTCCTTCAGCATCCTGGACAAGAGGCTCTGCGCGACCGTCTCGTGCGAATCGAGACGCCTGAAGAGCAGCTGGCGACGCTGTTGGAGCAATACGACACGCGTGGTTGCCGCGCGGCATAGCGTACATAGTTAACAAGAAGAACGAGTTGACGGAATATCGGGTGGACTATGGTCGCAAAAAAGAGGTCAAGGGCTCGCAGGGAACCGTCGCCGTCCTTCAATGGGCGCGACCTGAAGGTGAATGGCAAGGGCGTGCCGCTGCGCACGCAAGCCGAGGAAGCCTTGCACTGCTACTTCGAGACGTTGAACGGACACAAGCCCGCGCACCTGTATGAGTTGGTGATGCGCGAGGTCGAAGAGCCGTTGTTCAAGGTGGTGATGGGCCACGTGCAGGGTAACCAGAGCCGTGCGGCGACCATCCTCGGCATCAATCGCGGGACCTTGCGCAAGAAACTCAAAGAGTTCGGGATCAACGAGTAGCGAAACATTGCTCACGCCCGTCCGCCGCGCACTGCTCAGCGTTTCCGATAAGGCTGGAATTGTCGAGTTTGCGCGCGCACTCAAGGAGCGCGGCATCGAGCTGCTCTCGACGGGCGGCACGTCGCAGCTCCTGGTGCGGCACGGCATCTCGGTGAAGGAAGTCGCGGAACACACAGGCTTTCCCGAGATCATGGGCGGACGGGTGAAAACTCTTCACCCGAAGATCCATGGCGGGCTGTTGGGGCGCCGCGGTCTCGACGAGGACGTGATGCACGAGCACGGCATCGAGCCGATCGATCTGCTTGTCGTGAATCTCTATCCGTTTGCGGCCACCGTGGCGCGGCCCGACTGCAGCTACGACGACGCCGTCGAGAATATCGATATCGGCGGCCCGGCCATGGTGCGCGCCGCCGCCAAGAATCATGCCTCGGTCGCGGTGGTCGTCGACCCGGGCGACTACCGCGCCGTGCTCGACGAGCTCGCCGCGAATCAGGGCGCGACGGATACCGCCATGCGGCAGAGGCTCGCGGCCAAGGCGTTCGCTCACACCGCGCAGTACGATGCCATGGTGTCTGCGTACTTCACCGGCGCGATCGGTGCGGAGTCCCCGACGTTCCCGGCAGATTTGAATCTCTCGTTTCGCAAGCAGCTCGATCTGCGTTACGGCGAGAACCCGCACCAGCGCGCGGCGTTCTACGACGATGCGCGCGCGATCGGCGCATCGGTGGCGCGCGCCGCCCAGCTGCAGGGCAAGGAGCTGTCGTACAACAACATCGCGGACAGCGACACGGCTCTCGAGTGCGTGCGGCAATTCGACTCGCCGGCGTGTGTCATCGTGAAGCACGCCAATCCCTGCGGCGTCGCGCTCGCCGGCTCGGCGGCCGCGGCGTACGAGCTGGCCTATCGCACCGATCCGACCTCCGCGTTCGGCGGCATCATCGCATTCAATCGAGAGCTCACCGCCGCCGCCGCGCGGGCGATACTCGAGCGGCAGTTCGTCGAAGTGATTCTCGCCCCGGCGGTGTCCGGCGAGGCGAAATCGCTGCTCGGCGCCAAGGCCGAGGTGCGCGTCCTCGAGACTGGTGACCTGCGCTTGCCCGTCTCCCAGCTCTTTGAGTACCGCAGCGTCACCGGCGGGCTGCTCGTGCAGACGCGCGACAGCGCCTCGGTGCGGCCGGAGGACTTGCGCGTGGTCACCAAGCGCACGCCCAGCGAACACGAGCGCGAGAATCTCGAGTTCGCGTGGCGCGTGGCGAAATATGTCAAATCCAATGCCATCGTATGTGCGAAGGACAAAGCCACGATCGGCATCGGTGCTGGGCAGATGAGCCGGGTGGTGAGCTCGAAGATCGCGGCTCTCAAGGCACGGGACGAGGGATTATCGCTGCAGGGGGCCTCCGCTGCCTCGGATGCGTTCTTCCCTTTCCGCGACGGCCTCGAGGTCATCGCGGAGCTCGGCATCAAGTCCGTCATCCAGCCGGGCGGGTCCAAGCGCGACGCGGAGGTGATCGCCGCGGCCGACGAGCACGGCATCGCCATGATGTTCACCGGCACGCGTCACTTTCGCCACTAGGTGAAAGGTCGATGAAAGTGCTGGTCGTGGGCGGAGGCGGTCGAGAGCATGCGCTCGCCTGGAAGTGCGCGCAGTGCGCGCGCGTCGAGCGCGTGTTCGTCGCGCCGGGCAACGAGGGCACGGCGCGCGAACCGAAGGTGCACAACATCGACATCGCGGCCGGGGACATCGAGGCACTGATCCGGTTCGCCGCGCGCGAAAGCGTGGAGCTCACCATCGTGGGCCCCGAGGCACCGCTCGTCGCCGGCATCGTCGATCGATTCGCCGAGGAAGGGCGTCCCTGCTTCGGGCCGACGCGCGCGGCCGCTCGCCTCGAAGGATCGAAGGCCTATACCAAGGCATTCTTACAGCGGCACGGCATACCCACGGCCGGCTACGCCGCATTCACCGCCGCCGATTTCGATCCGGACTTCGTGCGCGTGCAGCGGCTGCCCGTCGTGGTGAAGGCGGACGGGCTCGCCGCGGGCAAGGGCGTCGTCATCTGCGAGACGCACGAGGCCGCGCTCGAGACCGCGCACCGCATGCTGTCGGGTTGCTTCGGCACAGCGGGCAATACGGTGGTGATCGAGGAGTTCTTGCGCGGCGAGGAAGTGAGCTTCATCGTGGTGGCGGCCGGCGAGCAAGTCGTGCCGCTCGCGACCTCGCAGGATCACAAGCGCCGCGACGACGGCGATATGGGCCCGAACACCGGCGGGATGGGCGCGTATTCGCCGGCGCCCATCGTCACGCCGGCGCTGCACGCGCGCATCATGCGCGAGGTCATCAATCCGTCCCTGCGCGGCCTCGTACGCGACGGCACGCCGTATCTCGGTTTCCTGTACGCGGGTCTCATGATCGCAGCGGACGGCACACCGAACGTGCTTGAGTTCAACTGCCGGCTCGGCGACCCCGAGACCCAGCCGATTCTCATGCGCCTCGAAAGCGACCTCGTGTCGCTGTGCGGGGCGGCAGTCCGCGGATGCCTCGACGGGCACGAGGTGAGATGGGATGCGCGTGCCGCGCTCGGCGTGGTGATGGCCGCGGCCGGATATCCCGATCAGTATCGCACCGGTGATCCGATCCGGGGGCTCGAGGTGGCCGACGCGCTGCCCGGCAAGGTGTTCCATGCCGGTACGCGGGCGAGCGGCTCGCAAGTGCTGACCGCGGGCGGGCGCGTGCTCTGTGCCGTCGGCCTCGGCGAGCGCATCGCCGATGCGCGACGCGAGGCCTACGATCTCGTGCATGCGATCCACTGGGACGGCGTGCAGTACCGGCGCGACATCGGCGACCGTGCGTTCGCCGATGCAGCGCCATAGCGAGCCTCGCGCTCGCCCAGGCGACGATGCCGCAACGGCAAATTCTAAGGTCCGAATACGGCGAGACGCCGCGCCCGACATTTCGCATCATGAGCACCCCGCAATCTTCGTCGGAGTGATCTATGACCTCCTTTCAGCTCGTGGGCCTGCCCGCCGCACTTTTCACACCGCTCTTCTCGCTCTCCGAGGCCGAATTGTCCGAGATTCAGGCGCAGCGCGTAGTTGCCGCCTCCACGCCCGGCTATCCGTGCCGCGTGAGTCTCACCGATGCCGAGATCGGGGAGGAGCTCTTGCTGCTTCCCTACACACATCAGCCGGCCGCCTCGCCTTACCGCGCCTCGGGTCCGATTTTCGTGCGCAAGAGCGCTCGACAGGCCGTGATCGAGCCCGGCGTGCTCCCTGCATACATCACCCGGCGACTCATGTCGGTGCGGGCGTATGATGCGCGCGGCTGGATGACGGATGCCGCGGTGTGTCCCGGCGCGCAAACCGCCGCGGTGATCGAGCGCCTGTTCGAGGAGCCCCTCGTCGCCTATGTCCATCTGCACAATGCGAATCGAGGCTGTTTCTCTTGCGCCGTGCAGCGCACCGCGAGCGGGACAGCTGGATAATCGAGGGAAATCGCCATGAGTCTCACCCCTGCCGACGGATCGCAATCCGCGACGCGACCGAGCACCCTGGACAAGCGCCGCGCATTTCGCAAACTCCACGACAGCGGCTGCTTCGCGATCCCGAATCCGTGGGACATCGGCAGCGCCTTGTACCTGCAGAGTCTCGGTTTCAAGGCGCTCGCGAGCACCAGCTCGGGGTTCGCCTGGTCAAGGGGCCGCGCCGACAACACGCCGACGCGCAGCGAGATACTCGGTCACCTCGCGGAGATGGCCGCTGCCATCGATGTGCCGCTCAATGCGGACTTCGAGAACGGGTTTGGCGCCGACGCGGCGGGCGTGGCCGAGAGCGTGCGCCTTGCCGTCGAGACGGGCATCGCGGGCCTGTCCATCGAGGACTCGGTCGGCCCGCGGCTTAAGCGCACCGGCGGCGCTGCCGCGATGCCGGACGCCCCACTGTTCGATCTCGACACGGCCGTCGAGCGCGTCCGCGCGGCGCGGCGGGCGATCGACCTGACGGGCGAGGACGTGATGTTGATCGGACGCGCCGAATGCTTCTTGGTGGCCCAGCCGAACATCGATGAAACAGTTGCGAGGCTCGTCGCCTATGCGAACGCCGGCGCCGATTGCCTGTACGCGCCCGGCATCCAGAACCCCGAGCACATCCGTCGCGTGGTCGAGGCCGTGCATCCGCGGCCCATGAATGTATTGGTGATGGCGCCCGCGACGCAGAGCTTCTCGCAACTGGCCGAGCTCGGCGTACGCCGCGTGAGTGTCGGCGGCGCACTCGCGCGCGCAGCGTGGGGCGGATTCATGCAGGCGGCCCGAGAGATCGCCGAGCAGGGCCGATTCGATGCGCTCGCGAATGCCGCCTCGGGGCGGAGTCTGAACGCGCTGTTCGAGTAGTATGGCGCGTGCCCCGGTCTCTAGTGCGGCTGCGCGAACGCGAGATCCGACGGAGCACTGTGATGGCGGCGAAACAGTCGACCGCGCTCGGCCGCGAGCACGCACGCCAGGCCGATGAGACCACAGCCCAGAGCCCCCGCCGGAATGGGCACGATGCTGCCGTGATAGGAGCGCCCGATCAGGGCCGCCACGAGCGCTGCCGCGCCGGTCGATATGAAGCCCTGCAACGAGGCACCGATGCCCGCGACGGATCCGACCGGCTCCATGGCCATGGCGCCGAAGTTGGACGCAGCCAGGGAAAAGGCCGCCATGGTCACCCCTTGCAGCGCCACGAAGGTCCACATGCCGTCGCGGCCGAGCGCGGCCACGACCAGATGCAACGCGGCCACGCCGATGAATACGAGCAGCGCGCTGTGGGAGATGAGCCGCATGCCGAGCCGCTCGACCAGACGCGAGTTGCAGTAGGCGGCGACACCCATGAAAACCGCGCACAGCGCGAACATGACCGGCATGAGACTCGGGCGCCGGAACACGTCGGCGAACACCTGCTGCACCATCGCGACATAGGCGATGAGCGCGCCGAACAGCAGCGTCGAGGCGAACGTGTAGAAAATCGAGATCCGGTTGCCCAGCACGAGCCTCGCCGCGGCAAGCACCCGCCGCGGGCGTAAGCTGAGCCGGTATTCGGGATGCAAGGTCTGCGGCAGCCGCGCGCACGCCCACACCCAGACGAGCGTGCCGAAAAGGCCGCACGCGATGAAGATGTAGCGCCACGATGCAACGGCCAACACCACCTGACCGAGACTCGGCGCCAGGATCGGCACGGTGAGAAACACCATGAACATGAGCGACATGACGCGCGCCATCCGGCGTCCCGAGTACTGGTCGCGTACCGCGGAGCGCACCACGGTCATGCTCGCGGCAGCGACGCCGTGCAGGCAGCGTCCGGCGAGGAGCGTCTGAAAGCTGCTCGCGAGCCCACAGGAGAGCGCCGCTCCCACGTACAGAGCGAGACCGCCGAGCAGCACCGGGCGCCGCCCGAACCGATCGGAGAGCATCCCCCAGAAAAGCTGTCCGAGGCCGAGACCCGCCATGTAGGCGGTCACGATCCACTGGCCGCGATTCGGATTGGAAACTCCGAGCGCCCGCGCGATCGCCGGCAACGCCGGCAACATGCTGTCGATGGCGAGGGCCTGAGTCGACTGCAACGCCGCGGCGAGCGCGACGAACTCGGCAAAACGTATGGCAACCGCCGGGCGAGGTAGCCCGGCGGAGGGCACCGAGTCGTTCAAGTTTTGACGGCTGCTGCGGGCGAGGCGCCGGACGCCTGACTCCGTGCAATGCTCGTCGCCATGGTCACGATCGAGGCGAGGTCCGTGAGATTCGCGGGCACCACGAGCGTGGTGCCGCTCTGGGCCAGCTTGCCGAACTGCTTCACGTACTCCTCGCCGATGCGCAATTGCATCGCCTCGATCCCGCCACGGTCGGAGAGCGCGATACCCACTTGACGCAGACCCTCGGCGGTCGCGGTCGCCACCGCGAGAATGGCCTGCGCCTGGCCCTCCGCCTCGTTGATCTGCTGCTGCTTGTTCGCCTCGGACTGCTTGATCACCCGTTGCTTGTCGCCCTCGGCCGCATTGATCTTCGCGTCGCGCTCGCCCTCGGAGGTCAATACCACAGCGCGCTTTTCCCGCTCAGCGCGCATCTGCTTTTCCATGGCGGAGAGCACATCCTTGGGGGGCGTGATGTTCTTGATCTCGTAGCGCAGCACCTTGACGCCCCATGCCACCGAGGCCTTATCCAATTCGCCGACGACATTGGCGTTGATGACGCCCCGCGCCTCGAAGGTGCGGTCGAGTTCGATCTTCCCGATCTCGCTGCGCAACGTCGTCTGTGCGAGCTGCGAAATCGCGAAACCATAGTTGGCGATGCCATAGGACGCCAAGTGAGGGTCGAGCACTTGCATGTACAGCACCGCATCGACCCCGACCTGCACGTTGTCGCGCGTGATGCAAATCTGCTCGGCGATGTCGATCGCAATCTCTTTGAGACTATGCCGGTACGCTATCTTCTCGACGAACGGGATCAGAACGTGAAATCCCGCCTGCAAGGTGCGGCTGTATTTGCCCAGATACTCCACCACGTACGCCATCTGTTGCGGCACCACCGTGGCGGTTTTCGCCAGCATGACGACGACGATGAACGCCACGACGATGGCGCCGAACCCTAAGGGAATTTGCAATTCGTCTCTCCTTTTACGAAGGGCGCCCGTCGGCGTGAACCACGAGCGTCAGCCCTTCGACCCGGTCGATGCGCGCGCGCGCTCCAGCCGCAATGACGGAGCCGCCGCCGTTCACCGCATTCCAGGAGCAGCCGCGAAATTCGAGGCGGCAGCTCTCGCCGGGCGGCAGCTCGGCGGGCAGGATCACGGTCTCCCCCTTGGGGCCTAACTTGATGTCCGGCAACCGGCGTCGGATGCGCTCATAAACTCGACGCCGGAAGGCGATCAACGACACGATGGCGAGAAGCGCAAAGAGCGACCATTGAGTCCAATCCGCCGGCAGCGCCCCGGCGATATTCAAAAAACCCACCACCAGCGCCGCCGCACCGATGAATACGAGGTAGAACTGTGCGTTGACGAAGGTCAGCTCAGAGCCCAGCAGCAGCGCGCCGACCGTTATCCAGGCCCACCACTGCATGATGTCGAGCTCCGCCGCCTGCGCCGTACCGCGCTACCGCTTCATCGCGTCGAAGAAGTCCGTGTTGGTCTTGGTGTCCTTCATCTTGTCGAGCAGGAACTCGATCGCCGCCAGCTCGTCCATCGGATGCAGGAGCTTGCGGAGAATCCACATCTTCGACAGCTCCGCCGGGTCGGTGATCAGCTCTTCCTTGCGGGTACCCGAGCGATTGATGTTGATCGAGGGGAAGGTACGCTTCTCTGCGATGCGGCGGTCGAGGTGGATTTCCGAGTTACCGGTCCCCTTGAACTCCTCGAAGATCACATCGTCCATCTTCGAGCCGGTGTCGACCAGCGCGGTCGCGAGAATGGTGAGGCTACCGCCTTCCTCGATGTTGCGCGCGGCACCGAAGAAGCGCTTGGGCCGCTGCAGCGCGTTCGCGTCGACGCCGCCGGTGAGCACCTTGCCGGAGCTCGGCACCACGGTGTTGTAGGCACGCGCCAGGCGCGTGATGGAGTCGAGCAGGATCACGACGTCCTTCTTGTGTTCGACCAGCCGCTTGGCCTTCTCGATGACCATCTCGGCCACCTGTACGTGCCGGCTCGCGGGTTCGTCGAACGTCGAGGACACCACCTCGCCCTTCACGGTGCGTGCCATCTCGGTCACTTCCTCGGGCCGCTCGTCGATCAATAGGACGATCAGGTAGCACTCGGGGTGGTTGGCGGTGATGGAGGTGGCGATGTTCTGCAACAGCATGGTCTTGCCGGCTTTCGGCGGCGAGACGATGAGTCCGCGCTGGCCTTTGCCGATGGGCGCCACCAGGTCGATGGCGCGCGCGGTCAGATCCTCGGTCGAGCCGTTGCCGCGCTCGAGCTTCAGCCGCTCGGTCGGGTGCAGCGGCGTCAAGTTCTCGAACAGCACCTTGCCGCGCGAGCTCTCCGGGCTGTCGAAATTGATCTCGCCCACCTTCAAAAGCGCGAAGTAGCGCTCGCCGTCCTTCGGCGGACGGATGAGACCGGATATCGAGTCGCCGGTGCGCAGATTGAAGCGGCGGATCTGGCTCGGGGACACGTAAATGTCATCGGGCCCGGCGAGATAGCTCGAATCCGAAGAGCGCAGAAAGCCGAAGCCATCCTGCAGGATCTCGAGCACACCATCGCCGTAGATGTCCTCGCCCTTGCGGGCGTGCGCCTTGAGCACGCCGAAGATGATGTCCTGCTTGCGCGAGCGCCCCATGTTCTCGAGGCCCATGGTCTCGGCGAGCTTGACGAGATCGCTGATGGGACGCTTCTTGAGCTCGGTGAGATTCATCGAGCTGCGGCTGCGCGCGAGGTCGGCTTGAGCAATGATCTCTAGATCGTCGCCGCCCTCCGGCAGATCGCCGTAATCCTCGTGCGGCGGTCGACCGCCGTTGGTGTTGCCGTTGCGGTCATTGCGCTGGCGGTTGCTGCGATTCGAGCGCCCGCCTCCCTGACCGCCGCCCTGCTGGCCGCCCTGGCCGCGCGACTGGTTACCGAGATAGCCCCTCACAGGTTGCTGTCCAGAAAGGCTGCGAGCTGCGATTTGGTGACCGCTCCCACCTTCTGGGCCTCCACGGTGCCGTTCTTGAACAGGATCAGCGTAGGAATTCCGCGGATGTTGAACTTTGGCGGCGTTGCCGGATTGTCGTCGATGTTGAGCTTGGCGATGCGGATCTTGTCTTTGTACTGATCGGCGATCTCATCGAGGATGGGCGCGATCATCTTGCACGGGCCGCACCATTCGGCCCAGAAATCAAGCAGTACCGGCTTTTCGTGCTTGAGCACGTCTTTGTCGAAAGTCGCGTCGCTTGTGTGAACGATGCTTGGGTTACTCACTGAAGGGATGCCTCCTGTTGGAGATTCGTTGGGTCCTGAAAGAAGTGTTTTTTTGGGGGGAACGGAGCCCGAGCCTCGCGCGGAGTGACGATGCGCGGCCATTCGGGCACAATACAGCGGCTTTAGCGGTCTTGATTACCTTAAAAGGGTACCGATGATACGGTCGAGGGAGCGGATAGACCTGCTCCTGGTTGGCGGTATTTTTAACCGTACCCTCACCATTTTGCAAGTTTCTGCTGAACAGAAAGGAAAAATGTCAGACGCCCATCTCAGTCAACTCACATTCGATTCGCTCGACATCCCCGAATCCCTGAAGCGGGGCATCGCCGAGCTCGGCTTCACGCGATGCACGCCGATCCAGGCGCAGACCCTGCCCCTGGCGCTCGCGGGCCGCGACGTGGCGGGACAGGCACAGACCGGCACGGGAAAGACCGCAGCGTTCCTGATCGCTCTGTTCAATCGCCTGTTGACCCATCCCCGCGTCCCGAATCGACCCCCGAACTCGCCGCGCGCCATCATCGTTGCGCCGACCCGCGAGCTCGCGGTGCAGATTCACTCCGATGCGCAGGCGATCGGCAAGTATCTCGATCTGAAGCTCGCCATCGTGTTCGGCGGAGTCGACTACGAGAAGCAAAGACGCACGCTCGAGGAAGGTGTCGACGTGCTGATCGGCACGCCGGGCCGGATCATCGACTACTTCAAGCAACATGTGTTCGACCTCAAGGCAATTCAAGTGGCGGTGCTCGATGAGGCGGACAGAATGTTCGATCTCGGCTTCATCAAGGACATCCGCTTCATCCTAAGGCGTTTACCGCACCCGACGGAGCGCCTGAATATGATGTTTTCGGCGACTTTGTCGTATCGAGTGCTCGAGCTCGCCTACGAGCACATGAACAATCCCGAGCTGATCCGCATCGAGCCGGACAAGATGACGGTCGACCGCGTCCGCCAGGCGCTCTACTTCCCCTCGACGGAGGAGAAGATACCGCTGCTCATGGGGCTCCTGCGGCGCATCGACGCGCACCGCACCATGGTGTTCGTCAACACGCGGCGCAGCGCCGAGGTGCTCGAGCGCACTTTGACCGCCAACGGGTTCGTGGCCCAGGCGCTGTCGGGCGACGTGCCGCAAACCAAGCGCTTGAAGATGATGCGCGATTTCCACAACGGCGATGTCGCGGTGCTCATCGCCACCGACGTCGCATCGCGCGGCTTGCACATCCCCGATGTGAGCCATGTATTCAATTTCGATTTGCCCAATGACGCCGAGGATTACGTTCACCGCATAGGACGCACGGCGCGCGCCGGCGCCGAGGGAGACGCCATTTCCTTCGGCTGCGACGAATACGCGGTATCGTTGCCCGACATCGAGAGCTACATCGGTCATCAGATCCCGCGCGCCTCGATCGACACCGCCGATCTCGCCGCCGTCACCGCGCCGCCGCCGGCACCGTGGCGGGAGCGCGCACCGCGCCCCGGTCAAGGCCGCGGCGGACGCCCGGGAGGCGGTGGACGCCCGGCTGGACGCTCGGCTGGACGCCCGAGCGGAGGCGGTCATCGCCCCGGCAGCCGCTCAAGCGCAGGCGCGCGACGGCCGCAGGCTGCACATGGCAGCGCGACCCCGCATGGCAGCGCGGCCCATCATGGCGGCGCGGCCCATCATGGCGCTGCGGGGGACGGGGGCGGTTCCCCAGTGGCCGCCGCTCCGACCGCCCAGGAGTCATCCGGCGCGCCTCCGGCGGGCCGGCGCCGGAGGCGGCGCAATCGCGGCGGAAAGCCCGGAGGCGGAGCGCCCGCGCTCACATGAGCTCGCGCACGCCGTCGACCGAGGCGTAGGCACCGGTATCCTGCGCGGGACGTCCCGAGTCCGGGAGCCGTACCGCCCGAAGCCATGCAATCCCGAAAGCGCGTGCCGCGTCGAGCACGGGCAAGCTGTCATCGACGAACAAGGTGCGTTCAGGCCGGAATGGCTCGCGGGCATGGAATCGCGGCCAGAACTCGGCGTGCTCCTTCGGCGTGCCGAAGCCGTGGGTCGAGTAGCACGCATCGAAGTAGTCTGTGAGCCCCACCTGCTCGTTTTTGATGGCGAGCGTCTCGGGATGCGCGTTGGTAACGAGGACGCGGCGCTTGCCGCACCGCTCGAGCCGCGACAGGAACTCCCGCGCCCCGGGCAGATAATCCACCTGCGGCCGGGCGGCGCGCTTCAAAGCGGGGATGTCGAGACCGAGCTCGCGGCTCCAATAGTCGATGCAATACCAATCCAGGGTGCCGCGCCGCGCGCGGAATTTCGGTCCGAGATAGGCATGCACCTCGTCCTCGCCCATGCCGCGTGCCCTCGCGAACTGCATCGGAACGTGCTCTTGCCAGAACCAGTTGTCGAACCTCAAGTCGAGCAGCGTGCCGTCCATGTCCAGGAGCACGGTATCGATGCTCACCCAATCGAGCTCGGGAAACTGCCGCATTTGCATATGATATCAATCGTTGACATCCTCCCGGCCCTAAAAAGGGCGGGGATTCCCTCAGCAGGCGTTCGATATCCCGGACGGAATCGGCCAGCGCTTGTTCCACTTCAGTGCCTGCTGCTGAGTGTCGTTGCAGAAATTCCGGACGAAATTGCAGTCGCGTGCCTGGCCGTTAAGCAGTCCGGTGAGCGACTTGATGCGGTATCGATCCACCAGCAACATCGGCGAAAGCTAATGCCTTCACAGAGATCAGACAAGACCTTAAAACTCACCGAAACGTCCATTTTCAGGAACCGCAAATCCCCCCCTCAGGAGAGGCGCTTCCTCCCCAGCGCAAGCACCGGGGTCTCCGTGCCGGAGATGCGATGAGAGATCTTTTGGGGCTTGGCGAAGCCATGGTGCCTATCGCCACGCGCGCCGCGGCGGCTGTTATGACCGTCTATGAGGGCGCATTCACGGTCGAGCGCAAACTCCACAACTCACCCCTCACTCGGGCCGATATCGAGTCTCAGTGCATCATTCTGGAAGGGCTCGCGACGCTGACTCCCGGCGTGCCCGTTCTCGCAGAGGAATCCGCCCAGGCGCCGTGGGCCGAGAGGCGCGCCTGGCGCGAGCTGTGGGTGGTGGACCCTCTCGACGGCACCCGCGAATTCGTCAAACGGAACGATGAGTTCGTGATCAACATCGCGCTCGTCGTCGAGCACGAGCCGGTGCTCGGACTCATCGCGGTCCCCGCGCAGGGTCTCGTCTATCTCGGGGCCTCAGGATCGGGCGCCCACCGGCAGCTCGCCGACGGCAGCCGCTCGAGAATCCAAGTCGCACCACCGGGCGTGCCGCTGCGCGTGGTCGGCAGCCGTTCGCACGGCAGCCCGGAGCTCGCAGCCTATCTGGCGCACTTGCCGCAACATCAGCTCCTAGGCGTGGGCAGCGCCCTCAAGTTCTGCCTGCTGGCGGAGGGCAACGCCGACCTCTATCCCCGGTTCGGGCCCACCTCGGAGTGGGACACCGCTGCCGGGCAGGCGCTGCTCGAGGCCGCCGGCGGGCACGTCACGCGCATGGACGGCCATCGCCTGCGCTACAACTGCCGTGAGAGCATCATCAACGGCGACTTCGTCGCCTTCACGCACCCCAGCGTGCTCCCGGATTAGGCAGCAGGCGATCAGGCGCGGCCGGCTCAGGCGCGGCCGGCGGGGTCGCAGAGCTGCAAGGTCGCATCGAGAAGCGTCGGGATGTCGAACACCACCTCGTCCTCGCTCATGGTGAGCCGTGCGACCCCTGCCGCGGCGATGAGCGCGGCCGGAATGTGGTACTGCGACTGCTTCTGCGGGGTCATCCACGGGGTCATGCGGGGATCGCTGAAGGCGCGATTCAGGGCGTTCCAGCGCAGCTGCGCCGCCCGCGCACGCGCCGTGTCGCCGCCCCACTGCAGCTCAGCGAGCTGCGGAGCGGCAATCAACGTCTGCACGTATTGCACCATGTCATCGGGTTCGACCTGGACGGTCATGTACGGCCGTTGGTCGTTGGTCATTTGCGGTTTCATAACCTCTCTATGGGGCGTGGGTTGCGGAAATCCAGAGTAAGCTTTCCCTCATGAACGAGGATCTGGCGTATTTGGTGGCCGCAGCCTGCATTCTGGGGGCGGCTTACCGCCTTTGGCACACTTCCCTGGGTGCGCGGGAAGCCGCCAATCGCATCGCCCGCGAGGCCTGCTCCCGGGCCGTGGTACAGCTCCTCGACGGCACCGTCGCGTTTGCCGGCTTTCGCCTGGGTCGGGACGCCGGCCGGCTGACGCTCCTGCGCACGTACACGTTCGACTACACCAGCGACGGCTTCGAGCGTTCCCAGGGCTTCATCGTGATGGCCGGCCCGAATCTCAAGGCGGTCGGGCTCGCCGGCACACCCTCGTGAACGACGCGGCCGGCATCGATCTTCACACGCACTCGAGCTGCTCGGACGGGTCGCTGACCCCGGGCGAGCTCGTCGAGCGCGCCGCCGCGGCCGGTGTCCGCGTACTGGCACTCACCGATCACGATACGCTCGCAGGCGTAGCAGAAGCCCACGCGGCGGCGGAGCGGATTGGCATCCGCCTGGTGCCCGGCGTCGAGCTCTCGGCCTGCTGGCGCCACCAGTCGATCCACGTGCTCGGGCTCTGGATCGACCCGGACTCTGCGGCGCTTAGGCCTGCGCTAGAGGGACAGGCCGAGCGCCGGCGCGCGCGGATGCGCAGCATGTGCACCGCGTTGAGCAAGCTAAAATTGCCGGGCGATGAGCTGCTCGCGGCGGTCGAGGCCCAACCCGGAATTCCCACCCGCTCGCACCTGGCGGCAGCCCTGGTGCGGCAAGGCCACGTGCGGCGCATTCAAGACGCCTTTCGCAAATATCTGGGCCGCGGCGCACCTGCGCACGTCGCGGCCGATTGGCCCGCCCTCGAGGAGGTCGTGGGGTGGGCGCGCGAGGCCGGGGGCGTCGCGTGTTTGGCGCACCCGGCCCGCTATCTCTTGTCCTCGGGAGGGCGCAAGCGCCTCGTAGCCGATTTCGCGGCGGCGGGCGGCACCGCGCTCGAGGTGGTGTCGGGCGGCAACGGCGCGCAGAATGCGGCGGTCTGCGCGGCGCTCGCGCTCGCATTCGGGCTGCGCGGCTCGGTCGGCTCGGACTTTCACGGCCCGCAACTCGCTTGGAATCCTTTGGGGCGGTTGGCTAAGCTACCGTCCGGCATCGACCCGGTATGGCGCGACCGCGACTGAAGATCGATAACGGCATCAAATCCGAAAAAAAGCACTCGTGAACGACGAAGACAGCAACGTCAATACCGACCTGTTCAAGAACATCGAGCGCCTGAGGCAACTTCGCATCGAGCACAGGGACCTCGACGATGTGATCTCGCGGTTGTCGCTGGACTTCAAGGTCGATGAGCTGCAGATGAAACGCCTCAAGAAACGCAAGCTGATGCTGAAGGACCAGATCGCGCGGCTCGAGAGCCAGCTCATCCCGGATCTCAACGCGTGACGGAAGCCTGGCTGCACCTGCAGGCGTTCTGCGACATCCTGCTCACTCGGAACGTACTGATCGAGGTCGGTGCGCTCGTCGCGTGCCTTGGCGCGGGATGGCTCGCGGCCGTGCTGCTGCGGGATCAAGAGCGGTTCCGCGCATTGCATCCCGCCGCCGGCGCGATCGGCATGGATCTGCTCGCGTACATCGCCGTCACCGTTCTGCCGGCGCTCGTCGTGTTCGGCCTGGTGCTGCTCGGGCGCGGCATCGTGAAAGCCGTGGCCCTGGATGTAACGATACTGGATGCCGTCCTGCGCCTGACCGGGGCGTACGTCGTCATCCGCGTCGGCGTCTTGCTGTTCGCCATGAGCCTCGGTAACAAAGTCTGGATGCAGAACCTGGAGAACCGGGTGACGCTGCTCATCTGGCTCGCATTCGCCGCCGATTATCTCGGCTGGCTCGATCCCATCGTTTCGGTACTCGACCAGATCGGCATCACCTCGGGCAAGAGCCACATCTCCGTCTGGTCGGTATTGAAGGTGCTCTTTACCTTGACCCTCTTCGTCCTCGTGGCGATGTGGATCAGCCGCTGGGTCGACCGGCGCCTCAAGCGCCTCAGCACGCTCGCGCCAACGACACGCATCGGCCTCGCCAAGTTCGCCAACGCGTTCTTGATCGCGCTGAGCATCCTGGTGGGCCTGAACACGGCCGGGGTCGATCTCACCACGCTGACCGTGCTCACCGGCGCCATCGGCGTCGGGCTGGGATTCGGCCTGCAGTCGATCGCCTCGAATTTCGTGAGCGGCTTCGTGCTACTCATGGACCGCTCCATCAAGCCCGGCGATGTGATCAGCCTGTCCGGACAGAGCGGCACGAGCACGGAGAACTTCGGCTGGGTCCAGGAGCTGCGCGGCCGCTACGTCGTGGTGCGCGACCGCGACGGCATCGAGATGCTGGTACCCAATCAGCAGCTCATCCAGAACGCGGTGATCAACTGGAGCTACACCGATCCGCGCATTCGCCTGAAGCTGCCGGTTCGCGTGAGCTACCAGAACGATCCCGAGCTCGCCCTCAAAATCCTGCTCGACGCCTGCGAGGGACAGCGGCGCGTGCTCCGCGACCCGCCGCCCGTCTCGCGCCTCATGCAGTTCGGCGATCACGGCATCGAGCTCGAGCTGCGTTTCTGGATCTCCGATCCGCAGGAGGGCGTGAACAACGTCCGCTCGGAGGTCAACCGTACCATCTGGGCGCTCTTCAAGGAGAACGACATCACCATCCCGGTGGCGCAGCGCGAGGTCTACCTACACAACGCGCCCCCGGATCTCGACTAGCCTGCGGCTAGCGTCGCGCTGCCGTGCCCCTCGTCGTCTCCGAGCACATCGCCATTCCCGACGAGGAGCTCGAATGGAAGTTCATCCGTTCCTCCGGACCCGGCGGCCAGAACGTGAACAAGGTGGCGAGCGCGGTGCAGCTGCGTTTTCTGCTGCCGCGAAACGCAACCCTCTCCGCCGCCGTCCGGTCGAGGCTGAGGCGGCTCGCGGGACGTAGGCTCGTCGACGACGGCACCATCCTCCTCACCGCGCGGGATGAGCGCAGCCAGGAACAAAATCGGCGCGCCGCCCTGGAGCGATTGGCCGACCTCGTGCGCGCGGCGCTGATCGAGCCCAAGATCCGCAAGAAAACCCGACCGACCCGCGCCTCGAAGGAGCGCCGGATCGGTGCCAAGAAGCACCGCGCGGGCACTAAGCGCCAGCGCAGCGGCCGCGAGTGGGACTAGCGGGGGCGCCCAGCCCGGGGGTGCCTGGCCGCGACCGTTACTGTCCGAGCGTCACCTGCAGGATGTCGTGCCGCAGCTGCTCAGAGAGCACGAGCTGCGCATCCGCGGCGACCCCGAGGAGCGGCTCGCCGAACCTGATGGTGCCGTCCGCTGCCGCGGAGATCACGGTGCGCCGGCGCAGGAGCTCGATGAAGTCCCGGAAGAGCGTCCTGTCGAAGAACTCAGGGGAATTCAATCCATATAGCACCGACATGCGCTGCGCGGTGAGATGACAGCGTTCCTCGAGCGCCTCCTGGCCGATGGTGCCGGAGCCCGCCCGCAGCAACAGCGCCACCACGAGGTAGTAGCGCTCGATGGTCTGGATGGTGGCCTCGGCGAGGAGCGAGAGTTGAAAGGCCTCGACGGAGGTGGGGGGCGGGCGATGCCACTCACTGCGGTCCTCGTTGTCGTCGAGCAGGTTCAAGCGCCCCATCGCCTCGAGCAGCCGATCGACGACGCCGCCGATCTCCTCCTCGGTCCAGCGCATCGCAAGCTCGGCCCTGATGTAAGGATAGACGCGCCAGACCATGCGCTTGAGGTCGATGGTGCGCATGCGCGCGTTGCTCAGGAAGCAGCACGCGAGAAGTGAGGGGATCGCAAACAGATGCAGCACGTTGTTGCGATAATAGGTCGCGAGGATGGCGCGCTCGGCCGTCATGCGCAGAATGTCGCCGAGCGGATGTCCCTGGCGCTCGAGCATGCCCATCGATTCGGCGTAGCGCGTCATCTGCGCGCCGGAGAGCTCGGTCACCGTGACCAGGGGCGAGTACGGCGCCTCGCGCATCAGCCCGCGGTACAGCTCCACTTGACGCGCGAGATCGGCCTCGCCGAGCGCCTGGCGCGGCGTCGCGAGCAGCGCCATGGACACGAGGTTGATGGGCGTCACCGCCGCTGCGGCGTTGATGCCGCTCGTGATGCGCGCCGCGAGCTCGCCGACCGCCTCGGCGACCCACCCGGGCGGCGCGCCGCCCTCCTCGCTGCCGCCGTTCCCCGGCGCATCGCGCCAGCCGGGGTTGAACCGCGCGAGCAGCTCGTCGAGGACGATGGGCTCGCCGAGATTCACGTGCACCGTGCCGAACTTGCTGCGCAATACCGATAAGGAGCGGATCAGACCGATGATGCTCTCTTTTTGTTTCGGGGCGCCGGACAGCTCGCCGATGTAGGTTCGGCCCTCCACGATGCGCTCGTAACCGAAATACACCGGCATGAACACCAGCGGGCGGTTGGGCTCGCGCAGGTAGCTGCGCACCGTCATCGACAGCATGCCGGTGCGCGGCGCGAGCATGCGTCCGGTGCGGCTGCGGCCGCCCTCGATGAAATACTCGAGGGGGTGGCCGCGCGCCATCATGAAGCCCAGGTACTTGCTGAACACGGCGCTGTAGAGCACATCCCCCTTGAAGCTGCGGCGTAGAAAGAACGCGCCGCCCTTGCGCAGGAAGTGCCCGACCACCGGCAGGTTGAGGTTGACCCCCGCGGCCACGTGCGGCACGGCGAAGCCTTTGCGGTATATGACGTAGGAGAGCAGCAGATAATCCATGTGGCTGCGGTGGCACGGCACGTAGATGATCTCGGCGCCGTCACCGACGGCGTGCAGCTTCTCCACGTGCTCGAACTCCACCCCGTCGTACAGGCGCGTCCACAGCCGCGACAGGACGGAGGCCATGATGGTGACGAAGGTCTGCGAATAGTTGGCCGCGACCTCCATGGCGTACTTGCGCGCGGTGAGCAGCACCGCCCGGCGCCGCGCGCGTTTCAGCTGGCGCGCACGCGCACGCCCGCGCAGCGCGCGCGCACGCGCGCGCCGCGCGTTCATCTCGGCGCGCACCGCGTGGCGCACGGCCTGGGTGCGCAGAATGTGCGCGACCATGGTGCGCCGGTGCGATAGATCCGGTCCGATGGTGGATGCGCGTTGCGCTCGGAATTCGGCCCGCAGGGTCCGCAGCACACGGCGCACGGCGCGCTGCGGCGGAAGGTCCGCGAGCGCCCCGCGCAGCTCGATCGGATCGCCGAAGTACACCACGGTGTTGCGGCCGTTGAAGAACACGTTCAGAATCTTGCGGAACCGCCCCAGCAGCACCCACTCCTCTGTGAACACCAGCCGCCACAGGCTTTGCTCCTTTTCGGGCGCGCGCCCGAAGTAGATCGCCACCGGGATGAGGTCTACGTCGAAGGCCGGCTCCCGGCTCGCAAGCTCCACCAGCTGCACGAGCTGACGGGGCGCGCGCCGCCGCAGGCGCGCACCGAGAAACACGCCCTGACGCACGAGTGCGAAGCAACGGTCGGGGTTCGGGACGCCGAGCGCGGCGCACGCGTTGTCGAGAACTGCGAAATCGGTGCGGCTTTCGTTCTCGAGCACGTAGCAGACGGGGCGGCCGCGCGCGGCGATCGAGTCGGCGATCTCCTCGGGCTTGATGGTCACCTTGACCCACAAACCGAGGATTTTGCGAACGGCGAAGCGCCACGCCCGAGTCACGCCGCGGAACGGGCTCATGGGAGGGAAGGTCTATCCGCCGGGGCTACGCTTGAATGAACAAAATCCCCAGCCACGGAGTCCAACGCTCGAGCATCCCCATTTGCTACCTCGTTAACAGCCGGCCTGCGGGACGACAAGTGTACAATCGCCAAGGATATACAGTCACTCGGAGTCGACGCATGACTCATTTCTCGTTGTTGCTCGTGCTGGCGGCGGGCAACGTCTTCGCTGCCGATGCGGCGGTCGACATCGACACCGCGGCGAAGATCTATCAGGAGGCCGCCGTGCGCGAGCAAGTGCGTGCCTCGCTGGTGGCGATGCCCAAGCAAATCCGCGACATGTTCTCGCGCGATGATTCCACTCGCCTCACGAACGAGCAGCTGACCGCAGTGGATGCGGCGGCCACGCACGGGTTTCGCATCGACGTGTTCGAGGCACCGGCGCTCTCCGCGCTCGCCCACGATCTCGACGCCGCGAGCGTCGCCAGGATCGAGGCGTTTCTGCAGAGCGACCTCGGCAGGCGCATGGTGACCGACGACATCGCCTCCGCGGCCATGGGCGAGGCCAACATCGACAAGGTGATGAGCGGCGAGGTTTCGGTGCCGCTCACGGCGAAGCGCGCCGCGCTCATCGACAGGCTGGAGCACGCGACGCGATCCACCGAGTCGACCGTGGATATTTTCCTAGGCATGGGTCAGGCGGTCGCGGTCGGGACGGCCATCGGCTCCGGGCTCGATCAGAAGAGCGTGGCCGAGCGCGCACAAAAATCCGGCGAGGCGAGCCGCGCGGCACTCGAGCACGACATGCGCGAGCCCATGCGACGCTTTCTCGCCTACTCGTATCGCGATCTTTCCGATTCGGACTTGAAGCATCTGCTCGCATTTCTCGAGTCGCCCGCCGGCTCGCATTACGTGATCGCCTACAACGCCGCGATGGGGGCCGGCTATGACGCCATGGGCAGGCGGACCGGCGAGCAGCTCGGCGAAAGCTTGCGCGAGCTCGCCCAGGCGAGTCTCGGGCCGGAGGCCCGCACCCCCGAGGCTCTCGCCGCGCCCGAGGCGCCGCCGCCGGGCGCACCCGCATCGACCCCCGTACCGCCGGTGCCGGTGCCCTCGCCCGCATCCCCGGCCGTCCCCGAGGCATCCCCACACTGAGAGGCCTCGACGGCGCGCCGTTCCGACGCGGCTCACGCTCGCGCCACGAGGCCGAGCTCTTCGAGAAAGCCGCGCAGCAGCGCGCAGATCGATTCGATGCGATCCTCGAGCCGATGATCCGAGTTCAGCACGTGGAGCGAGGCGTGGTGCTCGCGTGCCCAGCGAATGCCGTTCTCGACGGGCACGATGTCGTCGTGCCAGCCGTGCACGATGGCCGTCGGACAGGGCACGTCCTGCGGGGTATAGGCCTCGTATCCGGGCATGTAGAACGCGGGCGCGAGCAAGAAAAGGCCGCGCGGGCCCACACGGGCGGCGGCGGCGGCCGATACGTGGCCGCCCAGACTCGAGCCCACCAGCACCAGGGGCTTCGGCAGCCGGACGCTCGCGGCGACCAGCCTCTCGACCCGTGCGCCGGGATCGTCCAAGCCGCGGTAGTCGATCGATTCGACTGCGAGACCCAGCTCGCGCGCGAGCGCCGCCATGGCCGTGATCTTGCGGCCCCAGGGCCCGCTCTCCTTGCCGTGAGAGAACACCACACATGACATAAGCTCGCACTCCGCGCCGTTACTGTTAAAGAATCAAGACCGACCAGCCGCTAAACCGCCCATGGCCTTGGAGGAAGAACCGTCGGGCGCTCCGCAGGAATTGCGCCGGGCCATCGACTGTCTCGGAAGCAGCGTCGACCTCGAGGACGTGCCGAGGACGGCCCTCGAGGCGCTCGCGGCCGGTGCCGTGCATTTCTCCCTGCCGGCAGGCGATGTGCTGTTCGAATCGGGTTCCACCCCCGAGGGAGTATATCTGCTGGCGAGCGGGCGGCTCGGCGTGCGCGGCACGGCCGGCCCAGGATTCAAGGCGGAGGTCGAGCGCGGCGAGCTGGTGGGCGAAGCCGGCTGGCTGCTCGGCGAGCCGCATAGCGCCACCGTGACCGCGTTGCGCGACTCCGAGCTCTTGCTCTTGCCCCACGCGTTGCTCGAGGAGGCCGCGGCGCGCTTCAGCGAGCTCGCGCTCGCCATGGCCCGCCTTTGCGCCCGCCGCTTGAGGCGCAGCAACGCGGCCTACCGCAATGCCCGCCGCGCGCGGGTGTTTGCGCTCGTGCCGAACAGCGAGGACATCGACACGATCGATTTCGCCGCGCGGCTCGCCGAGGAGCTGCGGCGTACCGGCCGCACCGAGCTGGTCTGGGACGTGCGCGCCGAGACGCACACCGCCTCCTGGTTCGGGCGCCTCGAGGAGCAGAACGATTACATCGTCTACGCCGCGGGTCCAGGCGAGGGCGGCTGGTTGCGCCAGTGCTGCCGACAAGCTGATTTGATCCTAACGCTCGCGCGTGCCGGTAGCGGGCGGCGTCCCTGGCCCGCGGCCGTCCACGCCGCAGCCGGACGCGGCACGCGAGTCGAGCTCGCCTTGCTGCACGAGGGCGCGTTCGTCGCCGGCGCCGCGAGCCGCTGGCTCAAGACTCTGCCGGTGGCGCAGCACCATCACATCGCGGGCCCCGCCGATCTCGGCCGGGCCGCGCGCCTCATCACGCGACGCGGTGTGGGCCTGGTTCTCTCCGGCGGCGGCGCGCGCGGCTTCGCACATCTCGGCGTGGTGCGCGCACTGCGCGAGGCACGGGTGCCGGTCGACTTCGTCGGTGGCTCGAGCATCGGCGCGATCATCGCCGCCGGTATCGCCATGGGGTGGGGCGACGAGGAAATGCGCCTGCGCTACCGCCGCACCTTCGTCGACAGCAATCCGGTGAACGATTACACCTTCCCGCTGGTCGCGCTCACGCGCGGCCGCAAAGTCTCGCGGCTCCTCGAGCGCGAGTACGGCGACGCGCTCATCGAGGACTTGCGTACCCCGTTCTTCTGCCTGAGCGCCGATCTCAATGCAGCTCGCGCCGTCGAGCATCGCGATGGCGCGGTGTGGCGCGCGCTGCGCGCCTCGGTCGCCATCCCGGGCATGCTCCCGCCGGTCTTTCGAGGCGATGACGTCCTGGTCGACGGGGCCGCCATCAACAATCTGCCCATCGACCTCATGCACGCCCGCGCCCCGGGCCTGGTGATCGGTAGCGACGTGGGCGCGAACCACCGTACCGCCTCGCACGTCGTGGCCGATGGGCCGCCCCTCTGGAGATTGTTCTCCCGCGGCGGCCGGCGCATGAACATCTTCCAGATCCTGATGCGCGCAGGCATGGTGAACAGCGTGTCGGGCGCGGCGGCGCAGCGCAATCTAGCGGACGTGGTGCTCAAGCCGTCGCTCGCGAGCATCGACCTGCCTCGAGTGGCGTGCATTCGATCGGGCGATCGAGGCCGGCTACGATCACGCGGTCGGCGCGCTCAAGGAACTTTCGAACCTGCCGCGCCTTGCACCGGCTGCCAAGGAGCCGGCGCCGACTTCCCTGTCGACGGAACTCGAGCGGCGCCTCGCCGCTAGGGCGCTAGCTGGCTAGCCAGCGCGTCGACCCACTTGAGCTCTGCCGGGCAGAGCTCGGCGAGCTTCGCGCGGTTCAAGCTCGCCGGCGTGACGCGGCTGCGTTCGGCCGAGTGGCAGATGCGGTAGGTGTGAAACTCCCCGGCGCGCGCCGCAGCGAAGCCGATGAGAAATTGAAATTCACCTGATCGCTCGTCCGCCGCGTTGAAGCGCCGATCGCACAGGACGAAAAAGGATTGCTCGCGGCGGCGCGCGCCGAAAGCGCCGTCCTCGTGCAGCTGCTCGAAAAACGCGCGTACGTGCGCTGCAATGGCCTGCGCGACCTCCGCCGAGGGCTCGGCGCCGGCGACCCAGCGAGTGCCGCGCTCGATGCATTTGATGATGAAGAGCGCGAGGCGCCGCGCAGCGAGGTTTTGCCAATCCGCGGTGCCCGCGGCGCCGGCGGCGAGGGTGCGCGGCTTGTTGCCGATGCGGCTCACCGAGCGTACGGACTGGAGCGTATTCACCCCGCGCAAGAGCAGCCGCGCGCGGCGATCCTCCGGCACCAGGCACACCGGCCGGTACCCGGGCCGCAGCACCGCATCGTCGGTGCGCGGCTCGCTCCACACCGGGTGCGTCTCGTCGCTGCGCGCGAGAATGCCTGCGACCGCGCCGCAGGGAGCGAACGACTCGAAGTGACCGCGCAGCTTGTCGTGCGCGAGGATGCGCGGAAAAAACATGAGCGCATTTTCCGACTTGACGTGCCAGTCGCGCATTCCCGCGAGCGCGTCGTCGGCCGTGTGCCACGCGTAGGGCGGATCGACGATGAACATCGCACCGCGGTCCTTGCAGTAGCGCGCCGCCACCATGAGCACGGCGGGCCCGACGTCCTCGGTGCGCGCGAGCGGCGGGATGCACAAGAGATTGAAGTAGTCGCAACCATCTAGAGCGAACAAGCCCGTGTGCTCGAGCTCCGAGCCGATCAAATCGTAGTCCGTCAACGGGGCGCCGTCGTCGCCGTCGGAATTCGAGCTTACATAGGCGGCGTTGCCCGCGGCGTCGACCGTACGCTCCGGACGCAGCCCGGGCATGGGAGCGAGCGCGCGGATCAGCTCGGAGCGCGACAGCACATCGCCCACGTAGCGCTCGTGGCCGGGCAGCACCGAGAGCTGCGCGAAGATCTCCTGATCCTCGACGTGGCTGCCGCCCTGGACGCGCACTCGCTGCACCGTGAGGTTGAAGCGCAGCTCATCGTGCGGCGCGATGTTGTCGTAATCGACGCTCGCCCGCAGGAATTCGCGGGTGCCGGGACTCGCCGCCTGCAGGGTGAGGACGTCCTTGCCCGCCCGCAAGGTAAGGGTCGCCGCACGCGCCCCGTTGACGACCCGCACGATGACCGCCTCGCCGCCGCCGTTCTCAAAGAAATGCTCGACCGCGTAGGACACCCGGCTCGGTTGCCAGAGCCCGCCGAAGGCATGCTGAAACTCGACGAAGCTTTCGATGCGCACGGGCCGGTTGAGTGGGCCGCGCAGCGTGCGGCCGACGAACGCCGTACGCGCGGTGTGCAGGCGCGCAATCGAGCGGTCGGCACCCCGTTCTTCTTGTAGCGGAACCCCGAGGGCGGGCGTGACCAAATGTCGTCCTTCGCAGGTGCGGTCTCACATCAACTGTAACACAACCCGGCGCGCAGGCCGGGTCCCGCGTGCCCTGCGCGGCGAACAAACGCACGTCGCGCCGCTTGAGCAGCGGCACGAGCGGCTTGCCGGCCACGAAGCCGCCGATGTGCGCGGCAGGCGATGCTCGCATCGCCTGCGAGGGCCGCATCGCTCACCGGCTGAACCGCGACGTTGTCGCCGTAAATCCAAAGAACAATGACCGCGCAAACCGCGATCAAGGCATAGGTGACATAGGGTCTTGAGGTCGACGGGGTGTCGTCTTGGAGAGGGATCATCCCTTGAGGTGATCGACCGGCTGGAGAGGCCGCGCGGCCTCCTGTTCGCGGCGCTTTTGCTCGAGCAGCGCCTGGTCGGCGTCGATTCGCTTACGCTCGATCTCCTCCAGCATCACCTTCATCCACTCACTCATCATCGGTATCGGAGCCCGGGTTGACGATGGCGTCGAGCGCGGCGGCGGTTCGCGCCTGGTAAAGCGGACGCGCCTGCGCATACACGCGCTTCGCGAGTGCTTCGCCCGCCGGTGTCTTCATGAGCTCGGCGTACAGCGGCACGAGCAGCGTCCGCCGCCCATTGGTCTCGAGGAATCCCTCGAGCCGCGCATAGCTCGGCTGATAGGCGCTCTTGATCACCAGCACGAACCAGCTGGAGGCGATCTCGGCGTTCGCGGTGCGGGTGAAGCCGAACGCCTGATCGAGATCGGCCAGCTGATCCCTGCGCAGCGGCCCCGGCAGCCCCACGAGAAAGTAAGTCCATTGCGGCGTGACCCAGCCGCGGGTGTCGAGCTTTTTCGCGGGGACCTTGCCGGCGAGCCAGGCGCTTCGCGTCGCATCCACCGATTCGTAGGGATGGGCGGAGAGCAAGGGCGCCTCCTGCGGTAGACCGGGCTCCTCCACCCAGGCGGCGACCTGGGAGGCGCTGACGATGCCGGGAAAGCGATCGAGGAGGTTCTCCTTGAGATAACCGAGGAACTCCTCGGTGGTGATGCTTTTGAACGCGAAGTGATCGAAGTAGCCCTTGAGGAAAGCGTCGAGGCGCTCGCTGCCGAACTTGCCGTCGAGGAAGGCGAACAGCAAGCCGCCCTTCTCGTCCGCCGCGGACCGCGGGACGGTGGGATCGCGATCGCGCTGATCGACTGCGAGCACCTGATCCGGCCGGGCCATCTGCCCGAGGTCCTGGCGCACGGAGCGCTCCGCGAGCACACGTTCCAGCGTCGCGCGTGTCTCGCCGTACACCTCGCGGACGATTCGGTTCTGCATGTACACCGCGAGTCCCGCGTCGATCCAGGCATCGCGCGGCGTGGCGCCGCTCACGAGATCCCCGGCCCAGGCCTGGGCAACGGCGCGCGCCACGACAGACTCTTCGCTGCGGTCGCCCGTGACCACGGTGGAGGAGATGAAGGGTGCACGGGGATTGCCCACCTCCGCCAGCGGGAACGCGGGCGGCAGCACCACGAGGTCGCAGCGCTCGAAACGATAGGGGCCGAACAGCGTCTCGGCGGCCTTCAGCAGGCTCTCGGTATCGGCAAACTCCTTGGCCGCGTCGGCGACCAGGGGCTTTTCCGCATACACGCCCGTACGTGGACCGGTCGCCTTGAAGCGCAGATCGCCGACGGCGAGCGCGATCCGGCTCGGGGGGATGGCGTCGCGATTGACGAACGCGTAGTTGCCGTTGTGCTTGACCTCGGGGTCGTTGCGCGCGCTCATCACCGCGAACAGGTCGCCGTCCGTATGAATGATCGCCGCGTACGTGACGCGCACCAGCGCACTGTCCTGCAGCGGAATCCAGTCGCGCGCACCGATCTGCGCGGACAGGGTGTACATGAGCGGGTGGTGCCGGCCGACGGTGTGAGCATCGTCCAGCCAATGGAGTGACACCGCGTCCGGCGAGGTCACGTAGTCGATCTTGATGGTCTCGATCGAGCGCTTGTGGGGCGGCAGCTCGATCACCAGAGGGCTGCCGAGAATCGGGTCGGCCTTGTCGACATGGAAAGGCCGGCTCACCCAGGTGGTCTCGCTCTTCGACAGTGCGCCGATCACGCTCGTCGGTCGCTCACTGACTTCGCGGACGTCGAGCCCATGCGTATCGAGTACGAGTTCGGTGGCGTTCGGATCGAGCCGCTTGATCTGGAGCGCGGCCTCGCCGAGCAGCACCTTGTTGTGAAAGTCGACCCGCAGGTCGAGATCGATGTGGGTGACGCGGAATTGATCGACGTTCGCGAACGAGTGGTAGTCGAGCCCGCTTTGCAGCGGTACGAGATCGGGGCGCGCGGCCGAGAGCGGGCGCGGTGCCTCGGCCGACTCTTGCACGTCGGGCGCCGCCGCGGGCGCAGCTGCGCCCGCGAACCAGCCCGCAACGGCGATCGCGAGGCCCGCAAGAGTTCTGCTCCCGGAGTTCTCCATGCGTTAGGGCGAGCCCGCCGGCTCCGCCGCCGCGGATGGTGCCACGGGCGAGGATGCCGGCGAGGAAGCGGGCGGCGCCTCGCTCTTGCCGTTCACGAGCTCGTTGAACGTCTTCTCATCGACCAGAAGACCGGTCTTGCCGTCCCAGTTGGAGCCTGCGGGCAATGTGTTCTCGACGAGCAGCGAGCGCTCGAGCACCGTGTCCATGCCGGGCTGGTTGCCGGTCACGGGCACGGGCACGGCGCGCGGCGCGTGCGCCAGATCCCCGATGCGCTGCCAGTCGACGCCGTTATCCGCACCCTCGATGCGCTGTCCGATCTTCTGCCGCTGCTTGGGATTCATGAGGTTCGCGAGCAAGCGCTTGCGATTCTTGTCCCAGTTGCGCGAGTCGTCCTCCATCACTGCATAGGCCTGCATGTAGAGCGTACCGTCGCGCCAGCCGAACGCATACGGCTGGTTGACCACCGTGACCTTGGTGCCGATGGGGATCAAATCGTAGAAGACCGCGATGTCCTCGGGATACAGGCGCATGCATCCGTGGCTCGAGCGCATGCCCACCCCGTACGGCTTGTTGGTGCCGTGGATAAGGTAGCTCGGCCAGCTCAAGCGGAAGGCATATTGACCAAGGGGATTGTCGGGTCCCGCTTTCACGACCGCGGGCAACATGTCGCCATCCTCGGCGTGCTCCTTGCGCACCGACTCCGGCACCACCCACACCGGATCCTTCTCGCGGCCGACGATCCGAGCGGTGCCTTCCGGGGTCTTCCAGCCCACCCTGCCGATGCCGAGCGGGTGCGTGTATACGACCTGCGGCTCGCCCTTCTTGTGCGGCGGGTAATAGAAAATGCGCATCGCGGCCACGTTCACGACGACGCCGTCGTGCGGCGCGGCTGGCAGCACGAACTGCGTCGGCACGACGACCTCGCGGCCGACGCCCGGCAGCCAGGGGTCGACGCCCGGATTGGCGAGCAGCATCTCCTCGTAACCTACGTCGAAGCGCCGCGCGATGTCGGGCAGCGTGTCATCCTTGCCGACCGTGGTCCTCTGCACGTAGCCCACGAGGTCGCCATCCTCCGGGGTCAGCTCAAATCGATGCGTGGCCGTCGGCTTGGGCAACAACGGGGCCGGCGGCGCGACCGGCGCGGCCGGCGGCGGCTGCGGCGCCGGTGAGGTGCGAAAAAGGGAGCAGCCGGCGGCGCAGAGACTCATCGCGACGAGCCAGCCCACGCGCGGACGTAAGGGGAGGACTTCGAGCATCATGGCGCCCTATCTACAGCAAAGTTCCGAGCCGATCTACAGCAAAGTCGGTCGGTCGGGCAATTCGTTGCGGGCGGCGGCCTGATTCGGGATCGCGGCCGGGAAATGACGCGCGAGCAGCCCGCCCACGGCATCGACGCCGGCTATCGAGCCGGCCTTGAAACGCCCCGCCCGAAAGTGCTCTTCCATCAGGCGGCAGACCGCCTCCCACTCCGCGGACGTTACGCGCGCAGCGAAGCCCCGGTCGGCGACAATCTCCACGCTCCGATCGGCGATCAGCACATAGATCAGCACACCGTTGTTGTGCTGGGTATCCCATACCCGTAGATCCGAGAACACCTCCAGCGCGCGGGCGCGCGAATCGATCTCGCCGATGATGCGGCGCGGCGGAAGCGCGGTTTCGACCGCGAAGCGGATCTCGCCGGCATGCGCGCGCTCGGCGCGCGCGATGGCTTCCTGAATGGCATCGAGAGTCGCCCGCGGAAACAGCATGCGGGTCCGCCAATGCAGGGCGGCAGCGTGACGCAGGAGGCGGTGCATGCGCATCACCAGCTCCCCGAGGCACCGCCGCCGCCAAACCGTCCGCCGCCGCCGCTGAAGCCGCCTCCGCCTCCCCCGCCGCCGAACCCCCCGCCCCAGCCGCCTACGGCGCCCCCGCCGAAGCCGGTCGACCAGCCGCGGTTCGATCCCAAGAGCATCGCGAAGAGAAAGGCCAGCACGCCTGCGCCGGCGCCGAGCGCGATGACGTGCGTGAGGAGCCAGGCAATCGCGCCGGCCAGACCGCCGGTAGCGAGCGACCCGCCGAGACGCCCGAACAATGCGCGCAACAAACCGCTCGCGACGACCACGACGATGAGCGCGAGCGGCAGGACATTGTGCACGCTCGAATGGCGCTCCCAGCGGCGATCGGGCTCGGGAAGTGGTTCGCCGTTGACGACCGCGATCATTTGCGCGATGCCGGCCTCGACGCCCCCGTCGTAGTCGCCGAGCTTGAAGTGCGGCGCGATGGTCTCATCGACGATCCGATTCGCGACCGCATCGGGCAGCGCGCCCTCGAGTCCGTATCCCACCTCGATGCGCACGCGCCGGTCGTCCTTCGCTACCAGGAGTATCGCGCCATCATCGAGGCCCTTGCGGCCGAGCTTCCATTGATCCGCCACTCGGATGCCGTATTGCTCGATCTCCTCAGGATGCGTCGTGGGCACGATCAGCACGACGATCTGGCTGCCCTTGTGCGCCTCGAGAGCGGCGAGCTCGGTCTCGATGCGGTTCACCGCACTCCCCGACAGGACGCCGGTGAGATCGATCACCCGCGCGCTAAGCGGCGGCACGGGCACGAGCGCCTGCGCGAACGCGAACTCTGCGGCGAAGCACAGCAGCGCCACGGCCGCCGCGCGCAGGCGCAGCAATGTGAACGCTGTCCGCCGCCGCGCTCCGCGTGCGAGGCTCAGAGGAGCTGCCTACTGCGCCGGCGCGGCGCCTGCCGGCGCCGAGGCAGGCCCGGAAAAATTCACGGCCGGGGGCTTGGAAATCACGGCCTCGTTCTCGACGGTAAAATTCGGCTTGGGTTTGTAGCCGAACATGGCCGCCGTTAGATTGTCGGGAAAGGTGCGCACGGTCAGGTTGTAGTCCTGTACGGCCTGAATGTAGCGATTGCGCGCGACGGCGATGCGGTTCTCGGTGCCCTCGAGCTGCGCTTGCAGATCGCGGAAGTTCTGGTCGGATTTGAGCTCCGGATAGCGCTCGGACACCACGAGCAAGCGCGACAAGGCGCCGGAGAGCTCACCCTGCGCAGCCTGAAACTTTGCGAGCGCTTGGGGATCGTTGATCATGTCGGGGCTCGCCTGGATCGACCCCGCCTTGGCGCGCGCCTGAGTCACGCCCAAGAGGACCGTCTGCTCCTGGGCGGCGTAGCCCTTGACGGTGTTCACCAGGTTCGGGATGAGATCCGCCCGCCGCTGGTACTGGTTGAGCACTTCCGACCACGCGGATTTGACCTGCTCGTCCTTGCTCTGCAGGGTGTTGTAGCCGCACCCGGACAGCCACAAAGCGACGAAAGTCCCGAGGCCCACTGCACCCCAGCGAAAGGCGGTTGCACGCATCGAAAGTCCCCTCTACCCCTCGAAGCGGGGGCGTGCGCCAGTCTACCACCGGATAAAAAAAAGCCCCGAGTGTTGAGTTCGGGGCAGAAAATGCGGACTTCAATGAAGGGAAGTAAAGCCCGCTAGGGGATCTAGCTTAACTTCGCGGATTCGGGTCGAATCCGCGAAGTTAAGCTAGTGCAGTTGGTGCCACTGCAGAACTTGAATGTCCATTTCCTCCAAGTCGAAACTGCGTGCGAGCATCCGGGCGATGTCCCGGCTGCCCTGCACAGTGCCTTGAGTTCCGAGCAACTCGACCACGCCGCGATACTCGCTGTACTCGATGGCGCCGTCCGACTGCGCGATGAAGTGGGTGTAGTATTTGGCGCTCATGGGTA
>Ga0302324_100002964_pt1 | contig 38452 bp, 33 predicted proteins | sample Palsa_T0_1_FD_201949 | JGI IMG/M metagenome (GOLD analysis project Ga0302324, IMG submission 201949) | Peat permafrost microbial communities from Stordalen Mire near Abisko, Sweden - Palsa_T0_1 | ecosystem: Environmental > Terrestrial > Soil > Palsa > Peat permafrost | place: Sweden: Abisko... | reverse complement strand
ACCCGAACTCAATCCGCAGGAGCATCTGTGGGACGAAATTCGGGAGAAGGAGTTTCCCAACCGAGTTTTTGACTCCCTGGACGGGGTCAAGAAGCAACTTCGATCAGGTTTAGTTCGCTTAACACGGAATGTTACTCGCGTGCGCAGCATCACCGCATGGCCGTGGATAATTACACTCATCTTGAAAGCAAATTAGAATTAGACGTACAGCGTGCCGTCCAAAATCAGTGAGACTTCAAGCATTTCATGCGGCATGAGTCGTTGACCGTTGCGGCATTTTTGCGGCGGCAGTCGTTGGCTCCTGCGGCAATCGTGCGGCAAACATCGTTGGCGCTTGCGGTATCGTTTGCGGCAACGGTCGTGGTTGGTTGCGGCGTTCCTGCGGCAAAATATCGTCGAAGCCTGCGGCGAGTGTCGTTGACCAACCGCTAACGGACGTTAGAGGTCAGGCGTCCCCTCTGTTTTCATGGGTTCCAAGCGAATGCGCCCCCACAACGAATCACGCTCTCTTTTGGCCTTTAGGAGTGGGTTGTTGGCTTCGTCGGAAGCGTGCTGGAACCTTTGTTGCCGGGTGCCGCTGTCGTGCGTCACTGGCCGAGTCAGTTGCTTATGCGCTCTCAGGGTCCGCGCGGCCCCCACTGCGATTGCTTGCCCCGTCACGGCCCCCAAACAATCGCTCGGATCAGCCTCAATCGCACTTTTAATTTTCCGACCGGGTCTTTCTTTGTTTACACCTTCAAAGATTTTACATTCCGTAAAAGGTTAGGGGCCGAGAACGTGGCAAAAGGCCTGCCAAGTTAGAGTGTTGTCAGTATTCGACGAAGATCTTCCGCCTTCTCGGATACCGTCATGATTAGGCCATCCAATTCACAGATTTGGCTGCGCAGACGGTGATCTTGCGCAGCCTTGATCGGTTCCGCAGCCTTCAATGCTGCGAGGCGGGCCTCGTCGTACGCCTTCCTCCGCCGCGCGTTTTCGAGCGGCCGACGGCCATTTTCTATCCTTGCGATCAAGAGCCTAATTAAGTAGAATATTATATAGCCCAACACGGCAGGAATGTAAACCGCCCAGGCGCATGCCAACAACAAAAGCACGATAATTACGCCCCCAAAGTCAGAGAAAATATCTTTTATTTCCTGAATCCGATGATCGCTAATAAAACGGACCGTCTTTACTGGTAGCAACTCCGGCGGGTTCGGAAACTTGGCATATCGTTCCAGGCTCCAATTCAACTGTTCTTTGCATACTTCCAGCATCCCGATATATTTGTGCTTATAGTCACAGAAGACCGCCAGATCAGCTTCAACGCGTTTTCTTGTAATGGTTGGATCGTTTACTCCGTATGCGCTCGTCAGCCCCAAGGTTCCGCCGCTTTGCGTTATCACGGTACCACAATGTTGACAGACGGGTGCGAGTGCCAGGACCGACGTTTCACTCAGCGAGGCACCGCAACTCGGACATTTGGCAGCAATAGGCATGAAACTTTCAGGAACTGCTGTAGTCGCAGAGGCAGCCGCCCTTCGCCCACGAAGCTAGTTGATTTGTCATTTCTGTTCTTTTCATTTCGGACTGATGGTATTCGTCCAGGATTCTAGGGACAAGACCAGAAATCCGTGGGAATCATCGTCATTTTGCGTAAAACCCCGCAAAGTTTGAACCCTTGTTGGCTTTTGTTTGCTGAGGTGCAGGGGTGGGCCTGCTTTTGGGCACTCTCGCCCCCGCGCTGTGCTGCATAAAAATAAATTTGGGTTAACGCCTTGATTTTGGGTGCTGGCGGCGACATTCTTATGGTCGAGAAAAACAGGAACTCAATATGAGTAAAGACTACAAGAATGGAAGAGCTGATGCGGCTGCCAAAAAAGAGTCCAACCCGCCGCGCGACAGGTTGCTTGACTTGATCACCGCCACCAAAGCGGAGCGCAGCAAGATTCCAGAGAGATCGGCAGAATACCGAGAAGGCTACGCTGATAAGAAGCGCGAAATGCGCGAAGGCAAGAAAAAATAGCCGGCTGCCGCCAAACGAGTCGCCTGAGCCACACGCCATTGCCGCTGTGAGTTCCGCATACGCGCTCCGCGTCGCCGGTCGGCGGCGGTTCAGCTTTCTACGTTTTGGGCCACTTACAAACGACTTTATGCAACAGAAAAGCTACGCAGAGTTTCTCAGGCAGTTTATTGGCGCAAAAGGCAACAGGGACACTTTCGGCGACGCAGTTTTTGGATTTATCATAAGTGAAAACGGGCGAGGAGAAATATTGGAGGTCGGTGATGATTATGTGGTTTTCAGCGACGGCGAGCGGCGTAGATGTTGCGTGCCGATTGCCGCTTTTTCCGTTCGCTATGTTGTTTAAGGCATTCGCAGAGAATGAGAGCACGCGGCCTAACCACGCGCTACAGCAAACCAGGCCATCTCGGTCCGATTGCAATCATGAACCCCGCATGGTCGAGTCGCTGAACTTTGGATCGTCAGGTCAGAATGCAACTTTTTTCGCCTCGTTGACGCTATGTTCATCTCGCAGGTGGCCGTAGGTTTTCATGCAGAGCGCGCCGCCATCCTGATGGCCAAGCCAGCGGGAGGCGGTTGGAATGTCAACGCCGGATTCAATGCAGCGGGTTGCAAATAGATGGCGCAGGTCATGGTGCGTGATGCGTTTCACCCCGGCCAATTTCGCAGCACGGTCAATTGATTTTTGGCACTCGAAAACTTGCATTACGGGTTTTTCGGGCAATTCTCCCGGCTGCTCCCCCCGCATTCTTTCCAGCAATTGCTGCAGGCTGCTGTTCAGTGGAATCCACCGGGCCTTGCTGTTTTTGGTGACGCGGACGTGAAGGAGTCCTTTCTCGAAATCCACGTCGCTCCAAACGACGTGCCGGGCTTCATCAATGCGCACGCCGGAGAAGGCCAGAAATCGAAACAGGTTGGCGCAATCCTTCGCCTGTCCAGCGCCAGAGGTTTCAATATGAGTGGCCATCTCCTGAAATTGCGCCTGAGACGGCAAATGCAGTTCCTTCGGTTTTACGCGCCGCCGGTCCACGAACTTGGCCGGGTTGTCCACCCGGTAGCCATGTTCCACCGCGATCTCGAAAATGCGGCGCACAATGCCTAATGCGCCGTTGAATCGCGTGGGGCTGTAACCCTTGCCGTGGCGCGCTGCCCAATCGTTGCAGTCCTTTTGTGAAATTCTGGCAATCTCGCTCGAATACAACTCCGGCCAGGTCTTTTTCAGGGCGATCAGGACTTCCTGCTTGTAGAGCTTGGTGCGCGGCTGATTGTTGGCGTCGTCCTCGATCTCTTTCCTGAAAAGCTCAATGATGACCTCGCCCTTGACCGATTGGCCCTTGTTGATGGCCAGCCGCCGGTAATCTTGCAGGAAATCGGACAGCTTGACCTTGGCCACACTCAACACATGCGTTTCAAGGGAGCGGCGAATCAACTTGCCATTGACCCGGACTCTGCCAAAATATGTACCACTGGGTTTGTATCGGATGAGATTGGGATACGGCGTTTTGAGCCAGTCAGCATCGGTTTTGGATTTGCGCTCGGTGAGCGATGGTAATGTCGTTTTCATAGCAAAAAAAGCATACCATATACAAACTGAGTATGCAAATCTAAAAAAGGCTCAAAAATGTAAGTTGTAAGTAGTTTATGTTAATACTTTTAGCCAGTTTAGCTCAGTGGTAGAGCAACGGTTTTGTAAACCGTAGGTCGTCGGTTCGAGCCCGACAACTGGCTCCAACCTCCGCCCTTCGCGCTGCGGCTGGCAGGCCAGCCTTCAAACAGTGGCTTTCAACAGCTCAAACATCCGCCCCCATTTTCCGCCCATTCTCTCCAATTCAAGGTGCGGGCGGGCTTTGCGCGTGATTATGATTGACAATTTGGTTTCGCATAAACTCCCGAATCGCGGCCAGCATGGCCGGGCGGCTGGACCGCAGGGCGTCGTTGTGGCCGCCGCTGATTTCCCGCAGAAATTTCGGTTCGTTGGCGGCGGCGAAATTCTCTTCCGCATGATGAAAGGCGATCAAATCATCCTGCCGGCTGTGGAGGATGAGCACCGGCACGCGCAACTTCGGCAGTTTGGCGCGCGTATTGTGCTTGATGGTGGAGATCAGCCGCACGGGCAGCCACGGGAAAAGCTCCGCGCCGAGGTCGGTCATGCTGGTGAAGGTGCTTTGCAGGATGAGGCCGCCCAAGGTCTCGCGCAGGGCCAGTTCCGAGACCACGCCGCCGCCCAGGGACTCGCCGTAGCCGATGATACTCGTGGCCGCGATGCCCTTTGCGATCAGCCAATGATAAGCCGCCTGGGCATCGCGATAGCTGTTTTCCTCGCCCGGTTTGCCGTCACTGCGTCCGTAGCCGCGGTAATCCAGCAGCAGAACTCCGGCCCCGGCTTCCAGCAAAAGCGCGCCCAGATCCAGGCGATGGCTGATGTTGCCGGCGTTCCCGTGGCAAATCAGGACCACGGGACTGGAAGCGCTTTGCGCCGGGAAATACCAGGCATTGACGCGCTCGCCGTGCTCCACCGGAATGAAAACATCCTCAAACGGACGGCCCAACTGCCCGGGCGCCGCGTCCATCCTGCGCGAGGGATAATAAATCTGCTTATGTTCGAACCATCGCAACATGACGTAAACCATCGTCTCCGCGCTTTGCTCATTCTTCGGTCAACAATAAATCGTCAAACCGGATGGGCGTGCCGGAGATGGGGCTGCCCCAAAGCGACGCCCGGCCCGGACGCGGCGGCGTCTTTTCCTCCAGCGCAATCATCCAGTCCTTGGGTTCGGCCTCCGTTTGCGGCCAGACTTTGCCTTCGATCTTCCACATCGGGCCGTCCATCTGCCGGATGCGCAGCTTGAGCATGGTCCAGGAGCCTGGTTTCCAATGGAATGGCGCGGTGGCCACCGACTCGTCGCCCCTGCAAATTTCCACCGCATCCACAGCCGGGGACACCCTCAGCTTGTAGCCGTTCTGGCCCTCAAGCCCGACGCTGAACCGCGGGTAACGCCGGCCCTTGGCCGTGGCATAAATGCGCGCACTGACGCAGACTCCGGCATTGGTCGTCGGGCCGAACAGCACCCCAAAGGTGTCCAGCGGCGCGCCGGGCAGTTCGAGGTACTTGTTGCCCTCGCTCTCCTTGACGGAAAAATCGCCGTCCAGCACCAGAAAATCATCGGGCGCCGGGCCGACCGCGGCTTTCTCGAAATTATTTTGGTAGAGAATCTTTGCGGCATCGTCCGCGCCGGCGTGGAATGTCAACAACAGAAAAAAAAGCGCCGCGCAGGCGCAGGACCGACCGTGTCGTTTCATCTTTGCTCCAATTCTATTCGTTTCGCAGCGCCGGCAACAATTCCCCGCGCAAGGCCAGGCGCGCGGCGGCCCAGGTCCAGAACAATCCGCTCAGGAAGACCAAACCCAGCGTCGCCCCCAGCGCGATGCAGGATACTTGGGCCGACGGCGAAAGCAAGACCGGCAGGAGGGCCAAAAGAGCGGCCACGATGCCCAGCGTCAAGCCCAACGCCTGCAACACCGCGTGCTCCGCCACCACCAACCGGCGCAACGCGCCCGGCGTAAAGCCCACCGCCGCCAGCAGCGCCAATTCGCCGCGCCGCTCCAGGACATTGCGCAGCACCACCACCCCCAAACCGGCGCTGCCCAAAAGCAGGCCCAACGCGCCCAGGACTTGAAATGTGTCGAGAAAGGTGTTTTGCACGGCGTTGAAAGCGTTAAGCCGTTCCGCCGCCGGCGTCAACTCCAGCCCGCGGTCCCGCAAACCGCGCGTCAGCGTCGCGGAAACCGCCGCCGCCTCGCGCGCGGGCGCGTCCACCAGGAACATCCGGTAGCCCGCCTCGCCCGGAAAACGCCTGATGAATTCCGGCTCGGCCACGATCAGGCTTCCTTGCAGAATCGAGTTCGCCACCGCGCCCACGAGGCGGACTTTGAAGGTCCGGCCATGTTCGTCGGTATAATTGACAGTATCGCCGATTTTTTTGTGGAGGGCCCAGGTGATCGTTGCCTCGTCGCCGACGGCCGGAATTTCACCGCCTTCAGAGGGAACAGCGGCGGGACGCCGCTGCCACTCTTTCTCCAGCAACATCCACGGCCGCGTGGCGTAGGAGGCATCGGCCAATTGGGTGAAAGAGAAGGCCTTCCGGTCCTGCAACTCCTGCGGATTGACGCCCAGCAAACGGGGCGTCTGCGCGCGATTCAAATTCAGGCAACTGGCGTCGTCGCCGTCATGCACCCGCAACGAAACCACCGCCACGCCCTTGAGGCTGTTCTCGTCCAGAGCGAAAAATTCGCGCCCGGCTTTACTGTTCAAATCTTGCACGATTGGCAGCGCCGATTCACCGATAAAGGCGAATCCGCCGGTGCCCGAGGACCGTTGGCCGCTGTCGCGCGTGGCGTCCAATTTATTGGCTTCGACGGCGGCTATCAAAAACGCGCCGCTGGCCAGCAAAGCCACGATGGACAGGCTGCGTTGCCGCTGGCGCGTGCAACCACGCACGCCGAGGCCCAACAAAGTCAACGGACGCGACATCGTCCTCGCCGCCAGCGCGCGAAACCAAACGGCCGCCGCCGCCACGCCTGCAATCAGCAGAAGCGAGCCTGCGCCAAAAAAAGACTCCACGTCGGCGGTATCGTGTCTGGCCAGGGCCGAAACGACCAACGCCAGCGCGCCCAGACCACTGACTAATGCAATCCAGCCGGCCCAGCGCCGCCGCCTTTTTGCGCCGGCCACTTCACGCTCCAACTCATTGCCTTGTTCGAGCAATTCACGCGCCGGGCGTTTGGCCTGGCCACGCACTGCCAGCCAAATGACCAGCGTGCTGATGAGAATGCCGGAAACGCCCCCAATGGCCAGCGTCTGCCCGGTGACGTGAAATTGCAGCGGCGATTCCGCCACCGCCGCGCGCCACAGCGTCACCAGGCCGAACAAAATCGCCCTCGCGTAAAGAATGCCGCCCGCCACGCCGAGCACTCCGCCGACCGCCGCAATGGCCGAGCCTTCCAGGAGCAGCAAACGGCGGACTTGCGCGGGCCGCCAGCCCACCGCCAGCAGCAGGCCGATCTCGGTCGCGCGCCGTTCCAAACCAAAATGGAAAAGCAACGCCAACAGAATCAGCGCCGCGACGGCCAGGAAGAAACTGAAACCGATAAACAAACCGCCGAAATCTTCCGATTGCGAACTGGCCGCCAGCGCCTGCTCGCGCACCGGCAGGAATGTCAGACCGAGGGCAGCCGGGTCCAGTTTGGCGAGCATCTCGCGCTCCACCGCCTTGCGCGAGACGCCTGCGGGAAAACGAATGGCCGTCACGTCGCCGAAACGGTTGCCCCACATCCGCCGGCCCGCCGCCAGCGTGACGAAGGCCTTGGGCGTGCCGCGATATTGCTTCCAATACGCTTCGTCCTTGGGCCGAATTCTTTTCATGTCAATGGCGAAGCCAGCGTCCCAATTTTCCGTCTTCTCCGCCTTGGCGATGCCGGGAAAATCGGGCATGAGCGTGCGGTCCGCCGTCGGCCCTTCCATCGGCGCGACGCCGCGGACGCGAAAAGTATCTTGCTTTTCGACCAGGTGTGGCCCGGCGCCGAGAACAAAATATTTCAACTGCAATTCATCCCCCGCCTTGGCCTGCAAATCCTCCGCCAGCCATGGGCTGACGATGATTTCGTTGTCAGGCATGTCCGGCGGAACCAGCGGCGCTCCGCCGGCGGCCACTATCGAATACGGCGTCGCTTTTTGTCCATCGCGCAACTCGTTGACGAAATATGTCAAGACTAATTCATGGCCGGTGCCCGCCGCCGCCACGATTTCCGGATCAATGAAAACCCGGCCGCTGCGCAATTCCGAGCCGCCCGGCACGTCGCGCCATTCCAGGCCGGCGTCGGCGAGCGTCCAGTGTTGTTTCAAGTCCGGCTTCGGCCCGCTGGTCAGGAGGAGATTGGCCCGGCCCGGCTGATCCACCTTTTCCTGCAACCAGGAAAGCGGCAGAAAGGCGTTGAGCGGCGAGGCCTGGTTGGCCTGCAAACCAAACCGTCCGAACTCCGCGTCCGCTACCACGGCGCTGACCGTCAGCCGCAGTCCCGTCGAAACATCTTCGCGCGGCGAGATCGGCGCTTCCTGGGAGAGCAGCGAAGGCTTTTGCACGTGGAGGATAATTGTGCCTCCGGCCTGGACGCGCAATTGCCTGGCTAACGCGGCATTGAGGACCACGGAACCCGGCGGCATGGGCTGGGAAATCGGTTTTTCCGCCAAGGCCCAAAAATGCTCGTCCACGCCGAGTATTTGGACGTGGTTGGCGCGAGCCGCATCATCCGGTGTGGCGGCCGTGCCCGGCAATTGCAACACCGCTGCCGCCGGTTGCAGGTCGTCGGCCAGGGCGGAGCGGAAAAAGCGGTCGGCGGAGGCCAGGGCGAAAGTCGTCCGGCCTATCCGGGCCAGGGCCAGGTCGCGCAAACTCTCGCGCACACAATCGCCGATGGCCAGGGCGCCGGTCAAAATGGCGCCGGCCACCGTCACTCCGAGCAAAGTGCCCAGATGGCTGCGGGCGTAAAAACGCAAACTGGACCAAATCAATCCCACTTCTCCACTCTCCAATACCTCATAGGAAGGGCGACAACAAGCGCGTGAGGCCGTCGCGCAGTTTCACCGGGACGCTGCGGCGGTCCACTTCTTCCTTAGTGACCTGCCTGGCGCCCTGCAATTTGGCTTGGAAAATGTCATCCAACGACCTGGCCAGATCAGGACAGTAGCATTCCAGGTTGAATTCAAAATTGAGCCGGAGGCTGCGGGTGTCCCAGTTCCCGGAGCCGACCAACGACCATTGGCCATCCACCAGCATGAGCTTGGAATGATCGAAGGGCGGCGGACCCAGCCAGATTTTGCAACCGTACTCCAAAACCTGCCACCACATCGCCCTCGACGCCCAGTCAACATAAGGAAGATTGCTCCGGGCCGGCAACAGAATCTCCACTCGCACTCCGCGCAAGGCCGCCAGATTGAGCGCGGAAACCAGCGTGTTGCCCGGCAGGAAGTAGGGCGTGACAATTTTCACCGAATCCCGCGCGCACGAGAGGGCGGCCAGAATGGTCCAGCGGAGCTTCTCGAAATCCTCATCCGGCCCGTCGGGAATGGCGCGGGCCAGGACGCCGCCCCTGGCCTCCAGTGGAGGGAACCAATCCGCGCCGGCCAGCGATTCGCCGGTGACGAACATCCAATCATAAACCAGGGCCTCCTGCAATTGCGCCACCACCGGCCCTTCCAGGCGAAAATGCAAATCCCGCACCGGATGCCGCGGGTTCTCGGCGACCAGATTGCCTTGGCGCAAATTCATGCCGCCGGTGAATCCGATGCGCCCATCCACGACCATGATTTTGCGGTGATTGCGCAGATTCATGCTCATCAGCCGCCACGGCGCCATGGTCGGCAGGAACCGTCCCACCGGCACGCGGGCGTGATGCAAGGCATGGATGATCGAAGGCACGGAGTAATGGGTGCCGGCGGCATCAATCAACACGCGCACCTGCACCCCGCGTTCCACCGCCTGGCGCAGCGCCTCGACAAACCGCAGCCCGTTCGGGTCGTTGTCAAAAATATAACTCGAGAAGGCGATCGTCTTCCTGGCCTCGCCAATGGCCGCCAGCATGGCCGGATAGGCGGCGTCGCCGTTGATCAGCGGCTCCACTTTGTTGCCCGCCGCCAGCGGACAGCGCACGATCCGCTTGACAGCTTCGGACAATTGTCCGAGATGGGCCGCTTCCAGCCGCAAGCCGGCCTGGCCCCCCGGCAGGGCCGGTCTTTGCGCGCGGCTGGTCGCGCCGCGCAAAAGCTGCGCCTTGCGGCGGACGCGATTGACGCCCAGCAACAGATAGAGCACCGGGCCGAGCAGGGGCAGGAGCCAGATGAAACCGATCCAGAGCACGGTGGCGCGGGTATCGCGCTTGTGCAGGACCGCATGGGCCGAGGCCAAGCCCGCTGAAAACAAAGTCAGCACAGCCACGGCATGCGGCCAAAATTCGGCCAGGCGATAAAGCAGCTCCATGCGGCGGTCAATATACATTACTCCGCCGCCAAGTCAGCACAAAGCACCGCCCTCACTTTGTTTTTACCTTTTCTTAATCATAATCATAATCCTAATCTTAATCTATCCTAATTAATAACGATGGGAAAGGGATTAGTACACCGTCTTCAAATAGGAGGGATTCCCCTCTCCCCGCTCGGCTCAGAAGCGTCCCGACAATCATCAATCTCTCGACTGTTTTTTCCTTGCTTTCCGGCCTCCGAGCCATTACTGTTGCTGGCAGAAGCACGGAAAAATCAGCAAGACGGCCATCTTTGGATGGCCTGCAGAAGGCCAATGAGATTTGAATTATCAATATCGCTCGCTTCGTCTGATTACAGACGCAAATGTTTTTTATGATTAACCCAAGACCATCATGCGCCGTTCGCGGCTTCACGTTGATTGAATTGTTGGTGGTGATCGCCATTATAGCCATTCTGGCTGGCATGTTGCTGCCCGCTTTATCCAAGGCAAAAGTCCAGGCCCAAGGCACCCAGTGCATGAACAACACCCACCAACTCACGGTGGCTTGGATCAGTTACTCTCATGATTTTACCGACCGCCTGGTCATCAATGATAATTCTGAGAATGCCGGCGACGAAACGGGCGGCCCTACGAGTTGGTGTGATGGCTGGTTGGACTGGACCTCCTCCCCGGACAACACAAATTTCATGTTGCTCACCGCCCCATCGAGGTCTCTGCTGGCCCCTTACTACGCCAACGGATGGAAGATTTACAAATGTCCCGCCGACGTTTTTCTCAGCGGCGCGCAACACGCGGCCCACTTTAACGAGCGTGTCCGCAGCGTCTCCATGGACGCATGGATGGGCGCAGGGGACAAGTATTATACCTGGGTGCCCGCCATCAAAAAAATGATTGATTTGACCAGTCCATCCCCAAGCATGTCCTGGGTCTTCGTGGACGAAGACCCTGACAGCATCAACGACGCCATGCTCTATGTGGATCCAACCTCGGCGCTCGAGGCCGGCGAATTTGTGGACATACCGGCCAGTTATCACAACCAAGCCTGCGGGTTCAGTTTTGCCGATGGCCATTCCGAAATCCATAAATGGGCCAATTCCCACCGCTGGATCCTGCCCTGCACCTACATTGACGGCCCTTATGACAGACCCAATGGCCCCACGGATTACGCCTGGATAGCCTCGCATACACCGGGATATCCTGGTCACAATTAGGATGGACACATTTCGTCAAACAGTGGCCGGCGGTGTCTCTTGACTGTTTTGCCTTGCTTTCCGGCCTCCGAGCCATCATCATTTGTAACGGAAAACACGGATAAATCAGAATGATGACCACAAGACAATCCCGTGCCGCTCGCGGTTTCACCTTGATTGAACTGTTGGTGGTGATCGCCATTATCGCCATTTTGGCGGCCATGTTGTTGCCTGCTTTGGCCAACGCAAAAGCCCAGGCCCAAACCACCAAGTGCCTGAGCAACACCCGGCAACTCACGCTGGCCTGGGTTAGTTACGCTCACGACAACCAAGACCGTTTGGCCAACAATAATGATGATAATAATGATTCTGGTTCCGACTTCTCAGAGCCGGAAAGTTACTGTCAAGGGGTCATGGACTGGAGCCTCGCCCCGGACAACACCAACTTTACCTTGCTCATCAACCCAAAGAGGGCCGAGATGGGGCCTTATGTCGTCAATTGGCAGATTTACAAATGTCCCGCCGACGTTTATCTCAGCCCCTTGCAGCGCAGTGCAGGCTGGCAGGAGCGTGTCCGCAGCTACTCCATGGATTCAGCCATGGGCGGCGGGGAGAAAGATTTCGATTGGTGCAAGGCGATGGTGAAATTGGCCAATTTGGTCAAGCCCGGTCCAGCCATGTCCTTCGTCTTCGATTGCGAAGACGCGGACAGCATCAACGACATGAACCTCTATGAGAATCCAAGCTTTCCGCTGGATCAGGGCCAATTTGTTGATATACCGTCCTCCCGTCACGGCGGCGGCGTTGCCAACCATGGCGCCTGCGTTTTCAGTTTTGCCGATGGCCATTCCGAAATCCGCAAATGGGCCAATTCCCAGCACTGGGAGAAGCCCGACACCATGAACATGAACGGCCCTTTCGACAGACCCTGTGCCCCAGTGGATTATACCTGGATGGCCACGCATACTCCGCAATAGGAGCGCGCCGGCACACTCCACTCGGAGCTTGCGCGCCCTGCGGCCCACACTGCTCCAGCTATACTGATTGGTCATTATCAAGAACCGGTTTACGGTTAGGTGCCATAAGGAGTCGTGAGACTGGTGATCCAATTGTTGCTGCTATAAAAAAACGAACTTGATGCATTGGGCCGCTGCAAATACCAATTTCCTAGGACTGACCCTTCTGCCTTCATTCTGCCTTCATGATCTGGCGTTGCCTCAATCCGAAGTGCAGGAATCTAGGCTAAAGGTTATTAACCCAAGCGGCAATGAAGGCTTGCGCGTTTTAACTATCGACTTGATGATTTGACTATGAAATTTAAATTTAACCGACCCAGCCTCAAGGTTACCCATTTTGGGCCGATCAAATCTGCTAATGTGCAATTTGGGGATTTGACTATTCTGGTCGGCCCCCAAGCCACCGGGAAGAGCATTTTTTTGCAATTGCTCAAAATATTGGTGGATTTGCCACACATAAAATTTGAATTTCGACGCGCCGGCGTTGATTGGGAAGGAAAATTCTCGAGCTTCTTGGAGGTTTATTTCGGCGAGGGAATGCGAAAGATGTGGGAGCCATCGAGGACTACGATCCAATTTACGCTTCCAGTGGATCTGCCCAGCCTCGTCGACACGGAACGTCCAAAAAACGGCGAGGCGATGTTTTTTATCCCCGCCCAGCGAGTGCTTGCCTTGCGAGATGGCTGGCCGCAAGCCTTCGGCTATTACGATCCTGGGGTTCCATTCACGGTCAGGGAGTTCAGCGAACAGTTGAGAGTATTAACCAGCGATTTCGGCACGTCGGGAACACTGTTTCCAGTACCACGCCGACTCAAAGATGACTTTCGCGAGCTGATTCAGCAGCACATTTTTCCAGGCTTCAATCTCAAAATGGATACTCATCGGGCACAAAAGCGGCTCGTCCTTTCAAAGGAGGGGAAGAACGATGGTTTACCGTTTGTTGTTTGGTCAGCTGGACAACGCGAATTCGTTCCACTCCTGCTCGGCCTTTATTGGCTGATGCCTCCAGCCAAAACTTCGAGACGACAAGGCTTGGAGTGGGCTGTGATAGAGGAGCCAGAAATGGGACTTCATCCCCGCGCCATAAGCGTTGTTATGCTGCTCGTCTTCGAACTTGTGGCCAGAGGCTACCGCGTATGTTTGTCGACACACTCCCCACAGATTCTTGACGCAGTTTGGGCACTGAAATATTTGCGAGAGGCTAAGGCTGATCCTGAAGCGTTGCTTAAGGTTTTCGACGCACCCAAATCGCAGCCAATGGTGGAGTTGGCAAGAAGAATAATGGAGAAGAGCACGAAAGTTTACTACTTCCATCGGAAAGGAACACGAGACATTTCAAATTTAGATCCCGGTGCCGAGGACGCTGGGGAATCTGGCTGGGGTGGCCTTTCCGAATTCAGCGGCAGAGCTAACGCGGAAGTCGCTAGGGCAGTCGCAAACGCCGGGCGAAAGGCAAAGGCATGACATTTAGGCAGGCCGTGGAACAGACGCCACATTTGGAAAATTCATGGCGAGCTGGGTTGCAGGCACTGAGGGCGGAGGACAGACCGCACATCGTGGCCGACGATACACGTAAACTATGTGGGAGTGCAGACATCGATACTGCATTGCGGCGAATCGAGCCTGACGCTAATCGTTGGGATTTCGGAATCGCATATAAGCACTCCAATCGCAGGGAAGAATTTGTCTATTGGGTCGAACTGCACACCGCTAGCGACTCGCAAGTGAATAAAGTTATCAACAAAGCACGCTGGCTTCTCGGATGGTTTAGAACTGGCGGAATGCCGTTGGCACAATTCGAGCGCGAAATTGCCTGGGTGTCCAGTGGTGCGACGACCTTCACTTTAACCGCACCGCAGTCAAAGCAGATGGCGGAGGTGGGGTTAATACACAAGGGACTGAAACTCAGGATTAGAAACCAGCGTTGAAACTACACATGAGAAAACTGCAAGATGGCGGCCAACAACGAACAACAAATTCCCGTCCAGCCGGTTGAGAACCCAATTCTCTGCTCGCCCTATAAAGAACCGGATCAGCATTGGCCTTACGACCATCGAGAAGTCAGAACAAAATGAGAGCGGCCCGCTGTGCGGGTTGATCGCGCTCCCATTTTTCAACTGCCGGGATACGCCTTATACTGGCCGGTTTTGATTCAACCCCGGCTGGCTGGATTTGAAGCGACCGGTGACATCATTATTTTATGTCGTTTGTAGTTGCATTCCCATTTTAGTATGGTAATATGGCATCTGTGCAGCGCTCTTGGACCAATGCGGAAACGGATGCCAGGCTCGCGGCCGGCCCAGGCCGCACCCTTACGAGCGTACGCACACTTATGTCCAGGCGGCGGACCGGGCGCACGGAAACAAAATCCGGAATTAACGCGCCCGCCTGCGTTTCGGGCCAACCCAGTGTAGTGTTGCAACGAATCCTTTACACGAACCCCTCTCCCTGCCCTCTCCCCGCTTGGCGGGGAGAGGGTGGCCGCAGGCCGGGAGAGGGGTTCGTTGTGAAGCCTTACTGCAACAGCTCAAGTACAAGCCAGTCAAAGTCAGTACAAGTGAATTTAAGTGAATATAACCAATGAATATTTATTTTCTTCCGCCAAATTTTGTACCAAATATGATTACGAATAAAATAGTCCAGACAGCTTTTTTTACAGGTTCGGCTGTGCAGGCCAAACCGATGGCTTGCGCCGGTTCCCGTCCTCGGTAATATCCGCGCATGGCTCTTATGCCCGCTTCGACGACCGCCGCAAAACCCGAGTCGCAGCCCTTCATCGGGCCGGATGTGACTCTGCGCGAATTTACGCCGCGCGCGGTCATCCTGGGAGCGATCCTGGGCATGGTGTTTGGGGCCTCGTCGCTCTATTTGGTTCTCAAAGTCGGCATGACCGTCAGCGCCTCCATTCCGGTGGCGGTGATTTCGCTGAGCTTGTTTCGCCTCTGGTCCAAGATGGGCGGCAAAGACGCGAACATTCTGGAGAATAACATCGTGCAAACGGCCGGTTCGGCCGGGGAGTCTATTGCTTTTGGTGTCGGTGTGACGATGCCTGCGATCATGATCCTGGGCTTTGATCTGGAAGTGTCGCGGGTGATGATCGTGGGGGTGTTCGGGGCGTTGTTGGGCATTCTGATGATGATTCCGCTGCGGCGGGCGCTGATCGTGCAGCAGGACGGCGTGCTCAAGTATCCGGAAGGGACGGCTTGCGCCGAGGTGCTCAAGGCGGGCGCCAACGAGGAGTCGCGCGCGGCCTCGCAGCATTCCGCGCACGCGCACACGGGGCAGCCGAGCGGGGCGGCGATTTTTGGCGGCTTCGGCGTGGGTCTTTTGTATAGCACCGCCATGCGGGCGTTCAAGGCCTGGAAGGACACGCCGGGAAAAATTTTTGGCGCGCCGTTCACCGGCGGTTCGATCGCGGCGGAGATTTCGCCTGAGTTGTTGGGCGTGGGCTACATTATCGGGCCGCGCATTTCCTGCATCATGGCGGCGGGGGGCGTGCTGTCTTATTTGGTGCTCATCCCGCTAATCAAATTCTTTGGCGCCAGCGCGGCCGGGGCCGTGGCGCCGGGGCACGTGCCGATCAAAGACATGGATCCGGACGCGGTTCGCAGCGCTTATATTCTTTACATCGGGGCCGGCGCGGTGGCGGCGGGCGGCATCATCAGCCTGGCGCGCTCGATGCCGCTGATCTGGCACGGCATTCGGACCGGGCTGGCGGATTTCGGCGCGGCCGCCGGGCAGGTCCGGGCCGGCGCGGCTCGCACCGAGCGCGATTTGTCCGTGAAATATGTCGCCATCGGTTGCCTGGCGCTGGTGGGCGCGATTTGGGCCGTGCCGTCCATGCAGATGAACTGGATGGGAGCGTTGCTCATCGTCGTGTTCGGATTTTTGTTTGTCACGGTTTCATCAAGACTGACCGGGGAGATCGGCTCCTCGTCCAACCCGATTTCGGGCATGACCGTGGCTACGTTATTATTGACGTGTCTTATATTCCTGCTGGCGGGCTGGACCGGCGTTGGCTATTACGTCACCGCTCTGTCGGTGGGCGGCATAGTGTGCGTGGCCGCCTCCAACGGCGGGGCCACGTCGCAGGATTTGAAAACAGGCTTCCTGCTGGGAGCGACGCCCAAGTATCAGCAAATCGCGATCATGATTGGCGCGGCGCTCTCGGCGCTGGCTTTGGGGCCGATTCTCCTGGCACTCAACCAGACGGGGACCGTTTATGTGCCCGTGGCGCAGGTTGCTCCCGGCCTGCGCGCTCCGGCGGACGCTGGCTTCGGCGCTCCCGAGAGCCTCACCGGCCCGCAAGCCAGGGACGACGCCCATTCCTACCGAGGTTGGCAGAAGACGGGCGAGGATGGCGGACCAAGCGGCAAATATCTGGTCAATGACAGCGGAGCGGCGGTGTACTACGTTGATCCTGGCATCAACGGCACATTCACCAAGCGCCCCGACGGCTCGGAAGTGAAAAAGTTTTCCGCGCCCAAGGCGGTGCTGATGTCCTACATTATCAAAGGCATCCTCAGTTCACGGTTGCCTTGGGCGCTGGTGCTGTTTGGCATCATGATCTCGATTGTCCTCGAACTCTGCGGCATTTCTTCGCTGGCCTTCGCGGTGGGGGTGTACCTGCCGCTCTCCTCCTCGTCGCCGTTGATGGTGGGCGGGCTGGTGCGCTGGCTGGTGGACCGGGGCCGGCGATTGAGTCAATCACATCTTTCCGCGGAGCAACTCTCTGCCCAGAGCGACAGCAGTCCGGGGGTTTTGCTGGCCAGCGGCTATATCGCGGGCGGCGCCATCGCGGGCATTGTCATTGCGTTCATGGCGGGCGTGTTGAGCGACACCGACGACAAGATCACCAAATGGGCCGAGGCGCACAATCCACTTTACGCCGGATCGAACTCAGACTGGCTGGCGCTGATTCCGTTCGCGGCGCTGACGCTGCTGCTGTTCTGGGTCGGACGCGGATCAAAGGAGGTGGCGGCGAAGTAGGAAGATCAGCCCCCAGCCATGGCTAGAAGGCGGTCAAATTGCGGCTTGGTCAACGGTATCACCGAGAGACGTGAGTTCCGCAACAACAGGATGTCTTTGAGCGCGCTTTCATTCTTGATCGCGGCCAGAGGGACGGGCCGAGCCAAGGTTTTTGCGGGGACCAAATCAACGCATACCCAATCGCCTTCCTTTGCCGTCGGGTCTGGGTAGGCTTCGCGGGCGACGCTGGCCAAGCCGACAATATGCTTTTCGCTGACACTGTGATAAAAGAAGACCGGGTCGCTTTTCTTCATCGCGCGCAGATTATTGCGCGCCTGGAAATTGCGGACGCCGGTCCACACCGTGCGGCCGTCTTTCAAAAAGTCGGACCACGAATAAGATTCGGGTTCCGTTTTAACGAGCCAGTAGTTCATAGGTTGCTCTCAAGCGGCGGCTGGTTTGATGGCGATCAGGCGCACTTCAAATGCAGGGCGGATGAGATGCACCATCCGGCGCAAGCAGCGGAAACCGCTTTCGCCCAGGCGCAACCTGGCCGCCCAAGTCGCGGCGAAGCGGTCATATCCGAATTCTCCGATCCCGGCTTGCGACACTTTGAAGCCGGCTTCCTCGACGAGGTTGCCCAGCGTCTGGACGTTCCAAGAGTAAAGATGATGGTTGGGTTCGTCCGGACGGAAATGTTCGTACTGGCCCTCGATCTCGAATGGCACATAAAGCGGCAACCGCCCCGCGGGCTTGAGCAGCCGCCGGATTTCTTCCAGAACTTCCGGCGGATGCAGGACGTGTTCGAGCGTGTGATGGCAAATCACCACGTCCACCGCGGCATCGGGAAGAACCTTTGTGTCGGCGACGAATTCGATGCCCAGCGCGCGCAGGGAAGTCTCCAGAAAATCAGCGACATCAAAGCCGATTTTCCGGCGGCAGCGCAAGTTGGCCAAATTCCACCCGCTGCCGACGCCGTATTCGAGCACCACGTCGTCCGGCCCGACCAGCGGCGTGAACTTGCGCACCCGGAGCGCGGCCACCCACGGGATGGCTTGCTCCGGGAGGCCGCGTTTGGATTCCTGGTAACGGCGCCCCGCGTCGCCGCGGTAATGGCGCTGGGCCTGCTCAGTCGGCATGCCCCGCAGTGTAGCGCGGGGCAGGGGATTGCACAATCACTGTTGCGCCTCAGAGGGCGAAGACGTGGCGGCCTCGCCCGGCCTCGATCTCCTTCGTGGATGACCGGGCCCTGGGGTTGCGTTGCATTTCCTCCCGCCTTATCTCTGCCTCGGCCTGCAACCAATGTTCGGTCTCTTTGCCTTGCGGGCGGCCCGTCTTTTCCCAAAATTCGTAAGCCCGCTGAGCGATTCTTTCGTAGTTTGACATAATGACGAATCCTCCATTTCTCTTTCTAACGAGATTAACATACTCGCCGCCCCGCCACCGATCAATTCGGGGAACCCCTGAACAATCCATAGCATATTGGACCAATGTTGCCAGGGCCTGGCGAGTCCTGTACCGTGCCGCCATGCCGGAATTGGCCGAAGTAGAATTCTTTCGCAAGCAATGGCAGTGCGGATTGAAGCAGAAGATTCTCGCTGTCGAATTGCGCCCGCACAGCCGCATTCTTCGCGGCGCCGACACGGAAGCGTTGCGCGAGATACTGACAGGCGCGGTTTTGCTGGACTCAAAAGCGCACGGCAAACAAATGTTCTTCCGCTTTTCCAGGAACGGATGGCTGGCCTTGCATCTGGGCATGACCGGCAAGCTGCGTGTGGAACCGCCGGGCCACGAAGCGGGCAAGCACGATCATCTGGTGCTCCGCCAGCGGCAGCAAAGCCTGGTTTTCACCGATCCCCGCCAATTTGGCCGGGTGCGCTTCCACGCCGGCGTCGCGCCTCCTCCGTGGATGACCGACCTGCCCGCTCCGATATTGTCAAAACAATTTACACGCGGCTCGATGGAACGTTTTCTCCGGCGGCATGGGCGCATGGCGCTCAAGGCGGTGTTGCTCATGCAGGACGGCTTCCCGGGCGTCGGTAATTGGATGGCGGATGAAATTCTGTGGCGGGCGGGAATTCATCCCGCGCGGCCCTCGGGCCGGGTGAATCCCGTCGAGGCGAAAAAACTTTACCGGGAGACGCGCTTTGTCTGCCGCGAAGCGTTGCGGACGGTGGGCGCGGATTTCGGCGACCCGCCCGCGAGCTGGCTCTTTCACCGGCGATGGCGGCGGGGCGGCCACTGTCCCCGCGACGGCACGCCCTTGAGGCGCGCTGAAATCGGCGGGCGGACGACCTGCTGGTGCCGGAGTTGCCAAAAGTAGCTGATATGGGGTTTAATTCACGTGTGGAAGTGAAAGTCAAAATTTGCGGGATCACCAGCGTTGCCGACGCCGAGGCCGCCGTGCAGGCGGGCGCCGACGCGCTGGGATTGATGTTCTATCCCGGCAGCCCGCGTCATATCTCGTTGGAGACAGCGCAAGACATCGCCCGCCGCCTGCCGCCCCATGTGCTGCGGACGGGAGTTTTCGCCGACCCGAATCCTTCCGATGTATTCGCCGCCATTCAGCGTTGCCAGTTGAATCTGTTGCAGTTTCACGGCGCGGAAACACCGGAGTTTTGCCTGCAATTTGGCATCATGACCATGAAAGCGTTCCGCGTCAAAAACGCCGATTCCCTGCTGGCCATGAGCGCGTACCACACCGATGCCTTTCTGCTGGATAGCCACGTGGCGGGCAAGCCGGGCGGGACCGGGGAAATCTTCAACTGGGACCTCGCCCTCGCGGCCAGGAAGTTCGGCAAGCCGATCTTCCTGGCCGGCGGATTGACGCCGCACAACGTGGCGGAGGCGGTGCGGAAGGTGGCGCCGTTCGGAGTGGACGTCTCCAGCGGGGTCGAGCAATCTCCGGGAAAAAAGGACGCCAAAAAGATACAGGATTTTATCGCCGCTGTGCGCGGAGACTGAACCGACATGAGCAAAAACATTTCACGTTGTCCCTGGTCGGTGGACGAGCTTTACATTGCTTATCACGACACCGAATGGGGCGTGCCGTTGCACGACGATCGCGCGCTTTTTGAATTTCTGGTGCTGGAAGGAGCGCAGGCGGGCTTGAGCTGGCACATCGTCTTGAAGAAGCGCGAAAACTACCGCGCCGCCTTCGATCAGTTCGACCCGGAAAAGGTGGCGCGCTACACCCCCGCCAAAATCAACAACCTCCTGGCCAATCCCGGCCTTATTCGCAACCGTCTCAAGATCGCCTCCGCCGTGCGCAACGCGCGGGCCTTTCTGGCCGTGCAGGAGGAATTTGGCAGCTTCGACCGTTATATCTGGCGATTCGTGAAAGGCCGGCCGATCATCAACCATCCGCGCTCAATGAAGGAAGTCCCCGCGCGCACACGCGAATCGGACGCGATGAGCAAGGATTTGAAACAGCGCGGATTCAACTTCATCGGCTCGACAATATGTTACGCCCACATGCAAGTCACCGGGATGGTGAACGACCATCTGGTGCATTGCTTTCGCCACCATGAAATCAAATATGGCTGTCGCACCTGTACGAGTATTGTTGATTGATGATGAGGAAAGCTTCTTCATCATCCTTCGCCGACTGCTGGCCAAGGTTCCGGGAAAGAAATTTGTCACGGATTGGACGGCCGGCTATGACGACGGTCTGGCGGCGTTGCGGGAAAACCGGCACGACGCCTGTCTGCTGGATTACCGTCTGGGACTGCGCACGGGCCTGGAACTGCTCCGCGAAGCCACCGCGCACGGCGTCCAGGCTCCGATTATTATTCTGACCGGGTTGAATGATCCGAAGGTTGACCAGGAGGCGACGGAGCTGGGCGCGGCGGACTTTTTGATTAAAGACCGGTTGGACCACGTCATGTTGGAGCGGGTGCTGCGATATTCCGTGCAGCGTGCGGCGACGCTGAAGGCGCTGCAAAAAAGCCATGAACGCTTCCGCCTGCTCTTCGAGCGCAGCCTGGATGCGATTTTGATTTCCGACGACAGGGGCCGATTGGTGGAAGTCAATGGCGCGGCCTGCCGGCTGCTGGGACTGAGCCGGGAACAATTGCTGGAATGGAAATGGAGCGACTTGCCGGCCAAGGCGCTGCTTCACCACAGCCGGCGGCGCCCGGAGGGCTTGGGCGAATTGTCCTTCGCCAAGCCCAACGGCGATCGTTGTTTCATCGAGTTTTCCTCCACCCAATTGGCGCCGGACTTGAACTTGAGCATCCTGCGGGATGTCACCGAGCGCCGCGCCCTGGAGCACGAAATCCAGGAGATCAGCGAACGGGAGCAGCGGCGACTGGGCCAGGATTTGCACGATGGCTTGGGCCAATCGTTGACGGGCATCGCGTTTCTGTCCAAGGTCCTCCAACAAAAACTCCAGGCCAAGGGGGTTCAGGAGGCGGAGGCCGCCGGCAACATCGCCACTCTGATCAACGAGGCGCTGGCCCAGACCCGCCGCCTCTCCCGCGGCCTCTGCCCGGTGGTGCTGGACACCAATGACATCGAAGCCGCGTTGGAACAATTGGCGGAGAATCTGCGCACCATTTTCTCCGTTTCCTGCGAATTGCAATGCGAGCCGGACATCAAGATTACCGGCAACGCCGTGGCCGTTCATCTTTACCGCATCGCCCAGGAAGCCGCCACCAACGCCATCAAACACGGCCAAGCCAGATGCGTCCATTTGAGCCTCACTTCGAATAACTCGCGGCTGACACTGAAAATCAAGGACGATGGCGCCGGCTTTCCGGCGGCGGCGTCCAAAGGCAAGGGCATGGGATTGCGGGTCATGCAGCACCGGGCACGGATGATCGGCGCCACGATCAGTTTGCGGCAATCCAAAGGGGGGGGCGTGACGGTAACCTGTTCGCTGCCCCGGCGCCGAAATTGAAGATTCTGTTTTTGCGGCTTTGCGGCTACCCTCCTGAGTGATGACAGACTCTGGACGCCAATGGCAGAAATGGGTGGTCGGCCTTTTGCTGGGCGCGGTGGTGCTGGTCGTGTTCTGGCCGGCAGTTTACTGCAACTTTGTCTTTTTTGACGACCACGATTACGTGTTGTACAACAAGGACATTCAACACGGTTTGAACTGGCGGAGCATCCAATGGGCTTTCACCACGGCACACGCCTCCAATTGGCATCCGCTGACCTGGGTGTCCCACATCCTGGATTGCCAGCTTTATGGATTGGATGATCCTGCGGGCCATCATTTCACCAGCGTGCTGTTGCACGTGGCCAATTCGATCCTGCTCTTCCTGCTGCTGAGACGTCTGACCGGCGCGCTTTGGCCCAGCGCCTTTGTGGCCGCGATGTTTGCGCTTCATCCGCTCCGAGTCGAGTCGGTGGTGTGGATTTCCGAGAGGAAGGATGTGTTAAGCGCGTTTTTTTGGATGCTCACCGTCGGAGCCTATGTCCGTTATGCGGAGGAGTTCAAAGTTCAAGGTTCAAAGTTCAAAGTCTATTACGTAATGGCGCTGGCGCTCTTCGCACTCGCTCTCATGGCCAAGCCGATGGTGGTCACGCTGCCGTGTGTCCTCCTGCTGTTGGATTTTTGGCCGCTGGGGCGGCTGGAATTTGGGCCGCGCTTCTCCTGGCGGCTGATCGTGGAAAAAATTCCATTCCTGCTTCTGGCGGCCGGCGACAGCGCGGTGACATTCCTGATCCAAAGGCATTTTGGAGTGGTGACGACGCTGACCAGGTTTCCAATAAGCGTGCGTCTGGCCAACGTTCCAGTGGCCTATATGAAATATCTCTGCAAGGATTTTTGGCCTTCCGGCTTGGCTGTCTTCTATCCGCACGAGCCATTGGGGCTGCTGGAAATCGGAGGAGCGGTTTGCCTCTTGGCTGCAATCACCGTTCTGGCAATGCGGCGTTGGCGCGCGCAACCCTATCTGGCCGTGGGCTGGCTTTGGTTTTTGGGCATGATGGTTCCCACCATCGGCTTCGTGCAAGTGGGCTATCAGGCGATGGCTGACCGCTACACCTACCTTCCCAGCATCGGCCTTTGGATCATGGTCGCGTGGGGTGTGCGGGATGGGATTGGCGACCGCCGGTTTCTACGCGCGGCGGCGGCGGTGGCCGGAGGGGTGGCCGTCATCGCCTGTATATTGTTGACTCCCGTGCAAATCCATTACTGGCGGAATACCCGCACGCTTTTCCTGCGGTCCGCTTCCGTGACCGAGCAGCATTACATGGCGTACTTCAGTCTCGGCTGCGACGCGTTGGAGCAGGGCGAATATCCCCAAGCCATCGTCTATTTTAGAACGGCGTTGCGCTCCGAGGTGGACAACGCCCTCTGGACCGACCACTCACGCGCCTACAATAATCTGGGCTATGCCTACCTGCAAGAGGGGCAGATTACTAACGCGGTGACCAATTTCGAAATGGCCATTGCGATCAAACCAAGATTTCCCGAGGCCTATTACAATCTCGGCCGCGCCTTTCTGACCAATCAACAGCCCGACGTGGCGGCAAAATGCTTCCAACAGGCGCTGGACATTGATCCCAGCGTGGCCGAAATCCACTACAAGCTGGCCAACGCGCTGGTGCAATTGGGCCGGCCTGCCCAGGCCATCGCCCACTATTCCCAAGCCTTGCAATTGCGCCCCGGCATGGACGAGGCGGCCAACAATCTGGCCTGGCTCCTGGCCACTTGTTCAGACCTATCCTTGCGCGACGGTCCCAGGGCCGTCGCCCTGGCCCGCCAAGCCAGCGAGCACAGCCACGGCCAGAATCCGATCATTCTCGGCACTCTGGCCAGTGCTTACGCGGAAGAGGGAAAACTCGCCGAAGCCGCGGCCACAGCGCAACGGGGGCGGCAATTGGCCCTGGCCCAAAACAACCGGGCGCTGGCCGGCGTCCTGGAATCACAATGGCGGCGGTATAAGGATGGCAATGGAGGCTCCCACCCATGAGGGAGCCGGGCAAGCGTCGGCAAAAGTGGGTGGTGTGCGTCTTGCTCGGCGCGGTGGTGCTGGCCGTGTTTTGGCCGGCGCTCCGCTGCGGCTTCGTTGATGATGACGATCCGGATTACGTCACGTTGAACAAGAACATTCAACACGGCTTGACTTGGCCCAGCATCGAATGGGCCTTGACCACCGGACACGCCGTCAATTGGCATCCGCTGACCTGGGTGTCACACATGATTGATTACCAACTCTACGGGTTGGCCCCGACGGGCCACCACTTGACCAGCGTGCTGTTGCACATGGCCAATTCGGTCTTGCTCTTCCTGCTTCTCCACCGCCTGACCGGTGCGTGGTGGCGGAGCATCTTCGTGGCCGCGATGTTTGCCCTTCACCCGCTCCGGGTCGAGTCGGTGGTCTGGATTTCCGAGAGGAAGGATGTCTTAAGCTCGTTCTTTTGGATGCTCACCGTCGGAGCCTATGTCCGTTATGCGGAAGAGTTCAAAGTTCGAAGTTCAAAGTTCAAGGTTTATTACGCCCTGGCGCTGGTTTTTTTCACCCTTGGTCTCATGTCCAAACCGATGTTGGTCACGCTGCCGTTTGTCCTGCTGTTGTTGGATTATTGGCCGCTGGGGCGGTTGGAGTTCGGACCAAAATTCTCGTGGCGGCTGATCGTCGAGAAGATTCCATTCCTTCTTTTGGCGGCCGGCGACAGCGCGGTGACGTACCTGGTCCAAAATCACTTTGGAGTAGTGGAAACGCTTGCGACGTTTCCGTTAAGCGCGCGCCTGGCCAACATTCCTGTCGCCTACGTAAGTTACGTCTCCAAGATTTTTTGGCCGGCTGGCCTTGCCATTTTTTACCCGTGCCGATCGTGGGGCCTGTTGCAAGTCGGTGGGGCGGTTTTCTTCCTGGGCGTCGTCAGCGTTCTGGTGGTGCGGCGTTGGCGCGCGCAACCTTATCTGGCTGTGGGCTGGTTTTGGTTTTTGGGCATGCTCGTTCCTGCTATCGGCCTGGTGCAAGTCGGCACTCAAGCCATGGCCGACAGATACAGCTACCTTCCCAGCGTCGGCCTATGGATCATGGTGGCATGGGGAGTGCGCGATTGGGTTGGGGAGAGGCCGTTTCCGCGCACGATGACGGAGCTGGCAGGAGGGGTGGCGGTCGCCGCTTGCGTGGTGTTGACTCCCCGGCAAATTGGCTATTGGCAGAACAGCCTTACGCTTTTCCAGCGAGCCGCGACTGCGACAGACCAGAATTACCTGGCCTACTACAATTTAGGCTGCTACGCAAAAGACCGGGGCGAATATAGCCACGCCATCTCCTATTTTAAAAAGGCCTTGAGCGTCGAGGCGGACAACTCACCCTGGGCCAACCACGCCCGCGCTTACAATAATCTGGGATTTGCTTATTTGCACCAGGGAGACATCACCAACGCGGTGGCCGATTTCGAAAGGGCCCTCGCGCTGCAACCCCACTACCCGGAGGCCTTTTACAACATGGGCCGGGCCTTTTTGACCAATCAACAACCTGACGTGGCGGTGGATTGCTTCCAACGCGCACTGGCCATGGACCCCACCGTGGCCGAAATCCACTCCAAGCTGGCCTACGCTCTGGCGCAATTGGGCCGCCCTGCCGAAGCCATCGCCCAATATTCCCAAGCCTTGCAACTTAGCCCTGGCGATGACGACGCGGCCAACAACCTGGCCTGGCTCCTGGCCACTTGCTCTGACCGCTCCTTGCGCAACGGCGGCAGAGCCGTCGCCTTGGCCCGCCAAGCCAGCGAGCACAGTCACGGACAGAATCCAGTCGTGCTGGGCACTTTGGCCGCCGCTTACGCGGAAGCGGGAAATCTTTCCGCCGCCGCAGCCACCGCGCAACGGGCGCGGCAACTGGCCCTGGCCCAAAACAACCGGACGCTGGCGGGCGTTCTGGAATCGCAATGGCTTCGGTATCAAGGTGGCGGCGGAGGCTCTCACCCATGACCGAGTCAGGCACGCGGTGGCAAAAGTGGGTGGTGTGCGCCTTGCTCGGCGCGGCGGTGCTGGCCGTGTTTTGGCCGGCGCTGCAATGCGATTTTGTCGGCCTGGACGATCCCGATTACGTCACGTTGAACACGGACATCCAGCACGGATTGAATTGGCGGAGCATCGCATGGGCCTTCACCACCGGACACGCCGCCAATTGGCATCCGTTGACCTGGTTGTCCCATACGCTTGATTGCCAGCTTTTCGGACTTGAGCCGGCGGGCCATCACTTAACCAACCTGCTGTTCCACCTGGCCAGCTCGGTTTTGCTCTTCCTGCTGCTCAACCGCCTGACCGGCGCGCTCTGGCGTTGCGCGTGGGTGGCGGCAATTTTCGCGCTCCATCCGCTTCGAGTTGAGTCGGTGGTGTGGGTGGCGGAGCGCAAGGATGTTCTAAGCACGTTTTTCTGGATGCTCACGGTCGGGGCCTATGTCCGATATGTGGAAGAGTTCAAAGTTCAAGGTTCAAAGTTCAAAGTGTTTTACGCGCTGGCACTTCTTCTCTTTGCGCTGGCTCTGATGGCGAAGCCGATGGTGGTGACACTGCCGTTTGTCCTTTTGCTGCTGGATTATTGGCCGCTGGGCCGGTTGGAATTTGGGCCGCGCTTCTCCTGGCGGCTGATAGTGGAGAAAATTCCGTTCCTCCTCCTGGCCATTTGCGCCAGCGCGGTCACTTTCCTGGTGCAAAATCGTTCCGGCGTGGTGGCCTCGCTCTCCGCGATCCCCCTGGGGGAACGGCTGGCCTACATCCCTGTGGTTTATGTGCGCTATCTGGCGAAAATCTTTTGGCCGTCGGGGTTGGCTGTGTTCTACGGGCGTGAACACTGGAATTTTTACGAAGCGGCCGGCGCGGTTTTTCTCCTCGGACTGATCACGCTTTATGCCGTGTGGCAAAGGCGGGCGCAACCGTATCTGGCCGTGGGTTGGTTTTGGTTTTTGGGCATGCTCGTTCCCACCATCGGCTTGGTGCAAGCGGGCAATCAGTCCATGGCCGACCGCTACAGTTATCTTCCCAGCGTCGGAATCACGCTCATGGTGGCCTGGGGATGGCGCGACTTCGCGGCGCGCCGTCCTGTGTTGCTGAAAGCTTCCGCCGCGCTGGCAGTGCTGGCGGTCGCGGCTTGCGCGGTGTTGACACCACGTCAAATCGCTTTTTGGAGAACGCCGGTCTCGCTCTACGCTCGCGCCGCCGACATTTCGGACCAGGACTACCAGACTTGTTACAATATCGGCTGTGCCGCGATGGATCAGGGCAACTTTCCCAGGGCCGCCCGATGTTTTGAACGGGCGCTGAAAGTCGCCGGCAAAAACGCTCCGAAATTGTTTCTCGCCCAGGCGAAGAACAACCTCGGTTGCGCGCTTTTGGAGCAAGGGCAGGTGCCCGGCGCGATTTCCAATTTTGAAAGCGCCCTGGTGCTGCAACCGGCCTATCCCCAGGCCTTCTACAACATGGGCCGCGCCTTTATGACCAATCAACAGCCTAACGTGGCCGTGGATTGTTTCCAACGCGCGCTGGCCCTGGACCCGGGCGTGGCGGAAATCCACTACAAGCTGGCCAACGCGCTGACGCAATTGGGCCGCCCCGCCGAGGCCATCGCCCAGTATTCCCAAGCCCTGCAACTTCGCCCAGGCATGGACGACGCGGCCAATAATCTGGCCTGGCTCCTGGCTACTTGCCCGGACCGCTCCTTGCGCAACGGCGTCAGGGCCGTCACTCTGGCCCGCCAAGCCAGCGAGCACAGCCACGACCAGAATCCGGTCATTCTCGGCACGCTGGCCGCCGCTTACGCGGAAACGGGAAATCTTTCCGAGGCCGCTGCCACCGCGCAAAGGGCGCGGCAATTGGCCCTGGACCAAAACAACCGGACGCTGGCCGGCGCCCTGGAATCGCAATGGCGGCGGTATCAGAATGGCAGCGGAGGCTCTCATCCATGACCGAGCCAGGCACGCTGCGGCAAAAGTGGGTGGTGTGCGCTTTGCTCGGCGCGGCGGTGCTGGCCGTGTTCTGGCCGGCCCTCCATTGCGGCTTTGTCAACTATGACGATCCCGCCTACGTCACGGCGAATTGGCATGTCCTCCACGGGTTCAATGGGCCGGACATCCGGTGGGCTTTCACCGCCGTCGCGGCCAGCAATTGGCATCCGTTGACGTGGTTGTCGCACACGCTTGATTGCCAGTGGTACGGCTTGCGGCCGGCGGGCCATCACTTGAGCAGCCTGTTGTTGCATTTGGCCAATTCAATCCTGCTTTTTCTGCTGTTGCGCCGCCTGACTGGCGCGCTGTGGCGCAGCGCGATCGTGGCCGCGATGTTTGCGCTTCATCCGCTCCGGGTCGAGTCGGTGGTGTGGATTTCCGAGAGGAAGGATGTGTTAAGCTCCTTTTTCTGGATGCTCACTGTCGGAGCCTATGTCCGATATGCGGAGGAGTTCAAAGTTCAAGGTTCAAGGTTCAAAGTCTATTACGCGCTGGCGCTTATTCTATTCGCCCTCGCTCTCATGGCCAAGCCGATGGTGGTGACGCTGCCTTTTGTCCTTCTGCTGCTTGATTATTGGCCTCTGGGCCGGTTGCAATTCGGACCCAAATTTTCCTGGCGGCCGGTCGTGGAGAAGATTCCGTTTTTTGTTTTGACCGCAGCCTCCAGCGTCGTGACGTTCCTGGTGCAGGATCGCACGGGCGCGGTGGCGTCGGCGGCCCGATTCCCCCTCGGCGTCCGCCTGGCGAACATTCCTGTCGCCTACACTCGCTACTTGACAAGAAACTTCTGGCCGGCGGATTTGGCGGCGTTTTACCCTTATGTGGAATGGCGCTCGTGGGAAATCATCGGCGCCGTGGCGCTGCTGGCCGGCGTCACCGCATGGGCGCTGTGGCGGGCGCGGGCGGCGCCTTATCTGGCGGTGGGATGGTTTTGGTTTCTGGGAATGCTGGTTCCGGCGATTGGCCTTGTGCAGGCCGGCGGGCAGTCGCTGGCCGACCGTTACAGCTACCTGCCTTGCGTCGGTTTGTGGATCATGGTGGTCTGGGGGTTGCATGACCTGGCCTCCGTACGACCTCGACTTTGCGAGGCCCTGGCCACGGCGGCGGGACTGGCTGTGGTCCTTTTCGCGTTCATGGCGTGGCGGCACACGCATGATTACAAGGACAGTGGAACCTTGTGGGAAGCCACGTTGCGCAGTTACCCCGATTGTCTGCCTGCTCATAATAATCTGAGCCGATGGCTCATGGACCAAGGACGCTGGGACGAGGCCCTGGATCATTGCCGCAAAGCTCTCGCCATTTTGCCGAGCGACCCCACAGCCCATGATGATTTGTCCCGTATTTTCTTGCATCAAGGCAAGGTGGATGAAGCCATTGCCGAGGGCTTGAAATCCATCCAGTTTCAACCCCGCAGCGAAGTGAACCGCCAAACCCTCGCGCGCGCCTATCTGCAAAAGGGCGACTTCGCCGCCGCCGCTGCTTCCTTCAATGAAGCGATCAAGATCGAGCCTTCCGCCGCTGAAGCGTGGTGCAATCTTGGCTACGCTTTGCTGCAACAGGGACAGATTCCCCAAGCCACGGCCGCTTACCAGAAGGCGCTGGAGTTGAGTCCCGATTACGCTCTGGCTCATAACGACCTCGGCAACATCCGCCTGCGCCAGGGCCGTCTGGATGAAGCCATGGAACAGTTCCAGCGCGCCGTCGCACTCGCGCCATCCTTGGCTGAAGCCCATTACAACCTGGCAGGCATTCTGGCCCGGCGCGGACGCCTGGACGAGGCCATCGCCCACTGCCAGAAGGCGGTGGAAATCCAGCCCGGCCTGGCGGCGGCCCGCGAACGGCTGGCCGCCTTGACCGCCGCCAGGGAAAGGAATAGTGGCCGCTGAACCGAGCGCCAGATTCGGCCGGCTGTGGCTACAGGGTTTAATCCTGGCGGCAGCCGTCGTCCTGGCTTATCAACCTGCCTGGCACGCCGGATTTATCTGGGACGACGATGTGTATGTCACGCACAACCGATTGCTCACGGCCCCGGACGGCCTGAAACGGATTTGGTTCTCACAGGATTCGCCTTCGCAATACTTTCCGCTAGTCTATACGGTGTTGCGAATCGAGCGGAGCGCCTGGGGGCTGGCGTCGGGCGGTTATCATTGGGTCAATATTCTGTTGCACGCCGCCAACGCGCTTCTGGTTTGGGGTTTGCTGCGGCGATTGCGCCTGCCGGTACCGTGGCTGGCGGCGGCTTTCTTTGCGCTTCATCCCGTTCAAGTGGAGTCGGTCGCCTGGGTGACGGAATTGAAAAACGTCCTCTCGCTCTTCTTCTGCCTCCTGACGGCGTGGGCCTGGGTGGAATTTGCCGACGCCCGGCCCGGCGCGTGGCGCTTTTACGTTGGCGCGCTGTTCTTGCAGGCGTTGGCGCTCCTGGCCAAATCCACGGCCTGCTCTTGGCCGGTGGCTTTGCTGCTGATCCTCTGGCTGCAAGGCAAACCGCTGACCGCGCGGCGCGTGTGGCAGATCGTTCCGTTTTTCGCGATGGGGCTGCTTATGGGCCTGGTCAGCATCTGGTGGGAACGACACCATCAATATGCCGTCGGTGACGCCTACTCCATCGGCTGGATGAGCCGTCTGCTCATTGCCAGCCGTGCCATTTGGTTTTACGCGGCAAAACTGGTCTGGCCGTTCGGATTGTCCTTTAGTTATGCGCGCTGGCAAATTTGCCCGGCCGAGCCGTTGCAATATCTTTGGCCGGCGGCTTGCCTCATCGCGGCCGCGGCGATTTGGGCCGGCGGGCGCGGCTTGAAAGCGGCGGCGATCTTTTACGCGGCCATGCTTGCGCCGATGCTGGGCTTTTTCATGCAGTATGCCTTTCGCTACACCTTCGTGGCCGACCATTACCAGTATGTCGCCAGCATCGGGCCATTGGCACTGGCGGCGGCGGTTTTCGACAAGCTCCTCGGGCGCGTGGACCGGGCGAAGGTTTTCATTTATGCAGCCTTGCTGATGCTGTTGGGCTTCCTCACCTGGCGTCAGTGCCGGAATTATTTTGACAGCGAAACTCTCTGGCGGGCCACGCTGGGAACCACGCCCACCTCCACCATCGCCCGCAACAATCTTTCCCATGCGCTGCTGGACAAGGGACAATGGGAGGAATCCATTTCACTTTCGCGGGAGGTTCTGGCCGGCCATCCCAACGACCCTGTGGCGCAGAATAATCTCGGCTTCGCTTTGCTGGAAAAGGGCCTCGTGGACGAATCAATTTCCTGTTTTGAGGAAGCCATCGCCGCGCAGCCCAACGATCCCAATCCCTATTACAATCTTGGCCGCGCCTGGTTGAAAAAGCAGCGCTTTGACGACGCGATCACAAATTTCCAAACGTCGGTCCGCTTGCAGCCGGACTTTGCCAGCGCCTACTGCAACCTCGGCTACGCCTTGCTGCAAGCGGGCCGGATTCCCGCCGCCATCTCCAATTACCAGCAATCCATCGCGTTGGAGCCGGACTTCGCGCTGGCCCACAACGACCTCGGCGGCATTCTGCTGCGATTAGGCGACACCAACCAGGCCCGGGCTCATTTCGAGCGCGCCGCCGCGCTGGCGCCGGAATTCGTTGAAGCACGCTACAACCTGGCCGGCTTGCTGCTGGCCGCCGGGCAGTTGGACGAAGCGTTGAGTCAATACGAAAAAGTGGCGCAACTCCGGCCGCGCCTGGCCGAGGCCCATTTCATGCTCGGCAAGCTGGCCGCCGCCTACGCCCGCGCCGGTCGTCCGGACCGCGCCGTGGCCGTCGCCACTCGCGCCCTGCAACTGGCTCGTGCCGCAGGCGAACCTGAATCTTCCCTGGCCGCCAGTCTCGCGGCGCAGCTTCAGGCCTATCAGGCCGCCGCGCCCAGACCGGTAAAACCAGGAAAATGACAGCGAAAAAACCCGGAATTATCTGGAATTATCATGGAAATCAACGACTTGCGAGGGTTCCACCGCCTCGTCATACGAACCGGAGGCTTGACTGCAAGGCCGACTCCAAGCTGGCTTGCGCCCCCCTCCCGCATCCTGCCCACAACAATTTAAAGTGTAATAGGGTGCAATAGGCTGCAATAGGGTGCAATTCGCAACCCGCGCAACGCGATTTTGCCAACTATTTGGTCTCTGGTCGCGCCGTCTTGTCCTCCATTGGCTTGGCGCAGACGATTTTTATTTTTTTTTGAAGGCTTGATTAGCCTTGTCTAGGCTTGATCGAGGCACGTCCTGGCCGGATAAGTGGCCGACGACCGCCCTACAGCCTTAAGGCTTCGCTTCCCACCGCTTTTACCTCTGCAAAATGTCAAAGAACAGGGCGCGCGAGCGCCAATACAACTCCATACTACCACGTTTGACTGGGAATGCAAATAGAAAATTCAACCTTTTTTCCGCCCACCTCGTTTTTCCGGCGCCTCTCCAAAGACCGGATTGCGCCGGTGCCTAAGCCGCAGCCATGCAGTCGAAGAACACGAGAGGAAGATTTGAGACAGGATTTACAGGATGAACAGGATGAAAAACGGCCCACGGAGCTTTCCCCCAACTGTGAGGGATTATTTCTGATGCCACCTCCTCTTTTCCATCCTGTAAATCCTGTAAATCCTGTCAAAATTCAGTTCTTGAACTGCATTGTTCCGGCCAAGGGCGATGCCAATATCGCAGGAGGGGTTTACGCTTTTGGGCTGGCGTTGTTTGCGTTGGCTACGCCAAGGCCGGGTTAAAAATCCAAACGACTTGGAATTTCCGGTTCGCCTCGAGCGCCATGCCAGAGACGGACAATGGCGACCACATGATTTTCCGCCAGAACACGATAGATAATCCTGTATGGAGGCAAAATGATCTCCCGGATACTTTCATCCTGCTCTTCAGGAACAATCCGTCCGATCTTCGGGAATTGTTCCAACACATCCACTTTGGCCATGAGCCGAAAACCAAACGATTCGGCAACGGGGCGATTATTCGCCGCGATGAAGCTCACAATATCGCGCAAATCGTCGCGCGCTTGGCGGGACCAGATTATTTTGAAAGCCATGCCGCCAATTGCCGTTTGACTTCTTCGTGGGGTACGGTTTCATCTCGCTCGATTTGGTCAAACCCCTTGCGGATCGCGGCCAGAAACTCAAGTCGCTCGGCGATGGCGTCAAGTCTGACATCTGCAGGCAGTCGCTGGATCGAATCCAACGCAATCTCTTTGTCGCTCATACGAATTAGCATGCATCCATGGATCTTAAAAAGCAATGCCGTCATCGCGGTCGTTGCGACAGCGTGGACTACGACGTGATCTGGGGCGTGCTCAATATCGAAGCTGGCAAGTTGAAGGAATCTGTGCAGGCGATTCTCGCAAAGGAATTTCCCGAAGCGCCCCCACGGTAAGCGCGCCATGGGTGCGCGTTCGCGTTATTCCGGTTGACCCTCTTGAAGTGGGAGCCTATGTTGTTGGGCATGCAATTGACGATCGAAATTCCAGATGATCAGGCCAGCCGGTTGGGCATGGACCGGGAGGGAATGCAACAACTGATTGCCCGGATTATTACGCAGTTGCCGAAATTGGCGGTGGTGGATGAGTTGATCGAGTTTCTCGGGCGCGGCCCGCAGCCGGAGCAAATTGTCGCCTTCCAAGTCTCGCAGGACTCACAGAGCCGGGTTCGCGATTTGCTGGACAAGAGCCGCGCCGGGACCCTCAGCAAGGGCGAGGAAAGCGAATTGAACGCGGTGGAATCTTTGAATCATCTTTTTGCGCTCATCAAGGCTCGAGCCTGGCAACATCTTCCATCAGCCTCGTGAGCCAAATCCCCGACGCTCTGCGCGATCAAGTCCGACAGCGAGCCAGAAACCATTGCGAATACTGCCTTCTTCCGGAAGCTCTTCTCGTGGCTCACGAACCGGATCATGTGATTGCAACACAGCACCGTGGGCCCACGGCCTTCGAGAACCTCGCTCTGGCCTGCTTCGACTGCAACCGGCGCAAAGGCCCCAACATCTCTTCCGTCGATCCCGACACAGACGCGGTCGTTCCGCTTTTCAACCCCCGACGCGATGATTGGTCGGTTCATTTTTGCCTCCAAGGAGCACGCATTATCGGTCGAACCCCAATCGGACGCGCAACAGCGGAATTGCTGCAATTCAATACCCCCTCGCGCATCCGGCTTCGAGAGGAACTGCGGAAAGCGGGCCAGTACTGAGATCTCGCCTCTTGCTTGCGCTGTCTTTTTATGGCCCTTTTGAGTGCGATGCCAATACCCTGGGACCGACCCGTTTACTGATGGGCGTGCGCTACTCTAATTTGCGCAGCATGTTGCGTGCATGAAGGTTATTCTGGTCCAGTTCAACTGCTCTCTTGTACGCCTTGATCGCCAGGTCGTTTTTGCCGCCTTTTTGATAGGCTTCACCCAAACTGTCAAAAGCATTGGATGAGGCGGGATATTGAGCCGTATTCAGCTCGAATATAAGCGTCGCGCCACGCTGATCGCCGTCACCAAGAAGCTTGTATCCCAATGAGTTGAACTCTGACTCGGAGAACTCGTAACTGGCCTTTTCGGTTGCCTTCAATGAATCATACATTCGCAGGGCCGCCTCGATTCCCTGTTTTTTGATGGAATCGTACATTTTCGTGGCCATCGGGAGTTTTGGGAGGTTGTAATCCATTCCGTGGCAAATGTTTACAATGGCGTCGTTGATCTCCACGCGCGGGCTGTTTCCGATATTAGTCAGCATGATGACGGTGAGCTTTTCTCCCAACCTTCGACCAATGAACGCCCGGAAACCTCCCGTGCTGCCTGTGTGCCAGATATATTTTTCACCGCTTAGCCAGTTGTGCGAAACATTCCAGCCAAATCCATAAGTTGTAGCTCCTTCCTTGACTTTACCTGGGGTAAATGCTTCTGCCAAGGTTGACTGCCGGACCAGTTTTTCCGTGTATAATGCTTGATCCCATTTCAACAAATCATCCACCGTGGAGTAGATGCCGCCGTCACCCTTGGTAAAATCACCGCTGGCGGCTGCGTAGGGATCGTCCAACTCGCCATATTGATTGTAAGCAGTGGCTGCGAAATTCAGTTTGTGCCCGGATCCGTCATCTAAAAAGGTGCTATTCATACCGAGGGGCCTGAAAATATTCTCCTGCAGGAAATCACTGAATGATTTGCCTGAAATCCGTTCGACGATCATGGCCAGGAGAATATAACCGGTGTTGCTGTATTGGTATCTCACACCAGGGTTGGAAAACTGGGAATGTTGTTTCATCACGGCTTTCAACACTTCCCCTTCCCTCAGTCCTGGGTGATCAATGCCCAGGTCGCCGACGTCAGGGATGCCTGAGGTGTGCGTAAGGAGATGTCTGACGGTGATTCCGTTAACGCACTCTCTCAGTTTCGGAATGTATTTGGAGACTGGGTCGTCGTAATTGATTTTACCTTTTTCCGAGAGCATCATGACCGTCATCGCCGTAAACTGCTTGGAGACAGACGCAAGATTTGAGGGAGTCTTTGGCGTAAATTTTAGATGCGACTCCCTATTTGCTTCTCCAAAAGCATTCCGATAGATCACGTCCCCATCATGTGTCACAATAATGCTTCCGTTGAATTGACCTCTTTCATACAACTTTGTCATGAGTGTGTGAACGGCTGCGGTTGCGTCGGAAGGAACGGCGTGAGCCTCAATAGACCAGGCAAATGTCAGGCAGAGCAAACATTGGGCCGCCATCCGATAAAAAGCGACGGAAGTTCGACATTCCAGGTAGCGCCGTACGCTGAAGAAGCTGCATGTCAGCCGGGGTTGCAGGTCAGCGGAAATCGGCAACCCTGTCCCCAGTCCTGCCTTCAAAATTTGCCTGCAAGGTTGCATCGTTCTCATTACGGTATTCAAACAACACACCAGGGGAAAATAAGTTTCAATCAGAATAAAGAGCGGACGCCACATCAATTTTGTCCGCTTCGGTTGCCCTGCTGCATGGATAAGCCAGCAGCCAGAGGCCCGCCTCAGGCCAGAGCGGCGGCTTCTGCAACTCCTCCAAAAAAGCACGACTCTTCCGCGCTGTTCTCGCATCGAGACCCGCCAGGCCCTCGACCGCCCGGTTTGCCTGGATGCGGCAGCACTAAAGTCGGACAGGAGGCGGAACGGAGGACTTGTTGAGTCGTCCCGCGGCGCAACAGCCGCATCCGACGGGACTTCGGACCGCACATGACGATAAGGTCCGCCTCGGCCTCCTTGGCTTCGGCAAGGATCTCCCCGGCAGGCCGGCCGACGCGGACGATGATCCGCGCCGCCTGTTCGGCGCCGAAGAATAGTTTGGCCAGTTTCCGCAACGCCGCCTGACTTTCGGCGCAAAGCTGGTCGTGGATCGCCGGTTGCAGCGGCAAAATATTGAGATCAATCACATGGACCAATGTGACACCGACTGGGGATTCGGCGGCTATCTTTTGCACGAAGACCAGCGCGCTTGCCGGTCCCCGGACCAAATCCAACGGCACGAGAATATGTTTGTTTCTCATGCCCGCAACCTACGCTCGCCCTAACCACCGCGATAATTAAAAGCCCTGTCGGAAGCGTTAAAATATCGTAAAGGGCTTTTTAGATGGTAAAGGGATTGAGTGTCGCGACAAACGGAAAATGGCTTACATCACACGGCGTCCAGATAAGGCGGCAACTCCAAACCCTTCATCCGTTTGAAGTGTTCGACCAGAGACAGACGCCGCCGTGGGCTTTTGCCCAGACGAGCTCGCAAGGCGGGAATGCCCAACTTGAGAGACTGACGGATCACATCCGCTTGGCTAAGTTCGGTCTCGGCAGCAGTGGCGGCAAGATCTTGGGCGAGAGCCGGAGAACCAGGCACGGGAATAGTGTTAGAGCGTTTCACAGAGAAATCATAACTGGCTCTGCCGCCGTTGCAAGGGGAAATTCTTGTGTCCACGACGCGTACTTGGGCAGAATAGCCTTGCGCCAAGGGGCTTTTTTGCTACAAATTGGACGTGTCTTTTTCCCTGACCAACGAACACCGCGCCCGCATGGAGGAGTTCCGTCGGCGCCAGCGGTCGGGCATCCTGGTGCTGTTGTTCACGGACATGGTCGGCTCCACCAAGCTCAAACAGGATTTGGGCGACCAGCAGGCCGTGCCGATTATCCAGCAGCATCATTCCATCATCCGCCAGTTGCTCAAGGGCTTTCCCGACGGGAAGGAGATTGACAGGGCGGGCGATTCCTTTTTCATCGTCTTTGTCAAGCCGTCGGACGGGGTGAAGTTCGCGCTGTTGGTGCAGGCGGCCATGCGCCAGATGGGCGTGCAAGCGGGGCAACCCATCGCGGTGCGCATCGGGATTCACGCCGGGGAGGTCTTCATGCAGGATCGCGGGCAGGCGGTGGACTTGTACGGCATCCAGGTGGACGCCAGCGCGCGGGTGATGTCGCTGGCGCAGGGGAACCAGATTTTGCTGACACGATTTGTGTTTGACAACGCGCGGCAGTTGCTCAAAGGCGGGGAACTCGCCAGCGTGGGGGCGCTTTCCTGGCTCAACCACGGGCCCTATCTGGTCAAAGGGGTGGAGGAGCCGATGGAGATGTGCGAGGTGGGCGAACTCGGCTTGTCGGTCCTGTCCCGTCCGCCGGATTCAGAGAAGGCGCGCCGGCATATTTCAGCGGACAGCGAACCTGTGCTGGGCTGGCGTCCGGCCGTCGGGCAAGTCGTGCCCAACACCGGCTGGGTGCTGGAACGGGAGTTGGGAGAGGGCGGCTTTGGGGAAGTCTGGCTGGGGCGGCATGAGAAGTTGAAGGAGCGGCGCGTGTTCAAGTTCTGTTTCCACGCGGATCGGGTGCGCTCGTTGAAGCGGGAAGTGACGCTCTTCCGGCTGCTCAAGGAGCGCGGGAACCACCCGAACATCGTGGGCATTCAGGATGTCTTTTTTGACGAGCCGCCGTTTTACATCATGATGGATTACGCGGACGGGGAGGATTTAAGCAGATGGGCGAAGAAGCAAGGAGGACTGGACAAGGTGCCGTTGGAGGCGCGCCTGGAGATTGTGGCGCAAATGGCCGATGCGTTGCAGGCGGCGCACGAGGCGGGGATTATTCATCGCGACGTCAAGCCGTCCAACATCATTGTCTGCGGTTCCCATCCGGGAAATCTTCAGTTCAAACTGACGGGTTTCGGCATCGGGAAGGTGGTTTCCAAAGACGTTTTGTCCGGGGTCACGCAGGAGGGTTTCACCCAGACCATGTCCGGGACTTCGGACACCGGGACGCCCATGTACATGGCGCCGGAACTTCACGCCGGCAAACCCGCCTCCACCCGCTCGGACATTTATTCCCTGGGCGTGGTTTTGTATCAAT
>Ga0302324_100002963_pt1 | contig 38452 bp, 37 predicted proteins | sample Palsa_T0_1_FD_201949 | JGI IMG/M metagenome (GOLD analysis project Ga0302324, IMG submission 201949) | Peat permafrost microbial communities from Stordalen Mire near Abisko, Sweden - Palsa_T0_1 | ecosystem: Environmental > Terrestrial > Soil > Palsa > Peat permafrost | place: Sweden: Abisko... | reverse complement strand
CGTCGAGCAGGTCGCGTACCGGCTGCGGCAGAGCCTTGTCGCCGCCGTACTGGTCGGCCTCGCGTCCGGTGACCTCAAAGCGATCCAGTGCCGAGCGACCCATGATGTTGAAGATCAATACGCTGTGATGCGCCGCAATCGCGCGTCCGGATTCGCTGATGATCAGCGGATGCGGAATGTTGCGGGTGTTGCAGACATTGCCGATCCGGTACACCACGTCGCTGGCGTACTCATTGAGCGTGTAGTTCATCGACGATGCGAAATTGGTGCCGGTGCCGTCATAGTCGATGCCCAGGCCGCCGCCGACGTCGATGTATTCGAGCCCGGCGCCCATGAGCCTGAGCTCGGCATACACGTGCGCCAGCTCGTTGATGGCGTCCTTGACGCGGCGGATGTCCTGCAGCTGACTGCCCGGATGGCAATGCACCAGTTTCAGGCAGTCCTGCATGTCGCGCGCCTTGAGTGTGGCGAGCATCTCGAGTATTTCGGTGATGAACAGGCCGAACTTGGACTTCTCTCCGGCCGAGTCGCGCCAGCGCCCCGAGCCTTCGCTCGCGAGCTTGACCCGAACCCCAAGCTTGGGCCGCACGCCGTAGGTCTCGGCATGCCGCAGCACCAGTTCGAGTTCGGAGAAATTCTCGATCACCGGAATGATGGTGCGTCCCAGCTTGGTCGCCAGCACCACGGCCTCGATATAGCTCGAGTCCTTGAAGCCGTTGCAGATGATCGGGCGTTCCGGTGCGGCCTCGGTCATCGCCATCACCGCGAGCAGTTCCGGCTTGGAGCCGACCTCCAGTCCGAAGCCGAATTCCTTGCCGTAGCGGAACACCTCCTCCACCACCAGCCGCTGCTGATTCACCTTGATCGGGTAGACCGCGGTGTATCGGTTGCGGTAATCGTTCTCGGCAATCGCCTGGCTGAAGGCGGCGTGCAGATGGCGCAGCCGATGCGCCAGGATGTCGGAGAACCGCACCACCACGGGGGCTGACAGGTCGCGCTCCTGCAGACCCTGGACGACTTCGAACAGGTCGATCTCGTGCGCAGCGGTGGTATCCGGACGCACCACCACGTGGCCGGCGGCATTGATGGAGAAGTAGCCCGAGCCCCAGGCCGGAACATTATAGAGTTCGAGGGAGTCCTCGACGCTCCAGGACTGGCCCGCCGGCGCGCTGCGCGCCGCTTGCAATTGCCCCACTATGGTCATCGTTTCCGCGCACTGGCTGTGACAGGCACGCACCATAGCAAAACAAGGCGACAAGTAAATGTCCGTGCGCGTTTCCGCGGCGCAGCCGAGTGGCTACAATCCCGGATGGGAATACTCACCGGCGAGCGCGGATGGCCATCGATTTCTACTGGGGAAGCGGCAGCCCGCCGTGCTGGCGCGTGGCGCTCGCACTCGAATTCAAGCGGCTTGCCTACCACAGCCACCTGCTGCACTTCGATCGCCAGGAACACCAGTCGCCGCAGATGCTGGCGATGAATTTCCGCGGCAAACTGCCGGTGTTGCGTGACGACGACTATGTGGTATTCGAGTCGCTCGCGATTCTCTACTACCTGGACAAGAAGTACCCCGAGCCGGCCATTTTCGGGCGAAATGCGCAGGAGGCGGGGGTGATCATGCGAGTGATCTGTGAATATCAGGCCTACGCCGAACCACCACTCAAGCAGATCGTCAGCGCGCTGTTCGAGCTGCCCACGCGCGCGGTCGGGGACGAGGTCACCGAGGCGATGCACCGCGTGGCCGGCGAGGCGCGCACGATCGAACAGCGGCTCGCGCGCTCGGATTGGGTGGTCGGTGAAAGCTTCTCGGCCGCCGACATGATGATCTATCCGGACATCCGCCTGCTGCTGCGGGCGCTGCAGCGGCCGCAAGCGCACGAGCTGGCGGCACGCTTCCTGCCGATGGAAATCAACTATCCGGCCATCGGGCGCTGGCTCGAGCGCGTTGCCTCGTTGCCCGGACACGAGCGCACCTGGCCGCCGCACTGGCGTTGAGAGAGCGCGGTTGAGCTGGCGGCACCGCGCCGCCGTTGCTACCCTTCCGCGATCCTCAAACAGGACAATCATGAGTACCCACGAAGTCTTCGTCGAGTTTCCGGGCCATATCGTTTTCGTCGGCTTCGGCAGCATCGGCCAGGGCGTGCTGCCGCTGATCCTGCGGCATATCGGCATCAGCCCCGAGCGTCTGGTGATCGTCACCGCCGACGATGTCGGCCGCGAGGAAGCGGCGCGCTATGGCATCAAATTCGTGAAGCAGCCGCTGAGCCGGGAGAATTTTCGCAGGGTGCTGGATCCGCTGCTCGGACGCGGGGACTTACTCCTGAACGTCTCGGTGGACGTCTCGAGCGTCGCCCTGATCCGCTATTGCTGGGAGAAGGGCGCGATGTACCTGGATACCTGCATCGAGCCCTGGCCCGGCGGCTATACCGATCCGACCATTCCCGCGGCCAAGCGCACCAACTACGCGCTGCGCGAGGAGGTGCTCGGGCTGCGCGCCGGCAGCGCGCGCGCGCCCACCGCGATGCTGACCCATGGCGCAAACCCGGGACTGGTGTCGCATCTGGTCAAGCAGGCACTGCTGAACATTGCCGGCGACACCGGCCTGGACAGCGCGGTGCCGTCCAGCCGTGGCGAGTGGGCCGAGCTCGCGCAGCGCCTGGGCGTGAAGCTGATTCACATCGCCGAGCGCGACACGCAGGTATCGACCATCCCCAAGGAGCCCAACGAGTTCGTCAACACCTGGTCGGTGGACGGTTTCGTTTCCGAAGGCTCACAGCCGGCGGAGCTGGGCTGGGGATCGCACGAGCGCAATTTTCCGCGCGACGGCCGCCGCCATGATTTCGGTGCCGGCTCGGCGATCTACCTGGCACAGCCCGGGGTCGCGACCCGCGTGCGCAGCTGGACGCCGTTGTACGGTCCTTACCACGGTTTTCTGATCACTCACAGCGAGTCGATATCACTGGCCGACTATTACACCGTGCGCAAGGATGCACAGGTGCTGTATCGGCCCACGGCGCACTACAGCTATCACCCGAGCGATGCCGCGGTGCTGTCGGTGCAAGAGTTCTGCGGCCGCAATTACCAGATCCAGGATCGCAAGCGCATCCTCATGGACGACATCAGCAAGGGCATCGATGAGCTGGGCGTACTGCTGGCCGGCCACAAGAAGAACGCCTACTGGTTCGGCTCGCAGCTGTCGATCGAGGAAGCACGGCGGCTGGCGCCGTATAACAATGCCACCAGCCTGCAGGTCACGGCGGCCGTGCTCGCCGGCTTGGTCTGGGCCATGGAAAACCCCAATAACGGCGTCACCGAGCCGGACGAGATCGACTTCCGCCGCGCATTGGAGATCTGCCGGCCGTACCTCGGACCATTGGTCGGTCAGTACACCGACTGGACGCCCTTGAGCGATCGGCAGCGGCTGTTTCCCGAGGATCTCGATACCAGCGATCCGTGGCAGTTCAAGAACGTGCGGGTGAGCTAGTAGTCGACCGCCACGATGGTGTAGCTGCTGCTGCCGCGCTCGAGCTCGAGCACGAACTGATCGTCGAGGCGCTTGCCCAGCAGCGCCCTGCCCAACGGCGAGTCCATGCTGATGTATTCGGGGGACATGTCGAACTCGTCCGGACCGACGATGCGGTGCTGGCGCCGCTCGCCGGCGTCGCTCTCGAGCGTAACGCGGGCGCCAAAGTAGACGCGAGCGCGGTCGCTCGGGGCCTGGCTGACGACCGTCATGCCCGCAAGGCGCGCGCGCAGAAAGCGCACCCGCCGGTCGATCTCACGCAGACGCCGTTTGCCGTAGGTGTACTCGGCGTTTTCCGAGCGATCGCCCTGCGCCGCCGCCGCGGCTACCGCCGCAGTCACCTGCGGGCGCTCGCGCCGCCACAGGGCATCGAGCTCCTCCCGCAGCCGCGCGGCCCCGGCGGGCGTAATGTATTGGGATCCGGACTTTGCCGGGGGGCGAAATCGACCCATGGGTGTTACAGCTGTAAGATCGGCCCATCGGCCGCTGGCGGCCTTGAAAATACTACCAACGCCGCCACAGTAGCCACAGGTGATGGCCCCGGAGGTTTCAATTCTATGCGCACGCTCAAGATTTGGCTGATCACGGCGCTCGCGCTGGCGGCCAGCGGCTGCGGCTACAACCGCATTCAGCAGCAGGATGAAGCGGTCAAAGCCGCCTGGTCCGAAGTGCTCAACCAATACCAGCGACGCGCCGATCTGGTGCCGAATCTGGTCAACACGGTCAAGGGTTTCGCGGCCCAGGAACAGAAGGTGCTGCTCGGCGTCACCGAGGCGCGTGCGCGCGTCGGCTCGATCCAGGCAACCCCCGAACTGGTGAACGATCCGCAGGCGTTCCAGAAATTTCAGGCGGCGCAGGGCGAGCTCACGCAGGCGCTCAAGAGCCTGCTCGCGGTCACCGAAAACTATCCGCAGCTCAAGTCGGACGCGAACTTCCGCGATCTGCAGTCCCAGCTCGAGGGCACCGAGAATCGGATCACGGTCGCGCGCAACCGTTACATCCAGGCGGTGCAGGACTACAACGTACTGATCCGCTCGTTCCCGAGCAATCTGACGGCCATGATGTTCAAGTACCCGCTGAAGCAGAATTTCACGGTGCAGAATGAGGCCGAGGTATCGCGGCCGCCGACAGTGAGTTTCGACAGCGCGCCTGCCAGCCCGAGCGCCCCGGCGCATTAGGGGCGCGCCGACCGCGCCGCCGACCATGCGCCTGCTGCCCGTTCTTGCGGCGCTGGTGCTGGGCGCTGCCCTGAGCCTGGCCGATGCGCAGGCGCTGCAGCCGATCCCGAAACTCGAAGCCCGGGTCACCGATGTCACCGGCACGCTCACGGCCGGCCAGCAAGCCGAGCTCGAGCAGAAGCTCGCGGACTTCGAGGCGCGCAAGGGCGCGCAGATCGCCGTGCTGCTGGTTGCCAGCACTCAGCCCGAGGAGATCGAGCAATATTCGATTCGAGTCGTGGAGGCCTGGAAGCTCGGGCGAAAAAAAGTCGATGACGGCGCGCTGCTGATCATTGCCAAGAACGACCACAGCTTGCGCATCGAGAACGGCTATGGCCTGGAAGGGGTGCTGACCGATGCCGCCTCCAACCGTATCATTCAGGACACCATGGTGCCGTTGCTGCGGCAGGGGCAGTACTTTGCCGCCATCAGCGCCGGCGTGGATCAGATGATGCGATTGATCGATGGCGAGGCGCTGCCCGCGCCCGATAGTACCTGGCAGAATCGACGTGTCCAGCATCGGGGCAGCGTGCTGCCGATTGCGATCTTCGGCTTTCTGATTCTCTCGAGCGTGCTGCGCGGCATTTTTGGACGCACGCTCGGCGCGGGCCTGAGTGCGGCAGGAACCGGATTGCTGGTGTTCCTGCTCACGCAGGCGCTGGCGCTGGCGCTGGGCGCCGGTGTGGTGGCGTTATTCGCAGCGCTGGTGTTGGGCATGGGCGGCGGAGGCTGGCGTTCGGGCGGCGGCTTCGGCGGTTGGGGCGGAGGCTTTGGCGGCTTCGGCGGTGGCGGTGGTGGTGGCGGCGGTTTCAGCGGCGGCGGCGGCGGTTTCGGAGGCGGTGGCGCCTCGGGCAGCTGGTAGCATGCGCCTCGCACGCGTGGCGCGACACCTGAGCTGCAGCGCCTGGCGCACGCGCTCGCTGTTCACGCCGGCGGTGCTCGCCGACATCGAAGCGGCAATCGGCGCGGCCGAGGCACAGCACGCAGGCGAGATCCGTTTTGCGATCGAGACGGCGTTGCCGCTGCACCTGGTGTGGCACGGCATGAGTGCGCGTGCCCGCGCGCTCGAGCTGTTTGCGCGTCTGCACATCTGGGATACGCAGGCCAACAACGGCGTGCTCATCTACGTGCTGCGGGCCGATCGCGCGGTGGAGATCATCGCCGATCGCGGTATCAGTGACCGCGTCAGCGCCGCCGAGTGGGCACTGGTATGTCGCGAGGTCGAGACGCACTATCGGGCGGGCCGCTATGCTGAGGGCTCGCGCGCGGCGGTCGCGGGGGTCGCGAGGCTGCTGGCCCTGCATTTCCCGGCTGAGCGCTCCTCGGGCAACGAACTGCCCAATCAACCCATACTCCTCTAGAATGTCCGGCGTGGGCTCCACGGGTCACTGCCGACCGATGCATGCTGCGGCGCTCTGCGCCGCGGGCGCCTTGCTTGCGAGCTGCGCGTTGATCGGATCGCATGCGATCGCCCCGCCGCCGGCTCCGCTCGCCACGGTGGCTGCCGCGCCCGCGCCGGTGCTCGCCGCGCCGACCGACACACACTTCTTCACCCTCGCCGGCGCCCAGGATGACGTGGTCGGCGACGTGCAGATCACCATCGCCTCGCAGGAAGACACGCTGCCGGACATCGCTCGGCGCTTCGACGTCGGTTACGAAGAGATAGTGCGCGCCAATCCGGGCGTCGATCCCTGGATTCCCGGAGCCGGCCGGCACGTCGTCGTGCCGACGCGATTCGTGCTGCCCAATGCACCGCACGAAGGCATCGTCATCAACGTTGCGGCCATGCGGCTGTACTACTTCCCGGCGCATGCCAAGGGCGAGGCGCAGCAGGTGTACACGCACCCGATCGGCATCGGCAAGGCCGGATGGAAAACCCCCGAGGGCGTGACCCACGTGGTGAGTCACGTCAAGGATCCTGTCTGGCGACCGTCGCTGGCGCTGCGCGTCGATCATCGCAACGACAATGGCGAGGATCTGCCGGCCGTGGTGCCACCGGGTCCGGACAATCCGCTCGGCAAGTACGAGTTCAGGCTCGGCTGGCCCAGCTACCTGATCCACGGCACCAACAAGCCCTACGGCGTGGGCCTGCGCTCGAGTCACGGCTGTGTGCGGCTGTATCCCGAAGACATCCAGAAGCTGTTCGAGCTGGTGCCCAACGGCACGCCGGTGCGGGTGGTGAACCAGCCGTTCCTGTTCGGCTGGCACGAGAATCAGCTGTTCCTGCAGGCCTACACGGTACTCGAGGACGATCCGCGCGACTGGAAAAACGCGCAGCGCAAACTGCTGTCGCACTCCCTGCCCGCGCGCATCCAAAGCTCGCTGCTGGCTGCCGGTACTACCATCGATTGGCAGAGCGTGGCGAGCGTCACCAACGCCCCGCGCGGCATTCCGGTGCCGGTGGCCGGTGACGGCGGCAGCGTCGAACAGGTGCTGGCGGCAGCCCCGGAAGTGCAGAATCGAATACCCGATGGGTCGAATTGGGATGGCAGCGACGACACCGGTACCGACGGCAAGAGCGCGCAGCAGCTGTTGTCGGAACGCGAGTCCGCGAGCGCACCGGCCCCTGTGAGCCATGCACCGGGTGGCTGAGGCGCACGATGGCGCAGTTGAGCGAATGGCTGCAGCTCATGATGGCGGAGATTGCGCGCAAGCAGCAGGAAGCGCGCTGCGCGCTTGAGGAGCAGCAGGCGCGCACCGCCGCCGCGCCGCCTCAGGCAGCACAGCCACAGCCGCAAGCCGCGCAGTCGCGTTAGTCGCGCTGTGCTACATTTGCGCTCAAGCTTCGAGGACAGGGCGTGCCCGAGCTGTTCGTTTCCGAAATAGACACCGAAAGATTGGTGCGGCTGCAGCCGGCGATTGAACGCGCCGTCAGCGCCGTCACCGCTTTCGTCGGTCGCGCGCTCAAGGGCCCGGTCGATCAGGCCACGAGCATCACCAGCTTCGATGAATACCAGCGAGTCTTCGGCGGCCTATGGCAGCCCTCGACGCTGTCCTATGCGGTGGAACAGTATTTTGAGAACGGTGGCCGCAGCTGCATCGTTGTGCGCGTGTGCAACGGCGGTCGCGCCCCGACGCTGACGCTGCGCTGTGGTGAGGCGAGCCTGACGCTGATCGGTGTATCCCCCGGCACCCGGGAGTATCTGCGCGCAGCGGTCGACTACGACGGCATCGTCAGCGGCGATAGCGATCGCTTCAATCTGGTGGTGCAACGCCTGCGCGCGGCGGGCACGGAGCTCATCGAAGAGCAGGAAATATTCCGCCGGGTATCGATCAGTCCGGAAGCGGAGCGTGCCTTGCCCGAGCTGTTGTCCAAGTCGCGGCTGGTGCGGCTGGCCAGCGTGTTGCCGCGGCATCGACCGGATCGCACCGTCGGCGCGGGCGGCAGCGGCGCGCTCGGCTACGTGGTGTCCAATCCCGATGGCGATGACGGCGATACGCTCACCAATTACGACATCATCGGCGATGCGCTCAGCGGCACGGGACTGTTCGCGCTGCGCGGCGAAGCGAGCTTCAATTTTCTATGCGTGCCGCCGCTCTCGCGCGAGCTCGACCTCGGCTTGCCGGCACTGCTGGTGGCACTGCGGCTGTGCCGCGAGCGTCAGGCGATGCTGCTGGTCGACCCGCCCGCGAACTGGGATACGCCGGCGGCGGCGGTCGAAAATCTGCGCGGCTGGCCGTTTCAGAGCGAGAACGCGCTGATGTTCTATCCGCGTGTGCTGGCCTTCGATCGCCTGCGCGGACGCTACGAGCAGTTCGGCTCGGCCGCGGCCGGTGCCGGTCTGCTGGCGCGTGCCGATCAGTTGTGTCCGGTCTGGTCCGCCACCGAGGCTGACGAGCCGATGCTGCGCCCGGGCTTGCGTCCGGCCGCCGTCATCACCGATCTGGATCGCATCCGGCTCGCCCAAGGCGGAGTCAACGCCCTGACTGCGCAGCGCCAGAATTGCCGCCAGAACGGCGGCCTGCGCACGCTATTGCCCGAGATCGGGGTGAAGGCGCAGGGCCGCTACCTGGCGGCGCGGCGCTTCGCGCTGTTCGTCATGGCGAGCATCGATCAGGGCACGCGCTGGGTGCGGCTGGAGCACGGCGGTCCGGCGCTGTGGGCGCAGGTGCGCTCTCAGGTTACGGCGTTTTTTGAAGGTCTGCAGCGCGACGGTGCCTTCGTCGGACGTAACGCCTCCGAGAGCTATTTCGTGATCTGCGATGAACGACTCAATGATCCGGTGGCCATTGCCTGCGGACAATTTCAGCTGTTATTCGGCTTCGCGCTCTCGCGGCCCGGCGATTTCCAGACCTATCTGCTGACGCACCAACCCGACGGCAGCGCCGCGCGCACCGTCACGGTCAACCGCTACGCGCTGACGCTGCAAAGCTGACCACGGCGCGCGCGACTTCTGCCCCGGCCGCATCGCTGACCGTAACCGGCACCCCGAGCACAGCTGCGCGCGTACGGCGCCGGCTTCGCGGCTAATGAGATGAACTCCAGCGGTTTTAGAATTGTGTCGCCGGGTCACCTGCCGGGCGACAGCGCGACTTTATGCGACTCGCGACCGCGGCTCAAGTCGGCAGGAGTATTATTCGCCGCGTCGCCCCCAGCTGGCATCGATCCATAAGGAAAACCTCAGGATGGCGAATCGCTATGTGGTGTTCTCGCATGGCAGGGACAGCGGACCGTGGGGCAAGAAGATCACGGCGTTGGCGGACATTGCGCGCAGCGAGGGCTATGAAGTCGAGTCGGTCGACTATCGCGGCATCGAGGCCGTCAAGGGCCGCAGCGACAAACTGATCGAGGTGTGCAAGAGCCTGTCGGGCGACCTGGTCCTGGTCGGTTCGAGCCTGGGCGGATATGTCGCGCTGTCGGCGGCCTCGCTGCTGCACGCTCGCGGCGCGTTCCTGATGGCCCCGGCACTGTACCTGGAGGGCCTGCCGCCGCTGCGCGAGCGGGTGCTGGACTGTCCCGCCGCCATCGTACACGGCTGGCGCGACGAGGTCGTGCCGGTCGAGCACAGCATCCGCTTTGCGCGCGAGTACCGCGCCTCGCTGCATCTGCTCGACAGCGACCATCAATTGCACGATCAACTGAGCTTCATCAAATATCTGTTCGAATATTTCCTGATCGGTCTTGACCTGCGCTCCGAGCGCGGGCCCTAGGCTCGGCAGAGCATGCAAGGGGTCTTGAGCCAGGTTCTCGCTCTGTGGGTGCGCGCGACGCTGCGGCCCGAGGACGCGGCCGCGCGCCTGGGGGGTCGAACCGTACCGGTGTGCTATGTGCTCGAGCGGCGCAGTCGCGTCGACTTTGCCGTGCTGCAGAGCGTGTCCATCCGCGAGCGCTTGCCGCGGCCCGGACGCCGGCTGCTGGCGCAGCGGCTGCGCAAGCGGCGCTCCTCCTTTGCCCTGGCGCGCACCGTGGGCCTGTGGCGCACGCGACTGGATCGCCGACCGCCCGAGCTGTTGCTGACGCTGATCGAGGCGCTGCGCGCGGATCCGAGCCTGGATGTGAGCCTGGTACCGGCTGGGGTCTACTGGGGCCGCGCGCCGCAAAAGGAGCGTTCGGTGATCCGGCTGCTGCTGTCGGAGGACTGGGTCATCGGCACCCGCCTGCGCCGGTTCTTCAGCGTGCTGGTCAACGGCCGCAACAGCACGGTGCAGCTCGGCGAGCCGGTATCGCTGCGCTCCTGGGTCGAGAGTGATGCCGATACCGCACTGACCGGGCGGCGCGTGGCGCGCCACCTGCGGCTGCAGTTCGCTCGCCTGCGGGCGGCGCGCATCGGCCCGGATCTCTCGCACCGTCGCACGATCGTGGCCGAAGTGTTGCGCACCCGCGCGGTACGCGCCGCGGTGGCACAGGAGCTCAGTGAAAAGAGCCGCCGCTCGCGCCGCGCCGTGCTGCTCGAGGCGCGCCGCTATGCCAATGAAATCGCGGCCAACTATTCGCACGTGTTCGTGACTTTCATGTCGCTGGCGCTCGCGCGCCTCTGGAACCGCCTGTATGACGGCGTCGAGTTCCAGCATGTGGAGACGCTGCAACAGGTCGCCGAGGGCAACGAGATCGTGTACGTGCCGTGTCATCGCAGCCACATGGACTACCTGCTGCTGTCCTATGCGATCTACCAGCGCGGCTACGCTATCCCGCACATTGCCGCCGGCCTTAATCTGAACCTGCCGATCGTGGGCCATTTCCTGCGCAAGGGCGGCGCGTTCTTCATTCGCCGCAGCCTGCGCGGCAGCGCGCTCTACACGGTCGTGTTCATGAAGTACCTCGAGGCGATGATGGCCCGGGGTCACTCGATCGAATACTTCATCGAAGGCGGCCGCAGCCGCACCGGCCGCCTGCTCACGCCGATGACCGGCATGCTGTCGATGACGGTGCGCAGCTACCTGCGCGCGCCGCGCCGGCCGGTGGTATTCGTGCCGGTGTATTTTGGCTACGAACGCATTCTCGAGGGGCCGACCTACATCGGCGAGCTGTCCGGCAAACCCAAGGAGAAGGAATCGGTTCTGGGTCTGCTGCGCAGCCTGGCACGGCTGTTTCGCCAGCGGCTGGGCCGCGTGCAGGTGAATCTCGGCGAGCCGATCCATCTCGACGCGCTGCTGGATCGCGCCGCCGCGGGCTGGCGCGAGCAGGTGTTCGACGATCAGAACCGCGCGCCCTGGGTCGGCGCACTGGTCGATGAGCTCTCGCAAACGATCATGCGCCACATCAACGCCGCGGCCACCGTGACCCCGATCAATCTGCTGGCGCTGATTCTGCTGGCTACCCCGCGTCAGGCGATGATCGAGTCGGACTTGTATCTGCAGCTCGAGGCCATGCTGGCGGTATTGCGCGTGATGCCGTATGGGGATCGCGTGACCGTGACCCGGCTGAGCCCCAAGCAGATGGTCGAATACGGTCTGGCGCTGCAGGTCATCTCGCGCGAGTCGCATCGTGCCGGCGACCTCGTGCGCATGAGCCCCGAACAGGCGCTGCTGGCGACCTACGCCCGCAACAACGTGCTGCACCTGTTCGCGATGCCGTCACTGGTGGCGTGCTCGTTTCTATCCAACGCCGACATGCGCACCGAGGACGTGCAGCGCCTGGCTGCGCGCATTTATCCGTACGTGGCGGCGGAGCTGTTCCTGCGCTGGTCCGAGGCGGAGCTGCCGCAGGTGGTCGAACGCATGCTCGAGTCCCTGGCCGGGCTCGGGCTGCTCGAGGCCGCGGGCGAGCCGCGGCATTGGCGGCGTCCGGGGCCGAACTCGATGGCCGCCATGCAGCTGTCGCTGTTGGCGCAGACCACGGTGGCCACGGTCGAGCGCTACTATCTGGCGATCGCACTGTTGATCGGCGCCGGCAGCGGTGAGATCACCCAACAGGCGCTCGAGGAGCGCTGCCAGCTCATGGCGCAGCGCATGACCATGCTGTACGGCTTCAATTCCCCCGAGTTCTTCGATCGCACCCTGTTCGAGAATTTCATCGATCTGCTGCGCGCGCGCGCGGTGGTGCGGGTCGATGCCGCCGGGCGGCTGGTGTTCGATGAGATCCTGATCAGGGTCGCGGCCGATGCGCAGCTGGTGCTGTCGGAGCAGATACGCCATAGCATCCTGCAGGTCACGCATCCCTGAGCGCGGCTTCCCACGCCAGCAGCTTATCGGCCGGCCGCATGCGCGCGTGCGCGGGGCTGGTCGAGGGCAGCTGCAGGCACGCCAGATGCGGGAACTCGCGTTGCAGCTGCGCGCCGAAGTGGCGTTGCAGCTCCCGGTAGGCGGTGCCGCCGTTGCAGCACAGGCGCGCGATCCCCGGATGCGCGCGCAACAGCTGCGGCAGATCGTTCGGCACCGCGCTGGCGTGCTCGATTGAGGCGTCCAGGCTGCCGTGGCGCACGCACGAACGCAGCACGTCCCACAGCGCCAGGCGATGCTGCTGCAGCCGCTGCACCCGGCCGGCATAGCAGGGCGAGCGTGGCGCGCCGCACAGCTGCGCCATGATCGGCCAGAATTGATTCTGCGGATGCGCGTAGTACTGCTGCGCGGCCAGCGAGGCCGCGCCGGGCATGCTGCCGAGGATCAGCAGCCGCGCGTCGGCGCGCACCAGCGGGGCGAAACCGTACAGGCGGGTGGCGGAGCGCACCTCAGGCAATGGCCCGCTGGGCCGGCTGCGCCGGTGGGGATTGTGCGGGCGGGGATTGTGCCGGCGCGGCTTGCGTCGGTGGCTGTTGCGCGAATACCGGCGTGCCCGGCGAGACGAAGCCGATGTGCTGGCCGCGCAGCCGCTCGAGCAGCGCCAGCGTGAACTGCGCGCGCAGCTCGGCAAGCGAGACCTTCGCCGGCGTGGTGGCGAAGAAGCTGGCCTCGTATTCGAAGCCGGCGCTGCCCAGGCCGCGCAGCGAGCAGCGGCCGAAGCGCGCAGTCGGCACGGACGTCACCACCTGCTCGATCAGCGCCGGGATGGCGCGCAGCGTATCGGTCGGGGTATCAAAGGCAAAGTTCAGCACGAAGGTGGTGCGCTGCTCGCGGGCGCGGCCGAAATTCTTGAGCCGGGCCTGCAGCAGCTGCGAGTTGGCGATGATGATCTGCTCGCCATCGATGCTACGCAAGTGCGTGCTCTTGATGCCGATGCGCTCGACCGTGCCATTGATGTCGTCCAGATGCAGTTCGTCGCCGATCAGAAACGGCTTGTCGAAGGCGATCGCGAGCGAAGCCAGCACGTCGCCGAGCACATTCTGTATCGCCAGCGCAAAGGCCACGCCGCCGATGCCCAGACTGGTGACCAGGGCCGTGATGTTGACCCCGAGGTTGGACAGCAGCATGAGCATGGCCAGCGACCAGATCAGCACCAGGCTCACAAACCGCAGGATCGAGAGCGTCGGCAGCTGGTCGCCGCCGGCGTGCTGCATGCGCCGGTCCAGCATGAAGCGCAATGCCTGCGCGCCCCAGATCGCGGCCTGCGTCCAGAGCGCGAACTCGATGCCGATGTCGATGCAGCGATCGACGCGCCGCGGCAATATCAGCGTCTTGAGCGCAAAATAGGCCGCAACGCCGAGAATGAACAGCCGTGTGGTGCTGTGGTAGAGCGCGATCGCCAGTTCCAGCGCGGTCGGCGACTGGTGCGGCTTCAGGCTAAGCAGCCGTCGATTGAGCGCCACGCGCACCAGCGGCAGCACCACCAGCAGCAGCAGGAAGATCGCCAGCGCCTGCGCCCAGGAGCGCAGATCGTTGCCGTAATAGACCCTTCCGCCCAACTCTCGCAGCGCATCCATGTGTGCAATGTAGCCAAGCGCCGGCCATCTGGCGCTGGCCGCACACGGCTACCTGCGGTCAGTCGAATCCTACGCGCGAGCGCAACTGCTTGAGCCGCTTATGCGCTGTCTTGCGCTCCATGCGGCGCTGCTGTGAGCCGAAAGTGGGGCGCGTGGGGCGGCGCTTCTTGGGCTCGATGCAGGCCTGCGCAATCAGATCATGCAGGCGCTCGAGCGCCTCCCGGCGGTTGCCTTCCTGGGTGCGATGAGTGCGGGCGCTGATCAGCAGCGCACCCTCGGCGCTGACGCGGCGCCCCGCCAGCGCGCGCAGCCGCGCCTTGACGCTCGGTGACAGCGCCAGCGTGCCGGCCAGATCGAAGCGCAGCTGGGCTGCCGTGGCGACCTTGTTCACATTCTGGCCGCCGGGACCGGATCCGCGCACGAACTGGAACTGCAGATCCTCATCGGGAATGCGCGGCGGCTGTTTCATGGCGGCGGCTGTTTCATGGCGGCGCCTGTGTCATAGCGGCGGCTGATCGTGCCGGACATGCACTTCCCGCTGCGCCACCGGGATCGTGATGCACGACTCGCGGAACAGGCGCCATATCAGGCGATTGACGTCGGAGCGCACGTTGTTCACACCGGCCTCGGGGTCCGCGATCCAGAAGCGCAGCTCCAGATCCATGCCGTGATCGGCGAACTGCATGAGCCGCGACACCGGCGCCGGGTCGCGCAGGATGCGCGCGTTACCCTCGGCGGCACGCAGCAGGATCTCGAGCGCTTTTTCCGGGTCGTCACGATAGCTGATGCGCACCGGCAGCTTCAGGCGCACCTTGCGGTCCGAGTAACTCCAGTTTATGACCGGGTTGGTGATCAGGCTCTGGTTCGGTACCAGCGTTTCGACGCCGTCGCGATCACGCACCACCACGTAGCGGCCGCGCAGTGCCTGCACCCAGCCGAAGCTCTCGGTGCTGGTGCCGGGCATGCCCGTGAAGCTGATGACATCCCCGGGCTTGATCGATTTGTCCATCAGCAGCACGAAGCCGCTGACGAAATTGCTGGCAATGGACTGCAGACCGAAGCCAAGTCCCAGGCCTACCGCTCCGGTCAGTACCGTCAGCGCCGTGAGGTCGACTCCGGCGGCATTGATGCCGAGCAGGACCCCGAGTCCGACCAGGAAGAAATAGCTGAATTTGGTGATGCCGATCCGCGTCGACAGCGCGATCGACTCCACGGTCATGATGCGCCGCTCGAAGGCGCGCGCCAGCACGCTGGTCACGAGCACGAAGGCGCTGATGATCACCAGGCCCTTGAGCAGCGCCCAGAGCGTGAACTCGCCGCGGCCCGGCAGCAGATTGATGTCGTTGAGAGTGTTCTGCAGGGCGCCGAACCAGCCAATCAGCTGGAACGAGATCGTCAGCCAGATCAGCAGCGTCAGGCGGCTCTCCCAGTTTCGCAGCCAGGAGTCCGGTCCCAGGCCCAGACGCAGCAGATACACGCCCAGGCGCACCAGAATCAGCGTCGCCGCCAGCTCCATGGCCGTGTCGAGCAGGCCCGTGGCCGAACCGGTCGCCGCGATCAGGGTTCGCAGCAGCAGCAGCAGCGCCAGCGCCAGCAGCAGCGGCGCTTCGATCATTGCGATGTCGAGCAGCCGCGCGCGTGCGCCGCGCAGCTGCAGTGCCGTCCGGCGCGGTCGCCACAGCCGCAGCCAATGTGCGCCCAGCATCGCCGCCAGCAGCACTGCGGCTATGGCCGCGACCTGCAGCAGGGAATCGCCGCTGCTGGCGGTCGCGAGAAACGCGCGGATCGCGCCGCCGTTGTCGCTCATGGCATTTATGCGTTCAGATCCGGGATCAATTGGCTCTCGAGCTTCAGGATCTGGTCCTTGAGCACGAGCTTGCGCTTTTTGAGGCGCTTGAGCTGCAGTTCGTCGATGTGAATGTCCATCGACAGCCGCGAGATCACTTCATCCAGATCGCGGTGCTCGATGCGCAGCGCCCGCAGTTTCTCCACATTGCGGAACAGCTCGCGGTCGACGTTATCTTCCTGATCGCTCATCCGCTGTGATCGCTCACGGCACGAGCCTCGCCGCAATAGGTGTAATCAGGTCGGGTAGCTTAGCGAAGCGACCCAGCGGGCGCCAAGGTAAATCCGGCTCGTGAAAGTCCGAGCCGATCGAGCCGGCGAGCTCGTAGCGGCGGGCCAGCGTCGCGGCGCGCTCGGCATCCGCCGGCGCCATGCCGGACAGGCTGACTTCAATGCCTTCGCCGCCGGCGGCCTTGAACTGCGCGACCAGCTCACGCAGCACGCCGTGGGAGAGCGTATAGCGGTGCGGGTGCGCCAGCACGGCGATGCCGCCCGCGGCGACGATGCGCCGCACCGCGTCCGCCAACTGCGGCCATTGCGCGCTGACGAAACCGGGGCGGCCGCGCTTGAGGTAGCGCTCGAACGCCTGCTTCGGGCTGTCCGCGAGCCCCAGCCGGCACAGTGCGCGCGCCAGATGCGTGCGGGTCGGCAGCGCCGCGCTCAGGCTCAGCGCGGCGAGTTCCTCACCGGGCAGACCGGCGCGCGACAGCCGCTGCGTCATGGCATTGATGCGCTCGCGCCGCCGCTCCAGCGCTGCGCCGCAATGGCTCAGCAGGGCGGAATCGGTGACATCGAGCTGCAACCCGACAATATGGATTTCCCGCTCGCGCCATTGGCAACTGAGCTCGATGCCGGGGACGAAGCGGATCGCGGCCGCCGCGCACGCGGCCGCCGCCGCCGCACAACCGCTGACGGTGTCGTGGTCGGTCAGCGCCAGCAATTCGACTTGGCGCTGTGCCGCCAGCGCCACGAGCGCGGCTGGGGCCAGCAGGCCATCGGAGTGGTCGCTGTGGGTGTGCAGGTCGATGCGTTCGGGCATGCGGCGCCCCTCAGGTCTGCGACAGCAGCGCGGGCCAGTCGCGTGAGCGGTCGGCGTAGGCCATGAACGAGGGATTGATGAGATTGTCGCGCGCGTTGTAGCGCAGCGGCGCACCGGTCAGGTCCACCACGCAGCCGCCGGCTTCGAGCACCACGGCGTGGCCGGCGGCCGTGTCCCATTCAGAAGTCGGCCCGCGCCGCACATACAGATCGCCGCTGCCTTCAGCCAGCAAGCCGAACTTCAGGGCACTGCCGATGCTGATGCGCTCCTGCTGCCCTAAGCGATCGAGCATGCGATCGAGTACCGCATCGCCATGTGAGCGGCTGCCGAGAATCCGCAGCGTCGCGGGCGCCGTGGCCTGGGCGTGAATGGGCCGGCGACGGCCGTCGGCGTCGCGGCGGAACGCGCCGCAGCCGCGCGCGGCCGCATACAGCACCGCGCGTGCCGGCGCATACACGACCCCGAGCACCGGCTCGCGCTCCTCCACCAGCGCGATATTGACGGTAAATTCGCCGTTGCGTTTGACGAACTCGCGCGTGCCGTCGAGCGGGTCGACCAGCCACAGCCGTCGCCAGTCACGCCGATGCTCAAACTGCTGCGGCGCGGATTCCTCGCCCAGCATCGTGATCTCGGGCGCGATGGCCGCAAGGCGCGCGGCGATGATGCGCTGCGCTGCCAGATCGGCTTCGGTCAGCGGCGAACGATCGTCCTTGAGCGTGACGTCGAATGCGGTGCGGTAGATTCTCATGATTTCCTGGCCGGCCGCGTCGGCCGCAGCGATGACGGCCGGCAACCAATCCGTCAGCTGCTGGGGGCTCAGTTCCGTGCTCATAGCCACTATGATAGCCGACGCCATGAGTGACCCGATCCTGAGCCCGGCGCAATGGCGCCAGATCGAAACCGTAATGCTCGATCTGGACGGCACGCTGCTGGACCTGGCCTTCGACAGCCATTTCTGGCGCCAGCGCGTGCCCGAGGCCTGGGCGCAACGGCGTGCCATCACGCTCGAGCAGGCGCGCGCCGAACTGCAGCCGCGTTTCGCCGCCCGCGAAGGCACGTTGGATTGGTACTGCGTCGAGTATTGGAGCCGTGAGCTCGAGCTGGACATCGGCGCGCTCAAGCAGGCTGCCGCGCATCGCATCCGCTGGCTGCCCGGAGCGCGCGAATTCCTGCAACGCGTGCGCGTGCTCGGCAAACGCATGGTGCTGATCACCAACGCCCATCCGATCGCGCTGGCGATCAAGAATGCGCGCACCGAGGTTATCAGCTATTTCGATGCCGGCTTCAGTTCGCACAGCTTCGGCGCGCCCAAGGAGCATCCGCAGTTCTGGCGCGAACTGGCCAAGGTCGAGCATTTCGATCCGGCGCGCAGTCTGTTCGTGGATGACAGCCTCAGCGTGCTGCGCGCCGCCCGCACGGCCGGCGTGGGGCTGATCTACGCCGTGCGCAAGCCCGATAGCGCCGAGGCGCCGCGCACGCACCGGGAGTTTCCCGCGGTCGATGCAGTAGCCGAGCTGCTGTAGAAGGCGGCTAACGTCCGTGCCGGCGCGGCTCACCGCGCCGACCGCCGCCGCGTCCGCCACTCGGGCCGCTGCCGGAGCGGCCACCGCGGTTGCCGCCGGGCCGGGCGCCGCCGCGCCGTACCCCGAAGGCATGCCCGTGAGCGGATTCGGGCGATGGTGGCGGCGCCGGTTCGAGCTTCGCCAGCAGCCCGGGCGCCACGGCGGCCACGGGAATCTTGCGGCCGATATAGTCCTCGATATCCGGCAGCGAGATCGCGTACTCCTCGCAGCCGAAACTGATGGCATCGCCGTCGGCGCCGGCGCGCGCGGTGCGGCCGATGCGATGCACGTAGTCGGGCGCGTCCTGCGGCAGGTCGAAATTGAATATATGGCTCACGTCGGGAATGTGCAGCCCGCGCGAGGCGACATCGGTGGCGATCAGCACGGCCAGTTCACCTTCGTGAAACTGGCGCAGGAACTGCAGCCGCTTCTTCTGCGGCACATCCCCGGACAGCGCCTGGGCATGAAAGCCGTTGGCGCGCAGCGAGGCCTCGAGGCGCTCGGCCATGCGCCGGGTGTTGACGAATACCATCGTGCGATGCGCCTCGGTTTCGCGCAGCAGCCCGACCAGCAGCGGAATCTTCTCCTCCATCGACGGGAAGTAGATCACCTGACGGATGCGATCGATCGTGACCTTGTCCGGCTCGATGCGCACCAGCTCCGGGTTGTTCATGTGCTCGTAGGCCAGTTCGAGCACGCGCTGCGACAGCGTCGCCGAGAACAGCATCGATTGCCGGTGTTCGGGGCGCGGCAAACGCCGCAATATGAAGCGTATATCGGCGATGAAACCCAGATCGAACATGCGGTCGGCCTCATCGAGCACCAGCACCTGCACGTGCCGCAGGTCGAACACGTGCTGCTTGAAGTAATCAATGATCCGCCCCGGTGTGCCGATCAGCACATCGACGCCGTCGGCGACGTTTTGCCGCTGCTTCTCGTAATCCGTGCCGCCGAATACCACTGCCATGCGCAAGCCGGTGTGCTTGCCCAGGACGGCCGCATCCTTATGAATCTGCACCGCCAGCTCGCGCGTCGGCGCCACCACCAGGGCGCGAATCGAGGTCGCGTGCCGGCCCGGCGTGGCCGGCTTGGACAGCAGCGATTGGAACAGCGCCACCAGGAAGGCGGCGGTCTTGCCGGTCCCGGTCTGGGCCTGCCCGGCGATGTCCCGACCCTGCAGCGCCATCGGCAGGGTTTGCGCCTGGATCGGCGTGCAGTAGGTGAAACCTGCATCGCGGATGCCCTGCATCAGCGAATCCGACAAGGGCAGGGATTGGTAGGTCAGGGAACTGAGATGTTCATCACTCATTAATGCGGTTCTTAAAGCTGTCCTTAAACGGCGACAGAGCTGTCATTGGCTCCATGATCACCTCAAGACTTGCAAAGCGCCCCGGAAAGGGCAAAAATAAGGCCACCGGCGGTCGTTCTGTCAGCACCCGCCAAGCCACCCTGACGCAAGCCAACCTTTAGCTAGTGTAACCGTTAGACGGCTTCTCGGGGCACGGTGTGGGCCGCGCCGTCAATAATTTCGGTTCAGTCAATTATTTCGTACCCATCTCGTAAATTCGTCTTTTGTCCCCAAATATAAATTTTCTCCCCTCAACGGAGGCCCAACTGCGTGAGTAACGAGCACATTGTGCACACCTCGGACGCCAGCTTCGATCAGGACGTCCTCAAGGCCGAAAAGCCGGTGTTGCTGGATTTCTGGGCGGAATGGTGCGGCCCCTGCAAGATGATCGCGCCAATCCTCGATGAGATCGCATCCGAGTACAAAGACCGGCTGCGCATCGCCAAGCTCAACATCGACGAGAATCCGCACACGCCGCCCAAGTTCGGCATCCGTGGCATTCCGACGCTGATTCTGTTCAAGAACGGCACGGTCGAGGCGCAAAAGGTCGGCGCCCTGTCCAAATCCCAGCTCGCCACCTTTCTGGATCAGCACCTGTGAGAGGCTATCTGGGCAATCAGGGCCGTAATCGGCCACAGAACAACAACAACAATAAAGGCCCGCGCCACGGCAACCGCGACGGCAATCGCGGCAATGGCCGGCCCGAGGAGATGATGCCGGAGCTCGAGCCGATCGGCGAAGACGACGCCGAGGTCATCAGTCCGGCCGATCTGGCGGCTTCGCGCCGCTCGATGAATCTGACCGAGCTGAAGGCCAAGCCGATTCACGAGCTGGTGAAAATGGCCGATTCCATGGGCCTGGAGAACCTGGCCCGTTCGCGCAAGCAGGACATCATCTTCTCGATCCTCAAGGCGCACGCGCGCAACGGTGAGGACATCTACGGCGACGGCGTGCTCGAGATCCTGCAGGACGGATTCGGCTTCCTGCGCTCGGCAGACGGCTCTTATCTGGCCGGCCCGGACGACATCTACGTGTCCCCGAGTCAGATCCGGCGCTTCAACCTGCGCACCGGCGATACCATTTCCGGCCTGATTCGCCCGCCCAAGGACGGCGAGCGCTACTTCGCACTGCTCAAGGTCGGCGAGATCAATTACGACTCGCCCGACAGCTCGCGCAACAAGGTGTTGTTCGAGAACCTGACGCCGTTTCATCCGACCAAGCGGCTCAAACTCGAGCGCGGTAATGGCAGTACCGAGGATTTGACCGCGCGTACCATCGATCTGGTGGCGCCGATCGGCAAGGGCCAGCGCGGCCTGATCGTCTCCCCGCCGAAAGCCGGCAAGACCATGCTGCTGCAGAACATCGCCACCTCGATCAGCTGGAACCATCCGGAGGTCATTCTGATCGTGCTGCTCATCGACGAGCGGCCCGAGGAAGTCACCGAGATGCAGCGCACCGTCAAGGGCGAAGTGGTCTCGAGCACGTTCGACGAACCGGCCGCGCGTCACGTGCAGGTCGCCGAGATGGTGATCGAGAAGGCCAAGCGCCTCGTGGAGCACAAGAAGGACGTGGTCATTCTGCTCGACTCCATCACGCGCCTGGCGCGCGCCTACAACACCGTCGTGCCCTCATCCGGCAAGGTGTTGACCGGCGGCGTCGATGCCAACGCGCTGCAGCGTCCCAAGCGCTTCTTCGGCGCCGCGCGCAACATCGAGGAGGGCGGCAGCCTGACGATACTGGCCACGGCGCTGGTGGATACCGGCTCGAAGATGGACGATGTCATCTACGAGGAATTCAAGGGCACCGGCAACAGCGAAATTCACCTCGATCGGCGCATTTCCGAGAAGCGGGTGTTCCCGGCCGTGAATATCAACCGATCCGGCACGCGCAAGGAGGAGCTGATCACCGATCCGGGTGAGCTCGCCAAGATGTGGATCCTGCGCAAGCTGCTGCACCCGATGGATGAGCTGGCCGCGATCGAGTTCCTGCTCGATAAGATGAAGGATACCAAGGCGAACGCCGAGTTTTTCGAGGCGATGAAGCGCTGATTAGAGACGCATTGCTCGTCGCCGCGCTGCGACGGTGGCGCGGCCGCTGTGCTTGGGAGATCATGTCCGCCTGTCGCGGCAGCCGCCGCGGGGCGGAGTGAAGCCGACATCATGCCTTGGTCGCGCCGTGCCACCTTGCTGCTCGTGCTGATGCTGTTGGCTAGCGCGCTCACGGCGCGCGCCGACGATGCCACGACACCGCCATCGATCCCCAGCCCGATCACCGATCATCTGGCATTGACCGCCGGCTTCTACTGGGGTCATGTCAATACCTTTGGCCAGTTCAACTCCGGTGCCGGCACGCCCGGCACGACGCTGACCGCCGAGCGGGATTTGGGGCTGACCGATCAGGTGTATCAGCCGCGCATCGAGATCATGTTTCGCCTGCGCCAGCGCGGCCGGCTACGGGTGAATTTCTTCGACGTGCGCCGCAATGGCGAAAAGCAGCTCGACCGCACGATTCAGTTCGGCGACCAGACCTTTGTCGCCAACGACACGGTGCTGTCGACGATCTATTGGCGACAGATGGATCTGACCTATACCTATTCGTTCCTGCGCGGCGATCGCTATGAGCTCGGCGCGGGCCTGGGCGTGCACCTGCTGGAAGCGCAGGCCACCGCGGTGATTGCCGGCACCTCCGAGCGCGCGGATTACTCACAGGCCGGTCCATTCGCGACCATCGCCCTCGATGGCACCTATCTGATCGACCGGCATTGGGCGTTCAGCGCGCGGGCGCAATATCTGCGGCTCACGGTGGGCTCGTTCACCGGGCAGCTCGATGACTATCATGCCGATCTGCAGTATCGCTGGCGGCGCAACATGGCCTTCGGCGTCAGCTACGATTATGCGCAGGACGAGGTCGATGCCCGCAATAGCGACCCCTCGGGTATCCTCAGATTGACCTTCACTGGGCCGCAGCTGTTCGTGCGCGTGAGCTATTGAGCTGCCAGACCCATAGCGCCGCAACGATCAGCAACAGTACCGCGGCCGCCAGCGCCAGCGAGTCGTGAATACCGATCAACCCTCCCAGCAGCCCGACTGACACGCCACTGAAGAAGCGCAGTCCCAGGTTCGCCATCGCGTATACCCCGACGATGTGGCCGCGCAGGTTCACGGGGGCATTCAATTGCACCAGCGCCTGCGCCATGGCGCCGAACGACAGCTCCAGAAAACCGGCACAGAACAGCGCCGCCAGCGCCAGCAGATAGTGCTGCGCCAGCGCGAATGTGACCAGCGCGCAGCACCAGAGCATGGCGAGTACCAGCGCCGTGCTGCTGCGCGCCGGCAGCAGGCCGCGGCTCTCGAGCACCACCGCGGCGAACAGCGCGCCGGCGGCGTCGGCCGCGGCGAGTGCGAAATAGAATATTCCCGGGTTGCCGTGACCCAGGTCGATCGCGAAGCCCGGCATCTGCGCCTGGTAGGCCGTGCCGACCAGGAACGATGCTGCCCCGGCCAGCAGCGTCATGAGCAGAATGATCCGGTTGCCGCCGATGTGGCGCAGGGTCGCCAGCGCGTCCCCGAGTCCGCGCACCGCGCTGCGCGCCCCGCCCTGCTGGCTGCGGAAGCGCGGACCGTAGGGGGCCTTCCAGAGCCAGATCAGCATCGGCAGATAGATCAACGCATTGACGAAGATCCCCGCGGCCGGCCCGAGCCCGAGCATCAGCGCGCTGCCGACCGCGGGACCGAGCAATGTGCCGACGTAGCGCGCGGTGGCGCCCAGCCGTATCGCGCTCTGCAACTGCTCGAGCGGGACGATGTCGTAGATCAGCAGTTGCGCCGGCGGGGTCCAGAGCACGCCGGCAAAGCCGTGCAGCGTCAGCAACACCACGGCGTGCCAGGTCTGCAGCGATCCGGTCAGAATCAGCACCCCCCAGCTCATCGATACCATCATGAACAGCAACATGCCCAGCTGGATCATGCGCCGCGGATCGAAGCGGTCGGCCAGCGCTCCGCTGTAGCCGGAGAACAGCAGGTACGGCACCCAATGCGAGATCACGGCGAAGCCGGCGAGCGCCGGTGAGTGGAATTTCTGGAACATCACCCAGTAGCTGATCACGTGCTCGATGTTGTCGGCCAGCATCGCCGTGGCCGTGCCCATGAAGAAGAAGCGATAGCCGCGGTGCTGGAGCGCGGCAAAGGAGATGTGCGGTGCCGCGGAGCTATTCGCCACGACTGCGCCCGCGCTCGCGTTCGCGGTCGCGGTCGCGGTCGCGGTCGCGGGAACGCTCGCGCGCCACGGCCCGGTAGCCGATGTCTCGGCGCCATTGCATGCCGCGGAAGTGGATCGGCTCGATCAGCGCATAGGCCTGGGTCTGCGCTTCGCCGACGCTGGCACCCAAGCCCACGGCGCACAGCACGCGTCCGCCGCTGCTCAGCACGCGATCGTGTTCGCGGCGCGTGCCCGCATGAAACACTTTGCCCGGCAGGCGCGCGGCCGCCTCGAGGCCTTCGATTGCATCGCCCAGCCGCGGCTCTTCCGGGTAGCCCGCCGCGGCCATCACCACGCCGAGCGCCGCGCGCTCATCCCATTGCGCCGCGACCGCATCGAGCTCGTGCGCCAGCGCCGCCTCGCACAGCAGCGTCAGATCCGAGCGCAGGCGGGCCAGCATGGGCTGCGTTTCCGGGTCGCCGAGACGGCAATTGAATTCCAGCACCTTGGCGCTGCCGTCGGGACTGATCATGAGTCCCGCATATAAAAATCCGGTATACGGGGTGCCATCGGCGGCGAGAGCGCGCACGGTCGGTGCTATGACCTCGCGCATGACACGCTCATGCACCGCCGCGGTGACCACCGGCGCCGGAGAATAGGCACCCATGCCGCCGGTATTGGGGCCGCGATCATCCTCGTCCAGGCGCTTATGGTCCTGAGAGCTTGCCAGCGCCAGCACGTGCTCGCCGTCCGCCATGACGATGAAGCTCGCTTCCTCGCCTGGCAGGAATTCCTCGATCACGATTTCGTTGCCGGCCGGCCCGAAGCGGCCGCCGAGCATATCGCGTGCCGCGGCATCGGCCTGCTCGGAAGTTTCGGCGATCACCACGCCCTTGCCGGAAGCCAGCCCGCTGGCCTTGATGACGATCGGCGTGCGCTGCGCGCGCAGCCAGGCGCTGTCGTAGTCGCGCTGGGTGAAAGTTCGGTAGGCGGCGCTGGGTATGTCGTGGCGCTGCAGGAAGTCCTTGGCAAAGCTCTTCGAGCCCTCCAGTCGCGCGGCCAGGCCGCTCGGGCCAAAGCAGGGCAGAGCACAGGCGCTGAAGGCATCAACGACACCGGCCACCAGCGGCGCCTCCGGACCGATGATCGTCAGGTCCACGGCTTCGCGGCGTGCCAGCGCCACCAATCCGGTGATGTCGCTTGCAGCCACCTCGACATTACGCACCCGCGGCTCCGCGTCGGTGCCGGCATTGCCCGGTGCGACCAGGACCTCGCGTACGCGCGGGGACTGGGCACATTTCCAGGCCAGTGCATGCTCGCGGCCGCCGCCGCCGACGACCAGCACTTTCAATGGCGGAAGTGCCTGGTGCCGGTGAGGACCATGGCCATGTCGTGTTCGTCGGCCGCGGCGATGATTTCCTCATCGCGCTTGGAGCCGCCGGGATGAATCGCGGCGGCGATACCGTAGGAGGCGGCGACGTCGATGCCGTCGCGGAACGGAAAGAAGGCATCGGAGGCCATGACCGCGCCGCGCAGCTCGAGCTTCTCGTCCGCGGCCTTCAGTGCGGCGATGCGCGTCGAATAGACGCGGCTCATCTGTCCGGCCCCGACGCCGATGGTGGCGCCGTCGCGCGCCAGCACGATGGCGTTGGACTTCACGAACTGCACCACGGTCCAGGCAAACAGCAGGTCGGCGAGCTCACGGGCGCTGGGCTGGCGGCGGCTGACGATGCGCAGGTCGTGCGCATCGATGTGCGCGAGATCGCGTTGCTGCAACAGTAGGCCGCCGGTCACGCTGCGCAGTTCGAGCTCGGCGGCGCGCTCATCGGCCGCGGCGCCGAGCTCGCCGGTGACCAGCACGCGCAGGTTGGGCTTGGCGGCGAAGGCGGCTGCTGCTTGCCTGCTCAGGCTCGGGGCGGCGATGACCTCGGCAAACTGGGTGCCGAGAATGGCGCGCGTGCTCGCCTCATCGAGTTCGCGATTGAAGGCGATGATGCCGCCGAAGGCGGCACCGGGGTCGGTGCGGTAAGCGCCGAGGTAGGCCTGCAGGATGCCGTCGGCGACGGCGACGCCGCAGGGATTGGCGTGCTTGACGATCACACAGGCGGGGCTGGCGAACGAGCGCACGCATTCGATCGCGGTATCGGCATCCAGGATGTTGTTATAGGACAGATCCTTGCCCTGCAGTGCGCGGGCGCTGCTGACCGAGGCGCCGCGCGCCTGCGGCGCGCGGTAGAAGGCGGCGCGCTGATGCGGATTCTCGCCGTAGCGCAGCTCCTGCTGCTTGTCGAAATACAGCGGCAGCTGCTCCGGGAATGGCTCTTCGGCGTAGTCCTGTCGCTGCTGCAGATAGCTGGCGATGATTGCGTCATAGCGTGCCGTGTGGGCGAACGCCTTGGCGGCCAGGCGCGCGCGCGTGTCGATCGAGGTGTCGCCGACCGCGTCGATCTCGGCCAGCACGCTGGCGTAGTCCAGCGGATCCACCAGCACCGTGACATCGGCGTGATTCTTGGCCGCGGCGCGCAGCATCGCCGGGCCGCCGATATCGATCTGTTCGATCGCCTCGGCAAAGCTGCAGTCGGGCCTGGCGATCGTGGCGGCGAAGGGATAGAGGTTGACCACCAGCAGATCGATGGTCTCGATGCCATGCTCACGCATCAGATCATCGTCGGTGCCGCGCCGGCCGAGCAGTCCGCCGTGCACGCGCGGGTGCAGTGTCTTGAGGCGGCCATCCATGAGTTCCGGGAAGCCGGTGTAATCGCTGACTTCGCGGACCGGCAGTCCGTGCGCGATCAGCTCTCGGGCGCTGCCGCCGGTCGACAGCAGTTCGACGCCGTGTCGATGCAGTTCTGCACCCAGGGACGCGAGCCCGCTCTTGTCCGAAACCGACAGCAGCGCACGTCGGATAGGCATCAGTCCGACAGGCCGAGCTCTCGCAGCTTTTTGCGCAACGTGCCGCGATTGATGCCGAGAATCACCGCGGCGCGGCTCTGGTTGCCGGCGGCGTAGTCGAGCACGGCGCGAAACAGCGGCTCCTCGACCTCGCGCAGCACCATGTTGTACAGACGCGCCGGGCGATGACCGTTCAGACTCGCAAAATAATCATTGAGCGCGCGTTCCGTGTGGCTGCGCAGCGGCAGCTCGCGACCATTGGTCTTGGTCCCATTGGTTCTGATCATGTTCTGACTGCTCGCTTTCCCCATGTCCGGGCCCCTCCAGCCCGCCAGTCATCCCGGCCTTCAGGCCGCCTCGAGCTGTGCCCATTGCTCGAAGCCGTGCTTGGCCGCCGCAAACTGCGAAGCCGAGTCTTCCGCGGCCATCAACGTCGGCCGCAGTGCAGTCGCTTCGGAATGTTGCCGGCAGTACCAGCCGAGATGCTTTCGCGCCATCCGAACCCCGGTGTACTCGCCGTAGAACTCGTACAGGGATTCGAGGTGTTGAAGAATGATCTCTGTCTTGCACGCGCGCAAGAGCGGCGCTGTGATTTTTTGATTGCACAGGTACGCATTGACATCGCGGAAGATCCATGGTGAGCCCTGTGCGGCGCGGCCGAGCATTACTCCTTCTGCGGCAGTGAAATCAAGTACCGCGCGCGCTTTCTGCGGCGAGTCGATGTCGCCGTTGGCGATCAGCGGAATGTTGAGCTCGCTGCGTGCGCGTCGCATGGTGTCGTATTCCGCAGCGCCGCGAAAAAAATCGGCACGCGTGCGCCCATGCACGCTGAGCGCAGCGACGCCGCAGGCTTGCGCGATCGCGGCCACGCGCGGTGCGTTGCGGCGCGCGGCATCGGTGCCGGTACGGATCTTGAGCGTTACCGGCACCGACACCGCATGCACCACGGCAGTCAGGATGCGCTCGATGAGCTGCTCATCGGCCAGCAAGGCCGAGCCGGCCTCGCGATGGCAGACTTTCTTCGCCGGACAGCCCATGTTGATGTCGATGATCTGCGCGCCGAGCTCGACATTCATGCGCGCGGCGCTTGCGAGCTCCCCGGGGTCGGCTCCGACCAGCTGCACCACGCGCGGCTCGGGCTCGCCATCGTGATCCATGCGTCGGCGCGATTTGTCCGTGCTCCACAAGCGCTGGTCGGCGCTGAGCATCTCGGCGGGCGCCAGGGCCGCACCGAAGCGGCGGCACAGTTGCCGAAACGGCCGGTCGGTGACGCCAGCCATCGGCGCCAGCACCGAGCGTGCAGAGAGCGTGTAAGGACCGATGCGCATCGTCAGGGCGGTCAGGGCGCGGCGGAGCCAGCCGTGCCTGAGCGGAAGGCCGAATCACTGGCGCAGCGCAGCGCGCCATTGCTGCCGCGCAGACACACGTCGAGCTCGAAGCTGGCGCTGGCGGCGCTCGCATCGCGTACCGCGATTTCACTGTCCACGCGCTCATCGTGAGCCAGAAACGCGCGCGGCGGCGCGCCGCCCGGCCAGTACTGGCTGGGCGTGAGTTCGCTGGCTGCGACGCGCTTGCCGTAGCGATCGAGCAGCGTCAATCGCAACAGCGGCAGCGGCTGGGCGTTCGCGGCGCGATTGGCAAGGCTCAGGCGCACGCGAATGACCTGGCTGTCGCTCGGATCGGCCACCGCCCCCTGCTGGCGCACGTCGTAGGCGGCGAGATTCCAATGCGGATCCAGCGGCAGGCCAATCGCCGCATACAGGCGGTTCAGGGGCCCTTCCCAGGGTGGGGAGGCCGCGAGTGCATCGCGCCAGTGATTCACCGCCTGCGCCGCCAGCAACAACAGCAGCAGCACGCTGCCGGCGATCCAGGGCCAGCGCGGCTGCGCCAGCGCATCACTCTCGCGCGATGGCGGCGCTTCGAGGCCGGCCTCAGCGATCGCATCGCTGGCACTGTCCTGATCGGCCTCGGGCACTGGCGTCACCAGCGGCTCGTGCGATGTCATCCCCAGGCGCTGCGTCAGGGCTGCGATTTCGCTGTCGACCGATTCCTCGGGTACATACTCTTCGGTCTGCGTGATGCCTTCGCCTTCCAGCACGATGGTCTCGAAGGTACCGGTGCCGTCGGCGAAATTAGATTCATTCTCGATTGAACCATCGCTCGACTTTTCGGTGGCCAGATGCAACGGCGGTCCCGAGGCGGGCTCGGCCTGTGAGTGCGTCTCGCTCGAGCTCGCCGCCTGCCCGGGCGCAGCCTCGCGTTGCGCCGCGGTGATCTGAGAGCTCGAGGCCCAGTCGGCCGCGGTCGGTGTGTCCGATGCGCTGCTGTCCTCCGCCGGCTCTTCGCTCAATGTCAGCAGCGCATTGAAAACATTGGCGCAGCGACCGCAGCGCACGTAGCCCTGACCCATGCGCAGGTCATTGGCCGTCACCGCCAGGGTCAGCGTGCACTTGGGGCAGAGTGTGAACATCGGATCAGGTGTCGATCATCGCAGCTATCGATCATCGCAGTTGGCATCAATGCCGCTGGCCGTGCAGCGCAACCCAGCCGTCGCGCTGCGCATGGCGCTGCATATCAAACCACGCCGAGTAGACCGCTGCCACTTCCCGCTCCTGCGTCGGCAGCAGCCCGGCCAGCAGCGCCCAGCCGCCGCGGGTGACCAGCGGCGCCAGGACCTCGGCCATGTTGATCAGGATCTCGCTCAGAATGTTGGCCAGCAGCACGTCGCAGCCGCGCGGCAGCTGCGCGCCACGCTCGCACAGCTGCAGGCGTTCGGCGACGCCGTTGTCGGCGGCGTTCTGTCGCGTGGCCAGCAGCGCCTGTGGGTCGATGTCGAAGGCATAGGCGCGGCTCGCGCCGAGCTTGAGCGCGGCGACTGCGAGCACGCCCGAGCCGCAGCCATAGTCGATGACCTGGCGTCCGTCCAGGGCGGCAGCATCGAGCCAGTCCAGACACAGGGCCGTGGAAGGGTGGCTGCCGGTACCGAACGCCAAGCCGGGATCCAGTCGCACGACCACGGCACCGGCCTGTGTAACCGTCTCGTGGCGCGGGCACACCCAAAGCCGGCGTCCGAACCGCATGGCATGAAAGTCCTTGAGCCATTCACGTTCCCAGACGCGATCGACCACGGCGCGCGCGTGCAACTGCCTGGGCTCGAGACGCAACTCGCTCGCCAGCGCTGCGATCAGTGCGGCATCGGCACTTTCCGCCGCGAACAATGCCTGCAGGCGAGTTCGGGGCCACAGCCGCACCTCACCCGGCCTTGGCTCGAGTACCGCGTCATCGCGCGCATCGCTCAAGGTCACGCTCAGCGCACCGTGGCCAAAGCAGGCAGCCTCGGCCCGCTCCGGGTCTAGCTCGGCGAGCTCGAAGCTCAGCTCCAGGTGGGCCATGGCCGAAGGCGCGATCGGCGGCGGTGCATCACTTCAGACCCAGACGACGTTCAAGATAATGAATATCAAGTCCGCCACCCTGAAAGGCTGCATGCGCCAGGATCTCCTGATGCAATGCGGTGTTGGTCTTGATGCCCTCGACCACCAGTTCAGCCAGCGCATTGCGCATGCGCGCGATGGCCGTGTCGCGCGTGTCGCCGTGCGCGATGAGCTTGCCGATCATCGAGTCATAGTGCGGCGGGACGCTGTAGCCGGAATAGACGTGGCTGTCGACGCGAATCCCGGGGCCGCCGGGCGGATGCCACAGCTTGATCGGTCCGGGCGACGGCATGAAGGTGCGCGCATCCTCGGCATTGATGCGGCATTCGATGGCGTGGCCGCGAAACTGCACATCGGCCTGGGTGTAGGGCAGTTTCTCGCCGGCGGCGATGGTCAGCTGCGCCTTGACCAGATCGATGCCCGTGATCAGTTCGGTCACCGGATGCTCGACCTGGATGCGGGTGTTCATCTCAATGAAGTAGAACTCGCCGTCCTGGTACAGGAACTCGAGCGTGCCGGCACCGCGATAACCGACCGCGCGGCACGCCTCGACGCAGCGGTCCCCCATCTGCCGGCGCTGCTTGGCCGTGATGCCCGGGGCCGGGGCTTCCTCGATAACCTTCTGATGGCGGCGCTGCATCGAGCAGTCGCGCTCACCTAGACTGATCACGTTGCCGTAATGGTCGCCGAGCACCTGAAACTCGATGTGCCGCGGGCGCTCGAGGAATTTCTCCATATAGACCGAGTCGTTGCCGAAGGCGGCCAGCGCTTCGGACTTGGTGACCGCGATCGAGCTCAGCAGGGCGCCTTCAGCGTGCACCACGCGCATTCCGCGCCCGCCGCCGCCGCCCGAGGCCTTGATGATCACCGGGTAACCGATGTCGCGGGCAATGCGCAGATTCTGTTCGGAATTGTCGCTCAGCGCGCCATCCGAGCCCGGCACGCAGGGCACCTTCTGGCCACGCATGACGTTGATCGCGGAGACCTTGTCGCCCATCAGGCGAATGGTTTCGGCCTTCGGCCCGATGAAGGTGAAGCCGCTCTTCTCCACGCGCTCGGCGAAATCGGCGTTCTCGGACAGGAAGCCATAGCCCGGGTGTATCGCCACCGAGTCGGTGACCTCCGCGGCGCTGATGATGGCGGGCATGTTCAGATAGCTCTGCGCCGAGGGCGGCGGCCCGATGCAGACCGACTCGTCGGCCAGCAGCACGTGCTTGAGGCTGGCATCGGCCGTGGAATGCACCGCCACGGTCTTGATGCCCAGCTCGCGGCAGGCGCGCAGAATGCGCAGCGCGATTTCGCCGCGATTGGCGATGACGATTTTTTCCAACATCGGCGAAGGTTATTGGATGATGAACAACGGTTGGCCGAATTCCACCGGCTCGCCGTTCTTGACCAGTATGGCCTGGACCGTTCCGGCCTTCTCGGATTCAATCTGGTTCATCATTTTCATCGCTTCGATGATGCACATGACCTGGCCGAGGGCGACCTCATCGCCGATCTCGACGAAATTCTTGGCACCGGGCGAGGGCGCCGAATAGTAGGTTCCGACCATGGGCGCGGTCACGATGTGTTCGCCGGCGGCCGCTCGCAGCGGGCCCGGAGCCGTCACCGCGACCGGGGCGCGGGTTTCCTGTGCGGCACTGGCAGCGGCGGCGATCGTCACCGGCGGCGGCGCGGGGGCAAAGGTCTGTTGCTGGCCCGGCAGCACGCGGGCGATGCGCAGCGTCTCCTCACCCTCCTTGATCTCGATTTCGGCAATGCCCGACTCCTCGAGCAGCTCAATCATCTTTTTTATTTTTCGTATATCCATGCCTGATGACTCCGGTCTGGTGGCGCTCGCCGGGCGCAGGTCGCGGGCGCGTGGCGCGGTATGCCGTGCCGTGCGGCGCTTAAGTTAAACGGCGAACTTCAAGCCGCTGATGGCCGCGGCTCTGAGAATGCCGGTGACTGAAATTCTCCCCCCGGTTCGAGCCAGGAATGTACCCAATTTGCGTCGATTTGCCTAATTTTTGCGCAAAGTCGCGAGATCTTGCGTGTATCGTGCCAGAACGGCAGGGGCAGTTTCGGGGCCGGCTTTCAGGACTGGCTATGGGGCGGCAGCCACATTGTTTAGCCCTCTGAATCGGCCTCAGCCGCCTTTTTGTTGCGCCTTCGCCCGCTCCACGGCCAGCTCCTTCAGGCGCCCCTCGATCTGCTCGCGCGCCTGCGCCAGGTCGGTTTGGCCCTGATCGAGCGCGGTGATCTCGCCGAGGATGAAATCGGCCTCCTCGCGGTGCAATTCGCCGATCTTGACGGCGATGATGCGCCCCTGCGCGTCGACAAATACCGAGAACGGCAGCACCGGTTCGACACCGAACTGCTCCGCGGCCGCCAGGCCCTGCTGCTCGCCGACCAGCAACGGGTAATCGATGGGGGTATGGCGCAGAAACTCCTGCACGGCAGCGCCAAAATCGATAGCGATGCCCACGATCTCGAGCCGTTCGGCCCGATGGCGTTGCCGCAACTCCTGCAGCAGCGGTATCTCGCGCCGGCACGGCGCGCACCAGGTGGCCCAGAAATTGATAATCAGCGGCTGGCCGCTGAAAGAGCGCAGCGATCGCGGCTTGCCTTGGAGGTCCGGCAACGCCAGATCCGGCACGCTGGTCGGCACCGGGTGCGGCGCGGGTGCGGTCATGGACGCTGTCGTGGACTCAGGCTCACTGGCCTCGACTGCGAGCGCTGGCCCGGCGGCGGGCGGCAGCGGCCGTGTGGACTGCAGGCGATAGGACACAAAGCCCGCAGCGAGGCCGACGCCCACGACCAGGGCGATGGCCACAGCGCGTTGAAGCGGATTCACTGGCGCAAATGGGTCGCGCTAGCCGGTCGCGAGCGCGTGGCGCAGCAGCGCCGCGAAGTTGGCTGCTTTCATGTAGCCGACGACGCGGTAATTCTTCTGCTCGTGCCCTTCGGCGTCGTAGAAGGCGATGGTTGGCGGTCCGAAGATCTGGAATTCCCGCAGCAGCGCCTGATCGTCGGCGTTGTTGGCAGTGACGTTGGCGCGCAGCAGACGCACCGGTTGCAGCGCCTGCTGGACCGCGGGATCGGAGAAGGTGTAGCGCTGCATTTCCTTGCACGATGTGCACCAGTCGGCGTCGATGTCGAGCATGACAGCCTGGTGGAGCGCAGCGGCGGCCTGCACCTCGCGTCGCAGATCCGCCACCGAGCCGATCGTGCGGAACGCCAGCGTCTGCTCGCTCGCGGTGCCGCGCGCGAGCGGATGGAGGGGATCGTCGGCACCGCGCGCCGCGCCGAGCAGCAGCACCACCCCATACACGCCGGCCAGTACCGCAGCGGCGCGCGGCAGCCATAGCGCACCACGGAATCCCCATAAGACCACACCCGCGGCGAAGGCCGGCAGCGCGTAAAGCAGCAGCGCGCCGCGATCGGACACGATGCGCGACAGCATCCAGGCCGCCATGGCCAACATCAGCACGCCGAACAGCCGCTTGACGCCGTCCATCCAGACCCCCGCTCGCGGCAGCCAGCGACCGGCCGAGCTGCCCACCACCAACAGCGGCGCGCCCATGCCCAGGCTCATCGCAAACAGCGCTGCCCCGCCACGCAGCATGTCGCCGGTTTGACCAATCACGAGCAGCGCCGCGACCAGCACGGGACCGACGCAGGTGGTGACGATCAGGGCCGAAAGCGCGCCCATGACCGCGACGCCGCCGAAGTGTCCGGCGCGTTGTCGGTTGCTGAGCATCGCCAGGCGCGTTTGCACGAAGGAGGGCATTTGCAGCGTAAAGAGCCCGAACATGGAAAGTGCCATGGCAACGAACAGCGCCGCAAACAACACAATGATCCAGGGCTGCTGAAACACTGCCTGCACCTGCTTGCCCGCAGCCGCGAACGCCACGCCGGTGATCGTGTAGGTCAGTGCCATGCCGAGTACATAGGTCAGCGACAGCATGAAGGCGCGCCCAGTCTTGACGGCCTGACCCTGCCCGACGATCAAGCCCGACAGAATCGGTACCATGGGCAGCACGCAGGGCGTGAATGCCAGGACCAGACCACCGACGAAGAATTGCAACAGAACGCTCAGCAGTGAACCGGATTCGAGCAGCGTCGCGAGCCGGTTCTGCTCGGAGACGTAGCCGGAACGCTCAGCGCCAGTGGCGGCGCTGCTGGCCGTGCCGGCATCACCGCCGGCACTGCTCTTGGGCGGCAAGGTGATACTCAGAGTCTGCGTTATCGGTGGATAGCACAGTCCCGCCTCGGCGCAGCCCTGGTAGGTCACGTGCACTGTCACTGCTGCCTGGCCGCCCGCGGCACGCGTCACCGGCAGCGTGGCGATCAACTCGTCGTGGTAGACGACCTGTTGACCGAAATATTCGTCCGATTTGATCTGACCGGGCGGGAATTGAGGAGCACCGATCTGGGCGCTATCGTCGGCGATCTTGATCCGATCGCGATACAAGTAGTAGCCCGGTGCGATGATCCAATCCAGTCGGACGCGCCCCGCGTCGGCGCTGGCGCTCAAGCGGAACGCCTTTTCAGGCGGCAGGAAATCATCGCTGCTCGCCGCCTTACGCGACTGATCGAGCACCGCATCCAAATCATCGGTGCTGGCCGAGCGCGCCGGACTCGGCACGATGCCCAGGCCCGCCGCCACGGCGAGTGCCGCGAGCAGCAGCCCGATCCGCCGCATGGCCCGTGGAGGACAGCCTTCAGCCCTGTTCATAAGCTCTTGACCACGCTGACTCACTTTAAGTGCCATCCTCTCAAACTCCGGCTCGCGTTGGCCGTACCCGGAACACACTACTAAATCGACATTAGAAAACGACTTGTATATCAAACTGTTACGGTCAAACAGCGCGTGTTCTCGGGCTCGTCGAGCCCCGATCTTGGCGCCGTAGGGCTTGAATTTCCAGTCTTTGTCCATATCATTAGCAGCCAACGAGGGAGAGTGCTAACACCCTCGGCGGCAGGGGCCCGCATCGCGGGTCCTGTGTGAAGTCGATCAACCCAACGCAACAGTATTAATAAAGGAGTGGCATCCATGAAGATTCGTCCTCTTCATGACCGTGTGATCGTGAAGCGTCTCGAGGAGGAGCGCACGTCACCCGGTGGCATCGTGATTCCCGACACCGCAGCCGAGAAGCCCGTACAGGGCAAGATCGTGGCGGTCGGCAAAGGCAAGATTCTCGAAGACGGGCAGGTCCGTCCGCTCGACGTAAAAGTCGGCGACAAGATCCTGTTCGGCAAATACAGCGGCACGGAAGTGAAAGTCGAAGGCGAAGACCTCGTGGTCATGCGCGAAGAAGACGTCATGGCCGTCATCGAAGGCAAGTAATTCCATCTGAGGACTACAGCAATGGCAGCCAAAGAAGTACGTTTTAGCGACGATGCCCGGACCCGAATGTTCCGGGGCGTCAACATCCTGGCGAACGCCGTCAAGGCGACGCTCGGCCCCAAAGGCCGCAACGCAGTGCTCGAGAAGAGCTTCGGTGCTCCGACCGTTACCAAGGACGGCGTCTCGGTCGCGAAGGAAATCGAGCTCAAGGACAAGTTTGAGAACATGGGCGCGCAGATGGTCAAGGAAGTCGCGTCCAACACCTCCGACGAGGCCGGCGACGGCACCACGACCGCCACTGTGCTCGCACAGGCGATCATCCGTGAAGGCCTGAAGGCCGTGGCCTCGGGCCGCAACCCGATGGACATCAAGCGCGGCATCGACAAAGCGGTCATCGTCGCGACCGAAGAGCTGCGCAAGCTCAGCAAGCCCTGCAAGGATAGCAAGGCGATCGCGCAGGTCGGCACGATCTCGGCCAATTCCGACGAGAGCATCGGCAAGACCATTGCCGACGCGATGGAAAAGGTCGGCAAAGAAGGCGTGATCACGGTGGAAGAGGGTTCGGGTCTGGACAATGAGCTCGACGTGGTCGAGGGCATGCAGTTCGACCGCGGCTACCTCTCGCCGTATTTCATCAACAACCAGGCCAACCAGACGACCGAGCTCGAGAAGCCGTACGTGCTGCTGGTTGACAAAAAGATCAGCAATATCCGCGAGCTGCTACCGGTGCTCGAAGGCGTCGCGAAGGCGGGTCGCCCGCTGCTCGTGGTCGCCGAAGACGTCGAGGGCGAGGCCCTGGCGACGCTGGTGGTCAACAACATCCGCGGCATTCTCAAGGTCGCGGCCGTGAAGGCTCCGGGCTTCGGCGATCGCCGCAAGGCGATGCTGGCCGATATCGCAGTTCTGACCGGCGGTACGGTGATTTCAGACGAAGTCGGCCTGTCGCTCGAGAAGGCGTCGCTGAACGATCTGGGTGAAGCCAAGAAGATCGTGGTGGAGAAGGAAAACACCACCATCATCGACGGCCACGGCAAGGCCGCCGACATCAAGGCGCGGGTCGAATCGATCCGTCAGCAGATCGAGGAAGCCACCTCCGACTACGACAAGGAGAAGCTGCAGGAGCGCGTTGCCAAGCTCTCCGGCGGTGTCGCCGTGATCAAGGTCGGCGCTGCCACCGAGATCGAGATGAAGGAAAAGAAGGCCCGCGTCGAAGATGCGCTGCACGCCACGCGTGCCGCGGTCGAGGAAGGCGTGGTACCGGGCGGCGGTGTGGCGCTGATCCGCGTGCTCAAGGCGCTCGACAAGCTCGAGGGTGCGAATGAAGACCAGACGGTTGGCATCCGTATCCTGGCGCGCTCGATCGAGGAGCCGCTGCGTCAGATCGTCGAGAACGCCGGCGAAGATGCGGCCGTGATTCTGAACAAGGTCAGAGACGGCAAGGGCAGCTATGGCTACAACGCTGCCACCGGTGAGTTTGGCGATTTGATCGAGGCCGGCATCCTGGATCCGACCAAGGTGACCCGACTGGCACTGCAGAACTCGGCTTCGGTCGCGGGTCTGCTGCTGACCACTGAGGTCATGGTCGCCGAGGCGCCGAAGGAAGAGGCTGAGCACAGCCATGGGCCTCCGGGCGGCATGGGCGGCATGGACATGTAACGCGAGAAGCGTCAGTCCAGTCTCATAGGCCCTAGAGCCTTAAGAGGGCCGGACGCGAGTCCGGCCCTTTTTATTGGCTAACAACTTTTCATTGGCTAACAAACAGTAATGTACATGTAACGAATGGTTAACTTTACAAACCAAAATTATTCGGTATAGTGGTGTTCAGGGTGAGGCGGACGCCAGTTCGCGGAACCCTGAAAGTCGCGGAACAAGACCCCCCCGTTTCCGCGCAATACCTTAAGGCCCCGCATTGCGGGGCTTTTTTTTGCCCATGCCACGCAAATGACCAATTCGCTTGAACGTCAAGCGGTTACGTCGTAAGCGTGCTACCGCTTGTCGCCCAGGGCGTCAGCTCATTTGACGCCTGGTCTGACCTTCCGGTGAAATCCGGCTCACGATGCTTCGCAAGCACCTTGTCTCAAGCAAAACCAGCGGCGAACCCGGTTTCCACTGGCGTGGCGCCGAGGTGACACGCCTCGAAGGCTTTACCGACGCCGTTTTCGCCTTCGCCGTCACGCTGCTCGTGGTATCGCTCGAGGTACCGAAGACCTTTCCGGAGCTGTATGCGGCCATGCACGGCTTCCTCGCCTTTGGTGTCTGTTTCGCGTTGCTGGCGAACGTCTGGTATGAGCACTATCGTTTCTTCCGCCGCTACGCGCTGGAGAGTCCGTGGGTGGTGTTCCTCAATTGCGCGTTGCTGTTCTTCGTCCTGTTTTACGTCTACCCACTCAAGTTTCTTTTTACCGCGCTGTTCGATCGCTCCGAAATCGGGCCTGCCGAGGCTCGGGCGTTGTTCACGATCTGGAGTCTCGGCTACGCGGCCGTATTCACCGTTTTCGCTCTGCTATATCTGCATGCCTGGCGCATTCGCGCCCAACTGGAGTTGACTCCAGTGGAAGCGATGCGCACTCGAGTGAGCCTGTCGGATCAGCTCGCCATGATCTTGGTTGCTCTGCTGTCGACGCTGCTGGCGCGCACAGTCTCCGACCGCTACCTCGGGTACGCGGGCAATATTTACGCTATCGTGCCGATCTATTTCACCATCGCCCATTCGATCGCCGGTCGTCGAGAACGACAGCTGCAATTACAGCCTCCAGCGCTCTGAGGCGCACCGTTTGCGCCCCGTAGCGCCCAGGCTGCACCCGAAATGAGCATTTATGCCGGTTTC
>Ga0302324_100002962_pt1 | contig 38461 bp, 25 predicted proteins | sample Palsa_T0_1_FD_201949 | JGI IMG/M metagenome (GOLD analysis project Ga0302324, IMG submission 201949) | Peat permafrost microbial communities from Stordalen Mire near Abisko, Sweden - Palsa_T0_1 | ecosystem: Environmental > Terrestrial > Soil > Palsa > Peat permafrost | place: Sweden: Abisko... | reverse complement strand
AGGCATTTGACGCAGGGCGTTTGCAGGCATTCGCGACACTCTACCTCCGCGCGCGTTTCGATCAGTATTACGTGGGCCTGCTGTTCGCTGGATTGGCATCGACCGTGTGCGGCTATTTGTGGTTCAAGTCCAACTACATCCCCAAACCGTTAGCCGCCTGGGGCGTGCTCTCCTCCGCATTTTGCGCGGCCTGTACCGTCGCTTTCATTATTTCCCCGAACTTCTCCAACGTGGTGAACCTGTGGTGGTTCGACACCCCCATGGGCATTTTCGATCTGGCCACAAGCTTTTGGCTTCTGTTCAAGGGATTAACGCCGACTCGTCGGCCCACGCACTTGACTCTGTAGCGGCTGCCTTCAGGCCGGCCGCAGTGAACGCCGCATCGTGATCGCGCGCCGCGATGGCCCTGTAGGGGCGGGTCTAAGACCCGCCCGCCTTTCGTCATCCGGCTCGGCCGCCATCTTTCCGCGCGCGCCGACCCGCACTTCGCCGTCATCACCGGCTCGGCCGCCATCACTCCGCGCGCGCCGACCCGCCTTTGGCCGTCATCCACAGGAGCGCCCTTCGCGACGAAGGACCTCTCTTCGATTTCACCGTCGGAGCGCAAAACTCCGCCGCGCCACCCACCGGAATTTGCCGTCATCCTGAGCGCAGCGAAGGATCTCTCTTCGATTTCGCCGTGGGGGACGATTAGCGCCCGGTGCGAATGGTCCGACTTTGGAGGCGGGCTACGAGGATTTGCGGAGGCGATCCAGCAGCGCAAACAGCACCACCCCAAACGCCGCGGTCACCAGCGAATCGATCAACTGTTGCCACGTGAAAAAACGCGCGGAGTGATTCAGCAGCACGCGCTGCGTAATCACCAGAATTGCCTGATGAAAATGGAAGAACACAAATATCAAACCGAACCGGCTCACCGGATGCTCGGTGTCAATCCGTCCGCCAATCGACGACGCCACATAGCCCACAATCGTTTTGGCGATGCCATACATCCCGATCGGATTATCGTGACTCAAGGCGTCCTGCACGATTCCGATTGTCCCGCCCAAAAACATTCCGCTGATCGGGTTCCGGCGGCTGAATCCGAAATAAATCGTCACCAGCAACGGCAGATCGATCAGTTCCGCCCACCGCCCGTATTTGTGCAGAAAAGCCTGAAACACCAGCGCCAGCAGACACACCGCAAAAACCGCGCCGTTGTAAAACTTGTGCACTTCGATATTGCGATCTGAGTGCTCCCCAACATTCAGCATGTAATCGACGCTCATCTCAATTTTGTGGCCCGGCCGGTTTCGCCGGCGCCGGCTCGCTCGCCGAAGTTCCCGAAACGGCCGCACCCTGCGATGCCGGTTGCGCTTGCGCCGCGCCCCCGGTTGCCGTAACAGCGGGTTTCAATGGCGCCAGTTGTTGCTGCGTCAAAAGCACGATCACATCTTCCAGCCGGTCCAGCCGCGCCGCGGGCTGCACCCGAATAATCTGAAATGGATTTCCCGGACTGGCCGCGTCAACCGTACCGACCGGCAGCCCTTTCGGGAAAATGTGGTCTTCACCCGACGTGACGATCGCTTCGCCGTTCTGCACCTTCTCATCATTTACCACGTAATCCATGTGCGGCTCCGGATCGCCGCTTCCTTTGACGACTCCGTGCGTGCGCGAGAGCTCGAACATCGCGCCTACCCCGCTGTCTTTATCGTTAATCAGCAGCACCTGCGATGTGTTGGGCAGAACTTCCACGATTTTGCCCACGATGCCTTCGGAAGTAATCACGCCCAGGTTTATGCGCAGATGATCGCGGTCGCCGCGGTTGATAAAAAGGGTATGTGACGCCGGATCGGCGCTCGAACCGATCACCTGCGCGGCCAGCATTTGCGCTTCGGGATGCGCGTCGCGGAAATTCAGAATTGCCGCCAGGCGCTGCGATTCGGCGGCCTGGCTCTCCAGCTCGCGATTGCGAATGCGCAACTGGTCCAACTCGGCGCGCATGTGCTCATTTTCCGAACGCGCCCCGTGCAGGCCCACGTAGCCGCTCCATGCGCCGCCCACCTTCGACATGCTCCAGCTACCCACCCGCTCGATCGGCGTGACCAGCGCGACCGCCCAATACCGGATCAGCCGCACATCGTGATCGCCCTTAATCTGGTAGGCGAGCAGCATTACCTGCGCCATAACTACGATGGCCAGCAGAAAAATAGGGCGGCGGAAGATCTGTTCGATCATGTTCCAGTTCTCGGGCGGCAAATTTCGGCCGCAAAAAGCATCGCCAGGGCTGCGCCGCTCGCACTTTTTCGGCGGCGCGAACTCAATCGATGGAAACAAGCCGCAGCAAGCGGAAATCGCTGAGCATTTTCCCGGTTCCCAGCACCACCGACGCCAGCGGATCGTCCGCGATTGAAACCGGCAATCCGGTTTCCTCGCGGATGCGCTTGTCCAAATTTTTAATCAGCGCCCCGCCGCCGGTCAGCACGATCCCGCGGTCGCTGATGTCCGCCGAAAGCTCGGGCGGCGTTCGTTCCAGCGCCACGCGAATGGCGTTCAAGATCGTCGAAATACATTCCGAAAGCGCTTCGCGGATTTCGCTGTCGTCAATCGTCACGGTGCGCGGCACGCCCTCGATCAGGTTGCGCCCCTTGACTTCCAGCGTCAGCGGCTTTTCCAGCGGGTACGCCGAGCCAATTTCAATTTTAATTTGCTCCGCCGTGCGCTCGCCCACCAGCAAATTGTATTTGCGCTTCAGGTAATGCATCACCGCCTCGTCCATTTCGTTTCCGGCCACCCGCACCGAACGCGAATACACGATGCCGCTCATCGAAATCACCGCGATATCCGTCGTCCCGCCGCCGATATCGACCACCATGTTTCCCGACGGCTCCTCAATCGGCAGCCCCGCGCCGATCGCGGCCGCCATCGCCTGCTCCACCAAATACACTTCGCTCGCGCGCGCGCGATACGCCGAATCCTGCACCGCCCGCTTTTCCACCGGAGTAATCTCGCTCGGCACTCCGATCACGATGCGCGGATGCACCAGCACGCGCCGGTTATGCGCCTTCTGAATAAAATACGTCAGCATCTTTTCGGTGACTTTGAAATCCGCGATCACGCCGTCTTTCATCGGCTTAATCGCCACCACGTTGCCCGGCGTGCGTCCCAGCATTTCCTTCGCTTCGCGCCCCACCGCCACCACATCGCCGCTATTTTTGTTGATGGCCACGATGGAAGGCTCGTTCACCACGATCCCTTTGCCCCGCGCGAACACCAGCGTGTTCGCCGTCCCCAAATCGATGGCTAGGTCGGATGAAAACAAACTAAAAACCGACCGCATGTTGTAGCCGTTTTTCGTCACGTCGTGCGTCCCCCAAGATCCCGTTTGAACGCCGCTGCGGGCGGCGATAAAGCTTAAAAGTGCCTCAACTCAACTCAAATCCATCTCACCCCAACACTGTGCGATCGCCTTACGGAATCACCACTTCTACGCGCTTCGTCGCCGTCCCACCCCGGCGATTCTGTCCGGTAATGATGATCTGGTGGCTGCCTTTCGTCATCGCGGGCAGGAAATGTCGGAAGTGCCCATCCGGCTGAATGCTCGCCACCTGTTCCCCATTGATGATTAACGCCGCACCCGGTTCGGTGCGTCCCACGACTTCCACCAGGTTGCCCTGCAGCTCGGTCGAATCAATCTCCAGCAGCATTTCCAGTTCTTTGCCGTGAATCACCAGCGAAAATTTAAACGAATCGCTGACGTCGCTCGTCTTCCCCGCCGCGTCCACCGCGCGCACCCGCCAGAAATAATCTCCCGGATCGAGTCCCACCACGTCCACGTTTTCAGTCCCAGTTTTCTTATCCTCGATCAGATGAGCGAACGACGCCGTATTGCTCACCTGGAATTGATACACCTTCGCCGATTCGACCGGACTCCATGAAAAATGCACCGGATCGCGTTTCGGATCCGCCACGATAATCGGCTGCAGATCCAGCGGGGTCAGCAGTTGCGGTGGCGCCAGAACCTGCGATTTAGTTATCGCGCCGCCGGTAGGAAACGAGACGCGTTCCCACTGCCCGATGTCCAGGTGCTCGCTGCCACGGTTCAATTCCGCGCTGCCCGCCGCCACCGTGAATTCCTGCTGCTTCGTTTCCGGGTTGCTGCTCACCGCCGCGCGGCTATTCGCCTGCAGCGACGCCACCGCGTTCTCAAACGATACTTCCGCCTTCGATCCCGGAACTTCCCACGTGCCGGTCGCCAAATCCACCTGGCCGGAGCTGATATGCACTCCCACCGACGAAGCGTGATCGTGCTCCACCAAATTTTCTTCCACCGTCACCAGCGTGTCGCCCTTGGCAGTGTACGTAGTGCCGTCGGCGAAAGCCATTCTCGCCACGCCTTCCGATCCCGTTTGAATCAAGTCGCCCTTATCGAGCGTCATCTGATAATCCGCGTTCTCCCAATTCACCGAATTTACTTTTTTCACCTGCACCTTGCCGTCCAGGTTCACGAACCGCGCCTGCCGCGCGTTGATCGTAGCCACGCCGTTGTCTTTCGGCGTCATAGTGTCGGAGAGCCGCTTGCCGATGCGGCTGCTCGCTTCCGGAAACACGAAGTACGTCAGCGAGAACACGATCCCCAGGATCAGCAACACGTACACCGCCACCGTCTTATACGTCACGGTGTGCCAATACACCTCCACGCGCGTAATCTTGGGTTTCCCAGGCGCCGTAATTTTGCTGTCAGACATGGTGATTTTGGGCTAATTTAAGAATTTAGCACACGGGTAGCACCCCAACAACTTCGCGCAAGCCAAGTTGCTCAATCGCTACCCCCTGTGCTTCCAATCGGTTAACAAGTACCCGAACGCGCTTACCCAGCACAGCCACTCCCGGCTGCGTGCAGCAGCTTTACCTCACGCCAGGGCACGCCCTCAGCCGTCCCCACAAGTGTCGCCAGCCCGTCGCCTCCCCGCTCACGCGCTGAATCTGTAGGGGCCGGTCTCAGACCGCCTCCGCCTCGCTCCTGGGTCCGCGCTGTCATCCCGAGCGAGCGCGCAGCGCGACGAGGGACCTGCTTCAAACGCCTTCGGTTTGTCGCATTTGGCCGTCATCCAGCCTGCCCCGACGCACGAAGAGAGGAGCGCCGCGCCCGCGCGCCGAAGGATCTCTCGTCGCCTTTTCGTGTCGCACAAAACTTCGTGGCACGGCCGCTCGTGGCTGTGTGGATCTTGGCCTCCCGCTACGCTCGGCCGTCGCCCCAGAATTTGTAGCGGCCACCTTTCATCTGGGCGAATTGCTCACGTTCTTCTCAATCGCCTACACCGGCATCTAGGTCGACGCCTTCTACAAATTACGCGGTGCCATCGAATGAGCGCGCCCAGCCCACGTGCTTCGTCCTGTGCCTCCGTTCTCGTTGTCTTCTCGACAAAGGCTCTCTCTCCTTCATTGTTTACTTTTGCGTTACTATAAACTATGTGTTATCATGCATCGCCGTTCTGTGTAGGCGCGGCCACGGCCACGGCCACGCCAGGGGAGAGGAACATGCAAAGCGCGTCGGATCGGGCAACAGCACCGAAAACGGCGATGCATCCCCAGCGGCGCTTGCCCGTTGGTAGTCGCAACACCGCCGGATCCAGAACCGCGCCTCACTCCCACCGGACAGACTCCCAGATTTCTAATCGCAACAAGACCGCATTCAAAATCTCGCGTAACTCCAACAAAACACAATTCATCGCAATTTCTAACCGCAACATAACTCCCGCTGTTGCGGTTAGAAAATCCGCTGTTGCGATTAACCTTTCATCGCGAAGCCGCGACCTCACGGTCCACTCCTTCTATGCCCTCTCGTGGACCAACCGCCAAATTTCTAATCGACAACTCGCGCGATTAGAAACCCTATGTAACTCTCTGAAACGAAAGGCTCGACGTGTTTTCTAATCGACAATGTTCCTGGGAGATTTTTACCCACACGCCGGCGCCTGATGCGCGGCCATTTTGGAGGTTGACCCCACCCCAGCCGTTTAGCGAGACTATCTGCTCGGTCGACTCGACTGGTATGGCTGGGCGCGCCCCCGCTACGCCCCGCCGTCCCGAAGACGTCGCCACGAGCAGCCAACAGCGGTATGATTTGCAGCGAGGATCCTCATTATGACTGAACACTTCGGCGAACTGCTTCCCCCCGCGCGGCTGATGCTGACGCCGGGCCCCTCCAACATGGATCCCCGCGTCTATCGCGCCCTCGCGACTCCTCTCGTCGGTCACATGGACCCCTGGTTCACCGAAATGATGGGCGACGTGCAGGTTATGCTGCGCCGCGTGTTTCAGACCCAGAATCGCATCACCTATCCGATTTCCGCGTCCGGCTCCGGCGGCATTGAAGCGTCCGTCATGAACCTGCTGGAGGGCGGCGACGAATGTATCATCTGCTCGAATGGCTGGTTTTCGGAACGCATGGCGGTGATCGCGGAGCGCAGCCCTGGTGCGAAGGTGATTCGCGTAGTGGCTCCCTACGGCCGCAAAGTGGATCCCGACGACGTGCGCCGCGCGGGCAAAGGCAAAAAAATTAAATTCGTAGGCCTGGCGCACGGCGAAACCTCCAGCGGCGTGGTGCAGAACTTGCACGACTACCGCAAGGTCGCCGATGAACTCGGCGCGTTGCTGGTCGTGGACGCGGTTGCCACGCTAGCCGGCATTCCCCTCGACATCGAAAAAGAAAAGATCGACATTTGCTTCAGTGGTTCGCAAAAAGCGTTGAGCGCGCCGCCGGGAATGTCTCCGATCACCGTGAACGCGCGTGTAGAAGAAGTCATAAAAGCGCGCAAAACACCTGTTGCCAGTTGGTATTTCGATTTCATGCCGATCATGACCATGTGGGGCAGCGAGCGCACCTACCACCACACCCCGCCCATCTCCTTGATTTTTGCCATGCGCGAAGCCCTGCGCCTGGTGCTCGAGGAAGGTCTGGAGGCGCGCTGGACACGCCACAGAAATAATCAGCAAGCCCTGGTCGCCGGGCTCCAAGGCCTGGGACTCGAATTATTCGTTCCGGATCCTGCGGATCGTCTGGTCACGGTTACCAGCGTGAAGATTCCCGCGGGAATTGACGACAAAAAGGTGCGCCAGCAATTGCTCGATGAATTCAACATCGAGATCGCCGGCGGTTTCGGCGACGTGAAAGGAAAAATCTGGCGCGTGGGCCTGATGGGATATTCCTGCCAGAACACCAACGTCCTTTTATTTCTCGCCGCCTTGGAAAAAGCTCTCCTCGATCAGGGCCTGCGCGTTCCGGCGGGCGCGGGCGTGGCGGCTGCGGTGCAAAGTTACCGGCACGCCAGCCAGCCCGCGATGGCCGGAGCTCATAAGTAAGGATCGCAACGAAGGCCGCGCAAGTCGTCGAATGGCGAGTATCATGCCTCGCGCGCAAGAGCATGAACTTCGAGGAGATTCAGATTCATGGCGAAAGCAGCCCTACATGAAAGAGCGGCCTGGATTCCGAACGCGGGCGCGATGAGCGATTTCATCGGCGCATTCGATGTGCCGTCCAAAGTGACGGATTACGTTTACCGATGCCGTTTTTCGCACTGCTGGAATGGCACCGCCACGCGCCACAGCGACACCATGGATTGCAAATTCTTCGTGGACGGCAAGGGAGTGATCCTGGGCCTGGCCCATCCTGGCTTCGTTGATTTCAGAACCCGCGCGGGCCGCAACCTCAGCGACCGCGAGGCCAGCTACATCGCCGCCGAATATTTGCGCGAGCGCCTCGAACAGGAAGACGAACATTCGCTGTATGACGTTTCCACCGCGGACGTCATACGCATCATCGAAAAAATAGGCATCCGCTGATTTTCTCGGAATCGGATTTTTCCGAATGCCGGCGAAAACGAAATTCGGTATAGTTCCACAATCGCCGTGACGCTTCGCCGAGCCGATCGAACGCAAACCCAGGTAAGTTTTTGCATCGCGATTCGATTTTCTCTTGCCGTTTTTTTCTGCTGCTGTTTCTTTCCAGCTCTCTTGCACGCGCAGGGCATCATTCACGTGGACACAACTCCGTCCCACGCAATCCCATTCGATCCGGATCAGGCGCTGGGAACCTCGATCGACATCCTCCCATCGACTCTCATCGACAAAGTCTACAGCGCGCCAATCTTGAGGGAGTCGCTCTCGGCGGGTTGGGGACCGATTACCTACCGGCAAAATACCGAGCTGACCATCGCCGACTGGCACTGGAATCCCAATGGCACCTGGAGCAACGCGATTGAGCAGAGCGGTTACTTCACCGGCAGCGCCGAGCCCACGGAGTTTCTGCGCCATTCGTTTGGTTACGCCTTGACGCATCGCGGAACGACGCGCAGCGATTACGCGGAGAGGCAATACTCCCGGCTCACGGATGGGAGCGCGACAACTTACTGGAAGAGCAATCCGTACCTCGCGGCGAAGTTCACTGGCGAAGACGACGCGCGGCATCCCCAGTGGATCGTGGTGGCTTTCGATTCGCCTCAAGATATCGACGCGTTGCGCATCGCCTGGGCCAATCCTTACGCGCGAAAATACTCGATTCAATACTGGACTGGCCAGGACGCGATGGAAAAGCCCGCCGCCGGAACCTGGATGGAGTTTCCGAAAGGAACGATCGAGAATGCAGCCGGCGGCACGGTCACAATTCGTCTGGCCGATTCTCCCGTGAAAACGCGATTCGTGCGCATCTGGATGACGGCGTCGTCAAATAGTTGCGACACGCACGGAAGCAACGATCCAAGAAATTGTGTCGGTTACGCCGTAAATGAAATTTACGCCGGGAACTTCACGGCGGCGGGCGAGTTTGTGGATCTGATCACCCACACGCCCGGACAAAACCAGACCGCGACGTATGCATCTTCCACGGATTCCTGGCACACCGCAAAAGATATACAGCCTACTCGCGATCAGACCGGCTTCGATTTATTTTTCACCAGCGGGATCACGAATAAATTGCCGGCGATGATTCCCGTGTCGATGGTGTACGGCACGCCGGAAGATTCAGCGGCGGAACTTGCGTACATCGAAAAGCGCGGCTATCCAATTTCTTACGTGGAAATGGGCGAGGAGCCCGACGGGCAATGGATGCTACCGGAAGACTACGCCGCACTGTACGTGCAGTGGGCCGCGGCGCTGCATCGCGTCGATCCGAAGCTGAAGTTGGGTGGCCCAGTATTCACCGGCACGGATGAAGACGTGACCGCCTGGGCCGACGAAGGCGGGCGCACATCGTGGCTCGGGCGTTTTATCGATTACCTGAAATCGCACGGACGCCTCGACGATCTGGCGTTTATGTCCTTCGAGCATTATCCGTTTGCGCCTTGTGAAATCAGCTGGTCCGATTTGTATCGCGAACCGGAGGTGATGAAACATATTCTGCAAGTGTGGCGCGACGACGGACTGCCGGCAAACGTGCCGCTGATGATTACGGAAAGCAACGTCTCCTGGGAATTGACGGCGCCGATGTCCGATACGTTCGCAGGGTTATGGCTCGCGGAGAATGCGGGAGCATTCCTCGCGAATGGCGGCGCGGCCTTTTATCACTCGCCGATTCAGCCGGAGCCGCTGCGCCCGGGTTGCCACGGCTGGAGCACGTATGGGAATTTCGTCGCGGACGAGAAGCTCGAGGTGCGCCAGTACACGTCGCAATACTTCGCCAGCCAGTTGATCAACCGCGAATGGGTGAAACACGGCGCAGGAATCTACGAATTATTCCCCGCCGAGGCAGACATCCGAGACGACGCGGGCCATTTGATGGTGACCGCGTATGCGGCAAAGACTCCGGACGGGGAATGGTCGTTGATGATGATCAATAAAGATCAATCGAACGCGCACGACGTACTCATAAAATTTGCAAATGTCGGCGACAGCGATTCAGGAGCAAGTTTCGCGGGAACCGTGACGATCGTATCGTTCGGCGCCGAGCAATACGTGTGGCATCCCAACGGCGCAAACAGTTATGCCGAACCGGACGGGCCGCCGCGTCGATCGCAGCTGCCAGCCAAACCCGGAGTGGCGTTCACTTTACCAAAGGCATCGGTGACGGTTATACGAGGGAAACTGGGCGACGCGGCTTCACCGCGAAACTAGAGCCGGCGACGATCTAGGATTTCGGTTTTGCAGCCGCATCTTTTTTCGCGAACGAGCGCATGTAGTTCACCAGATTCCAAACCTCTTCGGGCTTGGCGCGGTCACCCTCGGACGGCATATCGCCTTTGCCATTCTTGATGATGTAAAACAATTCGCCGTCGGTCATATCTTTGAGAGCGGCGGGATCGGTGTAATCGAGCATTTTCAGTTTCATGTCGACCCCCAGATCGCCCTTGCCGCCGCCATCCGCGCCGTGGCACATCGCGCAGTCGTATCCGTAGACTTTCTTCCCGGCCGCGATTGACGCCGCGGTGGGCTTGACGGGATTGGGCACTTTGGCAGCCTCGGGTGGCATTTTGAACGCGGCAGCAGGCGCCGGCTTTTGATCCTGCCGGGCCGAAGCGGAAAAGCAAAAAATCGCGAGGACCGAGACGAGGCGAAGAGCAATTCGCATGGAACCTCCACATGCAGAGAGCCTGTGATGAGTTTCGAGGGATTCTACTCCGCGGACGTGGCGGCGGGAAGAAAACTTTCCGGAAGTTTCGCGATCGGGGAAGAACGCTACCACGGCACGCGCGCGGGGAATCAGGCGTCGGAGAGGGATTCATTGAATCCGCTGCTGTCTCCCAACTCGCCCGCTTCGAGAATCTCGCCGCAATCGAGACATTCGATGTACTGCGCCTCATCGTCTTTGGCGATGATTTGCGTTCGTTTGTGCGGGCAACGGGGAACTGGGGTTGACATAGGCGCTCCGAAGCGCAGAGTGAATCATAGCATTTTGCCGGAGCCGTTCGCGGCGTCGAAGCGTGGTTGACAAACCCGGCGATACGCACTATCAGTCTGTTGGTAAAGAATCGAGGGCGAGAACATTTGACCGGCGAGATGAGTTCGCAGCGGCGTCTGGGCACGATGTTGTTCTACGGGATTGTCGCGATCCTGGCGTATCTCGTATTTCTTGTGTTTCAGCCATTCTTGCCCGCGCTGGCCTGGGCGGTGGTCATCGTCGTCGTTTCTTATCACGGATACGAGCGCGTCCGGCGACGCTTCAGCCCGACGATTGCATCGCTGATTTGTACGCTGGCCGTCACGATAATTCTGATCGTACCAACGGTGCTGGTGATGGGCGCCTTCGTGCGCCAGGGCGTGCAGGCGGTACAGACCATTCAGGCGCAGGTGGCCAGCGGGCATTTCGATTGGGTCAATCGGTTGTGGATGGAAATCGAATCAAAATTGCCGGACTCGAGCCAGGCCAGCCTGGGAACGATCATCAGCCGCTATTCGGATCAGGCGGCAACGTACGTGGCCACAAGACTTGGAGCGGTATTGCGAAACACGGCGGCGTTTCTATTTCATCTGAGCGTGACGATCCTGGCGATCTTCTATTTGTATCGCGACGGAAAACTAATTATGGCGCGCGTGCGAGCCATTCTGCCGTTCGAGCATCAGCATCGCGACAAGATGATCAAGGAATCGCATGATTTAATTTTTGCCAGCGTGATGTCGAGCGCAGTGGCGGCCGCGGCACACGGCATACTTGGAGGGCTCGCGTTCGGAGTGGCCGGAATCACAGCGCCGATTTTTTGGGGCGTGATGATGGGATTTTTTTCGCTGATTCCTCTGGTGGGGTCCGCGCTGATCTGGGTGCCGGCTTCCATCAGCCTGATCTCGGAGGGACACGTCGGCGCGGGAATCGCGCTGGCACTTTTCTGTAGCGTGATCGTTGGATTCGTAGACAATGTGGTGCGGCCGTGGGTGATCAGCGGGCGCGCGGAAATGGGAGGACTGGTTGTTTTCATCAGCGTGCTGGGCGGAATCGCCGTATTTGGACTACTGGGGGTGATCCTCGGCCCGATTATCGTGGCGACCGGGACGAGTTTGCTGGACCTGTACGTGCCCGCAGGCGCGGATGGAAAGATTCCCGGCGAAGCCGACGCGAATCAAAATGCCGTCGTGCTAGAGTAGCGCGCTTCGACTGATCGCATGAGCAAAAACTCCAAACGAAAAGAAATCCGATCGAAAGCGAGCGGCCCGAAACACGCGGGCTTGCCGCCGGAAAAACTGCGCTGGCATTGTGAGCCATCGCGCATTCCATTTGAGACGACGGCCGAAGTCCTTCCCTCCGCGGGTGATCCCGGGCAGGAACGCGCATTGCGCGCCTTGCGGATGGGCGTGGAGATGACCGCCTCCGGGTACAACCTGTTCGTCTGCGGGCTTTCCGGAACCAGCCGCGGCGGCATGATCGTGCGCATGATCGAGGGCATGCATCCGCAGAGTGAAATGGCGCCGGATCGCGCCTACGTCAATAATTTTAAGAACGCGGACCGGCCGCGGCTGCTGACCCTGCCGCGCGGGCAAGCCAATGCCTTCAAGAAAGAGGTGGAATCAGGAATCGATTTTCTGCGGCGTAGAATTCCGCAGGTTTTCGAAGGCGAGCCTTTTCAGCGGCAGAAAACGAGAATCGTGGAGCGATTCACGCAGCGCGAAAAAGAATTGATGGATGATTTTACGCGGCGAATCGCGCGCGAGCAGTTTGCGCTGGGAAGAATGCAGGTGGGAGCGGTGGCGCTGCCGGAAATTTTTCCGCTAATCGAAGGCCAGATGGTGCCGATCGAGGAAATTCCCAAGCTGGTGCAGGAAGGGAAGCTCGAAACCATGACTGCCGAAGAACTCGAGCGGAAGTACGATCAGTTCCGTCAAGAATTCACGGTGGTTTACCGGAAGACGCTTTCACTCTCGCGCGAACTGGCGAGCGAGATGAGTTACCTGGAACAGGAAGCGGCGTCGGTGCTAGTGGATGGCGTGATTGAGGAGCTGAAGGAAAAATATCCGAGCACGCCGATCGCGGAATACCTGGAAGAGGTACGTCACAATATTCTCGACAACCTCGAGCCGTTCAAGGAACGCGAGGGCGAAGAGGATCAGCCGCCCTCCGAAGGCGGCGCAAGCCCACGCGTGGAGCGCGCGGAGCGCGACCCCTTCCGTGTGTACGGCGTGAATGTGATCCTGGCGCACGGCGAAAAAGAGAAGTGCCCGGTGGTGTTCGAAACGATTCCAACCTACGCGAATTTGTTCGGCACGATACATCGTAGCTACGACACGCGGGGCGGCTGGAATTCCGATTTCATGGACCTGCGCGGCGGCTCGCTGCTGCGCGCGGACGGCGGATTCCTGGTGATGTACGCGCTCGACACGCTGACCGAGACAGGCGTGTGGCGCACACTGAAACGCACTTTGAATCACGGCAAGCTGGAAATTCAGCCGGTGGACGTTTTTTTTCCGTTCAGCGCGGCGACGATGAAGCCCGAGCCGATCGACGTGCACGTGAAAATTATCTTGATCGGTGACCGCGATATGTACGAGCTGTTGTACGACTTCGAAGAGGATTTCAAGAAGATTTTCAAGGTGCGTGTGGAATTTGATGAGGAAATGAAATGGAGCGACGCGGTGATTGGCGAATACGCGGGGCGCCTGCGTAAAATCTGCGACGACGAGAAACTCTGTGCGTTCGACCGCGGCGCGTTTGCGTCCATCCTGGAGCACGGCGTGCGGCTGGCAGGGAGGCGCGGCAAAATCACCACGAGATTTTTCGATCTGGCGGATCTAGCGCGCGAATCATCGTACATCGCGCGAAACGAGGGCCTTGCGGTGGTTGCCGCGGAGCACGTGCGCAAGGCGCTCGATTCCAAAATCGAGCGCAGCAATCTGACCGAAACGAAGATTCGCGAAATGATCGAGCAGAACTTGCTCTTTATTGACACCACGGGATCTCGCGTGGGCCAGGTGAACGGGCTCAGCGTGATGGAGGTCGGCGGCTACGCTTTTGGCAAGCCGGTGCGCATCACTGCATCGGCGTCTCCGGGAAAAATCGGAATCATCAATATCGAGCGGGAAGCGAATTTGAGCGGGAGATTTCACGATAAAGGCGTGCACATCATCGCAGGCTATATGCGGAGGACATTCGCGCAGGATAAGCCGCTGGCGCTTTCCGCGAGCCTATGTTTCGAGCAGTCGTATTCGGGAGTAGACGGCGACAGCGCCAGCTCGACCGAAATTTATGCGCTGCTCTCGGCGCTATCGGGGATTCCGATTCGCCAGGAACTGGCGGTCACGGGCTCGGTGAATCAGCAGGGTGATATTCAGCCGATCGGCGGAGTAAACCAAAAAATCGAAGGGTTTTACGACGTGTGCAAATTGAAAGGGCTGACGGGAAAGCAGGGCGTGCTGATTCCGGCGGAGAACGTGGATGATTTAATGCTGCACGATGAAGTCGTGGACGCGGTCGCAAAAGGACGCTTTCATCTCTACCCGGTGGCGACGGTTGAGCAGGGCATCGAGATTCTTACGGGCACCCACGCAGGAAAAAGGCTGCCGACGGGCAAGCATGAACCGGACACCGTCTTTTCCAAGGTGGATAAGCGGTTGCACGAAATGGCCGTGACGATACGAAAGTTCGAACACTGATGAGGTCCGGCGAATTTCCCTTGCAGTATGTTCATGCGGCAATTCCGTCCCGCGCGAGCTAGACCATGTGGCGCATTTTGACGGTGATCGTCAGCGACTGGCCATGGCGGTCGATCAGTAATTTGTATTCGTGGCCAACCTGACGGAATAGATCGCGAATCGCCGACAGCGACAGATCGGCCGCGGCTTCATCGTCGACGCCAACGATGACGTCGCCCTCCTTCAGCCCTGCTTCTGCCGCCGGCGTCCCGGGACGCACTTGAACGATCTCGAAGGTTTTCAGATTCGCGCCTTTCGCCAGAATCGAAAGGCCGCTCATGTCTTCCTGCGCGGTGTGATTAATCTGCAAGTTTGGATCGAGAAACACGCGGTGATGCGGGAAATCGAAAACGATCGAGAAGCGCCGCAAGAAATCACCGCCGATTTGCCCGTCGACTTTGCCGTTTCCAGCGGATATCGAATTCATTTGCGAAAAGAGCGCGACAGGCTCGTCGACAATGTAGGCCCCGATCTGAAAGTCCTTGATACGGCCGACGAGAATTTTCGAACCCTCATCCAATTCGGGGTACGAAGCGCTGATGGCCTTGAAGTGCGCCGAGGAAATTTGCTTGGAGTCGGTGAACGAGCTGTAGAACACAATCGCGGAATCGAGGGCGGTATTGATCTCGAACTCGCCTTCGAAGCCTTTGTGGCCCGAAATATTGCCCTTGGCGCGAATCAACGGCGCCGGACCGCCCGTGATCGGAAAGCTCTTGCCCGTACCGGCATAGGTGTAAGTAGCCGGGTCGAAGATCTGCACGGTTTGGCGCAGGTAATCCACCAGGACGACGGCATGATCGAAAAAATCCCGGCCCAGAACGCCGTGAGCGGGCTGGCCTGTCGTTTCCGCAAAATTCCTGCGCGCGATGACGGGTAGGGCACCCAGGCCCAATCGCAAACCCGCCATGGTTAACTGGGCATTTTGGACCGTCCCTCCGGAGCCGATCGGTAGACCCAATTCCTTCGAGCGGGCCGGTTCGATGGAAGTCCGCTCGGCCGAGGTATCGAGCTCGAAAAGAGACGGAGTGCCTCCATTTATCCGAACCGGAATAAAAATCAAGTTGTGCACGAATACGGCAGGAATTTGCGCGGCATAGGAAAACTGAGTATCGGGAACTGACTGGGTGTTGGGCGCGGCGGCAGACTGCGCGCGAAGAGATGGTTCAAGAAAGGATTGCACCAAAAAGAATCCCAGAAGAAAAACGATGGTGGTCGCGCGCCGATTCATTCGGCCTCCTGCGAGAATTTCAACTACATCGAGCGCTTAAGATTATACGACCTAGAAGGTTGGTGCCAGATATCCCTGGCGGACGAAGACCTTGCGAGAAATATTTTTTCCGGCGGCCGGATACGGCATGCCGCTGGAGTCGAGAATCTGGACGGTGAGCGCATGAAATTGACCATCGTGCGCGGGCGCGATTCCGAGGACGTACTGGTGACGGAGAGTTGCGGCGATCTCCCGGTACATGGGAGCGAAATCCGCGGGCGACTCGGGAAAAAATGCGCGGCCACCGGTGAGGTCCGCGAGCGAGCGCAAAACCTGGTCCGCTTGGGCGAACACGGGCGTTTCGCGGGAGGCGGCAAGTTCGTTGTCTTTGGTTTTCTTGGCGGACATTCGCAAAGGGGCGCCGAGAGCCACGGGAAAGATCACAACATCGCTCGCGCGTAGTTTCTGCAGGAGCGCTTCCCGGTGGGACGACGGGGAGGAATCAAGACCGGTCGTCAGAAGAACCAGGGCCTTTTTGCCCGAGATCTGCTGCAGGGAGTCGAGGACGGAAGAAAGGGAATCGAAAAGGTTCAGCTCGCCAAAACCGAGCGTGTATTGGATTTGCCGCAGCGCGGCGGCCAGGGAAGACTTGTCCTGGGTAAACGCTAGGATGGGGCGAGGGACCGCGTCGTAGGCGACGAGTCCGACTTCATCATCGGGCGCGAGCCCGCTGGCGAGCGCGTAGACTGCCGCGATGTGGTCGCTTGCAATCAGGTAAACAGCGGGACTGGTTTCGACCACGACGAGAATTTGGGCAGGCGCGTCCGTGGGGGTGAAAAAAATGATGGGTTGGGGGAGGCCGCGATCGAGGATTTTGAAGTTTTTCTGCTCGAGGCCGCCGACGAATTCGCCGCGATCATCGGTGACGGCAGCGTCGAGCTTTACGATCTCCGTGGTCACTTGCAATGGCTGCTGCGCGGGAGGAGCAGGCGAGTTCGGGGATCGATGGGTGGCCGACCTGGAATCGGGAACGATCGCAGCGATGAATAGGAGGCCCGCAAAAAGAAATTGAAGGGAATTCCGGGAGTGCCGCGATTCGAAAATCAAAGTGTTTGCCACCTACTGGCTTTAAACGAGGTTACGCGAAATTCAGTCCGAAAATTCGAAGTGCGCAAAAAAAAGCGTGGCGCCCGCCAACCCGGGACGCCACGCAACAGGAACTGACCGTTCCGCATCCTTCGAGCGAGTCTAATTACCGGGCGCCGGGCTGGACGGCGGAGCAGCGGTGGCCGACTTGGGGGTGCTCAAATAGCCCTTGGCTTCGTCCTTGGAGAGATCGAAAACGACAATCTCGTAGGGCGCGCGCGCGCCCTTCACATAGAACTGAATGGGCTCGCCGACGGTCTTGTCTTTTTTCTCGATGCTCTTGTCGTCCGCGACGACGTTGACGGTGTAGCGATAGTGTTTGGTGTCGACTTTTTTCAGTTGCACCTGAATGGGTCCGACATGCTGGGGACCGGCGTTCGATTTGGTGAGGTCGAATTCGAAGATGTCGCGCTCGCCGCGCCGTTTCAGCTCTTCGACTTCGTCGTGGTTCCGCGCGATTAAGCCGCTCTGGACGCCGAGGTCTCCGACCGTGCTCTGCAGTTTTGTTTTGGTGACTTCGAGATCCGCCTTGGTGGCGTCGGCTTCGGTCTTGGTACCGCTCAATTCCGTCGTAACCTCACCGATTTTTGTGGACGTATCGGCTTGCACGCCGGCGATTTCGGAGCGAAGCTTGGCGTCGCTCTTCTGCTGATCTTTCTTGATGGTTTGCGCCAGGCTACGGGCCTGCGCGAGCTCATCCTGGGTCAAGCCGAGCTTTTGCGAAGTGACGTCGAGCTGGCCCTTTAAATCGGCAATTCGTGAATTCGTCTTGTCCAGTTCGGTGGCCAACGCTTGGGTCTTTCTTTCGGCATCGTCCATGCCCTTGCGCGACGCCTGACGATCCGCGTAACCGGCATAGAGCAGGTAGGCGACAAGCACAAAAGCGATCACGAAAAGCAGCATGACCCAGCGCGGCAAAGCAGAAGAAGTCGTCTCAACGTAGTGAGTCTCTTCACCGGGCGTGTTCGGGGTCGAACTCATCGATCCTCCTAGGACGAGCTGATGGGCTCGTCAACAGTGCGGAATTATGGCTGAGGCCCGACGGGATGTCCATGGCAGATGAGAAGGATGTTACCAATCGGGCGAGATGCCGATGAACTGCCGGGGCAGTATTCCGGGGCTAGTTTGAGCGAAAAAAAACCGATTCGCCGGGAAACGCCCGGAGGAAGTTCAGACGCCGCGTTCTGGCGCGCCGTACCGCCGCCGCAGCCTTGCCCGCGACTACCGTTTTCGGTATTCTGCGCTGGTCGCGTGCCGCGGATTACGGAGCCAGATGATCTGTCCGGATTGTCGAAGTGTGGATTGTTTCCGATCGCATCGCGATGGAGCCTTCGACTTTCTGAACAGTCTAAGCGGACTCAGGCCATGGCGCTGTCATGCGTGTGACCGCCGGTTCTACGCTTGGCGCGTGGCAACGCGGTTTCAAGGGTATGCGCATTGTCCGCGCTGCGGGAATTTCGATCTCGAGCACATCTCGCGTGAGCGCGTCGAAGCCGGGACGCTCATAACCATGAAACGCTGGCTGGGCTTCCCCGCCTACCGGTGCGATCCGTGCCGCCACCGGTTCTTCAGCGTACGCAGGTTTCGGCGGATCGTGCCGTCGCTGCTCGAAACACCGTCATCCGGAAAGGCAGCGGCCGGTTAGAGACGCCCCTTCGACCAGAATCGTTACAAGCTTTCCGAAAACCTACCTTTCGCAGTTACTTCCCCGAGAATCAGACGATTAGGCAGTAACGCACAATTCACATTCCCGTCACAGTGGGTTCAAGCGCGGCGAATAAGGTGCCAGCTTCGCCACGCGCCGCGGGCACTGGTGGGGGAGCGGTCGCGCAAAAGCCCGAGCGTACTTGCTGATTTTGAATCCGTTTATCTGGACCGCAGTCCAATGCTTCAAGTAAGTTGTGAGCCGCTGAAACATAATCCCGGAGATTGAGATTGTGTTCGGTAGAAGTTTGCCGAAGCTTCGGTTCGACGTTCAAAGCGGTCGGCAGTCAATTCAAGGAGGAAGGAATGCGAAGATTCGTAACATCTTTGGTGGCCATGGGGCTCCTCGTGACTCCGTTCACGGCAAGAGCCAGTGGGCCAGGCGACAACGACAACAGCACGTCGAAATCGGCAACGACGGACAAGACAACCGATAAGACGAGCGACACGAAAGCGACCGCGACGACGGCGACAACGGATTCATCGGTAAAGCCAGCGGCATCGGCCGTTGAAACCGAATTGCAGGCGGTTCGCGAACTGCTTGAATCGCAGGCCAAACAGCTTCAGTTACAGAACGACGAGATGAAGGCCCAGCAACAGAAAATGGAAATGCTCGAGGAGGAATTGAAGGCTGCAAACACTCCGAAGGACACTTCCTCCGCGGAGGCTCCGCCGAGCCGCGCGTATGGAAATGGAATCATTGGCACCGCCGATGGACAGGCGCCCAATGCTGACAATCCCGTGGCGATTCACTTCAAGGGGATCACCATCACTCCGGGAGGATTCCTGGCGGCAGAAACAGTGTTCCGCAACAAGGCGACGGGCAGCGACATCAATACCGCTCTCAACAGTGTTCCGCTACCCGGCAATCCCGGCGCGCAGACCACGGAATTCAACGCCAGTGCAAGGCAGTCGCGCATTAGCATGCTGGCCGAAGGCCGAGCAGGCAGCGCGACGCTGTCCGGTTACGTGGAGACGGACTTCCTCGGCGCTGGGATAACCTCCAACAACAACGAGAGCAACAGCTACGTGCTCCGCGTGCGGCAGGGTTTCGGGCAGGCGAGGTTCGACAGCGGCTGGAGTGTCACCGGGGGCCAGATGTGGAGCCTGGTTACGGAAACGAAGAAAGGCGTGGATAACCGCACCGAAGCTCTGCCGATGACGATCGATCCGCAGTATACCGTCGGCTTCAGTTGGGCGCGGCAGGAGGGATTCCGCGTGGCGAAAACCTTCGGCTCCGACACGAAACTCACATTGGCCGCAGCGGTCGAGGAGTCGGCGACGACTCTGACGGTTCACGGCAATCCGACGACGGTGTTGCCTTCCTCGGCGACGACCACGGTCACGGACGGAACGACGTCGGTGGCAGTTCCGATCCTCAGCACTACAACCTACAACAACTTCCTGGTCGGCGCGCCGGGCGTGAGCAGTGGTCTCTACAATCCGACCGGAACGTACTCGTATGAGAAGACGCCTGACTTTATATTTAAGGCGGCTCTTGATCCGCACTTTGGCCACTTTGAGGTTTTTGGCATCGTCAGCACGTTCCGCGATCGCGTCTATCCTTGTTTCGCGGCTCACGGTGCAATTACGCTCCAGTTCCCGGGAGATGGCACGCAGCCGCTCCCACCCACGGTGACGGCGCCGGCGGTGACCTGCGCACTTACCGGATCGACAAACGGAGCGTCGGGCGCGTTCAACAGTTCAAGCACCGGCGGCGGCATTGGAGCCAACGGCCGTATATCGTTAGGGAAGAAGGTCGACGTGGGCCTGCACTTCCTTGGCGGCGACGGCATTGGTCGTTACGGCACGGCGGGTTTGCCAGACACAACGGCGCGTCCGGACGGCACAATCGCCTTGATTCGAAGCTACCAGACGCTGGCGACACTGGAATTCCATCCGATGCCGAAGTTGGACATCTACCTGAACGTGGGTGGTGAATACGCCGGCCGCGCGACGTTCAATTCCGGCAAGACAGGTTACGGAAACTACGCCCGCCGGGATGACGGTTGCTCGGTGGAGACGCTTCCGCTGGCCGCGCCTGCGGGCACGATCAACACCACCGCGGTACTCGGATCGAATGGTTTTATTCCTGGAGCGCTCTCCAATTGCGATGGCGACACTCGGAACATCCTCGAGGGAACCATCGGATTCTGGTATCGCTTCTACAACGGACCGACGGGCCGCCTGCAATGGGGAGCGCAATACTCCTACGTCGACCGGAACACCTGGTCCGGAGCGGGCGCAACGTCTGGTTCCACAGCCGATCCGCACGGGATCGATAACATGCTGTTCACGTCGTTCCGTTACTACTTGCCGTAAACTCGAACCCGCAAGGCACAGGAAGTTTCTTGCGGCAGTGCTGAAGGTCGAGGGGCGCCGGTATTCGCGGCGCCCCTTTTTTTTTGTCCCTCATTCCCTGACGCCGCGAGGGCGGCCATTCCGACAGGCAGGAAGCGGAAGGTTTCCGGGAAGACCGTGATGCGCGGCTATTGGAGTGACCCAATCTGATAGTTCAGCGCGGACAATTCGGCCTGGTAATCGTATTTCGCGCTGGCCGCCGAGATTTGGGCTTGCGTTTCATTCAATTGCGATTGGCTGAGCTCGATGATCGAACTCAAGCCCAATTTGTAGCGCTGCTGGGCAAGATCCAGAGCTTGATTTGCCTCGGCCAGCAATTTTTGGGTGACGGACAGGCGCTGATAGCCTGAATTCGCATTGAGCCACGCTTTGCGCACTTCACGAACCACCGCGTTTTGCAGATCGCGAAGATATTGCTGCTGCGCGCCGGCTTGCGCTTTTGCTTCCGCATGGAGCGCGTTGAACTGGCGGCCATTGAATATGGGAATGTTGACGTTGAATCCGGCGGCGGCGTAGCGCGGCGCCAAGGTGTCTTCGCGGAACGGCGTCAAGCCCGCCGTAGCCACCGCGCTGATCGTCGGCAACCAAAGATCTCGTTCGGCGGTGGCGTAGCTTTGCGCCGAATTCAGATCGAGTTGCTGGCTAATAATTTCCGGGCGGTTGCGCATCGCCTGCTGAACCAAGGTGGAAAGATCATCCGGTGGTTGCGACGGCAACGGCTGCTCCGTAAGCTGGAAGGCCTTCTGGTCCGCAAAACCCAGCGCGTAGGAAAGTTCTGCAAACGAGGTCTGCAGATCGTTCTGCGCCTGCACGAGCAAAAGCTGGGCCTGGGCGAGATCGACATTCGCAAAGCTCACGTCCAGGCCAGAGCGAAGCTTATTTTTCTGCAGCTCGGTGATCTGGTCGGAAACCAACTGGCGGTCCTTGACGGTCTCCTGGGCGACCTGGAGCACGGCTTGGGCTTTCAAAGCGTTGTAGTAAGCGGAATCCACCTGCAGCAGCACGTCCGCGCGGCTGGTGGTGATGTTCTCTTCCTGGGCTTTGGCGTGCAGGTTTGAACTCTTGACGAGTTCGTGCGTGCGCCCGAAATCCGTGACCAACTGGTCGACGGTCAGGCCGTCGGCAAACCGATTGTAGATGAGCGAATTGGTCAGGGATCCGGCGGTGACCCGGCTGTCATTTTCGGCCTTCACGCCGGTGGCGCTGCCATACGCGTGCGGATAGTAATCGGAGCGAGCTTCGGTGACCTTGGCCTTCGCCTGGGCCGCGAGGTACGTTGAGGCCTGAATTTGCGGATGGTTCTGAAGCGCAATTTTTTCCGCGTCCTGCAAGGTCAGGTTTTGCGGTAAAGCAGAAGGCGCCTGGGGCGGAGATGGCGTGGCCGCGACAACGTGCAGTTGGGCGGAAGCGCGCGTACCCGCTAACGCCGTAAGGAATAAAATCAGGGCGATCGAAAGCTTTCGGCCGCGCATTAGTGAGCCTCCTCGGTGACTAACCGCGCGCTAGCTTCGGCGCGACGGCGATACATCAGTAGATACGCCGCGGGAACCACGAAGATGGTGAGAACAATCGAGGTGAGAAGACCGCCGATAATCACGCGCGCCAGAGGCGCGTAGGCTTCACTGCCGGTTTCGAGTTTGAAAGCCATCGGCAATAGTCCAACGACGGTGGCGAGCGAGGTCATTAAGATGGGGCGGAGACGGATGCGGCAAGCGTTAACGACGGCATCGCGGAGATTATATCCTTCGCCGCGCAGCACGTTGGCAAAGTCGACGATCAAGATGCTATTCGAGACGACCATGCCCTGGAGCATTATGATACCCATGAGCGATTGAATGTTCAGGGTGGTGCCGGTGAGCGTCAGGGTGAGAACGACGCCGATCAGGCCGGTGGGGACCGCCAGAATGATCAGAAACGGGTCAACGAAGGATGAAAACTGGGCGACCAGGATGAGGTAAACCAACAGGATTGCGAGGAAGAGTCCGAGCCCGAAACTCCGGAACGAGGACTCCATCGTTAGCACCAAGCCGCGAACGTCCACACGCGTGCTGGCAGGCAGCTGGGTGTGAGCGATGATGCGTGAAATTTCCTTTTGCGGACGGCCGATATCTTCTCCAGTGGGCGCCACGTAGACATCGATGGTGCGCTGCAACTGATAATGGTCCACCTCGGTGGGGGTCAAAATGGGAACGACATCCGCGAGCTGATTGAGGTACGTGGGCATTTTCAGTTTGGCGGAGTGCAGCGGCATTGCTTTCAAATCCTCGATGGATTTCACCTGGTTTTCCGGATACTGAACGGTAACGAAATAGTTGTTTCCGTTTTTGGGATCGACCCAGTAACTGGGAGCGATCATCACATCCGAGGTGAGCGCGGTGATGAGGTTGTCGATGACTTCCTTCGGGGTGAGGCCCAGCTCAGCAGCGCGATCACGATTCACGTTCACTTCGAGACCGGGATAATCCATGTCTTGAGGAATGTAAACATCGGAAACGCCTGGCGAGGCCTTGATCTGGCGGGCGAGTTCCTGGGCGATCCGGTCGTCGGTTTTCAGGTCCATGCCGCTCACTTGGACGTCGATGGGCGCGGGCATGCCTTGATTCAGGACGGCGTCGACCAGGCCTCCGGATTGAAAATAGGTACGAAGTTGAGGGAGTTGCACCGCGATCCGGCGACGAACTTCGTCCATGTACACGAAGCTACTGACTTTGTGATCTTCGTTCAGTCCAACCTGAATGAAGGCGGTGTGCATGCCGGAGTTGGGTGTGAACAAGGCGGACAAATCCGCCATGAGACCAATGTTCGAGACCACAGTGTTCAGATCCGCAGGCTTCACCACCTGGCGAACGATCTCTTCGACCTGCTTGACGTAGTTGTTGGTGATCTCGATGCGGGTGCCGGTTGGAGCTTTCAAGTTTATGACAAATTGGCCAGCGTCCGAGCGCGGAAAGAAGGAGACGCCGATGAAGGGAACGAGAACAAAACTGAGAACGAAAATACCAGCGAAGATGAAAAGCGCCTCGCGGGGGCGGTCCAGGGTCTTCTGCACGTATTTCTGATATACATCCAGCATCTTTTCGAAACGAACGTTGAATCCGGCGTGAAATCTGGCCCCCCAGGATTTTTTTTCTTCGGGAGTTCCCGCGACGTGGTGATGAGCGGGCTTCAAGAAGTACGCGCAGAAAAGCGGTACCACGGTGACGGCGTCAAAGTAGGAGGCGAAAAGCGCGAGAACCACGGCGAGAGCCAGCGCCGAGAACAGGTACTTGCTGACACCGAAGAGCAGGGTGACCGGGAAGAAGACGACGACCGCGACGAGCATGATGGCCAGCACGGCCAGCGCTACTTCGTTCGCTCCTTTTACGGCCGCCTCCTTGGGATCTTCGCCCAACTCGATGTGCCGGTAAATATTTTCGATGACGATGACGGAATCATCGATCAAACGAGAGAAGGCAAGCGCGAGGCCGCTGAGAACCATGCTGTTGATGGTTTTGCCCATGGAGTGCAGAACAAAAAACGTAATCATCACGGAAAGCGGAATGGAAAGGAAAACGGCGGCGGTGGCGCGCATGCTGCCGAGAAACAAGAGAATCATCACGGCGGTGAGGAACAGGCCAATGCCGCCTTCGCGCAAGACCGTGGAAATCGCTTGTTTGACAAAGAGCGATTGGTCGAATACGACGTGGGCGTGCATTTGCGAGGGAATGTCCCGGAGCGTCTTGATCGCTTTCTTAATTCCGTTGACCACCACGATGGTATTGGTGTCGCCGCCCTGTTTGAGAATCGGCGCATAGACCGATTTCTGGCCGTTGACGCGCACGATGTTGTACTGAAGGTACGAGCCGTCCACAGCTTTGCCGACGTCGGATACGAACACGGATTTGTCGCCTTCGGTTTTCAAGGGGACCCGATTCAGGGCATCGGCATTTTGAACCTGGGCGTTGGTGTAAATGTTGTAATCGAGCGGACCCAGGCGCACATCACCGGCGGGAAGGATCAAGTTCGATTCGTTCATGGCGCGAACGACGTCCATGGGGCTCAGGTCATGGGCCTGCAGCTTCAAAGGGTCGACGTAAACCATGATTTGGCGGTATTTGCCGCCATAGGGAGGCGGCACCGTGGCGCCGGGAACTCCGGCGATCTGGTTGCGAATCTGAAACTGCAGGTAATCATGAAGCTGCGTTTCGTTGAGCCCCTGGCCATCGACGGTGAGCAGGCAAACGGGGAGACTGGAAGCGTCCACTTTCATGACTACGGGGGGCAGCGTGCCTTCGGGGAGGCGCCGCAAGTCGGCCATGGCGAGATTGGAAATGTTGGTGACATCGGCGTTGGCGTCGGTGCCGGGCTGGAAATAAATCTTAATCAGGCTGACGCCGGCCATGGAGCGCGACTCCATATGGTCGATGCCGCTCCCCAAAGTGAAGAACCGCTCGAAGGTGTCGGTGATGTCCGCCTCGATCTGCTCGGGGGGCATGCCGTTGTAGAAAGTCGCCACGAGCACGACGGGAATGTCGATCGGGGGAAACATGTCCACGGGCATTTGCACCAGGCTGGTAACGCCCAAGACGCAAACAAAAAGGCAGACCACGATGATGAAATAAGGATGACGTATGGCAAATGTTGGCATCGGGGATTACTCCATTCCTGGGGCTTGGACGAGCTGCGGCGAGACCAATTCGCCTTCCTTGAATTGGTTCTGCTCGCCGAACACAATCGTTTCGTCTTCGTGCAGCCCGGAAAGCACTTCGGCGTCGGTCGCCGTCAGCAGGCCGAGCTTCGCTTCGCGCCGCTCGAGGTGATTGGTTGAGTTTACGATCAGCACCGTTCCCTGACCCGTCCCGGTGGATTGGATAGCCTGGAGTGGAACGGTGAGGACGTTGGATACCGAGTGAAGAGGGATTTTCACGCTGGCATACATTCCCGGCACCAACTCGAAATTGCTATTTGGCACGGTCACCTCGGTGTGCATCGTACGAGTGGCCGGATCGATCTGATCCGAGAACCGGGCAATCTTGCCCGAGAAGGTTTTCTTCAGAGCCGAAACCTCGACTTGCACCTGCTCGCCGTCGTGAATGTCCGCCACGGCCCTTTCCGGAACCGGAATCACCAAGCGCAACAGATCGTTCTGGGAAAGGCGGCAGAGGGCGGACTGATCCTTTGCCGAAGAGGTTCCGGCCGGAAGCAGCGCGCCGGTATACGCGTAAATCTGAGTGACGACTCCGTCGAAGGGCGCGGTCATGCGCGCGTACGCGAATATAGCCTTGTCTTTATCGAGTGCGGCTTTGGAGGCGAGCAGGGCCTGCTCGGCGGCGGCCAAAGAATCCTTGGACGCCGAGACGCCGGCGCTCGCTTCCAAATCCTTGCCCTGAGCCACGTCGACTTCTTGCTGCGCGACGAGCTCGGGCCGCGATTTTTGAACGTCGGCCAGGCGCGTATAGGTAATGTGAGCGACGTTGTACGCGGATTCGGACCGGCTTTGTTCTTCGTGGGCGCGCGCGACGTCCTGGCTGGCCCGGCGAACGGCTGCTTCGTCTTGCAGGAGCTGCTGTTGAAGCTCCGGAATCTCGAGAACGGCCAAAAGCTGGCCCTGTTGCACATGCGTGCCCCAATCCACGTAAAGTTTCTGGATATAGCCGGAAACCTTCGCGTACACGTCGATTTCCTGGTAGGGGAGAAATTCGGACGAAATCTCGAGGGTGCTGGCAAGATTCTTGCGTTGCACCTTCACGACCGCGACGCGGGGCAAGTTGGCGAGATCTTCGGCCTCGGTCTTGCGGCGCTCGCCGCAGCCATTGGCGCATGCGGAGAGGATGACCACGGTGAATATCCAGCGACGAATGGCGGATTTCCGGATCACGATTTCAGCTCCTTAACTTTTTGACAAAATTCCTTGATCGAAAAATCGTCGCGAGCACACAAGGCGATCAACTCTTTTCTCTTTTCGGCGAGCTCCAGCGCGCGCGCCGGAACGCGATCGGCAATCTCCAACGGAATGGTCTGCGCGCCGTGCAAATCCCCTTGGATCAGGTCGCCCGGGCGCACGGTGAGACCCGCAATTTCCACGGTCCCGCCAAAATCGAACACATGGGCGTAAGCGTGGGACACCGAAATACTCCCGGCGAACATTTGCAGACCGGTTTTGCGGACCTCGGGAAGATCGCGGACGGCGCCATTCGTCACCACGGCCACGCATCCGAGGGCGAGCAGAATATTGGCGTGAACTTCTCCGATAAATGCGCCCCGGCCCGGGGAGGCGTCGAGGTCTTCGATGACCACAACGCGCGGCGGCGGGATCCGGAGAATCGACTCCCACCAATCGCCGCGGTCGTAATAATCGTAATAGTTGCCTCCTTCCATGGGAGGTTCCGCGCTGCGAATGCGGGCCGTCGCGGCGTATCCCACGGTCGTGGGGAGATCCTTGAAGGTGCAATGCAACCGGGAATCGGAAAATCCCTTGTTGTGCAGCCGCACGGCGAAAGTCTCGATGGCGCTGGCGACCAGGCAGCTGCTCAAGGATCGCAATTGCTCGAGTTGCGCGGGGGCCAGTCGTTCTGCGCTCATGACAACTCCTGTGCCGAATCGTCTCCGTGAACGAATTGAAAATGAGCCGAGGCGACAGCTTGATTTTGTGTTGGTTCGTCTTAAAAAGCGTTCGATCGAACTAGGAAAGGGAAATCGGAGGAGACCGATGCTGCAACGACACAGTGACACTAATCGACCGCACCGTCGGAACCTCTTCCTTGGTTTCCTGGGTGATCCGTGATTCGGGTTGCGGCAGCAGGAATCGCCCGACGGGGCGCAGCGGAGTTTGGTCGATTACCGCCGGTAACGGGCTCACGATCATCTTGCTGGCGAAAGTGATGAAATGCGCGGGATTGGACTGGGCAGAATACTGGCTATTCTTTGCCAGAGCAGAAAATCCAGCGATGGCCAGGAGCAACAGCACTACGCTGACCTTCAAATAGATGCATGAAGGATGGGCTCGTCGCCCCAGGTGAGTCGCCGATCGTGCTTCGCTATTCATAACGGCGCTTTCGATGTGCGCTTCCATCTTCCGCGATTAGGATTCAGAAAGCAAGAACTGGGACGTGAGTGGGGACTGCATTCGACAACGTGCCGGACGAAGAGCAGCACACCGCCGATCGCGCGCTTCAGGTACCCATGTGGGCTCTCGAGCTAGCCTTCGCGGAAACGATCAGAAGGCGAAACGAACGCCGATGGTTGGAGCAACGTTGGTGGGGTGTAGAAAGGGGACGCCAGGTCCGTGCGGGATGGCGACAGCCAGACCACCGGTCACGACGGAATAGGCCGCGCCGACGTAACCGTCGAAACGCTTGGTGAAGTGATGATCCGCATAGAGCGACAGTTCATCGAGCGTGCCCGAGCAGGAACTGCGGAAGCCCGCTGAGCCGCCGCAGGTGGACGGAACACGGAAGGTGTTCTGCCGCTGTTGATAGAAGGACAAGGTGACGTCGGTTTTGGTGCGATAGGTGTATTTCGCGCCGGTCCACCAGACCTGCACTTTCTTCTCGGAATCAAGATTATTGTCTTCGACGCCGCTCAGGATGTACTCGCCCTGATCGGAGGCCCCGACGCCCAGCGGCTCGTGCGGGTTGTTCTGCCAGATGAACTCGTAACCGACAAAAAACTTAAACGGGTTCCAGGCGTATTTGGCAGCGCCCATAATGGCGTCGTTGTCGGTAACGATGCCATATAAGGTGTTGTTCGGGTCGATCAGATTGACGCCACCATTGATCGGGTTGGTATTGATGCTGTTGGTGGTGGATTGATAGGGCGCCGACAGACTTTGAGGCCCCAACAAGGGGTTCAATACGCTGATCGCCTGGTTGTAATGTTGGCCCACGATATCGAAGGAGAACTTGCCGTGCTCTGCGCCAACGTCGAATCCATAAGCATTGTTGTGCGCCCTTTCCGGCGTACAGTCGGCGGCAGTCCATGCTGCGGAGGCCGAGTAGCAGCCGCCGGAGCCGTTTGCGAATTTATACATCGCGCCGAAATGAAATTGGCGGTAGGCGAGGCGATACTTCATGGCGTCGTCCCAACGGGAATCGTCGGTGTCGCCGCCGCCGGACATGGTGCCGTTGTATCCGATGTACGAAAAGCCATAGCTACCGCCGGCCGGATCGTACTGGAGCATCGCGTCGGTGCCGAGAGAGCGTTGGCGACCGAAGGTCAGAGTGCCGAAACGATCGGACGAGATACCTCCATAGTATTCGTCATTGAACGGCTGGCCCGCGCGCGCGCCGTCGATGGCTTCCGAATAGGCGTCCCTGGGAAGGCCGTTGTTGACGGTGTTGGTTTTGGGCGCATCGGCGAGCAGGCCGGACTGCGGATTGATGCCCGTGGAACCGTTGAACACAACGGCCCAGCCGGGCGCGAACTCTTCCTTGCCCCGGACGCCCAGACCGGTCTGCTGCAGGTTGTTCGGGGCGACCAGAAATCGAGATGAAGATCCGTTTCGGTTGACCAAAGCCTCGCCTTCATAGTTATTGCCGTTCACGGGCAAGCCGTGGCTGACCCAGCCGACGCCGACGTCATAGGCACCGTACAGAGTGATGCCGTGCCAGGTGAGCGTGCAACCGGTGGAGGCGAACTCGAGGCCGCTCGCGCAGGCGTCGGGAGTTTTGGTCTGCATCATAATGTCAACCGTGGCGCCCTGGCCGGCCGTCAAGCTGATTCCCCCGCGCGTTTCATCGCCGAAGCCTTTTTTTACCGCTCGCATCACGAAGTTTCCCGCCGGCAGGCCGGCCGCCTGATAGTGCCCGGCGCCGTCGGTTCTGATCGTGCGCGTTTCGGATGTGCCGAGGTTCGTGATGGTCACCGCGACATCGGGAAGAGCTGCGCCGGTTTGGTTCGTGACCATGCCGGAAAGGCTCGCGCCCGTTTGGGCCCACGCCGCCTGGGGCACGACGAGAAATAGGGATAGGCCTACAAAAGCAATCCAGAGGGGTCTCACGAGTTCTCCTTGCGTTTGCGGCTGCGCGGATTCGATTACCGATTGAAAGATGGCGACGACGCGCGAATCTATACGATTTATACAGAGAAGTCAAACCTATTTGATACGGTTAGGCGCGTGTTTGGTGGAAGCGGCGGCGAGGCCAGCGGCAGCGTTTCAGGAGCAAGCGCGGAGAGCAGAGAAGGGTTGCGTTACAGCCTGACGATCATGACCTCGGTGGATTTTACAAGGGCGGCGACAGTCTGGCCGTTTTTCAAGCGCATTTCGCGGACGGCATCGGCGGTGATGATGGACGTAATCCGCTGACCGCCCAGCGAAACCGTGACTTGGGCGAGCAGGCCACTGATCTTGATGTCGGTAACACGCCCGACGAGCTGGTTCCGGCCGCTGATGCGTCGAAAGTTCGTGCGACGTTCGGGGACTTCTTTACCTTCGGTCGCTCGATACAGAAATCGATCGACTTCCTTCTCCGGAATTCGGTGGTGGCCACCCGCCGTCTGCACGGTCCGAATTTGCTTCTTATAAATCCACTGTTTGAGGGTGGGGTAGCTGATTCCCAGGACCTGTGCTGCATCGCGAGGCGTGAACAGTTTGGCTGTGGGCATAAGGCGGCGCTAGAAATTCTCCGGCACGACGCTGGTCCGGCGCCATGAACCCGGGCGAACTGCGATGCTAAGCTGCGGTATCCCCGGTGTCAATCCGGGAGAACGCCTCATTTGGCTGAGAGGGAGTGGCGCGGGCGAGTCTTGCGGAACGAATTGGGCCGTGCGAAACTCTTTGGGCTGCTTTTCATTCGACCACGGCGGTATCGTCTAGGGGTCTAGGACGTCAGGTTCTCAACCTGAAAACCCGGGTTCGATTCCCGGTACCGCTACCAGTAGTTCAACGCCTGCATTTTCCCGCACGAATTGAGTCTACCTGGTTTTCTTGTTTGTTCCCTGACGCATCAAATCCGCGAGCGAGGGAAACGAGGAGGGAACGGTCAGGACTTGTTCGAGGGGATTTCGGCCTTGCTCGATGGCCGCGACGAGCATCTCGAGCGCCGGCTGGGTATTGGGCGGAACCACGACGGTGGCGGTGAGCGTGCCGCCGCGCACAAATTTCTGGCCGGTATTGACCAAGCCGTCGCAGCCCGTAAACGGGAGGCGAAGCCACTTTTCGCGCACATCGTTGTCGGGCCCTTCTTGCATCGCCTTTCGGGCGCCCATGGCCATGGAATCGTCCTGCGCGCCGACCAGATCCAAGGCCTGTTTGGCGGAGGTGGGAAGGCGCATCCAGGAAAGCACCGCTTTGTAAGCGCTATCCTCGGTCCACTGTCCCTTCAGCATATTGACCCGGATGTTCACGGGTTTCGTCTCCTGCATTCCGATGGTGCGCTCTTTGGCGGCGGAATTCTCGGATGGGCCTTGAATGTAAAGAATCGAGCCGCCCCTCGGGAGCACAGCGGCAAATTGTAGACCCTGAATTCGGCCGATTTCGAGGTGATCGGAGCTGACCGAAAATGCCGGAGCGCGACTGGCGCGGCGCAGCTCCGGCAAATATTCCGCAAAACGGTTGAGAATGACCCAGCCGATTCCAGCGGCCGAGGCGGCGCGGGCAACTTGAGGCAAGGAGGTTGCGCCGAGAGGTTCGAAGAGGATGGCCTGGGGCCGACTTTCGGGCGGCGCTTGAATCGCTTTGAGGATTTGATCGCTTTGCTTGATGGCGTCATTGTCCGCGTGGACAATCTGGAGGTCGAAACCGAGACGGTGCGCGGTTTCCTTCGCGGCGGAAGCTTGCTCCAATTGATAATCGTTGTCGTCGGTGGGAAGAGAAAGAAGGAACTTGAGTTTCGCCATAGAATTGCGGTTATTGCGCCTCGCCGAAAAGACTACACGGAAATTGTCAAGCAGCGGGCCAAAAGTGCATGGGGCGTGGCGGATGCGTGACGGGCCGGACGCAGGGTGCATCGTTCTGGTTGCGAACAGAATACGTAAGCTTCTTGTGCACTTGTCGCGTCTAATGTGTGAGTATTGTAGACTCCAAAATTGAAAAGAGGGCCAACCAGCCGAATGAGACGCTTCCGATCGCGCGCTGCCGTTTGTATTTCTCTGTTATTGAGTTTGATCCCGCTGGGAGCTTTTTCATCCAGTGCGACGCCGGACGTGGTGCTGGCCACGATGCAGCGCGAATTGAAACGCGCGGGCACTTCGCTCGCCAAGACCGACCCGGCACCGTATTTCATGAGCTACGCGGTGTCGGACATCGACGGCACGATCATTGTGGCCTCCAACGGAGGGGTGATTTTTTCCACCAGCGTACTGCGCCGGCAGGGCGACGTGATGATGCACGTGGGTTCGCTGGCGCTCGATAATACGCACAATCAGAGCCGAGCCTCGGGAATCGTGTCGGGCACGCTGCCGCTGGTGAATGATACCGACGCGACGGCGCGTGTGCTTTGGCAATTGACGGACCGGGAGTACGAACAGGCCTCGGCCGCGTTCGCAAAAGTTAAAACCAGCACCGCCGTGCAGGCCGACGAAGAAGACAAATCTCCCGATTTTTCGACCGAAGCGCCGCTGACGCATACGGACGCCACGCAATTTCCGCCATTCACCGGGCAGAAGGCGTGGGAGGAACGCACACGAAAAATCTCATCGATATTCCTGAAATATCCGGAGGTCTACACATCCGTGGTCGTTTTCACGGCTACGGCGGACCGCTCGTACCTGGCCACGAGCGAGGGGACGGCGTTGGTAAGGCCATCGGCGATGGTGCGCCTGGTCATTCAGGCGGAAACGCGCGCGGATGACGGCACGGAACTGATGCGCGTGGAATCGTTCCAGGCGGCGACGGCGGACCAGCTCCCCGGCGACGCCGAGCTGGAAGCGAAAGTAGCGAAAATGTCCGCGGACTTAAAAGATTTGCGCGCGGCGCCCTCGGCGGAACCCTACGCCGGCCCGGCGATGTTGTCTGGACGCGCAGCCGCAGTGTTCTTTCACGAAGTGCTGGGGCACAGGCTGGAAGGGCATCGCCAGCGGGACGAAAACGAAGGCCAGACATTCACGAAGAAAGTGAACCAGCTGGTCTTGCCCGCGTTCCTGAGCGTCACCGACGATCCCACGATGAAGGAACTGAACGGCGTGAAATTAGCGGGTTACTACGACTACGACGATGAGGGAGTTCCAGCACAGCGGGTGGTGGCGGTGGAAAATGGCGTGCTGAAAAATTTTTTGATGTCGCGCATGCCGATCAAGGGTTTCAGCCACTCGAATGGGCATGGACGAAGACAGCCGGGGCTGATGGCGACCGGGCGGCAGGGAAATCTGATCGTGACTTCGACCAACATGGTCAAGGATTCGGAACTTCGGCAGAAATTTATCGAAGAGATCAAGAAACAAGGCAAGCCTTACGGATTGTACTTCGACGACATTCAGGGCGGATTTACGCTGACGCAGCGCGCGACTCCCCAGGCGTTTCAGGTACTGCCGGTGATGGTGTACCGGGTGTACGCGGACGGGCGGCCGGACGAATTGGTGCGCGGAGTGGATATCGTGGGCACGCCGCTTCTCTCTCTGAACAATATTATGGTCACCGGAGACATGTTGCAGGTGTTCAACGGAGTTTGCGGCGCGGAATCCGGACAAGTGCCGGTGGCTGCGGCGGCTCCGGCGATGCTGTTCTCGACGATCGAGGTGCAAAAGAGGCGGAGAGGAACGGAGCGGCCTCCGATTTTGCCGCCGCCCGGTGTAGGAACGCCAGCCCCGCAAGCTAGCGGCGCGCAGGGAGGCAAATCATGATCGCGACCCGGCGAAGGAAGTTCCCGTTGCGAATGATTTTGGGACTTACGCTCGCTGCAGGCTTGGCATCGGAAGCCACAGCGCAAGAAAAGGCAGCGCAGGCGTCTACGGCAGTGTCGGCCGCGGTTGCCTCCGATCCCATACTCAAGGCGATGAGGGAAGAACTGGATCGTTCGAAAGCCCAGCTCAAAATGGATAAGGTCGCCGCGCCGTATTACATCGAATATCGGATTGGCGATGTGGAAGAGTGGACCGCGGAGGCGGCTTTCGGGGCCTTGCGTCAAGACCAGAAGGTCCACGGACGCAGCGCGCGAGTTGTGGTCCGCGTCGGCGACTACAAGCAGGATAGTTACTACGGCCCGGGCATGGGAGTCGTGGAATTTGCGCCGCTGGATAACGATCCGGTGGCGATACGCCGCGAATTGTGGCTGGCGACGGACGCAGCCTACAAAGCAGCGAGCGAAGCGCTAGCTTCCAAGAAGGCATTGCTCAGCCAGTTTACCGCCGATCAGCCTTTCGACGATTTTGCGAAGGCCGCGCCGCTGGAGTATGTCGGGTCGCTGGTGAAGCTGGAGTTTTCTCCGGAGCCCTGGAAAGAATCGCTGGAAAAGGCTACGAATCTCTATCGCAGTAATTTGAAGATTCAGTCGGTCAGCGGATTTTTGCGTTTTCGAGCCGTCAACGAATACTTTGTGAACACGGAAGGCACCAGCACGCGCCAGGGATACGCGGTGTATTCGATGCAAATTTCCGCCGAGACTCAATCGCCCGACGGCATGAAGGTTGGAAGGACCCCGTTTTTCGTGGAGAATTCGGCGAACGAATTGCCGCCGCCCGCGAAATTTCTCGCCGATGCCGAGAAGACCCTGACCACGCTGCAGGCCTTGGCCGACGCGCCCATGGTCGAAGAGGATTATCGCGGCCCTGTTCTGTTTTCAAACGATTCGGCGAGCGACGTCCTGGAGACGCTGGTGGGCCAAAACGTCCTGGGGATTCGCCCGAAACCCGGCGAATCCGCGCGCACGACGGGAGAATATTCTTCAAATTACAAGGGCCGCGTGCTTCCCACGTTCATGTCGGTCGTCGATGATCCGACCCTGCAAACATTCGAGGGAAGGAGATTGGTGGGAAGTTACGAAATCGACCAGGAAGGGGTTAAGGCGTCTTCCGTGCCGGTCGTAACGGACGGAATTCTGGTGAATTACCTTCTCGGACGGATGCCCATTCGGGATTTTCCCGAATCGAACGGGCACGGCCGCGCCGCACCGGGCCAGCCGCCCGTACCGAGCCTCGGAAATTTCATCGTAAAGGTCAAGGAGCCGGTTTCCGAGGACGAGCTGAAAAAGAAATTGATCGAGATGTGCAAGCAGGAGGGAAAGCCCTACGGTTATTACGTGGAAACGATGGCGGGCGAAAATCCCAGACTGCTTTACCGGATTTACGTCAGCGATGGCCACGAAGAACTGGTGCGCGGCGCGGTGTTCAACGAACTCGACACGCGGACCCTGCGGAACAATCTGGTGGCCGCCGGAAACGATCCGCTGGTCAGCAACCGGGCGGGAAGTGTTCCGACGACGGTGATCTGCCCCTCCGTGTTGTTCGATGAACTGGAAGTGAAGCGAACCGACCGGAAGAACGCAAAGTTGCCGGAATATCCCGCGCCGGCTCTAACACCTCAATAGGCTGCGAATAGACGCCGGATTTGGCATTCCGCACGGCTTGGTTTATCGTTTCGGAAATTCGAAGCGGAAACCGATGCGGGCGGCGATCGGCAGGCCGAGCTGGGGCACGGGCGTCGCCGCTGTCGCATACTTTTCGTTAAAGAGATTTTCCACCGAGCCGAATATTTGAACGCCCCGCCCAATTGACCGTGATGCGGCCAGATCCAGCACGAAAAATCGCCCTAGAGGAAATGAGTTGAGGTCGTCGTCGAATTGTTTGCCGATCATGCGGCCATCCACGGATAACTCAATGATGCGCGGATTCGAATAGCGCGCCTGAAAGGTCAGCGCACTGTGCGGAACCTGGGCGATCCACAAGCCCACCAGCGCGGGGCTGGCGGGAAAGCTGCTCACCTTGGAATCCACATACTGATAACCCACGGACAGTTCGAAATCGCGAGTGATGTGCCCGGTGCCCCCCAGTTCAAAACCCGGCGCGCTGAGGCGTCCTAGATTTTCGCGCACACGCAGGATGGTATTGGCGATCGGAGCGGGACAATCCGGGACAGGCAGCGCGACCGCGGTGCAGGTGACATTCGCGACGGGATTTACGATTTGGTTGTAGAAAAATGTGGAACGAAATTCCAGCCGCCGGTCGAAAGCGGATGCCGAGAGGCCAGCGTCGCCACCCGTCAGATGCTCGGCGTTTAAGTACGCGTTCGATTCGGTCATGGTGTTGCCCTGACGGAATGAGCGATAAAGCTCGTTGAGAGTGGGAGCGCGAAAAGCGCGGTAGACCGACGCGTCCCATGAAATGTTGGAATTGATCTGGCGCCGCAGCGTGGCGCGAGGGCTGAAGGCATTTTGCGAGCGATCCGCGAATTGGATGCCGGATGGGACGCCGGTGCCGAGCGGGATGCGCACCGTAGAGGCGTCGAAATTGCTCCAATGATCCACGCGCGCGCTGAGCGATAGCAGCCAGCGCGGTGTAATCTGGATCAAGTCTTCGCCGAATATGCCGACGGTGCGCTGGCGTCCGCCCGAAGATTGATTCGCCGACGGTACACCCTTGGTAAATTGAATGTCGTGGCTCGCGCCGATTTCCTCGTGGTCATCTAGGCCGGCGACGATGGTCTGGCGCTTTCCGATCTGGCGCGACCAAACCGCCGAACCGCCCACGCCTTGAGCGGGAACCGTCTGTAAATCCGTCAGCGTTTCGGTATCGCGATTCGTCACGACGGAGGTGACCGATGAAAAACTCTGGTGGTACGTCTGGACATCCGCATAAAAGCGAAGGGTGAGCGCGCCGAACGAGCCGAGTTGCAGGTTTGCGCCGAGCACGCCCTGGCCTAGCTTGGTGTCGTTGGTTTGAAGAGGCGTGCCGTTCTGCCGCGTTTCATCGAGATACGAGCCGCGCGCGAAAATCTCGCTGCCCTCACCGATTTTTCTTCCGATCATCAAATCGGCAGTGCCGTGTGCGGACCCCGCTCGCGTGTCGACTGGTCCGCGGTCGGCCTCCGGAACGAGCACGTAACCATCGGTGTTAAAGACTTCGCCAGCGAATGTCGATTCCCATTTTCCCTTTTGCCCGCCGGCCCACAGGGAAAGGTCCGGAGTATTTTGATTGCCGTAGGAGGTTTCGAGAGATATTCCGGCGGGCTCCGCGGCGCGCGAGATAAATTGCACCACGCCGCCGAGCGCGTCACTGCCGTAGAGGCTGGAAGCGCCCTCCTGCGCGATCTCGACGGTGGAGATCGATTCGCTGGGAATGCGGTCCCAATACACCCATCCGCCGAAGGGGTCGTTGAGAGGAATTCCATCCTGGAGGACGAGGGCGCGGCTGGCGCCGTTGGCGCCCAGACCTCGGAGCGAAACTCCCTGGGTGGTGGGGTTCGCCACGCGACTGTCCGATCTTCGATACAAGCTGAAACCCGGAACCTGGCGCAGTTGGTCGTCGAGGGTCAGGGCGGGCGTGTCCTGCAGGTCTTCGCGCGTCAGTTCGACGTCGCTCACCGGGACGTCGGAGAGGAGGGTGGCTGCCCGGTTGGCGGTTACCTGCACCTGTTGATTCATCGAGGCAGGCGCAAGGGTGATTTCTAGATGCACGTGGCGATCGCCCGAAGACGTCCAGGATTGCGTGACGCTACGGAAGCCAGACGCGGAGACTGCCAATGTTCCAGATAAATCCGGAACACTTTCGAAGGCAAAGGCTCCCGAGGAATCCGTGGTCATCGCCGCTGAATAGGATTTGGCGGTGAGTTGAACTTTCGCGCCGGGTACGGAAGCGCCGCTGGCGTCGCGAACGACGCCCTCCACGCGAGAATTCTGGGCCTGCGCCGCGGGAATCGATAGAAATATGAGGCTGCACAGAAACGCAGCGAGGCGCAAAGGTTTGCCCGTCTTCCGTCGCCGGAAGAGACTCAACACCAGGGAAATGCCTCGGTGGGTACGCAGCGCCATCTCCGGCGAAAAAATCTTCCGCTGATGATAACCCGATAAGAGGAAAGTTAGAGATTGAAGAACTGGCTGGATTGCGAGAATCCAACGGGCAACATCATTGTGATATGGTGACTGCCGGGGCATCCACGCTTCTTTGCAGGAGGGTTTGCATGGCAACGGCCGCGCAGCGCCGCAGCGATCGAGTCTCGTTGACTCTGCTTCTGGAGGCGTCGGGCAAGGACGTGAACGAGCAGGAGTTCACGCGGCCCGCGCGCACGATGCAGATCAATCGAACGGGGGCGGTGATCCTGCTGGATCGCGACCTGCGGCCCGACCAGCGCATCGAAATCCGGCGGATTGCGCCGACCGAAGCGCACCGGCACACCCAAGTGCGTATCGTCGGGCAATTCGGCTTGCAGAAAGAAGGATACGTCTACGGCGTGGAAATTTTGGAGCCGCAGAGCGACATCTGGAACATCGAGTTCCCGCCGATCGCCGAGTCGGAAGAGGCTGTGGCGCGCATGTTGCTCGAATGCACGTACTGCCGGACCCGCGAAGTGGTTTATCTGAACGAACTGGAATTGCGGGGCTTCGAAAC
>Ga0302324_100002960_pt1 | contig 38496 bp, 35 predicted proteins | sample Palsa_T0_1_FD_201949 | JGI IMG/M metagenome (GOLD analysis project Ga0302324, IMG submission 201949) | Peat permafrost microbial communities from Stordalen Mire near Abisko, Sweden - Palsa_T0_1 | ecosystem: Environmental > Terrestrial > Soil > Palsa > Peat permafrost | place: Sweden: Abisko... | reverse complement strand
TTCGACCCTGTGCTAACGTTGCCAGCGTGACCGCACGAGCCGTGAACGAACGAGCGAAGAAGCGTATTGCCGTGATTGCCGGCGACGGCATCGGGAAAGAAGTGATTCCGCAGGCGGTAAGCGTCATGGAGGCGGCTGGGGCTGCCGTCGAAATGACCGCATTCGACTGGGGCGCCGACCGCTATCTCGCCGACAACGTTACCGTCCCGCCCGATGGCTTCGCCATGCTGGCCGAACGGTTCGACGCGATTCTGGTCGGCGCTTTTGGCGATCCGCGTGTGCCCTCTAATGTTCATGCCAAAGAAATTCTGCTCGGCATGCGCTGCAAAATGGACTTGTTCGCCAATGTGCGGCCCGTGCGCCTGATGGACGCATCGCTATGCCCGCTGAAAGGCATCGAGCCCAAAGACCTCGATTTCGTCGTCATTCGCGAAAATACCGAGGGGGTCTACGGCGATCTGGGCGGGGTCTTCAAGCAGGGAACGCCCGACGAAGTGGCCATTCAGGAAGACATCAACACGCGCAAAGGTGTCGAGCGCATTATTCGCTACGCATTTGAATACTGCGCGAGCAACAAGAAGCTCGATGGCTCCGCTCGCAGCCGGGTGCTGATGTGCGACAAATCGAATGCCATGACGCACGCGGGCGGTCTTTGGCAGCGCGTGTTCAAAGAGGTTGCCGCGGAGTATTCAAGGCAAAAGATCGAGATGCAGCACATGTACATCGACGCGCTCTGTATGCAGATGGTGCGCGATCCGCGCGGGTTAGATGTCATCGTTACCAACAACATGTTTGGCGACATCATTACCGATCTCGCCGCCGGCCTGCAAGGCGGCCTGGGGATGGCGGCAAGCGCCAACCTGCATCCGGGGAAGACTTCACCGGGTAAGGCTTCATCGGGTCATATCGGAATGTTCGAGCCGGTACATGGTTCCGCGCCGCCGATTGCTGGGAAAAACATGGCCAATCCGTTCGGTGCGATTCTGACCGCGGCGATGATGCTGGAGCATCTCGGAATGTCGGCCGAGGCGCAGAAGATCGAAGCAGCTGTACTCGAAGCTGTGCGCCAGAAAGAGACAACCGCCGACATCGGCGGAACTCTGGGGACGCGCGAAGCGGGCCAGTGGGTGGCGCAACGGGTCGCCGGGCGTTGATATTGATGTTGATATTTACGCTAGGCCCGTCGTCCCGCCAGCAACGCCAGTTCCCGCCATTTCCAGTGGCAATCGACGTCAACGAATCCGATCTCCCGCAGCCAGGCTAACTGGGTTTCCATATCGAGCAAGCGGTTGGATGGATCTTCGGTCTCAGGCGTTTTGTCGATCTCGCGCAGGAATTCCGCGTGCAGCGCCGGCGTCGACGATGAGACGTGCTCCAGATTGCAGAAGACGCCGCCGGCATTCAGCAGTCCGTAAATTTCGGAATAGAGTGCGCGCTTGCGCTCGTCCGCCAGATGATGAATGGCGAAACTGGAGATGACCGCGTCAAATCTGCCCAGGTCAGGCAGTGGGTGGTCGAGATTGTGAGTGATCACGGTAACGGAAGAATCATTGGCAAAGCGCTTTTCGGCTGCCGCGATCATGGTAGGGGAGAAATCGATGGCGACCGCTTCCGTGTTCGGATGCTCCCGTTTCGCCAAGGCCAGTAGTCGCCCATCTCCGGTGGCCAGGTCGAGAATGCGCCGCGTGGTTTGCGGAATAAATTCAAGCAGCGTCGATTCTCCTTCGCGGCGGTGAGGAATTCTGTCGGCTCGTTCGAGGTAGTCGAGAGCGTGATCGGTTCTGCTCCACAGATTGACGGGCATATTGGCGGGCATGGAACAGTATAAACTCGACTCCAATGGACATTGTCAAGATGGTCGCGCAACCGCTTCGCAGATGGCTCTGCGAACTTGCTCTGGTCGTGCTCTTCGTGGGCACGCTCTGGGGTCAAACGGCGGGTGGGGATGGCGCCGCGTCGCAGGGCCAGTCTTCGCAGTCTCAGCCTTCGCAGTCGCAGCCTTCGCAGTCTCAGCCTTCGCAGTCTCAGCCCTCGCAGTCGCAGCCGGCTGCGGGCGACGACGCTCCCGCCACGCCAGAAACCATCGTCTCGCCAAAAGAGGGAAAGGAACTTTTTCGCTCCGTGGACGAGATTCTGCGGTTTGCCAGCCAGGACACGGATCTCCCCATCAAGCACGAAGTCAAGCGCAGGCTGGCGAAGCGCGACGAAGTTCAGTCCTACATCGAGAAGAACATGAAGGAGGACAAGGACGCCAAGCGATTGGAGCGATCGTCGCAGGTGTTGAAGAAATTTGGATTGTTGCCGCGTAACTTCGACCTGTCCGCTTTCCTGGTGACGATGCTGCGAGAGCAGGTCGCCGGATATTACGACGTCAAAACAAAAACCGTGAACCTGCTGAACTGGGTCGACGTGGAGCAGCAGAAGCCGGTGCTGGCTCACGAACTGACCCACGCCCTGCAGGATCAGTCGTTCAGCATCGAAAAATGGATGAAGGGAACATCGGAGAAAGACGACAAAAACGTGGACCCGACTCCCACGGATATCGAGACCGATGAGGAAACATCCGCCCGCCAGGCGGTCGTCGAGGGGCAGGCGATGGTGGTGTTACTCGACTATTCTCTCGCGCCGACCGGGAAGAACATGCTGAACTCGCCACAGATTGTCGAAGCGCTCAAGCAGAGCATGCTGGTGGGGACGGCGGATTCTCCGGCATTTAACCAAGCTCCGATCTTCTTGAAAGAGGAACTGACATTCCCCTATCGCTACGGACTCGACTTTACCGCGGCTCTGTTGCAGGCGGGCGGGAAAGAACTGGCGTATGCCGGAGCATTCAAGGATCCGCCGAGAACGACGCGCGAAATCATGGAGCCACAGACCTATCTTGCGCATGAGAAGATTCAGCCTCTGAAGCTGATCGACATGGAAAGAGATTTCAAAGGCTATGATGCCTTCGATATCGGTGCGATGGGAGAGTTTGACGTCGACGTGCTGGTGGAGCAGTATGCGGGTCGCGATGAGGCCACGGCGATTTATCCGGAGTGGCGCGGCGGCTATTATTTTGCCGGGAAACCGAAGAAAGACAAATCTGCGCCGATCGGATTGCTCTATATTTCGCGTTGGTCAAGTCCCGCGAAAGCGGCGGAGTTTGCTGCCGTGTATGCGGCGTCGCTCGCGAAGCGATATCAGAAAAGACAGGGCCTGGGCACCGATGGCAAAGTTGCGCAAGACGCGCCCCCGGCGAATTCGTGGCGAACCTTGCGCGGACGCCATGCCTGGCTGACCGAAGAGGGCGTGGTAATGATTGAAGTCCGCGGCGACGAGATACTCATTACCGAAAGTCTGGACGACGATACGACGAAGAAAGTGGAAGCAGACTTCTGGCCGGAAGAAAATGCCGCGCCCGCCAAGCCATGAGTTTCCGTCTAGTATAATCACCAGTTCCGCAGTCACTTCCAGCATGGATCAGGAGCGCATTTGCAGCAGGCGGAGATCGGCATTATCGGCGGCAGCGGCCTGTACCACATGCCCGGCTTCGACGACGCGCACGAGGTCCAGCTGCAGACTCCGTTTGGCGATCCTTCCGATGCCTACATTGTGGGAACGCTTGAGGGTCGCCAGGTGGCTTTCCTCGCGCGCCACGCCCGCGGCCACAAACTTCTTCCGAGTGAACTGAATTTCCGCGCCAACATTCACGGTTTTAAGCAACTGGGGGTGGAGCGCATCGTTTCGGTTTCAGCCGTGGGCTCGCTGAAGGAAGAGCACAAGCCGCTCGATTTCGTAATCCCGAACCAGTTTTTCGATCGTACACGGCACCGCGTGGACACCTTCTTCGGCGACGGCATTGTGGCTCACGTCGGATTTGGCGATCCGGTTTGCAACCAGATGGCGCCGGTGGTCCACAGCGCGTGTAACGCTGTCGGCGTTTCCGCGAAGTTGGGGGGCACTTACATCTGCATGGAAGGCCCGCAGTTTTCAACGAAGGCCGAGTCGAACGTATATCGCAGTTGGGGTGCGGACGTCATCGGCATGACCAACCTGCAGGAAGCGAAACTCGCGCGCGAAGCGGAGATTTGCTACGTCACCATCGCCATGGTTACCGACTACGACTGCTGGCATCCGCATCATGATTCCGTGACCGTGGAGCAGATTGTTTCGGTGCTGGTAAAAAATGCGGAGAACGCCGCCAAGGTCGTGAAGGCCACGGTATCGGCGATGCCCAAGGCGCGCTCCTGCAAGTGCGGGCGCGCGCTGGCCAACGCTATTCTGACTGATCCGTCGATGATTCCGGCGGCTACCAAAGAGAAGCTGAAGTTAATAATAGGGAAATATGTGAAATAGTCGTTGGTCGATGGTCGCTAGCGAACATCCGTTGGCTAGAATTTAACGACTGACGACCATCGACTAACGACATCCTTACGGAGATTCATGAGCATTCTGGTAGTGGGTTCTGTTGCCTTTGACACGATCGCCACGCCCTCGGGCCGCGTGAAGGACATCCTCGGCGGAGCTGCCACCTATTTCGCGCTGGCTGCAAGCTACTTTACCGAGGTGCGAGTGGTTGCCGTGGTGGGCGAGGACTTCACGCCCGAGAACGAAGCTGTGCTGAAAAAACGCGGAGTGGATACCCGGGGCATCGAGCGAACTCAGGGGAAAACCTTCCGCTGGGGCGGACAGTATCTCGACAACCTCAACGAGGCCAAGACCGACTTTACGGAACTGAATGTGTTTGAGAAGTTTCAGCCGCGGATTCCCAAAGAATATTCGGACACCCAGTTCCTTTTCCTCGCGAACATTCATCCCGCGTTGCAGAGCGCGGTTCGCCTGGAAATGGATGGCGTGCGCCTTACGGGCGGCGACACCATGAATTTCTGGATTCAGGGCACCCCCGGGGAATTAGCCGAAACGTTGAAGCTGGTGAATGTTCTGCTGATCAACGACACGGAGACCAAGATGTTGGCGGCAGAGAAGAATCTATTGCGCGCGGCCAACAAGGTTCTAGCCATGGGCCCGAGCGCGCTGGTGGTGAAGCACGGCGAGTACGGCGCGACCATCTTTTTCCGCGAGGGAGCCTTCGGCGTGGGATCGCATCCTTTTCGCGCTCCGGCCTTGCCGATTGAAGAGGTAAAGGATCCGACTGGCGCCGGTGATTCGTTTGCCGGCGGATTCATGGGCTACATCGCGTCGCAGGGCGAAGTGAATCGCGACGTGTTGAAACGCGCGTTGTTTTATGGCGGCGTGATGGGATCTTTTGCCGTGGAAAAGTTCGGCACCGAACGCTTGCAGAATCTGACCCGCCAGGAAATTGACGCGCGCTTTCAGATTTTCCGCGAGCTCACGCACCTGGAATAGCACCGCACCGGCGGACCCGCAACCGCCGTGCCGCAAGCCACGTTTCGTATCAGGCATGGCCTTCAGGCGTGCCGCAAGTGCAGCAGCAGGAGCGCCTTCGCGCGCTGAAGCCAGAGATTGGAGTTTCACGACGGTTGCCGCGCCACGATAAAGCACGCGCATTGACTACGGCGAAGGACGCTGTTCCACGCCACGCCGTTCCGCACCACGGCGAGATCAGCGCATCCGGACTCGCCGTGCTGGTGTCTATGTTTTCCTTCCTCTACTACTCCCAGCATAGTGACCTGTTGCTGTACGGCGATGCCGTCGCTCACATTAATATTGCGCGGCGCGTGTTCGATTCGCAGACTCCCGGCCTGCTGCAACTGGGGACGGTGTGGCTGCCGCTGCCGCATCTGCTGATGATCCCCTTCATCTTCTCCAATACCATGTGGCAGAGCGGAGGGGGCGGTTCGATTCCCTCGATGATCGCCTATGTGCTCGCCGTCATGGGAATATTTCGCCTCGTCAGCGGCGTGCTGAATGCCGAGCTCCGCACCAAGCCCGCGGCTGGAGTGGGCGCATGGGCCGCGGCATTCGCCTATGGAGCCAATCCCAACCTGATCTACATGCAGGCAACCGCCATGACGGAGTCCCTCTATCTGGCGCTGTTTATCTGGGCGGTCGTTTTCTTTGCGGAATTTGTTCGCAGCCTGCCCAAGACTGACTTACCCAAGAGTGACGGGCAAGAGACCGACCCGCAAGACAATAAAGAAGACCGGCAACCGGTTCCCGCAGCCCGCACTTCGCTCATGCGTTGCGTCTGGTGCCTGGCAGGCGCCGAACTCACCCGCTACGACGGGTGGTTTCTGGCGGGTGTGATGGGAATGGCGGTTCTCGTCATCGCACTAAGGCGATGGCGGACTTCCACGCCCGGCGATCGTGCGTTGCGCCGAATTTCCCTGCGGTTCCTGGTCGGCATTGCATTGGCTCCGATCCTCTGGCTGGCCTACAACCGCGTCGTTTATGGGAACGCGCTGGATTTCGCGACCGGTCCTTACTCCGCCAAGGCGATTGAGCAACGCGTCGGTGCGCCGAATCCGGCGCTCCACAATGTCCCAGTCGCTGCCATCTATTACTTGAAGTCGGCGCAATTGAATATGGCGGATGGCAACTGGGGCCGGCTCTGGCTCGCCGCAGCCTTGCTGACGCTGGCAATCGCACTATGGAAGCTGCGCACGCAATCGGCATTCATGCTTGTGCTGCTATTCCTATGGGTGCCGCTGGTGTTTTACGCGCTTTCGATCGCGTACGGTTCGGTGCCGGTGCATGTCTACGCCTGGTGGCCGTTTGCAACGTTCAACCAGCGTTACGGTCTCCAGTTGGTGCCGATGTTCGCGGTTTCGGCGGGAGTGCTGACTGCTTCCGTTTTTGTGTTCGGCGCTGGTAGCCGTCATGCCGCGAAGCTGGCGGCGGTAATGTTCGCGCTGGTGGTGGCCAGTTATGCTTCGGTGTGGAGAGCCGAACCTCGATGCCTGCAGGAAGCGCGCCGGAACTGGGAGATCCGCCACACTTTGAATACCGCCGTGCAGCGCCTGGTTACCCGATTGCCGCGCAATTCGATTTTCCTCATGGACCTCGGGGAACATGTCGGTGTCATGGAGGAGGCTGGCATCCCGTTGCGTCGGGTCGTGAATAGCGAGAATCATCGGCCCTGGATGCGGCCGACCGATCCCGAGGGGCTTTGGGAGCGGGCGCTAGCCGATCCATCGCGCTATGTGGATTTTGTGATTGCCTTCGACGGCGATGCCGTGGATCGAGGCTTGAACGGCCAGGGCCTGAATAAGGCGAATCTCACGGAGTTGGCGGAAATTCACGCCACCGGACAGCCGCACGCCCACATCTATGCCACTCACTATGCCACTCACTATGCCACCCACCCCGCCCCGAATCAATCGCGTTAACCCTTCTTCGCAGGCCGCGCGGAAAGCGCCGGATGGCAGTGATAGAATCCGCTCCAAAGCCGGAGAGATGCTATGAACCCATTTCATTCATTCGTCCAACTGCTGCGGAATGAACTGGGCGTGGTGCTGACTTCAACCCTGGCACGCTTGTTGCTCGCGGCCGTTCTCGGCGGCGTCATCGGCCTCGAACGGCAGCTGCGGCACAAACCGGCCGGCCTGCGCACAAATATGTTCATCTGTTTCGGCGCGGCCATGTTCACGGTTCTGTCCAAGCAACTGGCGGGCGTGGAGTCTGACAGCGCCCGCATTGCGGCGCAGATTATCCCCGGCATCGGCTTCATCGGCGCGGGTTCCATTCTGCACGCGAAGACATCGGTGACCGGGCTGACCACGGCGGCGACCCTGTTTGTGGTGGCGTCGGTGGGGATGGCAGCCGGCGGCGGCCTTTACCGCACGGCCTTCTTTGCCACTCTCATCATTCTGCTTTCGCTCGTTCTGCTCGGCCGGGTCGAGGCCGTCTGGTCGCTGAAGTATTTCGCCAGTAACTACGAAGTGACAGGCCGCAACGTTGATGGAATGTTGACAGAAGTGAATCGCATCCTCGACTCTGAGCAACTTACGATGCACAGCGTGCACATCGCCAACGCCGATCCCGATTTTCGCATGGTGTTCTCGGTGGATGGCGAGCATGAACAGCAGAAGGTCTTTTGCGTCCGCTTGCACGAATCGACAGCGTTTGCCACGGTCACGGCGCTCGGGAGTACCGAACACGACTAGTAGCGAAGAATGAGCAGCCAGGAATGAGTGCCCGAGAATGAGTGCCCGAGAATGACCCCACCTCAGAACGACGCGCAGAACGACCAGATCCACGCCGAGCTAAAATCGAGGATCGCTTTTACAAAGGCGTCCGCGTGCGGCAATGATTTTCTGATCGTAGACACTACGAAGCATGACACTACGAAGCATGATGCTACGCACCCTGAAGCTACGCACCCCGCCGGCGACCTGAGCGCCCTTACCCGCCGCCTGTGCGACCGCCATCGCGGAGTGGGCGCCGACGGCGTTGAATGGCTGTTTCCTGATGCCGACGCTGACGTTAGCGCGCGTCTGTTCAACGCAGACGGTTCAGAAGCTGAAATTTCCGGCAACGGTACGCGCTGCGTCGCGGCGGAAATTTCTTCGCGCCAGGGCAAGACCGAGGTTGTCATTCGTACCGGCGCCGGATTGAAGACTTGCCGCCTAGTGGCGCAGCAAGGCTCCAACTTTGAGTTCGAAGCGGATATGGGCTCGCCCGAAGTCGGTGAGAAGTTGTCGATCGAGACGCTGTGGGTGCGGGCGGTGGGCACGAAAGTTTCGATGGGGAATCCGCACTTCGTTATTTTCGTGGACAACTTTCAGGACGGATGGCAACGGCAGGGAGCGGTGATCCAGACGCAGCCGCAATTTCCGCAGGGCACCAACGTCGTGTACGCCGCGGTTCGCGGCAAGAATCAGGTCGAGATCCGAATGTTTGAAAGAGGCGCGGGAGAAACGCAGTCTTCTGGTACAGGATCGTGCGCGGCGGCGGTAGCTGCCATTGCCAGCGGGCAGGCCGCTTCGCCGGTCACGGTGATTGCGCCCGGCGGCGCGCAGACCGTGTGTTGGGAGAATCATGTTTATCTGCGAGGTCCGGCGACTCTTATCTGCCGCGGAGAATTCTTCGTTTAGATTCTTTCCACGGCTGCGAAACAATATCTGTGCCAGACTTAAGATCGAGTCCAGATGGTTCCTGTTTCCCCAAATTCGCGAATCAAGCCCCGCGCTCTCCGTCCGGGCGACCGCGTGGGAATCGTGGCGCCCGCGTCGAACGTGAAGCGCGAAATGCTGGAGGCGGGCTGCGACGGTCTTCGGCGGGCCGGCTACGAGCCCTTTTATTTCGAGACGATACTGGAGCGCGATCTGTACTTTGCCGGATCGGCCGAACGCCGGGAGCGGGAACTCGAAGACATGTTCGCGCGCGACGACATCCGCGCGATTATCTGCGCGCGAGGCGGATATGGATCGAACTACCTGCTGCCGGCTTTGAACCTGAAACAGTTCGCCGCGAATCCGAAGATTTTTGTGGGCTACAGCGATTTGACCTCGCTGCTGACGACGTTTGCCGACGCAGCCAATTTCGTAACTTTTCATGGTCCAATGGTGGCCAAGGATTTCGCGCTCCCCGATGGCATTGACTTGGCTTCGTGGCAGAACGCACTGACTGGCGCGACGGAATGGGAAATTGGCGAGGCCTCAGGCGCAACGCCGCTGCTCGCGGGACGAGCTGAAGGCGTCCTGTATGGCGGCTGTCTTTCGATTCTGGTCGCGGCGCTGGGCACGCCTTATGATATCCGCACCGCGGGAACCATTCTTTTCCTGGAGGACATTGCCGCCAAGCCCTACCAGATTGACCGCATGCTGATGCAGTTGAAGATGGCGGGCAAACTGCAAGACGTGCGCGGCATTGTATTCGGCGAAATGATCCATTGCCGCCAAAGTTCAAGCCAGGATTACACACTGGAGGAAGTTGTGCTGCGAGTCGTCGGCGATCTCGGGATTCCCGTAGCCTATGGTCTGCGTTCCGGCCATGTCTCTCGCGCCAACATCACGCTGCCCTTCGGAGTGAACGCCAGGCTCGAAGTGAGCAAACAGGTAAGGCTGAAGATCCTGGAGTCGGCGACAACGAAATGAGAAATCTCTCAATAAGTAATCTGCGAAGTAACCTGCGAAACTAATCTGCGATGACTCAGCTCAAACACATTCACCTGATCGGCATCTGCGGAACGGCGATGGCCTCGCTCGCCGGGATGCTGCAGGCGCGCGGCTTTCGCGTCACCGGTTCCGACGCGGCATCGTATCCGCCGATGTCTACATTTCTCGAATCACTCGGCATTTCAATCGCGCAGCCGTTTGCTGAGGCGAATCTGGATCCGCGGCCTGATCTGGTGGTCGTGGGCAACGCGCTTTCGCGCGGAAACCCTGAACTGGAGCGCGTCCTCGACGAGCGTATTCCGTTCTGCTCCATGCCGCAGATTCTGCACGATGAGTTTCTCATCGGGAAGAATGTTCTGGTGGTTGCCGGCACGCACGGCAAGACGACCACCACGTCGATGCTGGCGTGGATCTTCGAAACCGCCGGCCTTCAGCCGTCGTTCCTGATCGGCGGTATCGCGGAAAACTTCGGGCGCAGTTTTGGCCTCGGCGATGGCAAACACTTCATCCTGGAAGGCGACGAGTATGACACCGCGTTCTTCGATAAGGGTCCGAAGTTTATGCACTACTTTCCCGATTCCGTCATCCTCACCTCGGTTGAATTCGACCACGCCGATATCTATAAGGATCTGGACGCGGTGGAGACGGCCTTCAAACGCCTGGTAAATCTGGTCCCGCGACGCGGGCGGATCGTCGCGTTTGATTCGGGCGATAGCGCGAGCGCGAGCCTCAACCGCTGCTTGCAGAAAGCGTTCTGCCCCGTGGAACGCTACGGAGCCGCGGAACATGCGGCGTGGAAAATCACAAATCTCAAGCTCGGCGAAGCGCGAACCGCGTGGTCGGTGCTGCGCGATGGAAAACTCTGGGCCGATCTCGACTTTCCGCTGGGCGGCGAATACAACGTCTGGAATGCGACCGCAGCGGCGGCGGTCGCGGCGAATTATGGAATTTCGAAAGACGTGATTGCGCAGGCTCTCCAGACATTTCGCAGCGTGAAGCGGCGGCTGGAGGTCACAGCCGAGGTCAACGGCATCACGATCATTGATGACTTCGCGCATCATCCTACCGCTATCTACCAGACCATCCGGGCATTGCGAGCGCGCTATCCGCGGTCGCGCCTGTGGGTGGTGCTCGAGCCGCGCTCGAACACCATGCGTCGCAACGTGCTCCAGGATGCTCTTGCCCGCAGCCTGGCGCTCGCCGATCAGGTCGTCGTCGCGGCCATCTTCAAGTCTGAAGCGATCCCGGAAGCCGAGCGCCTCGATCCGACTCGCGTCGTCGAAGAAATCCAAAAGCGCGGCAAGCCGGCGCGCATCCTCGCCGACGCCGATGCCATCGTCAACGCCATCGCGCCCGAACTGCGCGACGGCGACGTGGTTGCGATTCTCTCCAATGGCGGGTTTGGTGGCATCTATGAGAAGCTTCCCCAACGATTGCGCGGGCTCAAGGGGAAAGCGCTGGGAGTGAAGGGGTAAGTGTTTCGCACCATTCTCATGCTGCTGTTCTGGGCTGCGGCGCTGCCTTTCGCAGCGATCTTCGGATTTCCCTGGACCTACCTCACCAAAGACATCAGCTTTTTGTACAACACCTGCATGTGGGTCGCATGGACCGGCGTGCGCATCGCCGGAGTAAAAGTGCGCACCATCGGACTGGAAAAAATCGATCCGGCGCGAACTTATATTTTCATGTCCAATCACATTTCCAATCTCGATCCTCCTATCACCCTGCCGCTGATCCCGCGCCGCACTTCGGTGATGGTGAAAAAAGAATTGTTCAAAGTTCCCATTCTCGGACGCATCATGCTGATCGGCTCGCTCGTCCCCGTCGATCGCAGAAATCGCGATGCCGGCATCACGGCGGTCCGCGACGCCGTCAAAGCCATCGGACAGGGACTGAACATGACCATCTACGTGGAAGGGAAACGCTCTTTCGATGGCAAGCTGCTGCCCTTCAAAAGAGGTCCGTTCTATCTCGCGCAGGAATGCAAAGTGCCAGTCGTGCCCATCACGATTTCAGGCACCGAAGCCGTCATGCCAAAAGCGCGCTTCGCGATTCGTCCCGGGATGGTGACGGTGCAATTCCACGATCCCATAGAGCCCAGCGATTTCGGAGAACGCGATTGCCTGATCGCTAAAGTGCGAGCCGCGATTAACAGCGGGCTTCCAGCGGAGTTGCGGGAGTAATGAAAGCGAAGCGCGAGCAATTCCGCCAGGACGCGCTAGCCGCATGGACCCATTACCAGGCGACCGGCCTCCACGCCACCGCTGAAGAGGCCGATGCCTGGCTGGCCAAGCTCGACGATGGCAAAGCCGCCGCTCCTCCGAAATGCCACGACTGATCGTAACCCGCTCTGCTGGATATGGCCCGTCTCCATGCCTTCTTAGCTCCCAAAAGCCGAGAAGCGGCCCAGCGAGCTATGCCGTTTACGCTTTGCTGAGTGTAGGGCTTGTAGGGGTCCTTCGACTGCGTAGCTGCTTCGCTTCGCGAAGCGGCTCCTCCGCTCAGGATGACAATCTCAGGATGACAATTTCAGGATGACAATTTATGTCGGGACGACATCGGTCGGCAGTCGTGGAATCCCACTCTTGCGGCAAAGGGCGCGCAAGAATGGGGCACCCTAATTCTTTTTGGTCCGGGAAAATAAGTCAAAGGCAGCGGACAGGAGTGTCCGCTCTACACACGTCACAGGGGGAACGCCCACCCAAAGTCAACAGCCGCGGGCGAAGGCGCCCGTCCTACACGAAAACGGGCGACTTACTCACGCTCTGACAGCTTTCTAACTGCTTTCGCTAACTCCGGGAGCTTGGCGTAGGCGGCGCAGCACTTTAACCATAAGCGATGATCGATGGCGGGAGCGCCGCTGACCATGGCTCCGGCGGGAACGTCGTGCGGGATGCCGCTTTGGGCTATGGCTATGGCGCCGTCTCCGATTTTTACGTGGCCGCTGACGCCTACCTGGCCGGCCAGGATCACGTTGTTGCCTACGTCGGTGGTGCCCGCCAGGCCTACCTGGGCGCAGAGCAGCGTGTCTTGTCCGATGGTGCAGCTGTGGCCTACATGGACGAGGTTGTCGACTTTAGCGCCGCGCCCGATGCGGGTTTCGCCTATGCTGGCTCGGTCGATGCAGGCATTGGCCTGGATTTCGGCTTCGCTCTCGATGGTTACGTTTCCGGTCTGGAGGATTTTGTGCCAGTGGTTCGCGTCGTCCTTGGCGAAGCCGAAGCCGTCGGAGCCTACGACCGCGCCGTTCTGCAGAACGACGTTGTCTCCCAGACGGCAGAATTCGCGCACTACGGCATGCGCGTGGGCGAAGAAATTGTTGCCTATGGTGGCTCCGCGATAAATGACTACGTGCGCCAGAAGTGTGGCGTTGTCTCCGATAACGGCGTCTTCGTCGACTACCACGTAGGGGCCGAGGTGCGCACTCTTGCCGACTTTCGCCGTGGGATGAACGACCGCGGTGGGGTGGATTCCGGGGGCGTAGGCTGGCGGCTGGTGGAAAAGTTCTATGGCCTTCGCCCAGGCCAGGTACGGGTTCTTGCTGCGTAGCATCCCCGTGGATAGGGCGGGGAAATTCTCGGCGACTATTACCGCGGACGCCTTCGTTGTCTTCGCGGCGGCGTTGTACTTGGGGTTGGAGACGAAGGTCAGCTGGCCCGCACCCGCTTGCTCGATGCCGGCTACTCCGGTGATTTCGGTTGTGGGCGAGGCATTTTCGACGCGGGCGCTTAGGGCTTTTGCTATGTCGGCTAGTTTCATGGCGGTCTCGGGAATTGTAGCAACCAGGTCAGCTTTCAGCTCTCAGCTCTCAGTAAATGCAAAACCAGGCTCTCCATCGCTGAGAGCTCTCTGAGACCTCACGTCTGATCGGGGCCTGACACAGCTGGCTTACTGCTCGAACAGAGTGACCTGGCGCGTGTCTGGCGCTCCGCCTTTGCGGCGGCGGTTGGTTGCACCTACTACGGCTAGCACGGTCACCGATGTTAATGCTTCGCGGGGGACGAAGACTCGCTGGGTGTTGGAGCGCAGGTCGGGAGGATTCACGAGAAAACCTTCGGCGGGATTTTGCGTCAGGTCGTTGGGCAGAATGCCTTCGATGATGTCGTTGTCCTTGAACTTCAGGCGCACCCACAGGCCTTCGGTTCGCGGACGGGTGGTGAAAGTCTTGCGCAGCATCAGGTCGGTATCGGAAAACTCGCGGACAAAATAGACGGCCTTGATGTCCCGGAGGTCGATTGCGACTACGTTGCCGGAAGTGTTGAGCAGTTCGAGCTTGCCCTCCACCACAAAGTTCGCGGGTGCGACGTAGCCGCTGATCGAGTCGCGGTCGTGTTTCCGCACGATCACTTTCTTGTGGGTAGAGGGCATGGGTAGGGGATGATTTCTAATCTATCTTTGATCTTTATCTAATCTATCTGAAGAGCGATCCATTTGAATGACGTTGCTGTCGGGCGGCGTTCTCGCGGACAAGAGCATCCGCGCCACACTTCAGTACGCTTCAGATGGATTCTCGCACTTTCTCGTGAAATTCGGGCAGTTCCTGCCTTCGCAGTAGCCAAACGGTAAACCTTGTGTTATTTTCTCTAGTTTGCTGGAAGTGTGCGTTTGCGGTATAACTCTAATGTCTAGAGCAGGTTAGATTCCACCCGAAAGCAGCTGGTCAAAGTTCGAACTGGGTTCGAGCTGGGCCCCTGTGGAAATCTTGTGAATAACGCCCCGGTCCAGCCACCGCAAGGCGACTAGGAAGGCATGGCCGATTACATATACACGCTGGAGACCCGGCTCTCGCCGGACCAACAGAAGGCAGTCACCCTCGTCCTAGACGCCGCTAAGGCGGCGGGGATGAACTTGTATCTCACCGGCGGCGCCATCCGCGACATCATTACGGGTTTTCCGATCCGCGATCTCGATTTTACGGTCCAGGGCAACGCCCTCAAGCTGCAGAAAGATCTGGAACGCGCGGGGGCGGTGGTCGGTGATGCCGATGCCGAAACGCGATCCTTGTTGTTGACGCTACCGGGCGGAGTGCGCGCTGAGGTGGCAATGGCGCGCTCGGAGCATTACGACAAGCCGGGCAAGCCTCCGACGATGGCTCCGGCGACGATCATTGAAGATCTGCGCCGTCGCGATTTCACGGTGAACGCGATGGCACTCTCGCTGAACGAGGGCTCGCGCGGGCTGTTGATGGATCCGTTCAACGGCGTCGCCGACATTGAAGCGAAAGTCATCCGCGTCCTGCATAACTACGCTTTTCTTGAAGATCCCTCGCGGATGATCCGGGCCATTCGATTTTCCACCCGCTTCCATTGGCCACTCGAAGAGCGCACCCAGGCGCGCTATGAATCCGGAAAAGAAAATGGCTACATCGAGTACATACCAAGCTCGAGCATCGGATACGAGATCGAGCAGTTAGCGTATGAAGATGACGCGTTGGGCGTGTTGAAGGCGTACGAAAAAGAGGGATGGCTGAAAGTGCTGAATCCGCGCTGGAGCACGGCCAAAGTGGACACGGCCGGCCTGGGCGCCCTGATGAAGACTCGTCAGCAGATGAACGAGCTTGGTTATACGCCGGAAGTTGCGCCTGCGGTGCTGCATTTCCTCACGGAGCGGCTGGGCGATAAGGATATTTCGGATTTGCGCCGGGCGATTCCGCGCAAGGATCTAGTCGAGGCATGGAAGGACCTCGACGCCAATGCCCACAGCCTGGCGAAACGACTCTCCGGCAAAGAGGCGGCCACACCCTCGCGGACGTGGCAGCTACTGTCGTCGGCGCGTCCGGAGATGATTCTGTTTCTCGCGATCACGGCGCGGCAGCAGGCGGTGGCACAGAAGATCAAGAATTTCTTTACCAAGTGGCGACAGGTGCAGCAGAAGATCCCGTTGCCGGAAATGGCGGAACTGCACATTACGCCGCAGATGCCGACGTATCCGAAGATCGCGAACGATGTGTTCCTGCTTCTGCTGGATGGCAAGCTGCGTTCGAGGACCGAGACGCTGAAGTTTCTGAAACCGTTGGCACCTCCACCGCCGCCGCCTCCACCGCCTCCGCCGGCAAAGCGGGGCAGAGGAGCCAAAGCGGCGGCCGCTCCTGTTCCTGTCGTGAGCGCGGTCGTCAAACCTGGCGCTAAAGGGAAGGGAAAAGCGGTGGCGGTTGTCCCTCCGGTTCAGGCGGCACCGACGAAGGCTGCCGCACCTGCGAAGGGCGTTGCGCCGGCAAACACCAAAGTGGCAGCGCCGGTGAGCAAGCCAGCCAAGGTGCCGGTTAAGGACGTCCCCAAGAAGCCGAGCAAAGCGCCCAAGCCTACAAAGCCGGTCGCTAAGCCGGCGCCTGCTAAGGCGGCCCCTAGTAAGACGAAGGCAAAGGTCAAGAAGAAGGGCAAGTAGGCCATGTGTAGTTTCGCGACTGGCAAACAGCAGGTCCTTCGCTCCGCTCAGGATGACAACTCTTGTTTAGTCCAGATGACACTTTTTATTACTCAGGATTACACCAAACTGAGCCATTTCCGGATGCTTTTCTCGCTTTGAGACAGTTTAAAATTGCGCTATAATGGGGCTATGCGGCGCTGGCTGTGCATCGCGACGTTCACTCTGGGCATGCTTGCGGTGCCTGTGTGGGCGCAACGGCACGGGAGCAGTGGTGGTGGCGGCGCACACTTCGCCTCGGGTGGCGGACATTCTTCCGGGTCGTTCCGCAGTGGAAGTTCCGGCCATAATCCCAGCTACGGTTCCAGCTTCAGCTCGGGCACGCGCAGCTCTGGAGTTCGCAGTTCCGGGGTTCATGTGCAGATTGGGAGCCCCAACTACCGGCGTCGATTCGGGTACGGTCCGGGGTCCTACTATCCTTACGGCCCCTATTATCCGTACTACAGCTGGTATGCCGGTCCGCTCGACTATCAAAGTAACAGCGACTATCAGAATAATAATAATGATCAAACGGCGGATTCCTCGGCCGACTACGCTGGCCCCTACCGCGATGACAGCGGGTTGCAGAGCGACGTTCAGGCGCTGAACGGAAAAGTGGACCGGCTGCAAGCCGACATGGAAGCGCGCAATCGGCCGAAGGCCGAGATGCAACCTGCAACAGCACTGGTTTTCCGCGACCAGCATGTTGAAGAAGTGCGGAATTACGCGATATCCGGTGGAACGCTCTGGGTTCTCAACGAGCAGGCGGCAAAGAAAATTCCGCTCACGCAGCTCGACATTGATGCTACGGTCAAGATGAATGATGATCGCGGCGTAGATTTTCAGGTGCCGGAACCAGCGATGCAGATTATGATCGTGCGTTAGAGAGATCAGGCGTTACGCGAATTGCTCCAGCCAGTACCTCCAGCCATTTAGAATGAAGTGGTTTCCAGATTTCGAGGAGCCAAGAGGCAAAGCTCTGCTCCGCCGTTATCAGCAACTCAAGTCTTCATGAGCCAAAATCAATTCGTCCATCTGCATCTTCATAGCGATTACTCTCTGCTCGATGGCGCCTGCGACGTCGAGAAACTGGTTGACCGGGTTCATGAGCTCGGCATGCCCGCCGTGGCCATGACCGACCATGGCAATATTTTTGGCGCGGTGCATTTCGTCAATGCCGCGCACAAGGTCGGAGTCAAACCGATCGTGGGCTGCGAGCTTTACATCTGCAAGAAAGACGACCACGTCATCACGCGCACTCCACCTGACGGTGATACCTACAACCACCTGCTGGTTCTCGCCGAGAACGAAGAAGGCTATCGCAACCTGGTGAAGATCACGTCGGAAGCCTCGCTGCACGGCTTTTACTACAAGCCGCGCGTGAGCAAGAAATTCCTGGCCGAGCATTCGAAGGGGCTGATCGGGCTATCCGGATGTCTGAAGGGTGAAGTGGCCGAGCGGCTGACGGAAGGGAACTACGACGCGGCGCGCGCGGCTGCCGGGTTCTACCGCGAGCTCTTCGGCAAAGAGAATTTTTTCCTGGAGATTCAGGATCAGGGCCTGGAGATGGAGCACCGCATCCATTCCAATCTGTTTCAACTGGAAAAAGATCTCGGGATGCCGATGGTTGCGACCAACGACAGCCACTACCTCTGCGAAGACGACGCGCACGCCCAGGATGTGATGCTGTGCATTCAAACCGGCAAGTCCATTCAGGAAACCAACCGGATGAAGTTCGAGGGCACGCAGTTTTACGTCAAGAACGCCGACCAGATGCTCCGCGTGTTCAAGGATGCGCCCCAGGTGCTGTCGCGTACGCTCGACATTGCAGAGCGCTGCAATCTTCGACTGGAGAAAGTGCCCAGCCCGTTTCCGCACTTCGATGTACCGGACGGCTTTACGCTCGACAGCTATTTCGAGCACATCACGCGGCAAGGATTCGCCCGCCGCATGGAGAACCTGCGAACCGCGGCGGCGAATGGACGGCTCAAGCATTCGCTGGCCGAGTACGAGCAGAGGCTGGCGCGCGAGTTGGCGATCATCCAGCAGATGAAGTTCTCGGGGTATTTCCTGATCGTTTGGGATTTCATCCGCTACGCCCGGGAGCGCGGCATTCCGGTGGGCCCGGGACGTGGATCGGCGGCGGGAGCGGTAGTGGCGTATTCGCTCGGAATTACTGACATCGATCCGCTGCAGCATGAACTTCTATTTGAGCGCTTCCTTAACCCGGAACGCATTTCGATGCCTGATATCGATATCGATTTCTGCATGAACCGGCGCGGCGAAGTGATTGAATACGTTACCCACAAATATGGGCGGGAAAATGTTGCGCAGATTATTACCTTTGGCACAATGGCCGCGAAAGCCGCAATCAAGGATGTCGGGCGCGCCATGGATATGCCGTACAGCGATGTGGACCGCATCGCGAAGATGGTGCCGACAACTCTAAACATCAAACTCGACGACGCGCTCAAGGAGTCGGCCGCACTGCAGGAGGCGTACCAGAAAGATCCACAGGTGCGGCAGTTGATGGACACGGCGCGAAAGCTCGAAGGCCTGGTGCGGAATTCCGGAGTACACGCCGCCGGGGTTGTTATATCACCGCGGCCGCTGATTGAACTGGTACCGCTGCACAAGACCAAGAACGACGAAATCGTTACCGCCTTCGACATGGTGGCCATCGAAAAGATGGGCCTGCTGAAGATGGATTTTCTTGGGCTGACGACGCTCACCATTCTTGACGATACGGTAAAACTGCTGGCGCAAAGAGGCCAGCGGCTCACGCTTGATGAGATCCCGCTGGAGGACGAAGAAACATATCAGAAAGTGTTCCATCGCGGATTGACGTCCGGAGTTTTTCAGTTTGAATCGCAAGGCATGCGCGACGTGCTGCGGCGATACCAGCCGAACTCGATCGAACACCTGACGGCACTCAATGCGCTCTATCGCCCGGGCCCGATGGCGATGATCGACGACTTTATCGAGCGCAAACAGGGGCGCCGCAAAATCGAATATGAATTGCCCGAATTGAAAGAGATCCTGGAGGAAACGCTCGGCGTCTTCGTCTATCAGGAACAGGTCATGCAAGCCGCGAATAAGCTCGCGGGCTACTCTCTCGGAGAAGCCGATCTGCTGCGCCGCGCGATGGGAAAGAAAAAGCCCGAAGAAATGGCGGCGCAGCGGGAACGCTTTGTGCAAGGAGCGACCAAGAACGGCTTCCCGCCGAAAAAGATCGAGAAGATTTTCGATCTGATGGCGCAGTTTGCGGGATACGGATTCAATAAGTCGCACTCGGCGGCGTATGCGCTGCTGGCGTATCACACCGCGTATTTGAAGACGCACCATCCGCTGGACTTTATGGCGGCGCTGCTGACCTCGATCACGGGCGACACCGATAGCGTGGTGAAATACATCAACGAATGCCGCGAAATGGGGATTGCGGTTGAGCCTCCCGATATTAACGTGAGCGATGCTAACTTTACGCCGCACGGACAGGCGATAAGGTTTGGGTTGGCGGCGGTGAAGAACGTCGGCGGAAATGCGATTGAGTCGATTAGCGCGGCGCGGAAGAAGCTGGGGAGGGGTTTCAAGTCGTTCTACGAGTTCTGCGAAGAAGTGGATCTGCGGCTTTTGAACAAACGCGTGCTGGAGTCGCTGATCAAGAGCGGAGCCATGGATTGCTTCGGGCGCCGGGCTCAGCTGATGCAGGCGCTCGACACTGCGATGGAACATGCGCAGAAAGCGAAGCGTGATGCGGACTCGGGGCAGCACGGGTTGTTTGGCGTATTTGCGGATGAGACCGCCGAGCAGGCGAACGACGCGCTCCCCAACACGCCGGACTGGGATGAACACACGCGGCTGGCGGCGGAAAAAGAAATCCTGGGATTTTTTATCACCGGGCATCCGATGGAAAAGTACAAAGATAAGCTCGCGGACCTCAATGCGCTCTCGACGGAAGATATTGCCGCAATGAAGAAATCAACGGGCAAGGATGAGAACATCACGACGGCCGGATTGATTTCCGGGCTGCGAGTTGCAAAGTCGAGGAGAGGCGAGCTGTGGGCGCAGGCCGCGCTTGAAGATATGTCGGGTAAGGTGGAGCTGCTGGTCTTTCCCGAGGCTTACAGGAAACTGGCGGAGAAAGTGAAACTCGAGGTTCCGGTGCTGATTCGCGGGGGCGTACGGATTGAAGAAGGTGCGAATCCGAAAGTCACGGCCAACGAAATTATTCCGCTCGACGAAGCTCGGGTGCCGTTGCCGAAGGCTTTGCGTATACGGATTCCTCTCGATATTGCGACCGGCGGCACGGTGGATGCGCTGCACGCGCTCTGCAACGAGCGTAAGGGCGAAGCCAAGGTCCTGTTCGACGTGGAGCGGGAAGGCGATTTCATGGTGGTGCTGGAAGCCGAAGGCTATAATGTGATGCCGGACCGCAGGTTTTTGGGGCGCGTGGAAGAATTGTGCGGACGCGGCAGCGTCCGCGTCATCAGCTGATGAGTAACATGGTGATGAATAACATGGTGCAGCGACGGTGGTCTTGTTCGTCCAGCCTGTTTCGCGGCGGGGCGAAAACGTGCGGCACTGCACCGGATAGCGTTTAAGCAATGCGGCGAATGAGACGAGCGAAAATAAAGCGAGCGGAAAAGTCAGATTCCAGCGCCTCGAATGGCGCGAAGAATGGCGGCGCGAAGAATGGCGTGGAGAATGCCGCCATCGCCGGTACGGATTTTATGCTGTCGATTGTAGAAGCGCATCATGCCCGAAAGAATGGGAACGACATCAAAATGGATTCTGGACTGAAGGCGCAGCAGGAATTGGAAAAAATCGAGGAGCAGATCACGCGGCTGCAGGCGCTGGAAGGGCAGAACACGGACACGGTGCGCCAGATCCAGCAGCTGCACGAACGGGTGAGCGATCTGCGCCGCGAAATTTCGTCGCACCTGAACGCGTGGGAGCGCACCGAACTGGCGCGTCATCCGCAACGTCCCTACACGCTGGATTACATCGAGCGCGTTTTCGCTGACTGGAGCGAAATTCATGGCGATCGCGGTTTCCGCGACGATCCGGCGATTGTTTGCGGGATGGCGCGTTTTCACGGCGAGGAAGTCATCGTCGTAGGGCAGCAGAAGGCGCGTGACGCGAAACAGCGGGTGTATCGGAACTTTGGCATGCCGCATCCGGAAGGATATCGAAAAGCGCTGCGGGTGATGCAGATCGCGGAGAAATTCAAGCGGCCGATTTTTACTTTCGTGGATACCGACGGCGCCTATCCCGGACTGCACGCCGAAGAACGTGGGCAGGGAGAGGCCATCGCGCGCAACCTGCTGGAGATGGCGCGGCTGGAGGTGCCGATCATCGCTACTGTAATTGGCGTCGGCGGCAGCGGCGGGGCTTTGGCGATCGCCGTAGCCGATCGCGTGTTGATGATGGAGAACGCAGTTTACTCGGTGATTTCGCCCGAGGGCTGCGCGTCGATCATGTGGCGCGACGCCAGCAAGAAAGATCTGGCGGCGGAAGCTATGAAGATCACCGCGAAAGACCTGAACGAACTGGGCTGCATCGATGGCATTATTCCGGAACCTGCCGGAGGCGCGCATACCGATCACGCGCAGGCAGCGGAGTTGCTCGATGCGGGGCTGCAGCAGCACTTCGCCGCGATCAAACACCAGCCGGTTGGCGAGTTACTCGAAACCCGCTATCAGAAATTCCGCAACATGGCGCAGTTCTTCCAGGTGGAAGCCTAAGAGTGGCGGTGGCTTCCGGGCTTGCAGCATACCCCTAGTTTCGATTTCTTGGATGGTCTAGCTTGCGGCTGTGAAAATTTCCGACAAGATGCAGATCCCTCGCTGCGCTCGGGATGACAATTCTGTTTTCAACTACAGGATTGGCAGGTGCAGGCACGGCTGCAACATGAAATCCAGCGCGTTGATCTGGCGGAGCGCTTTTTCCACCAACGATGCCTTGCACTCTTCCAGCGTGATCAAAAATGGCAGATGTGTTTTCGGGCAGCCTGGTTTCTGCACCACGGCGTCAATGTTGATGTTGTACTTGGAGAGAATTATGGCAAGGCTGGCGATAATACCGGGCCGGTCTTTTACCGTGAATCGCAAATAATGCATGGTGGTGAAGTCGGCGGTGACGGCGGGCGTTTTCTCAACCGACGTTTTCCCGACGGCCGTTTTCTCGACGGACTGGGCGGCGTAATTCGTGCCTGATTGCCTGGCGTGAGAAATCGCCAGAATGTCGGAGACGACCGCGACAGCCGTAGGATGTCCTCCAGCCCCGTGACCTCCAAAGACCGTTTCACCACCATATTTTCCTGTCGCCATCACGAGGTTCTGGCTGCCTTCGACGCGCGCCAATGGCGACGAGAGTTCGACGAGCGCCGGTTGAACCGCGGCAAACAGGTTGTCGTCTTTCGACTTTTGTTTCGATTTGGCGTCCGACTTTTCGATTGACTCCACTTTCAATTCGGCCCAGGAAATCTGGCGAATCGTACAACCGAGTTGCTTCGCGTATTCAAAATCCACGGCGTCGACCGCTGCAATCGAGCGGGCCACGATGCTTTCCGCTTTGACATTGCAGTGGAGTCCGATTCGGGCGAGGATGGTGAGCTTGGCGCGAGCGTCCAGGCCGTCGATGTCTTCGGTCGGATCGGCCTCGGCGAAGCCAAGCTTCTGCGCCTCCCGCAAAGCGACGGCGAAGGGAACGCCCTTGCTCTCGATCTGGCTAAGAATGTAGTTGCAGGTGCCGTTGAGGATGCCGCGAATCTTGTACAGTTCATCGCCGGCTAATCCGTCATGCAATCCGGAGATCACGGGCACGCCGCCGGCTACCGATGCGCCAAACTGGATCTGCTGTTTCATCTGCCGGGCGAGGCTGATCAACGAAGGGCCGAAGCGCGCGATGAGCTGCTTGTTGGCGGTGACCACGGATTTGCCCGACTGGAGCGCGCGCCGGATCCAGTCTTCCGCGGGCTGAAGGCCGCCCATGACTTCGACCACGATATCCACGTCGGAAGACAGAATGTCGTCGATGTTCTCCGTCCAGCGCACCGAAGACGGAAGCCAGTCCACTTTTTTCCGGGCCACGTTGCGATTGAGGACGTGGGTCAAGCGCAGGTGCGGATTCGAGCGATCGCAGAGAATTCTTGCCACCGAACTCCCGACCGTACCGAAGCCAAGCAGAGCCACGTCGCATTTCGCGCTGTCGAGTTTCGAGGTAGCCGGCATTTCATCTTCCGTGCTTTGGACAGTTGATTTCTCTGGGGTATCGTCGGTCGTTTTATGGCTATTTGCCAGTTACTTTTGGTGAGTGCCTCTTTAGCAGGATGCGGAAAAAGTCACTTCTGAGCGAAAGCGTCACCCTCAGCGGCTAAAGCCTTGTTTAAAAAAGTGCTGTTACCGCAGCGGTGAACCGCTGCGCCACCCAATATCAATTGCAACGCCGACTTTTTCCGCAGCCTGCTAGAAATCCTATCCTAGAAATTAGAGAGATGCGGTTGAATAGAATCGCTCAAAATATTGATTTCACATAGCTTAGCGACTTATTGAATCGCCATGCTGGGCGATCGTACGATTTTTATTATAGCTGCCGGTGTCAAGCTGGGAAGGGCTGGTGCAATTTGCGAAATCGTTTACCACCAAGGCCACCAAGGTTCACGAAGGAAACATCTTAGGCCAAAAGCCTTTGTGCCCTTGGTGCTGCAGGAGTTCGTCGGCTGCATCGTTAAACTCCACCACTACCAGGGCTGCTCCGCAATCGAAGAGAATCAGCGCAATAGCGCTCGAATCTTTCAAGAACTCGGGAAAGTGTCAGTGCGAATAGCCTCGAAGAATCCCGGGCTAAAGTCGGAGAACAAATTCGCCGATGCATAGGACATCAGGGGGAGTTCTATGCCGCGACGAATGCTGCTGTTGCTTCTCGTCTGCATCTGCGCGAGCAGTCTGTATGCACAGGACCTGGCGGGTATTGAAGTTCACGGGTTTGTCACCCAGGGCTTCCTTTTCAGTTCGAATAACAACTACTTGACCATGCAATCGAGCAGCGGGTGCGCCCAGTGGACGGATGGCGCCGCGAGCATCTCCGATTCACTCACCGATAAACTGCGAGTCGGAATCCAGCTGCATATGTACCAACTGGGGCAACTCGGCGGCTCGAGTGTTCGGGTCGATTGGGCGTCGGGAGACTACAGATTCAACGATTATTTCGGAGTTCGAGCCGGCAAGGTGAAGACCGTCCTTGGCTTATTCAACGATTCCCAGGATGTGGATGCGGTATTCCTCTGGATACTGCTGCCGCAAGGCGCTTACCCGGTCGACAACAAGAGTGTGTTTTTGTCGCATCTTGGGGGTGAGGTCTATGGCTATGTGCCCTTGGGCAGCCGCGCGGGAAAACTGGGATATTCCGGGTACGCGGGGCAGGTCAACCTTGACTTGACTGACGGATACGTCAAACAGCTGGGTGAGGAAGGACTGGTGTTCACGACCGCTCCGGGAGGCAAGAGCTATGGCGGCGATGTTCGCTGGGAGGCTCCCTTGACGGGGCTGACCCTGGGCTCCAGCGCACTGGTTGAGGCTTTGGACGGGACGACATCGGCCGGCGGGATACACGTGCCGCCATTTTTCATGAGCGCACAATATGCCGAGTTCAAGAAAGGGAGATTCGACTTCGCGGGAGAATACAGGAGGGTGCCAGCCAGTGCGACTCTGACGTTTGGTCCGGAATCGTTTCCAGACCCGGTGGATCAGCGCGAATGGTACGTCATGGGGAGTTATCGACTTTTGAAGAAGTATCAGCTGGGAAGTTATTACAGCCACTACGTCAATAAAGCGCTGGACACGAGCTTGCCGGCAAATTATTCGAAAGACTGGGTGGTGTCCGGACGCCATGACTTTAACGCTTATGCTTACGCCAAGATCGAGGGCCACTTTCTGCATGGAACAGGACTCGGCTACTACACGGCCAACAACCCCAATGGGCTGAAGCCAAATTCAAACATGTTGGCGGCCAAGATCGGTTTCAGCTTCTAGCTGGATCTAGCTGGATTAAGCGTGTCAGGATGGGAGAACCATGAACAAAACTTGCTGGTTAATCCTGCTGTTCGGCTTAGTCGGTTGGGGGTCCGCAGCCGTTGCTCAGGATGTGGTGCTGGTCGCGAACAAGGGTGTGCAGATTTCGGAGATAAAAAACTCCGATTTGCGCGCCATATTTATGGGAGAGAAAACCAGGTTTGCAGATGGCTCCCACGCCGTGCCAGTGACTTTGAAGGGTGGAGCGGTGCTGGAAGTCTTCCTGACCAAACACCTTGGCGAAAGCCCCGAAGAATTCCGCGCGCAATGGCGGAAGGCGGTATTTACCGGACAAGGCTCCATGCCCAGAGCGTTCGATTCCGAATCGTCGCTTCTAGAATATGTGGCCTCCACTCCGGGCGCGCTGGGGTATGTGAGCCGGGTTCCGGCAACAGACAACGTGAAGACAATCGCCGTGGTCCGGTAGTGCTGCCTCGCCGGAGAATGGTCTACGGGTTGGGCCCATTCGTGACGGCGCTTTTGTCCGGTGAATCGTCTTTGTCTTTCTCTTTCATTGCGTTCTTGAAGCCGCGGATGCCGTCTCCGATGCCTTTGCCGAGTTCGGGGAGTTTCCTCGGTCCGAACACGAGCAGGGCAATCCCAAAGATAATCAGCAGATGCATCGGTTGAAAAAGTCCTTCGAACATAAGTGCTCCTTAGAGGATGGTTGTAAATATCTGCGACTTACGGTAATAACGGGCGCCACGCCTTATTACGGCAAGCACAGCGCCCCGGGGAAGAACAAAAAAAGCTGCCAGTTCCGGAATCAAAAACCGCGTTGAGCCGCGTCCGCTTGCCTTGCCAGGGTATTGAGCGCTTTAAAGAATGCTGGGGGTTGCCCGATAAAGAGCCCCATGTCAGTCAGGAAAGTGGCCACCCCCATGGCAATGCCTTTTGGATTCGTGGGACGAATAACAGCGCATCTGGGTAGTTTTGGGTTGATGAATTCGCAGGCAACGGGGAAGATCAGGTTGGTTTGCAGTGCCGGGTTGAACGTGGCATCGAAGTTCGGGAAGGTAAGCCCGTTCGTAGGATCGGTAAACGGAGCGACTGGCGGCTGCACGCCATTGCCGGCGAAATCCACCCACTCCAGGAAGTGGGCTATTTCGTCACCGCCAATGCTGATCAGGATTCGCAAGACTTCCAGATTGGTGGCCTTCTGGGCCAAGGCGGAGTAAAGCGTGCTGCCGCCTTGCTCAATGGTTCCGAAGTGGAAAGCCGCCGTGTTGGCAATTGCCTGGACGTGGTGTTGGGGTTTGAAATCGGCATCGGTTCGGGGAATGCCGGTGACGTTCACGAGGTCGATGGCTTGCGGAAAAGTGGCGCCAAAGTCCGGATTCTCGGTACTGCGATAGCGGGTATACCAACTCGTGTCCACGGTGAGGTTCATCAGGTTAGTGAGCCGTCCAATTTGCTGGGCGCCGGTTGCCTGGCTGCTGGGCAAAGTCCGGAAGACATCCAGATCCACGGGCTCGGCGCCGATCGAGATCAGATAAGCATTCAGAAATTCCGCATGGCTCTGTTCATCGGTGGTATTGCTGGAGACGTACTGCGGGCCATCGGGATCGAGGTTCATGAAGGCCGCCTGATAGCTGTTCATCGGTTTGAACGGGGCTGTCTCAACGGGAAGTTGGCCGGGGGTGAGACCACCGAGCTCCGCATATTGCTGCCACAAGTCGGTCTCAATGAGCTCCGCTGCCGCTGCGAAGCGCAGGAGGGCCACGTCACCTGAAGTGATGATGCCAGTTGACTGGGCGCTTGCGGAGGCCGCTGACAGCAATGAACCGCCCGTCAGGGCTGCTCCGGCCATGCCCATGCCCTTGAGGAAGGAGCGGCGCTGGACGCCGTTCTTCAGTGGAAATTCCGATTGAGATTCAGATGGAGAGTCGGTTGTTTCGGACGACATTCCAGCGAGGAGGTTTTCTTTTGCCATGATCTTGACTCCAGTCTTTTCAGAAATGATTGTCGGTGATCCAGTCACATCAAAATGGATTCGCCGCAAAATGAAGGTAGGCTGTTCTAACTTGCTTCGTGTCACGCTTCGGTCAAGACTCTGTCAATTTATTTGCAATGACGCAGTGAGATGCGACGCGAGGAGAATTTCCAGAAGCACACTGTCCATTCGTTGCCCATGACTTTGCTCATCACGATAGCCTCTCGCGGGGCTGTATAATATGGGGTTACGCGATCCGCAAGAACTCCGGGCAACGGGGTTTGCCGTGTCCAGGCTTTGCCCGGTCGGGAACAGAAAGGTACAGGAATGGCAACTACCGATGTCGTGCCCCACGAAGGGCACGGCCAACTGGAACAAAGGCGTGTCGTCAATGACATGAGCATTCAGGTTGCCACGGTGAATGGCTCCGGGTCGCAGAGTTCCAACACAGTTTTGTTGCGCAGCATTTTCCAGATGGGCGTGCCGATTTCAGGGAAGAATCTGTTTCCATCGAACATTGCGGGGTTGCCGACCTGGTTCACGATTCGCGCGAATAAAGACGGGTACATCGGGCGCAAGAAAGAAATCGATCTGCTCATCGCGATGAATGCGGAGACGGCGCAGGATGATGTTAAGACGCTCGCGGCGGGCGCCGCCGTGCTCTATGACGAACCGCTGGCGCTGGATAAAGTGCGCGACGATTTGATTTATTACGCAGTGCCTTACGACAAGCTGGCGGCGACCGTGGGAGCGGACGCCAAGCTGCGCAAGCTGATCAAGAACATGATCTACGTCGGCGTCGCGTCGCAGTTGCTGGAGATTGACTATGCCGAGGTGGAGAAGGCGATCCGCAGGCAGTTTGCGACCAAGCCAAAGGCGGCGAATCTGAACCTGGCTGCCGCGAAGGCTGGCCACGATTATGCTGCCGCGAATTTGAAGAAGCGCGATCCGTTTTACATTGCGCGCATGAACAAGACGGCGGGCAAGATTATTGTCGACGGTAATTCCGCCGCGGCCCTGGGATGCATGTTTGCCGGCTGCACGGTGGTGACCTGGTATCCGATCACGCCTTCGTCATCGCTGGTCGAGACCATGATTGAGTATATGAAGGAACACCGCGTCGGTCCGGATGGCAAGGCGACTTTTGCTATCGTGCAGGCGGAAGATGAATTGGCGGCGGTGGGAATGGTGATCGGGGCGAGCTGGGCGGGCGCGCGGGCGATGACTGCGACGGCTGGTCCGGGAATTTCGCTGATGGCCGAGTTTACCGGCCTGGCGTATTACGTGGAAATTCCGGCGGTGATCTGGGATATTCAGCGGGTTGGGCCATCGACCGGGCTGCCTACGCGGACTTCGCAGGGCGACATACTCGCGACGGCATTCCTGAGCCATGGCGACACCAAACACATTTTGCTGTTTCCGTGCTCAGTCACTGAGTGTTTCACGATGGCGTCGGAGGCGTTTGACCTGGCAGAGCGATTCCAGACTCCGGTGTTTGTAATGTCAGACCTTGACCTGGGGATGAACAACTGGATGTCGGATCCGTTTCCTTATCCCGAGAAGCCGATCGATCGCGGAAAGGTACTGACTAAGGAAGATATTGCGAAGGCAGGCGGTTTTGCGCGCTACAAAGATGTGGATGGCGATGGCATTGGCTATCGCACGCTGCCGGGGACGGAGCATCCGGCGGCGTCGTATTTTGCGCGCGGCAGCGGACACAATGAGAAGGCGCAGTACAGCGAGCGTCCCGATGATTTTGAACGCAATATGGAACGGCTGAACAAGAAGTTCGAGACTGCCCGGTCTGCTGTTCCGCGGCCGGAAGTGGTGGCCAATGGCACGTCAAAAATCGGCATCGTGGCTTATGGCACGACGCACTGGGCCATAACTGAGGCCCGCGATCAGTTATCGCAGGAGTACAAGGTGGAGACGGACTATCTTCGGGTGCGCTCGTATCCGTTTACGCGCGAGGTTCACGACTTTATTGAGCGGCATGACCGCACGTATATCGTCGAGCAGAATCGCGATGGACAGATGGCCAGCCTGCTCAAGCTCGATATCAAGCCGGAGCTAACGCCGCGTTTGCGCTCCATCTGCCATATTCATGGATTGCCAATCGATGCGCGGTCGGTTACTGACGAGCTCATGATGAGGGAGGGCCAGTAAGATGGCGCCTAATCCGACTAACACGCCCGCACCTACTTCTACTCCAGCTCCAGCTCCGAAGACCAACCGCATTGGACTACAGGTGATCGATTATCGCGGCGGCAAGACTACGCTTTGTGCCGGTTGCGGACACAACGCGATTTCCGAACGCATTATTGACGCGATGTATGAAATGGGAGTGCAGCCGGAGCGCGTGGCGAAGCTCAGCGGCATCGGCTGCTCGTCGAAGAGCCCGGCTTATTTCATGAATCGCGCGCACAGCTTTAACTCGGTGCATGGCCGCATGCCTTCGGTGGCGACGGGAGCGATGCTGGCGAACAAGAACCTGATCGCTCTGGGCGTGACCGGCGATGGTGATACGGTTTCGATCGGCGCTGGGCAATTTATCCATTTGATGCGGCGAAACCTGCCAATCATTTACGTGATCGAGGACAACGGTTGTTACGGTTTAACGAAGGGTCAGTTTTCCGCGACCGCCGATCTGGGGTCAACGTTGAAGAGCGGTGTGGTGAATGATCTTCCTCCGGTTGACACCTGCGCCATGGCAATCCAGTTGGGAGCCACATTTGTGGGACGCTCGTTCTCCGGCGACAAGCGGCAACTCCATACCATGCTCAAAGCAGCCATCGCTCACCGAGGGACGGTGATGCTGGACGTGGTTTCTCCGTGCGTGACCTTTAACGACCACGAAGGTTCGACCAAGTCTTACAAGTATGTGCAGGAGCATGAGGATGTGCTGAATGAAGTCAGCTTCGTGCCATCGTTTGAGGAAATCAACGTTGATTATGATCCGGGAACGACGCTTGAGGTTGCGATGCACGACGGGTCGCGACTGCGGTTGAAGAAACTGGAAGAGGACTACGATCCGATGGACAGGATCCGGGCGGTGAGCCGATTGATGGAGGCTCATGCCAAAGGCGATGTGCTGACGGGTGTGTTCTACATTGACGCCAAAGCGCCGAGTTTTATTGACATGCTGAATGTCACGGATCAGCCGCTGGCAAGTCTGCCGGAATCGGTGACGCGGCCGAGCCGCGAAGTGCTGGCGAAGTGCATGGAAGAGCTGCGGTAGAGTTTTGCGAGCGCCTATACTTGCGGCGTTCGTGGAATCCCACCCTTCGCAAAGTGCGCGAAGGATGGGCCACCCCTTGTTTTTTGGACGGACGAATGCGTCCGTCCCTACACGGGCTTTTATGCCCCCATGGTCAGGACCACGCGGAAGCGAGCGCGGCCGCTGATCATCTGTTCGTAGGCTTCGGCGACTTTTTCCAGTGGGAACTTCTCGATCATCGGACGGACTCCGGTGAGCGCGCTGAACTGCATAGTGTCCTCGGAATCGGTGGCGATTCCAGAAGCCCATCCCTGCAGTGCTTTGCGGCCACTAATGAGTTGAATGGGCGTGACCGCGATTGGATCCGGACTGGCGCCTACCACCATCAATTCGCCGTTACTGGAGAGGCCATTGAACAACGCGGACATTGCTTTCGAATCGGGAGCGGTGGCGAGAATGACGCGGGCGCCGCCGAACTTCTGCAGCTCCGCGGCGGGATCGCCAGCAGCGGTATCCACGTAGTGAGCGGCTCCTAGTTTGCGCGCAAGCTCCTCTTTGTCTTTACCTCGTCCGACAGCGAACGTGCGGAAGCCCATCTGGCGTGCGTACTGGATTCCGAGATGGCCGAGTCCGCCGATGCCTTGGACGGCTACCAGATCGCCGGCGCGTGCGCCCGAGTTGCGCAGCGCATTGAAAACCGTGATGCCGGCACAAAGCAGCGGCGCGGCTTCAGCGGCGGGCAGGTCATCCGGAATGGCGGCGACCGCCTCGGCGGGTGTAACCATATATTCCGCGTATCCACCGTCGTGGCTGAAGCCGGTGATTTTTTCGTTCTTGCAGTTAACGAAATCGCCACGGCGGCAGGCATCGCAGGTGAAGTCATGACCTCCGTGCCATCCGACGCCGACGCGCTGGCCTGGTTTCCAGTTGGTGACGTCGGCGCCGACGGCGTCGATGCGTCCGGCAATTTCATGTCCCGGAATGCGGGGATATTGGATGCCGGGCCAATGGCCTTCTTTTACGAGCGCGTCACTGTGGCAGATGCCGCAGGCTTCGACCTTAATCCTGACCTGGCTGCGGCCGGGCTCGGGAATGTTTCTTTCGACGATTTCGAAACTACCGCCCGGCTTGCCGACTTGGACAGCTTTCATTTTTGACACGGCTTCTCCCTTATGAATTCGGATTGATGGGAATGCTGATGAAATGCGAAAACTCAGACAATGAGATGTTGGAGGGGATGGGAAGGACTCAGTCTCGAGCTTTCTTCGACTCTCCTTCGAACGAGTGCTCGGGGCTAGAGCCGGGCTCAGGGAAATCGCTATCGGCGCCGTCCTGCATGGGGTCGGGGTTCCGGTGGCCGAGCTGGTCGGTCATGGAATTGTTGCCGGCCTGCTTGCGCTCGTCGGGCTCCTGTGAACCTTTTCCACGGTCGGCATCATTCTTAAGATGGTCGCTGACACTTTTGGGCATAGGAAGCCTTTCGAGATGCGCGCGTCGACTACAATAATTACAGCACCAGATTACGCCTTAAGGACCGCGCGGGCAATCTCGGTTAGCCGCATTGTTCGCGATATGCGTTTGCCGGAACCGGTTTCTAAGTGCTTTGCATGTTGTTGTAATCGTTACGATAGGTAAATTTAATAGTCAATTAGCACTATCTTGAATCTAAAATAGAACATGGTTAGCAAACATAGGAAACATTATCTATTTGCCAGCGATTTCGATCAGACGTTGACCTTCAACGATACGGGTTACGTACTGAGCGAGTTGCTGGGCATTTCTGTCGAGGAATTCGAGCGCAAGGCCAAGGGCATGGCGAAACTGAACCTGGTTCAGCAGGGCGCCGAACTTTCTTATCTACTGTTGCATGATCCGGAGTTTCGTTCGCGGGTGCGGCGCGACGATCTGGTCGAGGTTGGCAAGCGCATTCGCCTCAAGGACAATATCAAGCAGATTTACGAGATACTTGACCGGCGGATCGACGGATTTCATTTTGATTTTTACGTGATCTCGGCGGCGCCGGTGGAGGTGATCCAGTCGGCGCTGGAGGGGATTGTGCCGGAGGACCACATTTTTGGCACCGAGTTCAAGTACAAAGCGTCGGGTGAGATCGAGAGCTTGGTGCGAGCTACAGCGGGTTATGGGAAAGTCACGCGACTGGATCAACTCGAAGAACAACTCGGCATTCCGGCAGATCACGTGGTCTACGTTGGGGACGGCAGCTCGGACATTCACGTCATGCTGCAAGTGAACCGGCGCGACGGTTTCACCATAGCGGTTTCGGAATCGAAGCTGGTGGCGCAGATCGCGAAGCGAACGGTGTTAGGTGACAACGCCCTGGCAACGCTGGTGCCGATTCTGGAAGAGATTGCCGGTTGGCAGCGGCCGCAGATCCGCGCACTTTTCGAATCCTATGGTTTCCTGATTCAGGGATGGGATCGCGTGCAGACCGACTGGGTCACACTGCGGCCGAGCGGCGTGCTGGCGGAGAAAATGGCTGCGGTGGATGCGAAGTGAAAAAGGGCATTACAAACCAGCTGCAGCGTCAAATTGCCAGAGCAAAGGTCAACAGCCCAGGGGCAACTAATCTCGCAGCAACGGGTTCTTAGTAGTCGATGAGTTCCGGCTTATGGGCCGAAACTCGTACTCGCTCAAGTGTGAGGCGCCTTATGAGATTGTCCCGCATGCGCATGATCCTAGTTGTATTGGTGGCTATTTCCGCAGCCAAACTGATCGCGGCACAGCCGCCGCAGGAGTGGGTTCCGAGGGGCATTGAGGCTTTGCGGCAGAGCGCATCCTCGAAAACCGACTTCACGCTGGACCACTCCATGCTGGTGTTTGCCGCGAAGATCGATGCGAACGACGAGGATCTCCGTCGTGTGATCGCGGGCGTGAATGGAGTTTCGGTCCACAACTATCGTTTCCCGCAAAACTGGGCGTACGATCCGGAAGCTCTGAATTCCGTCAAGAAAGAGTATCAAGCCGCGGGCTGGAAACAACTGATGAATAAGAGTGAGAAGGATGGAGGCGCGGGCGTGACCGATCTCTGGGTACGGCTGGAGAATAACGCGATCAGCAATGTCGCGATTCTTCAGGCCAAGTCGAATGAGGTCAACTTTGTTTCGGTCTCCGGATCCATCAGTCCGCTTGATCTCTCCCATCTGGGCGGGCACTTTGGCATTCCGAAGCTTGAAGGTGGGCTGGTGGTGCCGAAGGCTGAGGCGCACCGGTAAGGTGTGGCGCGGACACTCTTGTCCGCGAAAAAGTGTGTACCGAGTGGAAATGTCTGGCTGCGGGCGAATGTCGTTTCCGTCGAGCGCAAGAGCAAAAGCAAGAGCAACACCAAAGGCAAAACCAAAAGCAAATGCAACGGCAGCGGACAAGAGTGTCCGCTCCACACGGTCGTTAGTGGGTTCTTGGCGCCGTTGTGGCCGGTGCTAGTTTCCGCAATTTGTCTCGCGCCTGGATAGCTTCGTTCGTGCGCGGGTAGCGCTGGATGACATGTTTCAATTCCTGTTCTCCCTCGTCCTGTTTTCCGGATTCGATGAGCGCTAAACCTTTCTTAAGCTGCGCCGTTGCAGCCTTGCTTCCGCTGGGGAAATTCTGCAGGACCAAATCGTAGTTCGCGATTGCTTTCCCGTAATCGCCGGCTTTGAACTCAACTTCCGCTAGATAAAAGTATGCGTTTCCGGCCAGGTCGGTGTTGGGGTAGAATTTGAGGTAGTCGTTGAATTCCTGGGTTGCAAGATCGTTTTTCGCGCCGTTGTAGTCGCGCAGGGCGTTGTTGTAGAGGACGTCTGGCGCCGGAGCCTGCGCGACTGCCTGGGCCTGCTGTTGCGCCTGGGACTGCTGCGCCGCCATGGACTGCTGGGCCGCCTGCATGTCTTCGAATTGCTTGCTTAGCTTGGCGAGGCGCACCTTGAGTTCGTCCATGGTGTCATTCAGCGCCTGAATCTGTCCGGAAATCTGGTCAACCTGCCCGGAGCGATCCTGCTGTTGTTTGTTGATGGAAGCCTGCAGCCCGTTGATGGCGATGCTCACTTTGTTGGCGACGTCGGTGTTCTGCTCAAGCAGATTTTTCATGACGCCCATGCGCTCGTCGAAGGATTGCTTCATCTGCGTCAGTTGCTGCTGCAACTGGGTGACCTGCGTCTGCAGTTCGATGAGGTCCTTGTTGACGGCGTAGGCGGGAGCGACCGAGAGGATGAGTAAGAGCGCGAGAATCAGCGGAATGCGATTGGAATTCATAATTAACCTTTTTATCAAAAACCTTAGCTGGTGGAGGAGCCGGGCGTCTCCGCCCGGCTGCACGGGCGAGGGCGCCCGTGCCTCCACTGATGCAGCCTATTTTTCGTACACTAAGTGCCCGCGGCGGTTTTGCTGCCAGCAACTTTCGTTCGACTCGTTGCAGAACGGTTTCTCTTTGCCGTAGCTGATGATCTTTATACGATCGCCACCAGCACCAGCCTGGATGAGGGCGTTCTTCACCGCGTCCGCGCGGCTGGTGCCGAGGGCCAGGTTATATTCGGTCGAGCCGCGCTCATCGCAGTGTCCCTCGACCGTGATGTGAATGTTGGGATGCTGTTGCAGGAACTGTGCATCGCCCTGCACCGAGCCTTGCTGATCGGCGCGAATATCTTCTTTGTCGTAATCGAAGTAGATATCCTTTACGTTTTGGGCGAAGAGTTCTTCTTCGGTAGCGTTAGACGCGGCCGATGGCGGCGCTTCGGGCGCCCCGTTGACGGTGACTCGAGCGGTGGCGTCCTGATTTCCGCCGGAGCCTTTTGCGACGAGATGGTAGGTGGTCGAGTCGGCGGGAGTTACCTTACGTGAGCCGCTCGGGTCGACGGGTCCGATGCCGTCGATGCTGACGTCGGTCGCGTTCGTGGTCTGCCATGTCAGGGTTGTCGATTGGCCCTTGTCGACCGTGTTCGGGTCCGCCGAAAGTGATGCCGTGGGAGCGTTTGGTGCGGGCGGCGGCGGGGGCGGCGGCGGAGCAACCTTCTTCGCGCATGCGCCCAGGAACATAATCGTGCCGAGTGCGAACAGCAGTGCGCCCGATTTCGTCATCGTCATCTTCATTGTCATTGCGTGCTTCACCTAATCCTCCTCTTTCTATGCGCCCGCGTTGTGGCTTGCAATTTGCAGATTCACGGCAGGGCGCACTCTGGGCCAGCCGCAAAACCGTGCTTTGTAAAACCGTACTGAAACTCGAATTCTAACCTCAGAGACTGAAGGCGCTTTCATGATGTCGCTCGTGCGGGACACGTGTACGGCTTGCGCACAAAGTCGTTTCCGAGCGAAAGCCACGCCCACGGCGGCTAAAGCCGTGTTTAAAATGGTGCGGTTACCGCAGCGGTGAACCGCTGCGCCACCCAAAATTAAGTGCAACACCGATTTCTTCCGCAAGCTATACAGGTGTGTCCGGATACGAACCTCGATTGTCACTACAGTTGCCAGTCCTCTACTTCCAACTCCAGTTGGGCTGTGTGTTGCCACCCTTAAAAGTCAATTGCTTCACATTTGTGCCGTCCGCCAGCATGGTCCATATCTGATCGCTGCCCGAGCGGTGGGACTGGAAAATGATGTGCCGTCCATCGGGAGACCAGCAGGGAAAATCATTACGCCCGGAGTCGTGCGTAAGTTGCACCCACTGCTTGCTGGCGATGTCCATCAAGTAAATGTCATTGGACCCTGGCTCTCCGGGCCCGTACTTGCGCATCCAGGAAAGGGTCAGGAATTGTCCGTTCGGCGACCAGTTGGGAGAGACCGCATAGCCTTGATCGGTGAGGCGCTGCAGGTTGGTGCCGTCCGATTCCATGGTGTAGATCTGCGGCAGGCCGGTGCGTCCACTAACGAAGGCGATCTGCGACGCGGTCTTGCGATTCCATGTTGGGGAGACGTCTGGCCCTTTGTCATTGGTCAGGCGGTGCGCGTTTCCTCCAGAGCCGTCGATGGCAAAAATGTTGGGGTAGCCGTTGCGGGAGGACGAGAATGCGATCTTGCCATCCGGCGACCACGAAGGCGAAAGGTTCATGCCGCCAAAACGCGGAAAGCTGACCATGCGGTTGAGGTCGAACGAGTACATCATAATTTCCCAACCACCCTTGTTGATGGAACTGAAAGCCAGCCGGGAGCCATCGGGCGAGATGCGGGGCGACAGGGAAATGCTGCCCAGGCGCGTGAGCTGCTGCTGGTTGGCACCGTCGTAGTCCATCATCCAGATTTCTTTGTGGCCGGTGCGTTCGCTGACGAAATAGATCTTGGTTTCGGCGATCCCGGGCACTCCTCCGCCCAGGCGGAAGATGATTTCGTCGGCAAAGCGGTGCGCGATTACACGTGTGGCGTCGGTGGTTGCGTTATCGCTGTATTGCTTGCCGAGCACCTGTGGCGACGCCTGATTCTTGACGTCATAGAGCCATCCTTGAACAGTTACTTTGCCGGCGGCAATGCCCAGGTTGCCGAAAGCGAGCATGGAAGAGTTGGGCGGTGGCGAACTCCAGGCTGGGAAATTGACTTCGGAAGGTTGACCCGGCTCCTGCAGCGGGTAAAAACTCTTCGAGACCAGATCGAAGATTCCGGCATTGTCGAGGTCGTTCCACAGTACGTCGTTGAAGGTCTTCAGCAGTTCGGCGTTTTTGGCGTCGGTTGAGGCTGGCTTGAAGTCGGCCGCAGCGAGTCTGACGCGTTCTACGCCGAGCCCAGTGCCACCGCGGACCCAGTCCTGGGCTGCGCCTGAAGCCAACAATATGAATGGAAGAAAGCAGTACAAAAAGCGCTTCATTGACGCCTCTATTTCTTGCTGTAATCGAACCACCACTCTACTGAAATCTTAGTCCCTGAATAGTCGGATGGCAGCGGGCCAAAGGTATCAATGCGCTGGAGCGCCCGGACCGCCGACTGGTCCAGCGAAGGTACACCGCTCGACTGTTCGACCTGCACGTTGGTTGGATGGCCATCCCGCATGACATCGAAAATCAAGAAAACTCTGTGTGCATCGGTGATCCGTGGATCGACCTCGTACTTGAGCCAGTTGTCCGAAACCTTCTGCTGAATCACGTGCACGTACCAGGCATACCGTGTACCGAAATCACCGCCGCCGCCCGGAAATTCAAATCCGCCGGTAGCTCCCCCCGCGCTCATGCTGTAGGGCTTACTGACCGGACCACCCTCGCCATACGGGATCTGGTTCGACTCGGGCGGCACGGGTTCCGGCTTGCGCTGCGTCGCGCTCTTTACCGGCGCCGGTTTTACCTTGGTCTTCGTGTCCTTGTCGGGAATCGGAATCGCTTCCGGCTCCTTTTCCTGCACCGCCGGCTCCGGCTTTGCGAGTCCTTTGGATTCCGTTGCGAGCACATTCGTTGTCTGTGCGGGATTGGCGGGCAAGGGAACCGCGCTCACCAGGGTCGCTCCCATGGCGTCTCCGCCACCGCCGCTTCCCCAGCCCGTGCCGTGGAAGCCGTTAATAAACACCGCGTAGAAAACCACGAACCCCGTGAATGCGAGATGCAGGCCGAGCGACCAAGCCAGAGGCCGGCGTAGCTGCGCGCGTTCCGAGTAGATATCAGTTATGGCCGCCATGGGTATCCATCGGCTGGGTAACGATGCTGACGTTGCTGATGCCCGCCTGCTTGATGGCGTCCATCACGGTAGCGAAGGCGCCAAACGGCACATCTTCGTCGGAGCGCAAGTAGATCGCCTGATGTTGCGGATCGCGAATTTTCTGCTTCAGGCGCGCTCCAATCTGGTTGATGTTGATGGGATCGTTGCCGAGAAAAACCCTTTGCGATTTGTCGATACTGATCACGAGGCGCTCTTCGGTGATCTCTTTGACCGAGCGGGTGTGGGGTA
>Ga0302324_100002959_pt1 | contig 38503 bp, 34 predicted proteins | sample Palsa_T0_1_FD_201949 | JGI IMG/M metagenome (GOLD analysis project Ga0302324, IMG submission 201949) | Peat permafrost microbial communities from Stordalen Mire near Abisko, Sweden - Palsa_T0_1 | ecosystem: Environmental > Terrestrial > Soil > Palsa > Peat permafrost | place: Sweden: Abisko... | reverse complement strand
ATTTTTATCCGGCCGCCTTCACTTCCGGCTGCACCGTCGAGGCGCACGACTTTGCCGAGGCGACGGCTGAGTTCCAGGCGCTCGGCGCCACCGTGATCGGCGTCTCGCACGACGACATCGATACTCTGAATCGCTTCTCGGTGAGCGAGTGCCGCAACAAGTTTGCGGTCGCAGCCGATCCCGACCAGCACATCATGAAGGCCTATGATGCGGTGCTGAAGATCAAGCCGAGCATGGCCGACCGCACCTCCTATGTGATCTCGCCCGAGGGCAAGATTCTGTATAGCTATTCGGCGCTCAATCCCGACCAGCATGTCGCCAACACCCTCGCCGCGGTGAAAAAATGGGCGGCCGATCGGCCGCACTGATCCTCTGCGCGGCGCTGCTGGACAGCCTGAGTTCCACCGACGCTGCCGCCGTGGCGGCTGCGTCAGCCGTCGCGCCGCCACAGCAGCTCGAGGAAATCGCGATCGTCGGCGAGCGCCCGGGACCGCGGCTGTGGAAGGTATCCAAGGCGGATCATGTGCTGTGGCTGCTCGGCACACTCAATCATCTGCCCAAGCGGATGACCTGGCGCTCGAGTGAAGTGGACGCGGCGTTGGCGCAATCACAGGAGCTGCTCACCAGCGGCCCCTCGGTGTCGGCCAGCGTCGGGCCGATCGGCGCCATACGGCTGTACCTGCAATGGCGGCGCACGCAGAAGAATCCCGATCACCTGAAGCTCAATGTCTGGCTGCCGGCGCCGCTGTATGCGCGCTTTGAAGCGCTCAAGGCGCGCTTCGATGCCGGCGACGATAGCATCGAGGAGCTGCGACCGGGCTTCGCGGCGCTGCGCCTGTACGAGCACGCGGTGCAAGCCGCGGGCATGACGGCACACGATGAAGTCGAGCAGACCGTGGTCAAGCTGGCCAGGCGGCGCGGCATACCGATCCAGCGCGCCGAGCTCAAAATCGAGGACCCATCGGGCGCGCTCAAGGAAGTCAGCGCGCTGCCCCCGACCGTGGAAATCGACTGCCTCGCCGCCACCGTCACTCGAATCGAGACCGACCTTCCGAGCATGCAGGAGCGCGCCAAGGCGTGGGCGACTGGCGATGTCGATCGACTGCGTGCGCTGCCGTACCCGCAGCAGCGCGAGGTATGCATGAGTGCACTGTCGAACTCGCCGCGCATCAAGGCGCTGGTGGACCGGGTGGCGCAAGCCTGGAGCAACGAGGCGGAGGCGGCGTTGAACAGCAATCAGGTCAGTTTTGCGATGCGGCCGATCTATGAATTGCTGGATGCGAACGGTCCACTGGCGAAGTTTCGCGCCGAGGGCTATCGCGTCGAAGGCCCCTAGTCGAAGCCCCCTGGCAAGCGGCGCGCAAGGTATCATGCGCCCGCGGATCGTGTCGGTGCCTCAAGGCTTCGCGCGCAGACCGCGTCATTGAGTTACAGGAGTGTGGTATGAGTCAGATTATTTCGCGCGGGCTGTGGCCTGCGCTCAGCCTGGTGTTCGGCGGCATGGTGATGGCGGCCGATGTACCGCCGGCGGCTGCACCCACCAGCCCGGCACCCACCAGCCCGGCACCCAAGAGTGCAACCCCGCCGTCGCCGGCGCACGCGGCCGCCGCCAAACCCGCGGCATCGGATGCGGAGCAGGACAAGACCCTGTATGCGCTGGGTGTGCTGCTGAGCCGCAACCTGGAGACCTTCCAACTGTCCGAGGCCGAATTTGCTCACGTCAAGGCAGGTATGATCGATGGCTTTCACAAGAAGGCTGACGCCAGCTCCGCCGAGGCGTCGATGTCGCAGATCCAGGCGCTGCAGCGCGCACGCTCGGCGGCGCTGGCGCAGCACCAGCGGGATCTGGGCCAGGCGTACCTGGATAAGGCCGCCTCCGCCTCCGGCGCCAGCAAGACCGCCAGCGGGCTGCTCTATGTTCCGGTCGTGGTCGGCAGCGGGCCGAGTCCGGAGCGTTCCGATCGGGTCAAGGTGAATTACGAGGGCCGGCTCACCGACGGCACGGTATTCGACAGTTCCGTGCAGCATGGCCAGGCTGCGACGCTGCAGGTCGGCGGCATCATTCCATGCTGGACCGAAGCCCTGCAGCTGATGAAAGTCGGCGGCAAGAGCCGCATCGTATGTCCGGCAACGCTGGCATACGGTGATCGTGGTGCGCCGCCGAAGATCCTGCCCGGCGCGACACTGGAATTCGACATCGAGTTGCTGTCGATCGAGCCGCCGACTCCTCCTCCGACCGGCGGGCTGCCCGGCATCCCCGGCGCATCCGGCGGTCCCGGCGCGCCAGGAGCGCCGGCGGCGGCGCATCCGATGCCCGCCCCGATGCCGCCGCCGATGCCGCCGCCGATGCCGCCGCCGATGCCCAAGGGTCAGTGACGGACGCCTGCGGCGCTAGGCAGCGCGGTACAGGCGGCGAAACTTGGCATCCTCGACGATGCCCCAGTCGCCGGGTGCGTATTGCAACAGCCAGTCGTGCGCGCTGCCGTGCAGCAGGTCGCCCACGGCGCTGCGTCGCACGCTGAAGTCTTCGGCCATCTGCCGCGCGAGCACCGGCAGGGGCGCGCTGCGGTAGGCGCCGTCGTCGCCGTGGTGCAATGGCGGCAGCGGCCGATAGCGCCGTTCGAAGCGATCGCGCGATACGCTCCAGCGATCGCCGCCCGATCCGGCGACCAGCGCGTCGCCGCCGCGATAGCGGTTCAGCCCTTCGCGACTGGCGAGGCTGCCGTCGGCAGGCGCGAATACCACCTGCACGGTCTCGTCCTTGATGTACCACGCAGCCGCGCCATCCTGGCGCAGATCGATCGACTCGAAGTGCATCACAGGCGCTGCTGCACGGCGGGCTCCTTCAGCCAGGAGTATTCAGGATACAGCGCGCGGGTCGACGCCGCCTGCTCGAATGCCTGGGAGGTGTGCCAGTGATTGGCACGATCGAGATACTGATCGCGCTGATGGCGGTGGGCGGCGCCATCGCGGTGTTGGCCAGGCGGCTCAAGGTGCCGCCGGCGATTCCGCTGGTGCTCACCGGCGTGGTGCTGGCGCTGCTTCCCGGCCTGCCGCGGGTGAGCGTCGCGCCGGAATTCGTATTGCTGGTGGTGCTGCCGCCGATCGTTTATTCGTCCGCGGTGGCGATGAGCTGGCGCGAGTTTCGCTTCAACCTGCGCCCGATCTCGCTGCTGGCCGTGGGCTGTGTCGTGTTCACGACGATCGCGGCCGCCGCCGCGGTGCACTGGCTGCTCGGCATGGAGTGGCCGGTCGCCTTTGTACTGGGCGCGATCGTGTCACCGCCCGATGCGCTGGCGCCGCTGTCCATCGCCCGCGGCATGCAGTTGCCGCGGCGCATCCTGGTGATCCTCGAGGGGGAGGGGCTGGCCAATGACGCCACCGCGCTGATCCTGTATCGCTTCGCCGCGACGGCCGTGAGTGTCGGCGTGTTCTCGCTCGGGCATGCGGTGACGATGTTCGCCGCGATCGTTGCCGGGGAAATTCTATGGGGCATCGGCGTCGGCTGGGTCATGTTGCGGCTGCGGCGCTGGGTCGACAACCCGCAGGTCGAGATCCTGCTGTCGCTGCTCACGCCGTTCATCGCCTATCTGCCGCCCGAGCAGCTGGGCGGCTCGGGCGTGCTTGCCACCGTGACCGCAGGACTGTACATCAGCTGGAACGGCCTGCGGCTGATCAGCGCCGCGACACGGCTGCAGGGCATTTTCTTCTGGGATTTCCTCATCTACCTGGTCGAGGGCATGGTGTTCCTGATCACCGGCCTGCAGGCGCGTGCGGTGCTGCTCGGCGTCGCCGCCTACCCGGCGTCCGAGCTGATGACATCGGCGCTGTTCGTGTGCGCGGTGATCATCATCGCGCGCTTCGTATGGACCTATCCGGCGACCTATCTGCCGCGCTGGCTGATCGCCTCGATCCGGCGCAGGGATCCCGCACCGACATGGCAGACGCCGTTCGCCATTTCCTTCACCGGCGTACGCGGCATCGTCTCGCTCGCCGCGGCGCTGGCGATTCCGCTGCAGATCGCCAACGGCAATGCGTTTCCGGATCGCGATCTGATCCTGTTCCTGACATTTCTTGTGATCCTGGTGACGCTGGTGGGCCAGGGGTTGCTGCTGCCGGCGGTGATTCGTGCACTCGGCCTGGCCAATGCGGGGCGGCGCGAGCAGCACGCCGATGCCACCGAGGAGTTCCAGGCCCGGCGTCAGGCAGTCGCGGCCGCGACTGAACGGCTCGAGCAGCTGGCAAGCGCCCGGCCGCTGCCCGGCAGCGTGGTCGCGCCGCTGCAGGCGGGCCTGCGCGATCGACTCAATAACCTGGAACATCGCATCGACGGCGCCGACGGCCAGCGCAAGCTGGTCGATCTGTACGACGATGTCGAGCTGCAGCTGATCGCCACCGAGCGGCAGGTGATCAATGACCTGTATCGCGACGGCAAGCTCAAGGACGAGGCGCGCCGGCGCATCGAACGCGAGCTTGATCTGCGCGAAGCGGCACTCGAGAATCTGCGCGCGGCCGAATGAGGAGCACCGATGGCGATCATCAACTGCAGCGAATGCGGACGCGCGGTGAGCGACAAGGCGCCGGCCTGCATTGGCTGCGGCGCGCCGCTGGCGCAGCACGATCCGCCCTCGGCCTTCAACCGCGAACCGCACTACACCATCACCCCGCCACCCACGCCGGCTCAGCTGCGCTGGCGTCTGGCGCTGTCGTCGCTGACGCTGGTGCTGGGCGTCATCGCGTCCGATGCCGCCGGCCGGCATGGCGGCGGGCGCCTGGCCGCGACGCTGGCGGCGCTGCTGCTGATCGTCGGCCTGTGCTGGTTCATGGTTGCGATGCTGCAGAGCGTACAGGCGCGCCGGCGCTGAGTGCCGCGCAATTGCGAGTAGACTGAATCATCGCGCCAAGCAGGGGAGTCTCGTGCAATATCCAGGTCTGTGGGGTCTGTTGGTCCTGGTCGCCGACGTCTGGGCGATCGTCAATATCGTGCAGAGCGCGGCCGACACCGGCAGGAAAGTGCTGTGGGTTGTGCTGGTGATCGTGCTGCCGGTGCTCGGTTTCGTGCTGTGGTGGTTTCTCGGCCCGAGGACCGGCCGGCCCTGAAGCGCACGCCGCGATGATCACGCCGTGACCATGCAGCGCAGGAGCACCGACCGCACGGTGCGCTGGCAGCGCTGGCTCGAGCGCTCGGGTCCGCGGCGCGCCAGGCAGGCGCTGATACTGGCCACGGCCCTGTATCTTGCGCTGATGTTCGCCGCCGCCACACTGCTGCTGCGCCAGGGAGAGGCGTGGGAGCGCAAGCTGCGCGCCGGACTGATCGCACTGCTGGCGCTGATCGGCCTGTGGCTGTGGATGCGGCTACTGCGTGTCCAATGGTCGAGGTTGCGTGTCGAGACTCCCGGCGCGCAGCCGGAGAACGAGGATAGCGGCGTTTGGGGTGTCGGTGGCCCGGGCATGCGCACGCCGGGCAACACCGGCCTCACCCGGATCCTGCCGCGCCGGCGCGCCCAGGATCGCGCCGGCGATGCCGATGAGGGCGAGAACGTGCCCTGAAATGCCTGTCACGGCGGAGCTTGCGCCCAGGAGTCGCGCAAATTGTTAAGATTGCGCTCGATCGAGCCCGAAGGTCGCTGTTATCGTTGGAATTGGCACCATGTCCCGAGCCGCACCCGAGCGTGACACGCGCTCCGACCAGGACTACCAGGACGCCATCCTGGTGCATGTGTCGCGTACCTTTGCGCTCACCATCCCGGAGCTGCCGGCCGGCCTGCGCGCGACCGTTACCTGCGCCTACCTGCTGTGCCGGATCGCCGATACCATCGAGGATGAACCGACGCTCACGGCCGAGGATAAAGTGCGCTATCTGCGCCAGTTCAGCAGCGTGGTCGGCGCACAGTCCGACGCCGCGCAGCTGGCCGCGGAGCTGGGTCCGCGGCTGTCGGATCGCACCCCGGCGCATGAGCGTGACCTGGTCGGGAACCTGACGCGTGTGGTCAGTTCGGTGCGCCTCATGGAGCGGCGCGAGCAGGCTGCGATCCAGCGCTGCATCGAAGTCATGTGCGAAGGCATGCATCAGTTCCAGCGCCATGCCAGCCTGCGAGGCCTTAATCGGCTCACCGACCTGGACAGCTACTGCTACCACGTCGCCGGCGTGGTCGGTGAGATGCTGACGGAGCTGTTCTGCGCGCAGGTGCCCGGCATGCAGCAGCATGCGGCCGCGCTGCGCAGCCTGGCGCCGTCCTTTGGCCAGGGGCTGCAGATGACCAATATCCTCAAGGATATGTGGGACGATCACGGCCGCGGGGCCTGCTGGCTGCCGCGCGAGATCTTCGATCGCCACGGCCTGAGCCTGGAGCAGCTGGTGCCCGGGCGAGCGCAGCCCGGCTTCCAGGAAAGCCTGGTGGAGCTGATCGGCATCGCGCACGGGCACCTGCGCAACGCCCTGGCCTACACACTGCTGATCCCGGCGGCGCAGAGCGGCATCCGGCGCTTCTGCCTGTGGTCGATAGGGCTGGCGCTGCTGACGCTCGGCCGGATCAACCAGCATCCGGCATTCACCGCCGGCGCGCAGGTCAAGGTCTCGCGCCGCGCGGTGATGGCGGTGCGCACGCTGACGAACATGAGCGCGCGATCGGATCGTGTGCTAAGAGTTCTGTTCGCTTACGCTGCCAGGGGACTGCCGCTGGTCGAGCAGAGCGGCGTGCGGGTTGACGCATCGAATCGCATCACGGAGAAGCTGAGCCATGTCGGGTGAGCAAACAGTCGGGAAACTCTCCGCGCCAGCGGCCGCGGGCGGCTCAGCCACCGAGCGTGCGATCTCCGGCGCGCGCGACGCGCTGCTGGCACGGCAGCACGCTTCCGGACACTGGCTGTTCGAGCTGGAGGCTGACTGCACCATTCCGGCCGAATTCATCCTGATGATGCATTTCCTGGATGAGATCGACGTCGCGCTGGAAGGCAAGCTGGCGGCCTTCCTGCGAGCGCGGCAGGCCGATCACGGCGGCTGGGCACTGTATTACGGCGGTCGCTTCGACCTGAGCGGCAGCGTCAAGGCCTACTATGCGCTCAAGCTCGCGGGCGACAGCCCGCAGGCGGCGCACATGGTGCGGGCGCGCGACGCGATCCTGCAGCACGGCGGCGCGGCGCACGCCAACGTGTTCACGAGACTGTGCCTGGCGATGTTCGGCCAGTTGCCCTGGCGCGGTGTGCCCTACATCCCGGTCGAGATCATGCTGCTGCCGAAATGGTTTCCATTTCATCTCGACAAGGTCTCGTATTGGTCGCGCACCGTGATGGTGCCGCTGTTCGTGCTGTGTTCGCTCAGGGTGCAGGCGAAGAATCCGCGCGCGGTGCACATACGGGAGTTGTTTACGGTCGACCCGCAGCTCGAGCACGACTACTTTCGCCGCGGCGGCTTCACCAACCGGGCGTTTCTGCTGCTCGACCGGCTCGGTCGCCTGATCGATCCGCTGGTACCGCGCTGGCTGCGCGGCCGGGCGCTCAAGCGCGCCGAGGACTGGATCAATGCGCGCGCCAACGGCGAGGATGGGCTGGGCGCGATCTTCCCGGCGATGGTCAACGCGCTCGAGGTCATGGTGACCCTCGGCTATGCGGCCGATGATCCGCGCCGGGTGCTGGCCAAGCGCGCGCTGTACAAGCTGCTGGTGACCGGCGAGCACAGTGCCTATTGCCAGCCGTGCGTCTCGCCGGTCTGGGACACGGCGCTGAGCTGCCTGGCGCTGGACGAGGAGGGCAGCGCCGAGGGCCGCGCCGCGACGCTGCGCGCGTTCGAGTGGCTGCGGCCGCTGCAGCTGCTGGAACACGACGGCGACTGGCGCGAGCGGCGCCCCGAATTGCCCGGCGGCGGCTGGGCGTTCCAGTTCAACAATGGCTACTACCCCGACCTCGACGATACCGCCGCGGTGGCCTGGGCGATGCACGCCGCGCCGCAGCGCGAGCGCTACAGCGGCCTGCTGACGCGTGCGCTCGACTGGCTGGTGGGCATGCAGAGCAGGAACGGCGGCTTCGCCTCGTTCGACGTCGACGGCACCTGCTACTACCTGAACGAAATCCCGTTTGCCGATCACGGCGCGTTGCTCGATCCGCCGACCGCGGATGTAACCGCGCGTGTGGTGACGGTGCTGGCGCGCATCGGTCGCGAGCAGGACCGGCCGGCGCTCGCGCGTGCCATCGCCTACCTGCGCCAAGTGCAGGAGGCGGACGGCTCGTGGTTCGGACGCTGGGGCACGAACTACATCTACGGCACCTGGTCGGTGCTGGTGGGGTTTGCGGCGGCCGGCATCGGCGCCGAGGATGCCGCGGTGGCACGCGCGGTGAGCTGGCTCACCAGCTGCCAGCAGGCCGATGGCGGCTGGGGCGAGAGCAACGACAGCTACCTCGACAGCGATCTTGCCGGACGCGGCCTGGGCAGCACGCCCTACCAGACCGCCTGGGCACTGCTGGCGCTGATGGCGGCCGGTGGCGCGGACGCCGCGGCGCTGCGTCGTGGCGTGCAATTCCTGCTGCGTTCACAACGCGACAACGGCCTGTGGGATCATCCGAGCTACACGGCGCCCGGTTTCCCGCGCGTGTTCTACCTGCGCTATCACGGCTATTGCGCTTATTTTCCGCTGTGGGCGCTGGCTCGTTACCGCCGTCTGGTCCATGACGGCAAGGACGCTTGAGCGTCACCGGCGTCGTCGCAGCGCTCGATTTCGAAGCGCGCAGCCTCGGCAAGTGCCGCGAGCAGATCCTGCTCAGCACCTGCGGCATCGGTGCCGGCAATGCCGCACGCGCCGCGCGTAGCCTGGCGGCGGCGGGGGCCGGCGCGCTGCTGAGCTGGGGCGTGGCCGGAGCGCTCGATCCGGCACTGCGCTGTGGCACCGCTGTGCTGCCGATTGAGGTGCTGCGCCAGGGGCGGCGTTTCCAGACCGATCGGCTGTGGCGCGGGCGCGTGGCGGCCGCGCTGCAGGGTCGTGTACCGCTGGTCAGCGGTGTGCTGCTGACCAGCGAGGTTGCTGTGGCGGCGGCGGCGCTCAAGTCGAGCCTGTTTCAGGATACCGGCGCGGCGGCAGTAGACATGGAAAGTGCCGCGGTGGCCGAGGTGGCGGCGGAGTTTGGATTGCCGTTCCTGGCACTGCGTGTGATCCTCGATACGGCGCGCGACAGCCTGCCCGACAGCGTCCTGCGCAGCTTCCAGGCGCCGGCCACCGGGCGCGCGCGCGCCGCCCCCGCACGGCCGCGACTGTGGCCGCTGCTGTGCGCACCGGGCGACTGGGGCGCACTGTTGCGGCTGGCGAGGCAATACCGCGTCGCCGGGCGCGCACTGCGCGCCTGTTGCCGGCTCGCCGAACCCGCGCGCCTGGCCGCTGCACGCGGAGGTGGCTGATGCGGGCGCTGGTCACCGGTGCCAGCGGCTTCGTCGGCGCTGCGGTCGCGCGTGCGCTGCTGGCGACGGGCTGGCAGGTGCGTGCGCTGCTGCGGGCGCAGTCCGATCGGCGCAACCTGCAGCACCTGGCGGCCGAGCTCGCGCTCGGCGATCTGGCCGATATCGGCTCGCTCGAGCGCGCGCTCGAGGGCTGCGAGGCGCTGTTCCACGTGGCCGCGGACTATCGGCTCTGGACGCCGGACCCGCAGGCGCTCTATCGCAGCAACGTCGACGGCACCCGCCACATCATCGAGGCCGCACGGCGCGCCGGCACGCCGCGTATCGTCTACACCAGCAGCGTAGCTGCCGTGGGTCTGCGCTCCGACGGCAGGGCGTCCGATGAGAGCGATCTGGCCAGCCTTGATCAGATGATCGGCCATTACAAGCGCTCCAAGTTCCTGGCCGAACAGTGGGTGTGCGAACAGGCGCGCGGCGGAATGCCGATCGTGATCGTCAATCCGTCCACGCCGGTCGGTCCGGGCGATGTCAAGCCGACGCCAACCGGCCGCCTGGTGCTGGACGCGGCTACCGGCCGCATGCCGGCCTACGTCGATACCGGCCTGAATATCGTGCATGTCGATGATGTGGCCAGCGGGCATCTGCTGGCGCATGCGCACGGCCGCAGCGGCGAGCGCTACATCCTCGGGGGCACCGATCTGACACTCAAGCGCATCCTGGAGATGATCGCGAAGGCCTCGGGCCGGCCGGCGCCACGGCTGTGCCTGCCGCGCGCGCCGCTATTGCCGCTCGCCTATGTGGCCGAGGTGCTGGCGCGCGTGAGCCGGCGCGAGACCCGGATCACCGTCGATGGTATCCGCATGGCGCGCCATCGCATGTATTTCTCCAGCGCCAAAGCGGTGCGCGAACTGGGCTATCGCTGGCGTCCGGCGCAGCAGGCGATCGACGACGCGGTGCGCTGGTTCCTGCAGCCGCGCGCCTAGCAGGGGTTGGCGCCCCGCCGCGGCCGCGTTTCGAGCGGGGTGGGCCGCGCCAGTGTATTATCGAGAGCACGAGCCTTAAGAGCCCGGAGGTGTTGTTTGTCGGCCCCACTGTCATCAGAAGTGTTCCTATGAGTATTCCCCTGATCCAGCAATATCGCATTGGCAAGTATCTGCTGCGCCAGAAGCTCAGCGGCCGCAAACGCTACCCGCTGGTGCTGATGCTCGAGCCGCTGTTCCAGTGCAATCTCGCCTGCGCCGGTTGCGGCAAGATCGACTACGACAAGGACATCCTGCAGCGCCGCATGAGTGTTGCGGACGCGCTGCAGGCGGTCGACGAATGCGGCGCCCCGGTGGTGTCGATCCCAGGCGGTGAGCCGCTGATCCACAAGGAGCTGCCGCAGATCGTTGCCGGGATCGTTGCGCGCCGGAAATTTGTGTACCTGTGCACCAATGCGCTGCTGGTGCCCAAGCACATCGATGAATACCAGCCTTCCGCCTACCTGACGTTCTCGATCCACCTGGATGGGCTGCAACGCCAGCACGACGCTTCGGTGTGCCAGGAAGGCGTGTTCGACAAGGCGGTGGCGGCGATCAAGCTGCTGCGCCAGAGGAACTTCCGGGTCACGGTGAACTGCACGCTGTTCGCGAAAGAGGATCCGGACGAGGTCGCGCAGTTTTTTGATTTCGCGATGGGGTTGGGGGTTGAGGCCATCACGGTCTCGCCTGGCTACCACTATTCGCACGCGCCGCGTCACGACGTGTTCCTCGGCCGGGTCGAGAGCAAGCAGCTGTTCCGCGACATTTTCGCGCGTGGCCGCATGGCGGGGCGCAAATGGCTGTTCAACCACTCGGCGCTCTACCTGGATTTTCTCGCCGGCAACCAGAGCTATCAGTGTACGCCGTGGAGTAATCCGACCTATAACGTGTTTGGTTGGCAGCGGCCCTGCTACCTGATGTCGGATGAGGGCTATGCGCCGAGCTTCGCTTCGCTGATGCAGGATACGCCGTGGGAGCGCTATGGCGTCGGCCGCGATCCGCGCTGCGACAACTGCCAGGCCCACTGCGGCTTCGAAGGCACTGCGGTGAATGATCTGCTGCGCCATCCGATCAAGGCCCTGCGCGTGGCGCTGGCCGGTCCGCGGCTCAGCGGTCCAATGGTCCCGGAGCTGCCGTTCCTGTACGCAGAGCAGCCCGCTGTGCCTGCCACCGTGGTAGTGCCGATCAGTGCCGTGCGGCGCGAACGCCGCGCGACTGAGGCGTCGACCGCGAGTATCGACTAGCCGGCCTCAAGGAAGCGAGCCTTGGAAGCGGCCAGCGCGACCGGCGGCGCCAGCCCCGCGGAGCAGTTCAGCGACCAGCTGCAGGCCTGGCAGCTGCGCATGGAGCGCGCGCTCGCGGCACGACTGCCCAGCGAGGCGGTGGTACCTGAACGGCTGCACGCCGCCATGCGCTACAGCGTGCTCGGTGGCGGCAAGCGCATTCGTCCGGCGCTGCTGTTCGCCACCGCACTCACGCTTGGCCTCGCGGAAGATGAGGTCGAGGCTGCCGCCTGCGCCATCGAACTGGTCCATGCCTATTCGCTGGTCCACGATGACCTGCCGGCCATGGACAACGATGACCTGCGCCGCGGCCGGCCGACCTGTCACAAGGCCTTCGATGAGGCGACCGCGATCCTGGTCGGCGATGCGCTGCAACCGCTGGCGTTCGAGCTGCTGGCGCGCGATGCCGCGCTGCCGGAATCCACTGGCGTGCGGCTGGCGCTGATCACGCTGCTGGCCGAGGCCAGTGGCAGTTTCGGGATGGCGGGCGGGCAGGCGATTGATATGGCGGCGCAGGGCCGGGCGCTCGATCTGGCGGGTATCGAGCAGATGCACGCGCGCAAGACCGGGGCGTTGATCCGTGCGAGTGTCATGATGGCCGCGGAATGCGCACCGGGGCTCGACCCGCGACTGAAGGCGGCGCTCGCGAGCTTCGCCGGCGCGATCGGCCTGGCGTTTCAGATCCAGGACGATCTGCTGGACGTGATCGGCGAAACAGCGGTGCTTGGCAAGACTGCCGGCGCCGACCAGGCGCTCGCCAAGCCCACCTATCCCGCGGTCGCCGGTGTGGTCGCATCGCGCGCTGCGGTCAGCGCGCTGCACCAGCGCGCCTTCGAAGCCCTCAAGCCCTTCGGTCAGCGCGCCGAGCCGCTGCGGCTGCTATCGGATTGGTTGCTCGCGCGCCGCAACTGATGCGCTGAACCCCGACGATCGCCAGATGCGCTGGCAGCACTGCGCCACCTGGTCGGGTGAGTGGCGGGCGACGTCGATCGCCAGGTCGTCCGGCTTCAACGGGCCGTACAGCCCCGGATCAGACGCCAGGAACAGGCCCACGGTCGGTACTGCCGTGGTGCTGGCCAGGTGCATCGGGCCGGTATCGGTGGAAATAAACATCCGCGTGGCAGCGATCGCCGCGGTCAGGCCGCGCGTCGACGCAACGTGCAGCGACGCGAAGCGCTCATCGGTCGGCGCATGGGCGGGGGACGGCAGAAATTCCAGCGGTAGCGCCTGCGGCTCCATCGCCAGGAACGCATCCCAGAACGTGATCCACCAGCTGCGATCGATGAGCTTGAGGTTGGCCGCGTGAGCGAAGAAACCGAACACATCAGTGGGCACGCGGATACGCTCGGACCCGACCGCCTGCGCGACCAGACGCCGGCCCTGCTCGAGTTCGCTTTGCGGCAGCGGCAGCCACAGGCGCACCGACTGCGGCTCGAGCGGCGCACCGAACAGCCGATGCGGCAGATACAGCGGGCGCACCGCCTGGTGCATCGCCTGCAGCGGCAGCGGCACCGCGTGCGTGAGTGGCGCCCACTGGCCACGGCTGGCAAATCCAAGCCGGTAACGGCTGCGCGTCAGTGCCAGCATCACGCGACCACTGGTCGAGAATTCGGTCGGGTCGATCGCCAGGTCGTAGCGGCAGGCGCGCAGGCTGCGCAGCGCCCCCAGGTAGCGTCCGATGCGTTGCGGTTGCCGGTGCGGGAACACGATGATCCGGCGCACCCCCGGCAGGCCGGCGAGCAACTCCGCAGCCCCGGGTGCGGCCAGTGCCAGGTCGATCGCCGCGTGCGGCAGCAGTTGATGCAGGTAGCGAATCAGCGGCGTCAGGAACAGCGTGTTGCCGATGCGTCCGTTGATGCGGCAGATCAATACCGTGGACACCTCTTCGAGCGCAAGGCTGCTGGCGTAGTCGCGCTTGCCCAGTAGCCGCGCCAGCAGCCAGCCGAGGTATTCACGCGAGCGGTGGCGCAGGTTCTTGAACAGGAATCGGATGCGCACCCGAGCCCTGCGCCAGCCCGGCAGCGACGCACGGGTCAGCCCGGGGGTCAACTCGGGGGTCAGCCCATTGGCAGGCGGCGCAGCCGCTGTGCCTGGACTGCGGTCGGCCTCGCGCGGGTCGGAATCACTACTGATAATGTCGTTCTCGTTACGCCACTGTGGGCGAGAATGCTCTCACTAGTGACCTTCATATTCAAAGGATCGGGTGGATGACCGAGAAATCGACACTGGCGACGGTGGAAGTGGAAACCGGCCCCCGGCCGGCGGGCAGCGTGATCTGGCTGCATGGCCTGGGCGCTGACGGTCACGATTTTGAGCCGGCGGTGCCGGCGCTGGTCGGCGCCGGCGCTGCTGCGCTGCGCTTCGTGTTTCCGCACGCCCCGGTGCGCGCGGTGACGCTGAACGGCGGTGCGCGCATGCGCGCCTGGTACGATATTCTCGGATTCGATCGCCATGTCGCGCAGGACGAGAGCGGCGTGAGGGCATCCGATACTGCGATTCGTGCGCTGATCCGGCGCGAGAATGAGCGTGGCATCGCCACCGAACGCATCGTGCTGGCCGGGTTTTCCCAGGGCGGGGCGATGGCGCTGTTCACCGGCACGCGGCTGCCGCAAGCGCTGGCCGGAATCATCGGACTGTCATGCTACCTGCTGCTCGCTGACAGCTTTGCCCGCGAGCGCCACACGGCCAATCAGACCACGCCGATTTTCCTCGCCCACGGCAGCTTCGACGCCGTGGTGGATCCGCGGCTGGGCGACGAGACTCGCGCACTGCTCGAGGCCGCCGCCTACCCGGTCGAATGGCACAGCTACCCGATGCCGCACGCGGTGTGCGCGGAGGAATTGGCGGCGATCGCGGCATTCCTGCAACGGGTGCTGTGAGCGCCGGCAGCGCATCGCCGGCTCAGCGGCCACTGCGGCTGAGCACGCGCGCCGACATCGACGCGATGTTCGACGCGGCACTGGCGGCGGCCGATGGGGGCACCGGGGCGCACTGCATCCATGAGCTTTGGATGCGCGCGGAGCTGCAGTTCACGATCGAGGCATGGCTCGAGCGCCTGTGGCAGCATGCCGCAGCCTCGATCCCGGAATGGCTGCCCATGCGCTACGTGCACTGGCTGCCGCTCGCGTACCAGGTGGCGGGACGCTTTCAGGCGCCTGGCGGGCGCAGCAATATCTATCTGGTGCTGCTCGACTATAGCGATCGGCGCGATGAGCCGCACGGAGTGTACGTGGGCATGAGCCGCTACGCGCCGGCGCTGCGCTTCGATCAGCACAAGGCCGGTATTCGCGCCGCCGGTTGCGTGCTGAAGCGCGGCATCGAGGTACTGACCGGCCCGACGCTGCATCTGCAGCATATCAGCCGATCCCAGGCGGCACAGATCGAGGAGCGGCTGGCCGAAGCGCTGCGCGCCGAGGGCTTATACGTGCAGGGCGGACACTGACAGCCGGCCGCCCCGTTCAGCCGTCGCTGGGGTCGGTCTTGATCGCCTTCAGCGTGGTGCTGCTGTCCGCCAGGTGACGACTCTGGTCGTTCTCCAGCGCCGTCAGGATCTGGGTCGGATCGGTCGGCTCCTGCAATGTCGCGGCGTCAGGATCGTGTCGATCGCGCACCATCGGCAGATCGCGCCGCAGCTCCTCGAGCAGGCGGATCAGCGTCGTGGTCTTCTGCTCGGTCAGGATATTCACCTGCAGCTCCATCTGCCCGCGCCGCTGTTCCAGCTTGGCGAGACGATTCTGGCCGATCAGCACGATGGTGGTGATCAGCAATGCCACCACGCTGACAATGGTCTGCAAACCGGCAAACGGCGGCGGATCGAAGGCGGCGATGCCGATGTGCGAGCCGAGCTGATTGACCAGCACCCATAGCGCGATGAACACCAGCACCGCGGCCACAAACACCGGCCGGCCGACGGCGTCGCCGAGGCGTTCCAGCAGGCGTTGCAGGCGTCCGATCGAGCGCTCCGCGCGCTTGTAGTAGTCGCCGATGGCCTCGATGTTCTGGCTGACCGACGCGGGCACCGCGAGCGGCGCGGGTGGTTTAGAATTCACAGCCCTGACGGGGTGGGCAACAGCTGGCGCATTGGCGAGAGCGTATCACGATGTCGAAATCATTAATGCTCGCGCTATATGCGCTCGGCGCAGCGCTGGCGCTGATGCTGCTGGTCGGCGTGATCCTACTGCTGTCGTGGCGCGGGCACGCCCGGGCGCAAATGCAAGCCGCTGCCTCGCAGGCGCTTGGCATGCAGGTCACGATCGATGGGCCGGTATCTTTGAAATTTTTTCCAAGCGTGGCGGTGTCGCTCAAGGACCTGCATATCCGCAACCGCGGCAGCGATCTGGCCTCGGCCGGGCAGGCGACACTCGGCATCGAGCTGGTGTCGCTGCTGCGCCGGCAGGTGCGCATTGCCCGGCTCGAGCTCCGCCGCGTGAGCGTGTCGCTGGAGCGCGGCCGCGACGGCCGGCTCAACTTCGAGGCTTCCTCGCCGGGCGCGACTGCCATACCGGACATCGAATCCACCGAGCTGTCCTTTACCGACCTGGCGTTCTCCTACAGCAACCGGCAGCAGGGCACACACGTGCAGGCGCTGGACTGCGATGTGAAGGCGAGCGATGTACGCGTCGCGGCCAGCGGCGGCGCCGATCTGATGAACCGCTTGAGCCTTGCGGCCAAGGTGTCGTGCCGGCAGATCAACATCCGCGATCTGCCGCTGAGCGACGTGAAGTTTACCGCGGTGTGCGGCAACGGCGTGCTGCAGACCGGCGATCTGACGCTGCGCGCCTTCGGCGGCCAGGGCAGTGCCTTGCTGCGCGCTGATTTTGCCGGGCCTGTCCCGGCCTGGCGGCTGCACGCCGCGCTGTCGAGGTTTCGGCTGGCCGAGTTCTCGAAGAACTTCTCGCAGAAGGCCTTCGGCGACGGGCTGATGGATTTCTCCACCGAGCTGACGATGGCTGGCAAGGATGCGGATGCGATGACCCGCAGCAGCAACGGGGATGCGTCGCTGCATGGCACCGATCTGACGCTGGCAGTGGGTAACCTGGACGCCGAGCTGTCGCAGTACAAGGCGACGCAGCGCTTCAACCTAGTGGACCTGGGAGGGTTCCTGCTGGCCGGACCGATCGGGTTGGCGGTCACCAAGGGCTACGATTATGCAAAGGTCATCAGCAGCTCCGGCGGCAGCAGCCAGATCAAGACTTTCATCTCCGAGTGGCACGTCGATCACGGCGTCGCGCAGGCGACCGATGTCGCGATGAGCACCAGGTCCAACCGCGTCGCGCTCAAGGGCGGCCTCGACTTCGTCAACCAGAGCTTCCAGGAAGCGACCGTGGCGGTGATCGACCGCCAGGGCTGCGCCGTGGTGGAGCAGAAGGTACGCGGATCTTTCAGCCATCCGGATGTGGGAGAACCCAATATCGTCACCTCACTGGCAGGACCGGCGCTGCACCTGCTGGATAAGGCCAGGCACGTGGTGGGTGGGCATTGCCAGGTGTTCTACTCCGGAGCCTTGCCGCCGCCGCCATTGGACCCGGCGCGATGAATGAGCCGATGAGTATTCGCTGATGAGCCGACGCGCGCCCGGCGGCCACGACGATTCCGCGCCCGACCTGCCGCGGGTACTGGGTTCCGGACATGCGATCGCGATCGTGGTTGGAACCATCATCGGCAGCGGCATTTTTCTCGTGCCCTCGGAGATGATGCAGGCGGTCGGCTCCTCGGGGCTGGTGTATGCCGCCTGGATCGCGGGCGGGTTGCTGTCGCTGTTCGGCGCGATGACCTATGCCGAGCTGAGTTCGATGATGCCCTACGCCGGTGGCGAGTACGTTTACCTGCGCGGAGCGTACGGCGATCGGATCGGCTTTCTCTACATGTGGACCTGGTTCGCGGTCGCCAAACCCGCCTCGATCGCCTCGGTCACCAGCGGCCTGGCGCGCACGCTGGGGATCTTCGCCGCATTTGGCTGGCTCGATACGGTGGCGATCGGCGGGCCGCTGCCGGTGCTGTGGTCGCAGCTGTTCGCGATCGCGGTCACTTGGCTGATCACCGGGCTGAACTACCTGGGTATCCGCAAGGCCGGCGACTTCCAGGTGGTGTTCACGCTGCTCAAGGGTGTGCTGATACTGGTGGTCGCGGGCTTCTGCTTCAGCTCGCCGCTCGGTTCATGGGCCAACTTCGCCACCTCGCTGACCCATGCGACCGGCGGCATCGACGGCTTCATGATCGCACTGATCGCGACCCTGTGGGCCTACGATGGCTGGAATGACCTGACCATGGTCGCCGGTGAGGTGAAGCGACCCGAGCGCAACCTGCCGCTCGCGCTGATCGGCGGGCTGTTCATCGTCGGCGCGCTGTTCATGGCAACCAATGCCGCGATCCAGTACATCCTGCCGGCGGCGCAGATTGCCGCCTCGCCCAGGCCGGCGGTCGCGGCGCTGCGCATCGTCGCAGGCCCTGCCGGCGCCGCGCTGGTGGCGGCAGGCATGGCGCTCAGTATCTTCGTCACCCTCAACGGCACCATCATGTCGGGCGCGCGCATACCTTTTGCCGCGGCGCGCGACCGGCTGTTCTTTCCGCAATTCGCCACCATCCATCCGCGCTTCCAGAGTCCGTCGACGTCGCTGCTGGTCCAGGCGCTGCTGTCGTCGGTGCTGCTGCTGCTGCTGGGGCGATTTCAGCAGCTATTCGAGCTGGCGGTGTTTGCCGAGTGGCTGTTCTACATGCTCACGGCCACGACCGTGTTCATCTACCGGCGGCGCGATCCGGATGCGGTGCGCCCGTACCGCGTCTGGGGCTATCCGCTGCTGCCCGCGGTGTTCGTGCTGTGCTCGGCCGCGGTACTGGTGTCGAGCTTCCGGGGAAATCTGCAAGGCTCGCTGATCGGTAGCGGGCTGATCCTGCTCGGATTGCCGCTGTACCAGTGGATTCGCCGCCGCTACCAGCCACCGGTGGCGAGCGGCTGACCAGGCGCGGCGCGCTTCATGCGGATTGGCGCGCGTCATACAGGATCGGAAACCAGTCGTCGCGCAGGCGTTGCCCTGCGCTCATGCCATGGCCCGGGAACGGTGGCGAGGTGCGCCCGGGCCGCTCGGCGTAATGCGCGTCGTCGCCCACCCAGCGCAGCGACAGCACCCGCCGGCGGCGCACGGAAGGGTTACCACGTGCGCCATGGGCGGTGGCGAAATGAAACAGCACCGCATCGCCCGGTTCCAGTGCCCATTCCAGCACCCGCAGTTCCGGCTCGGTGTCCGGATCAGGCACTGGACGGTAGCTGCCGGGCGCGCTGTAGAAATCGCTGTCGTCGAGCCAACGCACCGGCAGGATCATCGGATCCCAGTGCTGCGAGCCTGCGATCAGCCTGAGCGTTGCTTCCCTGACCGGATCGATCGGAATCCAGAAGCTCACACTGTGGCGACCGTCGACGAAATAGTACGGCGCGTCCTGATGCCAGGGGGTGGCCTTCTGGGTTCCGGGCTCCTTGACCAGCACATGGTCGTGAAAGAACTGCGCGGTCTGCGAACCCATGATGCGCGCGGCGACTTCGGCCGCCGGCGAGCACTCGATCAGCTGGCGGAATTCCGCGATGCGCTGCCAGTTGCAGTAGTCATCGAAGAAGCTGCCGGCTTCGCCGCTGGCTACGCTTTCGGCAGCATAGGGCCCTGGCTCGCGCAGGTTACGCTCGATGCCGGCGGCGATGACATCTACCCAATCGGCGAATACGCCGCGCAGGCACACCGCGCCATCGCGTCGATAATCGGCAATCGCGCGCTCGCTGACGATATCTTCCATCATTGGGTCATCATTGGGTCATCATTGGGTCATCATTGGGCCATCATTGGGTCATCATTGGGCCATCATTGGGTCATCATTGGGCCATCAGTCGGCCGCGATCTCGAGCATCAGGACCTGGCGGCGAGCGCCGAACTGCCTCAGTGCCTCGGCCAGCGCCTCGGGAGTCTCGATCAGCTGGTGCGTGTAGCCATAGGCAGCCGCCAGCAGCGCGAAGTCGGGCGGCTGCACGTCGACCCCTGTGGGACGGATGCCGGCCGCCACCATCGAGGAGCGGATCTCACCGTAGCCGCGGTTGTTCCAGACGATGATCGCGGTCCAGGCATCCACGTCACGCAGCACCGCCAGTTCACCGAGGGAGAACTGCAGCCCGCCGTCGCCGACCAGGCAGAGGATCGGGCGATCTGGTGCCGCAAGGCCCGCGCCGGTCGACGCCGGCAGCGCGTAGCCGAGCGTTCCATACCCGGTTGCCGAGTTGAACCAGGAACCGGGGCGAGCCGCCGCGAAGCCCAGATTGCCGGCATAGACCAGCTGCGTCGAGTCACCGACCAGCACCGCCTCCGGCAGCGTGTCGCGAATCAGATCGAGCAGGCGCAGGTGGCTTTGATACACCGGGGACAATGCGGCCAGCGCCTGCCGGCGGGTGGCCGCGGCGGCATCGGCGCCAAGGCCAGGGCGAGGCGCACCGAGGTCGCGCTCCAGCAGCAGTTGCAGCGTCTGCGTCGCGTCGCCCCGCAAGGCCACGCGCGGCGTCGCACCGCGGGCCAGTTGCCCGGCGTCGATGTCGATCCGTATCAGGTTGGGGGGAGCCGGAAATTCGCTCACGCCATACATGTCGTAGTCGGTCGGCCCAAGCTCCGTGCCAACAGCCAGCACCACGTCGGCCGCGCCGATCAGTGCGCGCACCGCTTCCAACGAGGGACTCATCGCGAGCGCGAGTGGATGGCCCGGAGGCAGCAAGCCGCGCGCGTTGCTGGTCATCACCAGCGGTGCGCCCAGGTGTTCCACCAGGCGCTGCAACAGCGCCGCGGCGTGCAGGGCGCCACCGCCGGCCAGCACCACCGGGCATCGGGCGCCGCGCAACATCGCGGCTGCGGCGTCCAGCTGCGCGGCCTCGGCACGCGGCGGTGAGCCGGCATACGCCGGCAGCGGCAGTGCATCGGCGCTTGCCCCCAGGATGTCCAATGGGATTTCGATATACACCGGCCGCGGCCGCGCCGCGGCAAATACAGCGAACGCCTGGGTGAGTGCCGCGGGCAATTGCGCCGGGTCGCCGATGGCAAAGCTGGCCGCGGTGACCGGGCCGGTGAGCGCGCGCTGGTCCGGCAGCTCGTGCAGGAAGCCGCGACCGCTGCCGGCTTCACCGCGGCGGTTCTGACTGGCGATCACCAGCAGCGGGATCGAGTCGCCGTAGGCCTGCCCGAGAGCTGTGGTGATGTTGCTGACACCGGGCCCGCTGATCGTCAAGCACACACCGGGCCGGCCCGAGATGCGCGCATAGCCGTCGGCCATGAAGCCCAGACCCTGTTCGTGCCGCCCGCTGATATGCCGCAGTGAGCCACCCTCGAGCCCCCGGTACAGTTCCAGGTTATGCACGCCCGGGATGCCGAACACGTGTCGTACCCCGGCGGCCTCGAGAGCCTCGATCACATAGTGGCCGACTGTTTTCATTGGCGGTCGTATCCTGACATTATCATGCAGACCTGCCGCGCAGGCGCATTCCGACAGCGCGCACCGCCGTGCACTGGCGGCAGGCGCTGCACGGCGCGGCTATGGTGAAACCCCGAGGTCGCCGACCGGCTCGGAACATCAGCGCGGGCGCCTGAACGGCGTACCGCGCGACAGGTCACAGAGGAATGACAATGCAAATCCGGGCTGGTTATGAGCTGATCTATCAGTTTCCCCAGCCCACGCCAATGATTCTGGCGCTGAACATTCATCACAGCCGAGCCGCCGATCTGCTGCGCACGGATCGGGTGATCACCGACCCGCAGGTGCCGCTAACCGCCTACCACGACAGATTCGGCAACTGGTGCAGCCGGCTGGTGGCTCCGCCGGGCCGCATCCGGCTCACGGCCGACGCCATCGTGCTCGACTCGGGCGTGCCGGAACCCACGGTGCCCGGCGCCCGCCAGCACGCGGTGCAGGATCTGCCCGAGGACACGCTGGTGTTCCTGCTGGGCAGTCGTTATTGCGAGACCGATTGCCTGACCGACATTGCCTGGAGCCTGTTCGCCAATACCCCGCTCGGCTGGGGGCGGGTGCAGGCGATCTGCGATTTCGTGCATTACCACCTGGTGTTTGGCTATCAGTACGCCAGGGCCACCAAGTCAGCGCTGCAGGCGTACAACGAGCGCAACGGGGTGTGCCGCGACTTTGCGCATCTGGCGATCGCCTTCTGCCGCTGCATGAACATCCCGGCGCGCTACTGCACCGGCTATCTGGGTGACATCGGCGTGCCGGTGATGGATGCGCCGATGGATTTCTCCGGCTGGTTCGAAGCCTACCTGGGCGACGGCTGGTACGCCTTCGATGCGCGCCACAATCAACCGCGCATCGGACGCATCCTGATCGCACGCGGCCGTGACGCGGCGGACGTGGCGATCAGCACCGCGTTCGGCCCCGGCACGCTCGAGGGCTTCCGGGTCTGGACCGATCAGGTCGCATAACCCGCCCAGGATCCGGGCGCGGCAGCGTTATAGTGCGGTTACCATAACGCCGGCAACATCATGAGCTGAGCGCGCAGCGCGCATCAGGCGCTCGCCGTGCGGCGCTTCGCGGACGTCGCAGCGACTGCCCGCTAGACTGTCCGCGTGAACGACCTGCCATTGCAATTTCCCTGGTTGTCCAGGCCCAACCTCGGCCTGCAGGGGCGGCTGACGATACTGGCGATCGTGTTTGTCCTCGAAAAGATGTTCCTCGATCGGTTCGTGGACTTCGACAACGCGCAGCTGGTACAAGGCCTGGGTGCAACGGTGCGGCAGTCCTATCACTGGGGCAGCCGCGTGCTGGTCGCGCTGGCGGCATGCATCGCCGTGTTTGCCGTGGTTCGCGGCGAAGAGCGGCTGTTGCCGGGAGCGGCTCGCCTGCGTGAGCTGGCTATTCGCCCGAGATGGCTGCTGGCGCACCTGCTGCTGATCGCGTTGCTGGTGCCGCTGTCGGCGCTGCTGTTCCAGGACGGCGCCGCGCTGTTGCCGTTTGGCCTGATAGCGGCGCTCACGCTGCTGTGCGCGCTGGCGGCCGGCGGCGCGGCGTCGCTGGCCATGGCACCGGGGCAGCTGTGGCTGCGCGTGATGCGCAACCTCGGCAGCGGCTGGCTGTACGCCGCCGTTGCTGCCGTGGTCGGCGTGTGCACCTGGCAGTGGAGCCTGATGCTGTGGGCGCCGACCGCGACGCTGACCTTCCATCTGGTGCAACTGGTGCTGTCGCCGCTGCTGCCGGCATTGAGCATCGATACCGACAACCTGGTGTTCAGCACCGACCATTTCGCAGTGCAGGTCACTCAATACTGCTCGGGCCTGGAGGGTGTCGGCTTCATGCTCGCGTTCGCCTGCGCCTGGCTGCTGTATTACCGCAAGGAATACATCTTCCCGAACGCGCTGCTGCTGCTGCCGGCCGGTGTACTGCTGATCTTCGCGCTCAACGTGCTGCGCATCGCCGCGCTGTTCACGATCGGTAACGCCGGCTTCGTGGAAGTGGCCAAGTACGGTTTTCATTCGCAGGCCGGCTGGATCGCCCTGGTGGCGGCCGCCTGCCTGATGGCCTACACCAGCCGCCGCAGTGCCTGGCTGAGCAAGGCGGCGCTGCGGGCCGCGCCTGCCGAGACGGTGGAGAATCCGACCGCAGCGTATCTGCTGCCGCTGCTGGCGATCCTGGGCAGCGGAATCCTGGCGCGCGCGGCCTCGAGCGGCTTCGAGACGCTGTACCCGCTGCGGCTGATCGCCGCTGCGTGCGCTTTGTGGCTGTACCGTGACCGGTGGGCGCAGCTCGACTGGCGCTTCAGCTGGCGCGGACCGGCGACCGGCGTGCTGATCTTCGTGCTGTGGATTCTGGCCGCGCATGTGCTGGTTCCTGCGGCGGCGATGCCCGGCCAGCTGGCCGCCATGGCGCCGGTCGCGCGCGGCGGCTGGATCGCGGCTCGCGTGCTGGCTGCGGTACTGACGGTGCCGCTCGCCGAAGAGCTGGCGTATCGCGGCTATCTGCTGCGCCGGCTGGTGAGCGGCGACTTCGAGTCGGTGCGATTCCAGTCGATCCGCTGGCCGGCGCTGCTGGCCTCGGCCGTCGTCTTCGGTCTCGCGCACGGACCCTTGTGGCTGCCCGGGATCATTGCCGGCCTGGCCTATGGTGGGCTGTTGGTGCGCACGGGTCGCATGGGCGAGGCGCTGGCTGCACACGCGATCACCAATGGCCTGATCGGCGCACTGGTGCTGTTCGGGCAGCAATGGCAGCTGTGGTAGCGCCGGCGCAACGCGCGCCATCCGTGCCCATTATGCAATCTGCCGGGGGTCCTTTAACTTATTGTATTCATTTATTTTATTTACTCCATATTCATCGACAATCGATGCCACCACGACGTAGCATCAACGCGTCCGGGAGTCTAATGATCGCATGTCAAGGAGCAGAGAATGTCCAAGGTTCTGGGATTTGTTCTACTAATGGCCGCCAGCGCAAGCGCATTGGCCGGAGGTCCGTCGCACGGACTGCCGCCGTGGTGCTTCAAGGCGCCGGAGATCGATCCGGGCTCGGCGATGGCCGCTCTGACCATGCTTGCCGGCTCGCTGGCCGTCATTCGTGGTCGTCGGAGCAAGAACAAATAACGACAGGTTGATCCACTGACAGCGTCGTGGCGTTCCACGCCACGATCGGCTGACAGACCCCCCGGACGATGCAGGTCGCCCGGGTTTTTTGTTGCCTGCCGGCGGCGTGCCGCGCGCTCTATCCGATCAGCGTCTTGAAGCGCTGGGTGCGGCTGCCCTCTGGCGCCGCGCCCACCCGGCGCAGCAGCTGCACCGCATCGCTCGCCGGCAGCGCCTCACCCAGCAGGTAGCCCTGCGCCTCGTGGCAGTCGTGCTCCTGCAGGAACATCAGCTGCGAGATGTTCTCAACGCCTTCGGCCGTCACGTCGATGCGCAGCGAGCGCGACATCGCAATGATGGCGGCGGCGATCGCGCGATCGTCGCTGCATTCGTTGAGGCTGGTCACGAACGATCGATCGATCTTCAGCCGGTTCACCGCGAAGCGACGCAGCCGCGCGAGGCTCGAGTAGCCGGTGCCGAAATCATCGATCGCGAGCGCGACACCCAGGGCCTTGAGCTGGTTGATCGCCTTTTCCGCCCACGCCTCGTCATTCATGATCAGGGTTTCGGTGATTTCCAGTTCCAGCTTCGAGGGGTCCAGCCCGGTTTCGCGCAGGATCGCGCCCACCATGTTCGGAAATTCGCTGAGTGCGAACTGCTGGCCGGACACGTTGACCGACATGCGGATCACCGGCAGGCCCTCGTCGTGCCAGGCTTTCGCCTGGGCGCAGGCGCTGCGCAACACCCACTCACCGATCGGCAGTATCAGTCCGGTCTCCTCTGCGACCGAGATGAACTCCGACGGCGGCACAACGCCCAGCTGCTCATTGGTCCAGCGCAGCAGCGCCTCCATGCCGGATATGCGGCCGGTGCGGATGTCGAACAGCGGCTGGTAGTTGAGACTGAATTCGTTGCGCTGCATCGCGCCGCGCAGTTTGTCTTCGATGGTGAAGCGGTGCAGCGCGGTTGCGTTCATCGCGGCATCGAAGAAGGAATACGTTCCCGGGCTCCTGCGCTTGGAGAAATACATAGCCAGGTCGGCGTTGCGCAGCAGCGTTTCCGCATCGGCCCCATCGTTTGGGAAGATCGCGATCCCGACGCTGGGTGTGATGACAACGGAATTCATCGCCAGCTGCAGCGGCTCGCGCAGCGCACTGATGATCCGTTCGGCAATCACGCCGGCATCGATCGCCTGGCGAATGCTGGGCAACAGCACCATGAACTCGTCGCCACCCAGCCGTGCCAGGTCGCCGGGTCGCGCGATCGCTCCGGCATCCGCTCCCCTGGCGTCGGCATAGCGCAGGCAGTTGCGTAGCCGCGAGGCCACCACGCGCAGCAGTTCATCGCCGACCGCGTGACCGAGCGTGTCATTGACGCGCTTGAAGTTGTCCAGGTCAAGATACAGCACTGCCAGCGTGCGCTCATGCTGCCGTGCGGCCTCGATCGCACCGACCAGCCGGTTGCGCGACTGCTCCCGGTTCGGCAGGCCGGTCAGGGCGTCGAAATAGGCGAGCTTGACGACACTGCGTTCGGCGCGCCACTTGCTCGCCAGTGCAATGGTCATCTGCCGTACTTCGTGCGGATGAAACGGCTTCTGCAGGTAAGAGAGTTTTTCCTCCGGCGGCACGATGCCGCCGATCTCGCAAGGATCGACGTCGGAATAGGCGGTGCAGATAACAATCTCAATCGCCGGATCCAGCTCCCGGATGCGCGCCGCGGCCCACACCCCATCCGGACCGGGCGGCATGCGCATATCCAGGAAAACCACTGCGAACGGCCGCTCCTGCGCCAGCGCCGCCTTCACCGCTGCGACTGCCGCCTCGGCGCTGTTGCAGAATTCCGGATCGAAGCTGGTGCCGCGCGCGGCCGCCGGGTCCGCAGCCGGCGCCTCGTCCTTGCGAAACAGGCGCGTTCGCAGCTCGCGAAACGCCGCCAGGTCGCGCTTCACATCCGCTTCCAGCAGGATCTGCCGGTAGGCGTCGCGTACCTCCTCTTCGTCATCGACGACGAGGACTCGAATCGGGGCTCGCTTTCGGTCTGACACGGATAACCTCACGCAGCTTGCACGCCGGCTACGCTGTCGCGGTTGACCAGCGGCAGCCGCAGATAAATGGATGCGCCCAGTCCGGGGCCGTCGCTCGCGGCCCAGATGCGTCCGCCGAGCGCGCCGATCGCATTCGAGCACCAGTGCAGCCCGATGCCGTAGTTGGTACCCCTGGACTTGGTGGAAAATCCCTTTTCGAACACCCGATCGAGGTTGCCGGCTGCAATGCCGACGCCGTCGTCCTGGCACTGCAGCTGCAGGTGCTCACCGTCCGGATCGCGCGTGATGCGCGCGCTCATGCGCAGCACGCCCCGGTCCTTGCCGGCATCGCGCACTGCGTCCGACGCGTTGATGATCAGGTTCTGCAGCACCAGTCGCAGCACCGTGCGCGCCACGTGCACGACGCCGATCTTTCCGAGCGATTCATCGGCGTGGATGACCAGGCGCTGACGGCAGGAATCAGGCACGACCTCCAGTGACTGCGCGATCAGTTCCGGCAGCCGCACTGACTCGATCACGTGCTCGTTGCGGGTCGATCGCATCTGCTCCGACAGCGCGCCTTGCACGATGCCGGCCTGGCGCGTTAGCAGCGCCACATCCTGCTGCGCTGCCTTGATCGTCAGGGCGAACTCGCCACATGCCAGCCGCATGAATTCCTCCAGGTCGGCGCGACGCGCGCGGTCCGCCGTGCCGTGCCGCAGTTCTTCGGCGGCCTGCTCGGCGTGCTCCGTCGGCGCCTGCCGCAGCCGCTGGCCCAGTGCCGCGAGCCTGACGCCAATCGGTGTCATGGCGTTTCCAAGGTTGTGCAGCACGCCCCGGGCGAGCTCGGCGAATCCGGCCTGGAACGACTGATCGACCAGCTGGCGGCGCGATTCGGCGACGCGCTCGACCATGCGGTCGAACTCACGCGCCAGCCGGCCGATTTCATCGCCGCGCTGAAAGTCCAGCCGCGCGGACAGATCCTCGCTGCCGCCGATGGCCACCGCATGACGCGTCATGAGAGCCAGCGGCTCGAGCACCACGCGATTCAGCACCAGCACCAGCAGCAGCAGCACGACGATGGCCGCGGCGATCAGGCAGATCGATGCGTAGGCAATTGCGGCGTGTCCGCGCTGCGTGATTCGCCGTGGCACGTCGACGCGCAGGGCCATCAGCGGTCGACCGTAGACATCGTTGACGGCGCTGTACACCTGAGTGACCTGCTCGGTCTCGGTCAGCCGGTCCGGTTCGCGCGCGTCGCTGGCCGGCACCATCGATAGCAGCGCCTGGGCCTGCGCCGCGATGCGCTGAATCTCCGTGGCGGACAGCAGCCGGCCGAGCATCACCATGCCGCGCGCCGGTCCGCCGCCGTTGCCATCCAGCACCGGCGCGGCGGCGATCATCATGATGCCCTGGTTGGTTTGCAGGAAGCCGCGGGCGGCGTGGCCGGCGCGCAGGTTGGCGCGCCACGGGAAATCGGCCGGCAGCGACTTGCGGCCGGCGAAATCGATGTCCACAGGCTGTTCCGAGGCGAGGTCGAGCGTGTTCGACGTCACGAAGTTGCCGTCGAGATCGATCACCAGCATCGCATTGACCTGCAGTTGCTTGAGTCCGACGGTGGTGACGTTGGCCCGAACATAATCGCGGTTGTGATCGGCCACGAAGCGGTAAGTATCCTCCCAGTTGCCCCAGTCGCCGGCCGACAGCGCCAGCCGTTCGAGCGTCAGGTCGAGCGCATAGTCGATGCGCCGCATGGCGGTCCGCGCATCGTCGCGCTCCAGTTCCGCGAAACTCGGCATCAGGATGTGCTGTTCGACCACGATCTGAACGATCCCCAGCACGACCAGCATGGATGCGATCAGCGCAATGACCTTGGGGCGTATCGTCATCCCGTCAGACTAAATAATCTTCGCCGACCCCAACCTTGCGCGACTCTCAAATCGACAACGGCGGTTGGTCAATCGGGTAGGAAGTGACTGGCGTCACACAATTGCGCGCGTCGGGCGCCGCCTCGGACGCCGGCTCGGGCGCCGCCGGCCGTCAGCGCATATTCGGCTGCTGCATTTTCCGCTAGAATCCGCCGGCGCTGGAATTCGCCGCGCGCCACGATGTGTCATCCATGTCAGACCGACCCGTCAGGCTGCCGGGCCCGGAGCATCCGATCTCGATCGAGGCGACCGCCGCCCGCGTTGTGGTGACGGCCGGCGGTCGCGTGATCGCCGACACGCGCGCAGCGCTCACGCTGCGCGAAGCCGCCTACGCTCCGACCCAATACCTGCCGCGCAGCGACGTTGACATGGCGCTGCTCCAACGCACCAGCCATGCGACCTATTGCCCCTACAAGGGCGAGTGCAGCTACTTCAGCATTCCGCTCGGCGGCCAACGCTCGGTCAACGCGGTATGGAGCTACGAGGCTCCGTACCCGGCGGTCGCCAGCATCGCCGGCTACCTGGCCTTCTATCGCGAGCGCATCGAGGCGCTGGAGATCCGCCCGGCGATCTGACCGTATGATCGAAACGCAGGTCTGCATCGTCGGCGGCGGGCCGGCCGGCATGATGCTGGGCTATCTCCTGGGGCGCGCCGGCATCGACACCTGCGTGCTGGAAAAGCACGCCGATTTCCTGCGCGACTTTCGCGGCGATACCGTGCATCCGTCCACCATGCAGATCATGCACGAGCTGGGACTGCTGCAGGACTTCCTGCAACTGCCGCACTCGCAAATTCGCCAGCTGTGTCTCGAGATCGGCGGCCGTAGCGTGCGGATTGCCGACTTCAGTCGTATTCCGGCGGTCTGCAGGTACATCGCCTTCATGCCGCAGTGGGATTTTCTCAACTTCCTGGCGGAAAAATCTCGCCGGTTCTCCACGCTCAGGATTCTCATGCAGACGCAGGTGAGCGCACTGATCGAGGAGCGCGGGCGGGTAGTGGGCGTCGAGGCGACAACGCCCGACGGCGCGCTGCAAGTGCGCGCCGGCCTGGTCATCGGCTGCGATGGCCGCTCATCCACCGTGCGCCAGGCGGCGGGTCTTACGGTCCAGGATCTGGGCTCGCCGATCGACGTGCTGTGGTTTCGCCTGTCAAAGCGGCCGGGCGACCCCGGGCAGGTACTCGGGCGGCTTGGCCGCGACACGATGCTGATCACCATTGACCGCAGCAGCTACTGGCAGTGCGCGTTCGTGATCGCCAAGGGTGCCATCGGGCAGGTGCATGCCAGCGGCATCGAAGCGTTCAGCCGCACCATTGCCGGCGCCGCGGATTTCCTCGCCGACCGCGTGCACGAGCTGCAGTCATTCGACGACGTCAAGCTGCTCAGCGTCAGCGTCGATCGCCTGACGAGATGGTGCAAACCAGGGCTGCTGTGTATCGGTGATTGCGCCCACGCGATGTCCCCGGTCGGTGGCGTGGGGATCAACTTGGCGATCCAGGACGCGGTCGCGACCGCCAACCTGCTGGCCGGCAAGCTGCAGCGCGGCGCACTGACGGATGAGGACCTCGAGCTGGTGCAGCAGCGTCGCCTGTTTCCGGTCAAAGTGATCCAGCGCATCCAGGTGGCGGTGCAGGAGCGGCTGCTGAAACCCGCGGTGTCGGGCGCATTGCGCGAGCTGAAGCTGCCGTGGTTCCTGCAGCTGCTTGATCGCAGTGCCTGGTTGCGGCGCTGGCCGGCGCAGGTCGTCGGCCTGGGCGTGCGGCCCGAGCATGTGCAATCGCCCGGACCGGACTGAAGCTCACGGCGGCATCGGCGACATTCGCGTCATAGTAGGCGATGCATACGCATGCTAATATGAACTGCGGTTTAACAAAATAAGCGGGGAAGCACTTCATCCGCAGTGCCGTGTCGATAATCAAAAAACTCCTCGCGAATAGGAGATAGAAGCATGAAACAGTTACTGGCGCTAGCGCTCAGCATCGCTGTCCTCGGGGCAATCTGGGCTTATCTCGCACTCGGACCACTGAGCGGTTACGTCCTGGTGTGGGCGGGGTTCATTGCATGGGGCTGCTACTTCCACAGTGGCGCCGACACGAAAGCACTGACCAAGACAATCGCCGGCACCTGCTATGGCGCATTGATCGGCTGGATTGTCCTGTTGCTGGTGGTGAACACCTCGGTTCCGGCCCTCGGGGTAGCGTGGCCCGCGATCCTGGTCGGGGTGACGGTGTTCTTCCTGGTCATCGTCGCTTCGATAGACCTGCTGTCAGTGGTTCCGGCCAACGTCTACGGTTATGCGGCGATCGTTGCTTATTCGCTGCATCAGCCATCGGCCGATCCGGGCATTGGCCCGCTTAAGAATCTGACATCAGGTTCTATTGCCAACCCATTGATCCTGCTGATTGTGTCGTTGGTGATTGGAGCTTTCTTTGGCCTGTTCTCAGGTAAGCTCGCGGGCGCCCTGACCAAGAAGTAGCGCGCGACTGCTACATCGGCATCGGGTGGGGTTCCCGAGTCGCGCTCAGTCCACCGACGCGCTCGGGAACACCCACCTTTCCATCAGGTCCGGTCTTGGCATACGCGTGCGGCTGCCTGAGGATGTGCACTTCCATCCGCGGGGAGAGAGGCATGATCGGACCGGATCGAGGTGTGGCCGCGCCAGCCGCTGGCGATGCACCCGACGGCGATCCACAGGAGACGCGCGACTGGATCGAATCCCTCGATGCGGTGATTCGTGCCGAGGACTCGGCGCGAGCGCTGTTCCTGCTGCGCCAGCTCGACGAACACGCCAAGGAATTGGGACTGGTGGCCGCGGCGGCGCCATTCTCCGCCTATCGCAACACCATCCCGCTCGAGCGCCAGGGCATCTATCCAGGGGATCTGGCGCTAGAGGAACGCCTCACCGCGATCATGCGCTGGAATGCGCTGGCGATGGTGATGCGCGCCAACAAGGCCTATGGCGAACTCGGCGGTCACATCGCCAGCTACGCCTCGGCGGCCGAGATCTTCGAGGTCGGCTTCAATCATTTCTTCCAGGCGCCGCGCGACGGGCGCGGCGGGGATCTGGTGTATTTCCAGCCGCATTCGGCGCCCGGCGTGTACGCGCGCGCTTTTCTGGAAGGGCGGCTCAGCGAAGCCCAGCTCGCCAACTTTCGCCAGGAGGTGCAGGGCGACGGTCTGTGCTCCTACCCGCATCCCTGGCTGATGCCGGATTTCTGGCAGTTTCCGACCGGCTCGATGGGGATTGGTCCGATCAGCGCGATCTACCAGGCACGCTTCATGCGCTATCTGGCGCATCGGGCGCTGCTGGACACCAGCGAGCGGCGGGTCTGGGGCGTGTTTGGCGATGGTGAGATGGACGAGCCGGAATCGATCGGCGCGCTCAGTCTTGCGGCGCGCGAGCGGCTGGATAATCTCACCTTCGTGATCAACTGCAACCTGCAGCGCCTCGACGGACCGGTGCGCGGCAACGGACAGATCATCCAGGAGCTCGAGTCGCTGTTCGCCGGCGCCGGCTGGAACGTGATCAAGGTGCTGTGGGGATCGGAGTGGGACGCGCTGTTCGCCCGCGATACCCAGCACGCGCTGCTGCGCCGGCTGGCGGCGACCGTGGACGGTGAATACCAGAATCTCGGCGCCAAGGACGGCGCCTATAACGTCGAGCACTTCTTCAAGAAGGACCTGGAAATCCAGTCGCTGGTCGCGCATATGACCGACGGGGAGATCGATGCGCTCAAGCGCGGTGGCCACGATCTGCGCAAACTGTATGCCGCCTTCGCAGCCGCGCGAAGTCACCGCGGCCAGCCCACGGTCATTCTGGCCAAGACCAAGAAGGGCTACGGGATGGGCGGCGTCGGCGAATCGCGCATGACCGCGCATCAGGCGAAGAAGCTGGACGTCGAAGCGCTCAAGGCGTTCCGCGACCGCTTCCAGCTGCCGCTGTCCGACGACGACGTCGCGGCGCTGCGTTTCTACCGGCCGCCCGAACACAGCCGGGAACTGGGTTACCTGGCCGAACGCCGCGCGGCGCTCGGCGGCGCGCTACCGGCACGCCGGCGCGAATGCCCGCCGGTCGCGGTGCCTATGCTTGCGGCTTACGCGCAGTTCGCCCTGGCGGCGGATGGCAAGGAGATGTCGACCACGATGGCGGCAGTGCGCATGCTCGGCAGCCTGCTGCGTGACCGGACGCTGGGCGCGCGCATCGTGCCGATCGTAGCCGACGAGGCGCGTACCTTCGGCATGGACAATCTGTTTCGCCAGATCGGCATCTACTCCCCGGTCGGCCAGCTGTACGAGCCGGAGGACGCCGGCTCGATGCTGTTCTACAAGGAAGCAAAGAACGGACAGCTGTTGGAGGAGGGCATCACCGAGGCCGGCGCACTGTCGTCCTGGGTCGCCGCCGGTACCGCCTACAGTGTGCACGGCATCGCGATGCTGCCGTTCTATATCTATTACTCGATGTTCGGCTTCCAGCGCGTCGGCGACCTGATCTGGGCGGCGGCTGACCAACGCACCCGCGGCTTCCTGTTCGGCGCCACGGCCGGCCGCACCACGCTCGGCGGCGAGGGCCTGCAGCATCAGGATGGCAGCAGCCATGTGGTGGCAGCGACGGTGCCCAATTGCCGCGCCTACGATCCGGCGTTCGCCTACGAGCTGGCGCTGATTCTGGATCATGGCATGCGTCGCATGCTCGAACAGCAGGTGGATGAGTTCTATTACATCACGATGATGAACGAGAACTATGCCCAGCCTTCAATGCCGGCGGGCGTTGCCGGCGACATTACCGGCGACATCGCCGGCCACATCATCCGCGGCATGTACCGCTATGCGACTTACACCACGCCAGCGGTGCCGGCGTCGGCACAGCCCCAGGCACCGGTACAGCCCCTCGCGCAGGTGCGGCTGCTGGGCTCGGGTGCGATCCTGCGCGAAGTCATCGCCGCGGCCGAAATGCTGGCGCAGGACTGGAACGTTGGCAGCGAGGTGCACAGCGTCACCAGCTTCAGCGAGCTGGCGCGCGAGGCTGCAGAAGCTGCGCGCTGGAACCGCCTGCATCCGCTCGAGCCGGCTCGGCGCAGCCACGTGGCGCAGCAGCTGCCCGGCGCGCGGCCTGTCATCGCGGCGAGCGACTATGTGCGCGCCTATCCGCAGCTCGTCGCCCCTTATATCGAGGCGCGCCTGGTTGCGCTGGGCACCGACGGCTTTGGCCGCAGCGACAACCGTCCGGCGCTGCGGCGCTTCTTCGAGGTCGACCGCCACTCGATCATCGTGGCAACCCTGGCAACGCTCGCCCAAAGCGGTGAACTGACGCGGGAATCGGTGTCGCAGGCGATCGAGCGCTATGGCATCGACGCCGGGGCTGCAGCGCCGTGGCAGCGATAGCGACGTACGGTTATCCGATTCAGTGTTATCCAACGCAAGGAGCAAGCCAGTGGAATTTCGCAGGCTCGGAGCATCCGGCTTCAATGTCCCGGTCCTGAGCTTCGGCGCCGGCACATTCGGCGGCAAAGGCGAGTTCTTCCAGGCGTGGGGGGCGAGCGACGCAGTCGAAGCGCGTCGCATGGTCGACATCTGCCTCGAAGCCGGACTCAACATGTTCGATACCGCCGACATCTACTCCGCCGGCAGTTCGGAGGAGGTGCTCGGCAGTGCGATCAAGGGTCGCCCGCGTGATGGCCTGATCATCTCGACCAAGGCCACCTTCCGCAGCGGCTCGGCACTCAACGACGTCGGCTCCTCGCGCTAGCACCTGATCCAGGCAGTTGAGAAGGCCCTGGTACGACTCGGAACAGACTACATCGATCTGTTCCAATTGCATGGCTTCGACGCACTGACACCGGCGGAGGAAGTGCTCTCAACGCTCGACACGCTGGTGTGTGCGGGCAAGATCCGCTACGTCGGAGTCTCCAACTTCTCCGGCTGGCACATCATGAATTCCCTGGCAGCCGCGGATCGTTATGGCTATCCGCGCTATGTCGCCAATCAGACGCGATTGCGCCTGGCGATAGTCGGTCCTCTGAGAGGTACTCAAGTAATGAAGTATCGCAAGCTCGACAATACCGGCATGGACATCTCCTCGCTCGGCCTCGGGATGATGTACTTCGGTGACAAAACGCCGGAACAAGAAGCCTTCAGGATCCTCGACGCCTTCATCGAGGCGGGCGGCAACCTGATAGGCCAACCGCGGATACCCGCGCCGGATCGAGCAAGCCGCTGTACCAATGGATATCCGCAGAATATGCGGAATCCGATCGTAATTGGGCCACCATCGATATCGTCGTCCGGATTGCGAAGGACATCGGCACCAAACCAGCTCAAGTCGCGCTGAGCTGGCTCATCGAGCGTCCCGCCGTCAATGTTTGCGACGATATGATCCAGGCAGTCACTGAAGTCAATGGAGCTCGACTTCGAGCAGCGCCCATGAAATATGCCGCATGACATGTCGGTATCGCGTTGTCCACGACTCAGTGAAGGGCGGAGTGACCTGCGGGCCACCCTCGCGGCGCCTACAACTTCGCACCACATTGCGAGCAAAACGCGCTGCTTCCTTCAACAGTAGCAGCACCACAACTTGAACAAAAATGTGCTGTCGAGGCCTTGTGCATATCTGATGGCGTGGATTCCGGACGCGACGATCTAATGCCTGTTCTCGTGCGAGTTAAGATCTTACCCAAGTGCCTGGCAGCGTCCGTGGTAGCGAGCAGGTGTTGCCCCATTGCTGCCATAGAGAGTCCCATAGCAACGCACAAAGCAGAGAAAATCCTAAGCATGTATGCCATTGCCATTTCTAGCGTCTGGTCGAGACCATTCAACCCACGCTGACTGGCGACGTTATGCGCTGCCCCGAAGCTGCCGATCAACCCCATGACACCCAGAGCCAAGACAATCCAACCGCCGAAAGATATCAGCCTCGCAACAAACGTAGCCGCGCGATATTTGTGATAGCGCGTCTCCAAATTCTCGACGCTGATTATATCGGTGCCCGATACGTCTTTATGCGCTGATGCAAAGGCCTCGGAGGCCGCTTGTTGGCCGGTCGCCCTGAGTACTACGCTGGCAATCTCGTTACCTGTCAGGAACGTAATCTCGTAGTTAGCCATTGGCCATTAGCTCCGTTTAGCTATAGATGAAAGTAGCCTGACTCGCCTCTGAAGCAATTCTACCGGCGCTCTCACGACATTACAGCCTGTCAGGGCCTCCGCTGATGACATGGACCGGGCAATTCCGCCCGAGCGAGACCGAGATCGACCGAGCTGAGCAGCCCGCAGCGGACGCGCGACTATCTGATGAAGAGGCTGGCAGATCGAGTTCGAAACGTTTTTCCTGATCTACCTCGCTAACCGTCATCGGATGATTGCCTGCCAGGACTTGTTCCGCGGCGCTATCGATGGCGCCAGCGTCGAACCACCCAAAGTCGTTAAGGAGGCTATCCGACATAATGCCGCCGCGTGCGCCCTGTAACAGGTTAGAGGTGCAGCGTCCAATCAATACGCAGTACCCTCCATGTGATTCAGGGACATGCACGCGGAGTCCTCGAGAAACCAAGAACTCGAGTGTTTTTACGTTCAGTACGACGGACGCAGAAATCATTTCAGTCCCGTTCTGTTAACTCGATCCGCCTCTATTGACAATTAATCCGAAAGAAGGCTTTCTAAGCTGAAACGCTAATAGAGAGAAGGCGTCCAAGGATGGGGAAAGAGGGAGATTCGCCGTACGCGCTGCTACACGACGGCGCGCGAGCTTGCAGGCAGGTGCCTGTTTCTAAAATCCTCGAGACGATATCGCCGTCAGAGCCCGATTGTGTCGAGGATCTTTGGATTCTGCTCTGCTAGCGCCACGGAATCTTGAGATCACCACGGGTTCGGCTCGACGTTTTTCTATGAATCATTTAAATATGGTCGCGAGGGTGGGATGAACGCATTTCAGACAGCGGTTACTGCTAGCGTGTGCATCGTAGTTGCAGTCTTAGTCCCGACGGGCGGCGCTCGTGCGCAAGCGAACTGCCCGAACGGAAACACAAACCCTTCCTGCCCGAATAACGTAATTCAGCAACGTGCTCAGCAGGCGGCACAGCAACAAGCCGCCCAGCAACGTGCTCAGCAGGCGGCACAGCAACAAGCACAGCAACAAGCCCAGCAACAAGCCGCCCAGCAACGTGCTCAGCAGGCGGCACAGCAACAAGCCCAGCAACAAGCCGCCCAGCAACGTGCTCAGCAGGAGGCACAAGCGCGCGCTCAGCAGGAGGCGCAGGCACGTGCCCAGCAAGAGGCACAAGCGCGCGCTCAGCAGGCTGCACAACAACAAGCCCAGCAACAAGCCCAGCAACGTGCTCAGCAGGCCGCACAACAAGCCCAGCAGCGTGCTCAGCAGGAGTCGCAGGCACGTGCGCAACAACAGCAGGCGCAGAAGCGGACCCAGCCGCCGGCGCCGCCTGGCGCGGCGAGTAACGAACGGACACATCCGTCCGTCTCGGCGGAATCCGGGCATTTACCGCATACAACGCCTGAGGCGCCTGAGTCCGCACGCAACATCCGTCAGGCCCCCGCCGTTGCACTCGACTCGCGCACGCTCGTGCATCCGCGCTCCGATCGATCGGGATACACGGCCGTGCGTAACCTGCCCGGCGGCGAGCGCGTCGTCGTGAGCGAGCAGAAGCTGGCGACCGGTGGTGCTCGCGTTGTTGCTTACCGGGAAAAGACGAGCCCCACGGGGCAGACGGTCTCACGAGTATATGCGGACGGTCATCGAAGCGTTCAGGGCCAGACCTTTCACAGTGAAGCCGTGGGCAGGGGACCACAGTTCGTCAAATACAACAATGGCTTGCATGCCGCTTATCTCGCCAACGGCCGGCCGCTGTACACAGAACGATTGGCAACGAGGACTATAGAGGGCGGCAGACGCGTAAGCTTCGTGGAGCGCACAACCTACACGTCGATTGTTCTGACTAACGGGGCGGTTCAGTCAGTCCCAATCGTCCGTTATTATCCGCTCGCCGTAACGGTGGGCGCCGTGGCCTTCTACGCCTACCAGCCGATCGTGTATCAGCCTGAGTTCTATGTCCCACTCTATCAACCGTTTGTTACGCCGCTCGTCGTCGTGTCAGGCTGCCTGATATGCCCACCGGCGGCAGTGGTCGCGTTTCAGCAGCCGACGCCGGCGTACACGGATCCGATGGACCTGGTCGGCGACAACGTGATCGCCGATGGCGCCATCGCCGATGCCGTGCCTCCTGCGAATACCGCCCAAGCCGATGCCCTAGCTTCCGCGCCTCCTGCGGAACCTGGCACGGATGTACAGGCAGACGTTCCTCCGCCGCCTCCGGAGGTGGTGGCAGCCGAATCCGCATCAGGAGAAGGAACATCCGCCGAGCTTGTGGATCTCCGCAGCGAGGCTAAGGATCTGACGCAAAGCGTGGACGCCAACGCGGCCACACAGCCAGAGCTTGCGGGCAGTGGCCAAGACGCGCGTGCGTACAACGCCGCGCTTACCGGCACTGGGCAAACAAACAATGCCGACTCGGCGGCCCCACTTGCAGTACCGGAATACGCACGCATCCAGCTCCGAAAGGAAGTGCGTTTCGATGTGGCAATGCAGCGGAACGGCCACATGCTGCTGCTGCCAACTATTATCAAGTCCGACTATGGGAAGATCTTCGTCTTTCAGGCGGCATCGCCGATCGACGTGACCGTTGTTGCTGACGGCTCCCAGTGCACGCTCGCGAGCGGGGATTTGATCGGTTTTTCGCGCGTGCCAGCCGGAGCAGACCCTGTCGCCCAGATGAAGGTGATCTCGAGTCATGCCGGTCACTGTCAGGGCAACGAGACAGTAGAAGTCGCGGTCTCGGATCTACAGGACATGCTTAACGCATTTAGCGAGCGGGTGGAACGGGAAATGAAGCGGACGAATGCGTGCATGTCTTCGGGCGGCGCGTGCGTCGGCACGTGACCGAAAAGGACTGATAACCATGTTTTGTACAAAGTGCGGTCAGCGACTTCTGGACACAGCCAAGTTTTGCACAGGGTGCGGCAAGCCGTCCGGCGACACTGCGACGGGCGACGCCGAGTCTAAGCCGCCCCCTGACATACCTAACCTACGCGCGACGCCTGCGCCCACCGCGGGCCGACCTGAGGAAGTTGGGCACCCGCCTCCGACGCCCGCCAACAGTCCGCAGGCAACCCCGGTTGCCGGCGTACGGGAGCAGAGTGTGAAGGCTGATGTCCTCGATTTCGAGCCGGTGGTTGACACCCGACAGTCAGGACGACGTAGCCGCAATCTCGTGATTGCGGGGGTG